>JAABUX010000064.1_pt1 | contig 168412 bp, 162 predicted proteins | sample 5561851 | NCBI WGS metagenome assembly JAABUX01 (sample SAMN10711883, study PRJNA513361) | rock metagenome | isolation source: Antarctica rocks | place: Antarctica: Victoria Land, Richard Nunatak red sandstone | collected 2016-01-03
CTGCTTCAATGTGTTAAGGTTCATCTGAGTAGTGCTCCTCGTTTAGGTTTTGATGAACATTACTCTTTTTGGCAACTCTCTGCAATGGGGGGTTGCCTTTTTGGACTAGATTAGTCTAAACGTCAATAAGACAAATACATACTGAAAAAATATTTTTATGACGCGAATGGACAGTCTTCTGCAATGTCTCGGCAGAGAACTTGAGCTATACCATTTATACATCAGGCTCGACAGGCAAACCAAAGGGTGCCATGAACATCCATCGTGGATTCGTCAATCGCTTGCTGTGGATGCAGCAGGAGTAGCAATTATTCCAGGTACACATACAACATGTAGAACAACGTATCTTTCTGATCTGACAGGGCATCTCCGTCGTACTCTATTAGAGGTACAAAAAATGGAGTAGCTCCTTGCGCTATCTGGACAATGCTAGCTCTTAGCATTGTTTTCGTGTTATGACTGTTCGGGTCCCGTTAAGTGTGTATATATTGAGGGAATCTTGACTTTTGGCACACGTAATTTTACGTTTTTGCTTGTATACTTTGCTGTATAACACAATACCAGGCTTTCCAATATAGCTTGTTTTAAAGAAAATTTGTAAGAGGGTGCGTAAGTATGAGAATAACATCGAAAGGGCATAAAAGGAGGTACGTTAATTTATCAACAAAGGGTACGCTTTTTCTATCAATACTACTCGTTCTCATTGTTGGCACTGCTAGCTTCGCATTTGCCTCGACAGAAAAGTCATATCATTCTTCAAGTATCTCAACGGCACAGAATACGCTGGCTACGAATGGTGCAGGTCAATGGACGAATGATGGGCAAACAACAAGGTCGATTGCATCATTTTCTCTCCTTGCTTCCAAACAAGTGACTGTTTCACCACTCTTCAATACATATTACAAAAGATACGAGAATAGCAATAGGCTCGGCAATCCTGTAACATTCGCCTTTCCTAGTAATGGTGGTTGGCTACAGTTCTTTGAGGGCGGAGCATTATTTTTGCCGACGCAACCACAAAAACACGCACTCCAGAATCCCAAAGATATGTTGTCGCGCATAATCAGCAATGGCACAAAAGACTCTGCCACCGATGTTGTACGCCTTCCTCTGCTGCAAGCACTGCTCACTGTTGGAAGTTTAGCTCCTATTGATGGTCAAAGCAGCACTCTTAGCTATGCCGATGTTCGCAAAGCGACTGACCCTGAACATATGCTTACAGCCTCTGCTGTCAATGCACGAGCCGCTCTTAGCATTAACTCTAGTGCTACCGATGGTCGTGGTATGTTCGTCAAAGGTGGAGTACGTGCAGGCAAAGCTGTCGGTCACGTTGTCTTGCAATCATTCTGGGACTATATCAATCGCCCTGAGATCTCACCTGATGGCTGGCAAAGAGACTTTGGTGTTCCGCTCACAGATGCACTGACATTCACTATTTCACGTAACGGTAGTACACACAAAATGATTGTTCAAGTGTTTACTCAAGGTGGTCTGCTCTATGATCCACGTATTCCTGCATCTGCTGGTCAAACATCGATTTCACGATTAAATGTAGGTTTAGACTATTTACATACGTTCGGCTTGCCAACAGTGACGCTTACCACTGGACAAGCAGTCTGGTCGCAAGGTGACACATCTGTTCTGGATTCCCCTGGTACAGGGCATGATATAATACACATCGGACAGGATTTTCCGTTCACACTTTTGGGGCGTACAGCATGGTCAGAGGGAAGACTCTGGTACAACGTGCAATGGTCGGTCTTGAAGAAGACATTTAAGGGTTGGATAGACGGTACTATTATAACCTTCACCTCCCCTGGTAATGGGGCAGGACGGGCATCATTTGATGTATTGTCGCCGGATCTTATTGCATACTTGAATGGGCTTGGTCCAAACGTGAGTGCTACTCTCTATGACGTAACACACAATACGTACTACACCTATAATACTTCAACGCAGTTTATCGTGGCGAGTTCCATGAAAGTACCGATTATGCTCACCTTCCTCGATATGGTGGAGCAGCAAGGGCGTGAGCCGGATGATAACGAGATGAGCCTGCTCACAACGATGATCGAAAATTCAAATAACGACTCGGCGTCTGCTCTGTTCGACGCTGTAAGTGGCGCGGATGGCATTGCGACATATATGCAGAAAATCGGTGTGAACGGCTTGATTCCCGATGGTGATTCCTGGGGCTATAGCCTGATTTCGTCGCAAACGATGGTAGACTTGCTCACACGCTTGTATCAAGGCAAAGTCCTGAATGCTACTGATCGTTCCCTTGCCCTGAACCTGATGGAAAATGTTGAACCCGATCAGCAGGCAGGTATAGGTGACACCGCACCCAATGGTGCAACGGTGGCACTGAAAGATGGCTGGGTTCCCGGTCCCGATGGTCAATGGGCGATGAATAGCTCCGGTATCGTCACGACCGATAAAGAAACTTACATCCTCTCTGTCTACACCCAAGAACAGCAGTCGCTAGATGATGGTCAGGCTATCACTCGCCATGTCTGTAGCGCAGTTGCAGCTATGATCGCGCCGTAGGAGCTACATATGGCCGAGGTTTATGTGGCTGTGTAGGGACCGATGTATCACGTCCTGTAACAATCAACCGCCGAAAGGACGCGATACATCGGTCCCTACACAGCTTTTTCACCCTGCATCTTCCCAAGACGCCGCATTTCAGGCCAGAGTAGCGCAACCAGTAGTACCACAACAATTGTACCGAGACCCCCACCAACAACAGACACAAGTGGACCGAACAATTGTGCTGTGAGGCCAGACTCGAAGCCGCCGAGTTCATTGGAGGCACCAACAAAGAGTGAGTTAACGGAGGCGATACGTCCAAGCATCGCGTTTGGCGTGCGCGTCAAGACTAATGTGCTACGAATGACGACGCTGATATTGTCCAATCCACCTAGCAAGAAGAGCATCACGAGCGAGAGCCAGAACGAGTGTGACAAACCAAAGATAATCGTGACGAGTCCAAAGCCGCCCACTGCCCATAGTAGCGTTCTTCCGACTTTCTTAAATGGTGGAATATAAGCAATGCCGAAGGTGACAAAAAGAGCACCGATAGATGGAGCGGTGCGAAGCAATCCTAAACCCGTTGGACCAACGTGTAAGATATCTTTCGCAAAAATTGGTAGCAGGGTCGTTGCACCTCCAAGTAGAACTGCGAACATGTCAAGCGTGATTGCTGCCAGAATAACCTGCGTACTCCTGAGAAACTTTATACCCTCTAGCAGTGAACCAATCGTTGTTGTCGTACTGATAGCTATCTTTTCCTGACGCCCACGTAGCGGTAACAGTAAGAGTGCATAGAGAACCATTGCGCCAGCATTCAGTGCATAAATCAGTGTCGCGCTATGTAAAAGCGCAATTAAAATACCGGCTGACGCTGGTCCTAGTACCGATGCAAGTTGCCAGGAGCTACTGCTCCATGTCGCGGCACTCTGATAGCCATGTTTAGGTACAACTTGTGCCACCAACGTTGAGCTAGCAGGGCTATTGAAGGCCGTTGCACAACCTATCAGCAGCAGACACCCATAGATTAAGAGCAGCGAACCGTGCAGATATGACAGGATGGTCAGACCAATGGATGCCAGCGCGAGTACAAGTAACGAGAGAATCACGATACGTTTACGATTGAACCGATCAGCAACGTGCCCGGCAGGAAGCGAGAATACCAATACTGGAATAACTTGTACTAATCCTACCAGCCCCAGCACAAGTGCAGAGCCTGTACGATCATAAAGTTCCCAACCTAATGCAATGGTAATCATCTGTTCGCCCAACGTCGCGATGAACGAGCCAACAAATAAGAGGCGAAAATCGAGAAAGCGCCACGCAAGATAGGGATCATGTGCGATAGTTGGTTCTAAAATATTTGGTTCTGAAGAAGCTAGAGAGTTGACAATAGGGGGTACTTCGATAAGCTCTTTTGATGGTTCCGGGTCGAGATGGTCCACAATATTTCCTTAATGATGTATGACAGCACAATGGTATCAAGCAGATGCGTGGGTACAACAGGCAACCTGTCATACCCACGCATCTGCTTGATACCATTATACCTTAGTTTTTGGGCTTCCTGGTGGCAAGGTAGCCAAGACCGAGTGCAAGCATATCTTCTGCACCCGCCCACACGAAACCTGGGACAAACTTTACTTTATCAAGCGATTTACGGCCATAGTAGCCAGCCACTGAACCCACACTGGCAGCGGTTGCACCAAGAGCAGCACCGATGGCAGGCGAGAGACGTGAACGCTGACAAATCGTCGCGCCAGCGATTGCGCCAATCGCGATGCGACCCAGAAAAGGAACAACATCTAACCGACTCGGTGTCACAGGAAGTTTATCGCCAACAAGCTCACCAACTGCGAGCATGCTTGATACCACACGACTCGCTGGTGCGTCCAGCAATTTATCAATGGTCGAATCTGTATCGACACCAATACGATTCGTCCAGTTTAATAGCGCAAGCGGTGTCATAGAGCGTAAACCCGTTACAAAGCCCAGTAGCCCAGCCCGTAAATAGACACTCGTAGGATTTTCGCTTGAGCCAAGAATAGCTTTTGCCATATATCTTCTTTGCCTTTCTATTATTGCCAATATTTTGCAAACGTAAAGCATAGATACGCTTTACCTACTATCACGTTGTGGCTCTTGTAGAAGGTTCAAATCTTGATGGTCATAGTACATAATCAGTCATTGCTACCTTGATTTTTTGCCGCGTGTCGGTTACTCTTAGCATAACGCGCTACACAACAATTCCACCTTTTCACGAATTGAGCCGAGACCTTAGAGGAGTAACACACTATGACAGTGACGCAACAAAGCACTTCTACTGCTTCTACTGAGCAGCCTACACAACAATGGAGTTATACCAGTGGCACCAGTGATAAGCCGCTACTCGGTCTGACAATTGGCGACCAGTTTGATCTAACCGCTACAACCTATCCTGACAATCCTGCGCTCATCGCACGTCAGCAGAACATACGCCTGACCTATCGCGCACTGCTAGCACAGGTCAACCAGTGTGCTAAAGGCTTGCTACAATTGGGTTTCCAGAAAGGGCAGCGTATCGGCATCTGGTCGCCAAACCGTGCTGAATGGACCATCGCGCAATTTGCTACCAGTAAAATTGGTGTCGTTCTCGTCAATATCAACCCTTCATATCGTTTGCACGAACTAGAATACGTGCTGAAACAATCTGGTTGTAGTGCAATTATCATCTCACCCGCCTTCAAAACCTCGAACTACACAGAGATGGTCCAGACCCTCGCTCCCGAATTGCAGCACAGTGAACCAGGTCAATTGAAGACCGAAAAGTTGCCAGAACTGACAACTGTTATTCGTATGACCTCGGAAAAAATTCCTGGCATGTTCACCTGGGACGAACTGCTGGCAAAGGGTGATGCAGTCTCCGATGAGCAACTCACGACACGACAGCGTGAGCAGGAGTTCGACGATCCCATCAATATTCAATACACCAGTGGTACAACGGGCTTTCCTAAAGGCGCAACGCTCAGCCATCACAACATCCTGAACAATGGCTATTTTGTCGCCGACCTGCAAAACGTGACACATGAGGACAAGATTTGTATTCCCGTACCCCTCTATCACTGCTTCGGTATGGTTATGGGCAATCTCGGCTGTATTACGCATGGTGCCACAATGGTCTATCCCTCAGAGGGTTTTGAGCCTCTCGCCACTATGCAGGCGGTACAGGAGGAAAAATGTACCTCACTCTATGGCGTTCCTACCATGTTTATCGCTGAACTGGACCATCCTGAATTCTCCAAATTTGATTTCAGTAGCCTGCGTACAGGTGTCATGGCTGGCTCTCCTTGCCCCGTTGAAGTCATGAAAAAGGTTCAAACCTTGATGAATATGCGTGATGTCGAGATTTGTTACGGCATGACCGAAACAAGCCCCGTTTCGACGCAGACACGCATCGGCTCACCACTAGACAAGCAGGCGAGTACGGTTGGGCAGATACACCCCCATCTTGAGGTCAAAATTGTCGATCCCGCAACGAGCCAGATTGTGCCAATTGGTGCTGCAGGTGAACTATGCACACGTGGCTACAGTGTCATGCTGGGCTACTGGAATAACCCAGAGGCGACAACATATGCCATCGACGTTGCCCGCTGGATGCACACAGGCGACCTTGCCACGATGGACGAAGAAGGGTACGTGAACATCGTAGGTCGTATCAAGGATTTGATTATTCGTGGCGGCGAAAACGTCTATCCCCGCGAGGTCGAAGAGTTCTTATACACGCACCCTAAGATCAGCGACGTACAGGTCATTGGCGTGCCAGACGAAAAGTACGGCGAGGCAATCATGGCGTGGGTTATGCTCAAACCCGACGCACAAGTCACCGAAGAGGAACTGCGCGATTACTGTAAAGGCAATATCGCTCACTACAAGGTACCGCGCTACTTCAAGTTCGTGACATCCTTCCCCATGACCGTCACTGGCAAGATTCAAAAATATCAGATGCGTGAACAATCTACCCAGGAACTCGGCCTACAGCAAGCCGCCTCAATGAGAACCGCGTAAAACAGTTTGATTTGCTCAAACGCTCATGAAAATGAGCGTTTGAGCAATATCGCAATGGAGCTAGCTGGACTCCCCAATAGTAATCTGACACTCACTGGCTGTATTCTTCTACCCAACTTCTTTGCCCTTGTTGGGCCACTTTGCCTGTATACGTATAGCTATCGCGTCGCTCACTTCACGCCGCGTTGTACAGTTCTCGACACCGGTTGAGCGTCCAGTACAGCTTTGAGGTGGTTGCTTTATGTGGATACACACGATACTTACAAGTTTTGCGTGCCATTGTTTTTCTTCACGCCTTTCCGCTTTGTGGCATAGTCTCGCAGTATCCACACAATCTCACCATTGATTGATCTCGTATCCTCTTGCGCGAACTGCTTTAAGGTTTCAAGCAGGTCAAGAGGGAACCTGATTGAGAACCGCTTTCCGCTTTCCATACGTATGCATTGTAACGCACAAACGTATACATGTCAAATACCAATTTTGAGACGCCTTACCCACCCCTAAACGGGCAGGGATGCGGCGTCTCGACCATCAATTCCCTAGAGACACCTGCGGAAAGCAGGGATGCAAGGGGCTGTGCCCCAGTCTCCCCCTTCCTCTCCCCGCCGCAGGCGGGGAGTCGTCACTAGAGATATTGAGGATACCTTTATGCTCGAATGAGCATTGTTAATGCCCATTTGAGCATGTATACTTCCCTTAAAGATACTGTATAGAGAGAACAGAGGAAAAATTATGAAAGTGCTTGTCACGGGTGGAGCGGGTTATATAGGCTCCCATACCGTTCGCGAACTTCTGAGCCGTAGTCATGAGGTCATTGTGCTAGATACGCTAGAACGTTCTCACAAACAGGCGGTACTCGGTGGAACCTTTGTACAGGGCGATATAGCAGATGGCACACTTTTGCAACGTGTATTTCAACAAGAGAAGCCTGATGCGGTAATGCATTTCGCCGCCTATAAAGCACCCAACGAGTCGATGCACCATCCAACTGCGTACTTTCGTAACAATGTGAACGGTTTTCTCACACTCCTTGACTCAATGGTTCAGTCCGACATTCGCTACTGTATTTTCTCTTCGAGTTGCTCCATCTTCGGCAACCCACAACATCTCCCTGTAACGGAAGATGCACCTGTTGGACCCGAAAGCGTCTATGGTGAGACGAAACTGATGGGCGAGACACTCCTGAAATGGTTTGATCGCGTTCATGGCTTGAAATCTACTTCACTACGCTATTTCAATGCCGCTGGAGCATCGTTCGACAATAAGATTGGTGAAGATTGGACTGTGACCTCAAATCTGATCCCACTTGTGATGAAAGCGGCGGTCGGACGAGTTCCCAGCGTTAAGATTTTCGGCACTGACTATCCGACACCAGATGGCACGGCAATACGTGATTACATCCACGTTGTCGATCTTGCAGTAGCTCATGTCGAAGCCCTGGAACACTTGATGCAGACACAACAAAGCACCGCTTATAACCTCGGCACGGGCAAGGGCAGTTCCGTGCAGGAGGTTGTCGATACCGCGAAGCGTGTCAGTGGCGTCGATTTTCGTGTTGAAAAAGCACCGCGTCGCGCTGGCGATCCGGCGGCAATCTGGGCCGATAGCAGTAAATCCGAGCGCGAACTTGGCTGGAAAGCACAATATGATCTGGAAACAATTGTGAAGACTGCATGGACATGGCATAGCACACATCCCGATGGTTTCGTCGAGGAGAAAGCATGAAATCACAGCAATCAACCTGGGAAGAACGTTGGCACCCTCTACGTGAAGAGTGGATAATTGTCGCAGCACATCGGCAGGCGCGTCCGTGGATTGGCGCAACTGTTGAAACATCTGCCGAAACTGTTCCTGCTTATGTGCCGACCTGCTATCTTTGCCCTACCAATGAGCGTGTGAGTGGTGTGCGTAACCCTGATTATCGCACAACCTTTGTCTTCGATAACGACCATCCCTGCGTCGGGCCAGAGGCACCTGAGCCAGATGAGCCACCTGCTCCCTACGCTACACGTCGCGCTCAGGGCTACGCGCGGGTTATCTGCTATAGCCCACAGCATAATCTCCCTCTTACGGAAATGCCAGCACAAGCTATCACTGAGGTTGTACAGGTCTGGCAGCAGCAAACACGCGACCTGGGCAACCAGCCATCGGTCAATCATGTGTTGTGCTTTGAGAATAAAGGTGAGGTCGTTGGCGTTTCAAATCCTCATCCTCATAGTCAGGTGTACGCCACAAACTTTGTCTTCAAAACTATTGAAACTGAACTGCTGGCCTCACAGAAGTATATGCGGCAACGAGGGCGTGACCTCTTCACCGACATCATCACGGCAGAGCAGAAGGATGGGCGGCGTATTCTCTTTGAAGATGAGTACACGATTGCTTTTGTCCCCTATTTCGCTCGCTATGCCTACGAAGTCTATGTGGCACCAAAACGACGTGTTGCCCACATTCATGCGTTGAACGACAAAGAGGTGCAATCATTGGCGCAGGCACTCAAAAACGTGACGGTACGCTTTGACAATCTCTGGCATATGTCATTCCCTTATGTGATGCCGCTACATCAGGCTCCTACTGATGGGGAAGAGTATCGCGACTATCATTTCTTTATTGCCTTCCATCCGCCGTTCCGTCGTCCAAATGTACTCAAGTATCTCGCTGGCCCCGAAATTGGCGGTGGCAATTTCGTGAGCGATACCTTGCCAGAGGAGAAGGCGGCAGAATTGCTCGCACTTCCAACAACGCATTACAAACTTGATGAGTCGATACAAAGAAATGAGGCCGTAGGATGATTAGAGATGCTGAAAACCTCCTCATCCACCTCCGCGAAATTCATGCCGCTATTCGCGACAGTGTAGTAACTGCGTGTGAACAGACTGCGTTAGAGCAGCTCTCCACGATTGTTGCAGTGCAGGCGGGCGATGCCATCTTTGCTATTGACCGTATATCAGAAGAAGTGCTGCTTGAGCATTTCGAGCGACTGGGGCAAAAATGGTCTTTTGTCTTAATCGCGGAGGGAGTAGGCGAAGATGGTGTGGTCGTATTTCCTGCTAGGACAGACCCACAGAAGGCGGAACTACGTATCATCATCGACCCTATCGATGGGACACGCGGCCTGATGTATCAAAAACGCCCGGCATGGATATTGACGGGTGTTGCACCCAATATTGGTCCCACTACAAATCTCTCTACAATTGAACTCGCCCTCCAGACGGAAATTCCATTGGTCAAACAACACCTCTCTGATAGCCTGTGGGCAATTGCTGGTAATGGCATCGGTGGCGAACGTTACAATCGTTTGACGAGCGAACGTTCTCCTTTACATACACACCCTTCGCAAGCAAAGACTATCGCACAGGGCTATGGTTCCATCGCACGTTTCTTCCCCGGTGGTCGTGCGGAATTAGCCTCAATAGATGATGCGCTGTTCGAGCAGGTTCTTGGCACCGTGCCGCAAGGAGGAGCGCAAGCCTTCGAGGATCAGTATATATGTACAGGTGGTCAACTCTACGAGCTGATGATGGGGCATGATCGTTGGCTTGCGGACTTGCGCCCACTGGTTGCAACGTTCCAGCATGCGGGCCTATGTTGTCATCCCTATGATCTATGCACGGAACTGATTGCACGTGAAGCAGGGGTCATTGTGACGAATGAGCAAGGACAACACTTGACCTCACTGTTGGACGTGACAACTGGTCTTAGCTGGATGGGCTATGCGAATCCTGCTATTCAGCAACAGGTTGCCCCCGTTCTCGACGTGATTTTGCGGCAACACTCATTGTTGTAGAGGAATACGGAAAGGAAATTGCGATGTGGCGTAGCGAATCTCTTTTAACGAAACCGCTTCCCGATGTAGCACGTTTTCTCGATCTGATCAATGCCTTATCAGACTTCTTTGAACCGAACACGCCTCTCTATGTGTCGCGTGCCCCCGGTCGCCTCGACTTGATGGGGGGCATCGCTGACTACTCTGGCTCTCTTGTCCTTGAATTACCGCTAGCGGTTGCAACCCTTGTAGCTGTGCAGCGGGTAGAGGCTCCATATATTATGATGATGAGTACGACTGCCGCCGAGATCGGCGGAGAGCCACTCGTTACACTACCTCTTGCAGCATTATACCCTTCCAGTATACCATTAGACTACGAACGCGCTCACCGCCTGCTGACATTCAATCCTCAACAAGCATGGGTGGCTTATGTTGCGGGTGTCCTTATCGTGTTGCAGCAAGAACATCACGTTGCGTTGCAGCACGGTATACGACTTATGGTGCATTGTGAAGTTCCTATTGGGAAAGGCGTGAGTTCATCGGCAGCATTAGAAGTTGCAACCATGCAGGCACTATGCACTCTACTTGATGTTTCACTTGAAGGTCAGGAGCTTGCGCGGCTGTGCCAGATGACAGAAAACTTTGTGGTTGGGGCACCATGTGGCGTTATGGACCATATGACAAGTGCATGTGGTACACAAGATAGTCTCCTGGCCCTTTTGTGTCAACCAATGCAACTACAATCGCCTGTTCACTTGCCCGATTCGGTTGAGGTCTGGGGCATCGACTCTGGCGTTCGTCACGTTGTTTCTGGCAGCAACTATACCTCTGTTCGCATTGGCGCGTTCATGGGATATCGTATCATCGCTGAAATTGCAGGTTTTACTGTCATGCCACAGGCTGAAAGGCGTGTGAAGATTGTAGACCCACTTTGGGACGGCTATCTCGCGAATATTACCCCTTCACAATGGGAGCTGATTTATCGTGACCATGTTCCCTATAAATTGAGCGGCGGTACCTTTCTCGAACTCTATGGCGGCTCTACCGATACTGTTACTTGCATTCAATCGGAGCAGACATACGCTGTACGTCAACCAACAGCGCACCCCATCTATGAAAACCATCGTGTGCAGCTTTTTCGCTCACTACTTGCACAACAACCTCTCAATGAAGAGCAATTTGTCTTGCTCGGCGAACTGATGTATCAATCACATGCCAGTTATAGCTCATGCGGATTAGGCTCCGAAGGTACCGATTGGCTCGTCGAACTCGTGCGCCGTGCCGGAGTCGAAGCAGGACTCTACGGCGCGAAGATTACCGGCGGCGGAAGTGGCGGCACTGTTGCGGTACTGGCTAAAAAAGGTTCGCGAGAACAGATACAGGATATCATCGCACAGTATGAGCAGGAAACGGGCCGAAAGACGATACTGTTGGAGAAGTCATCGCCGGGAGCGGTGGCTTGGGGAACATTGCGGTTGGTCAATATATAGAGCTACCAACGGGCGACCACAAGGGTCGCCCGTCCGTCTACACCACGTCTGCCGACAACTTTTCAAAGGTCCTGTACCCCACAATAAGTTCTAGCACGATGCAGGCCGTCTATGCTATAATATATCAGAGTTCATAAGTAGGAATTAGCATAGTATCTTGCATTTGTTTAACTATACAGAGAGAAGGAGAGTAGCACTGCTATATCTTTTTTTGGTGCTACTTATGAGGATAGGACATGGCGGAAACAATTAGTGCTGATATGATTATTCATGATGTCGTGAGCAAGTATCCCGCGACGGTCAAGGTGTTTCACGGACATGGTTTGCCTTGTACCGCCTGTGCCGTTGGCTCACGCGAAAGTGTAGCAGGTGGTGCCCGTACCCACCGCTTTACACCGGAAAAGCAGGACATGTTGCTGAAAGACCTGAACGCGGTCATCAACAACCAGCCCATTTCGGTTGCACCTGTGAAGGCCCCCCTTGGACGTGGTGTGCCTCTCCAAATGTCACCTGCACCAGCAGACCGCAAGATTAAGCAGGTCATCGCCATCATGAGCGGCAAAGGTGGCGTAGGTAAATCGCTGGTAACAGGGCTGCTCGCCGTCTCGCTACGGCGTCAGGGGCAGCGTGTTGGTATCCTGGATGGTGATATCACCGGACCCAGTATCGCACGTATGTTTGGTACAAAAGGTCAACCTGGAAAAACAGCCAGTGGTGGCATTGACCCCCTTGTCAGCAAAGGTGGCATCAAAGTGATGTCGATGAACATGTTTCTTGAAAAGGATAGCGATGCCGTTGTGTGGCGTGGTCCGATGATTTCCAGTGCCATCAAGCAATTTTACAGCGACGTTGACTGGGGCAACCTTGACTACCTCTTGATAGACCTGCCTCCTGGCACATCTGATGCACCGATGACCGTGTTACAATCTTTGCCCGTTGATGGTATCGTTATTGTCACGTCACCGCAAATGCTGGCAACCATGATTGTCATGAAGTGTATCAACATGGTACGTCAACTCAAAGGCGTCATTATTGGTGTGGTCGAAAACATGTCATACTTTGAGACACCAACAGGCGACCGCTACGAGATTTTCGGACCCAGCAACGGAGCCGAACTTGTTGGCATGACAGGTGCGCCGCTCTTAGCGCAACTACCTATCGACTCCAGCCTGACAGTTCTCTGTGATCAGGGTCGTGTCGAGGAATACTACGCAGAGGGTTACGAGACGCTCGCCGCAAACTTCGTCAATACCTTGAAGGTAAAGAGATAAACAACAAAAATGTATTGGCCTCTGCTGGCATCAGCAGAGGCCAATACATTTTTGTTGTTTATTATAAACTGCTTTCAAACGAGCCAAGCACTTTACAGAATGTAGTGTGCCCCGCTAAATCTGCAAGAGCTGCACGCACATGCGAGTCTTCTCGGTGTCCCTCGAAGTCGAGATAAAAAACGTACTCCCACGCTCGTTGGCGCGAAGGACGTGACTCTATTTTGAGTACGTTGATTTTATTTGTTGCCAGCACTCCGAGGCATTGATACAGTGATCCCGGCTGGTGCGCCGTCGCCATGACAAGCATTGTTTTAGCATGTCCACTACGACGTGGTACCGATTCACGACCTAATGCAATGAAACGGGTGTAATTATCTTTTATCGTCTGGATGCCGCGTGCCAGTATCTCTAGCTGGTACAGTTCGGCGGCTCCGCGTCCTGCGACCGCCGCGACCCCTTCTAGCTGCTCCTCGCGAATCATCTTCGCACTACCTGCCGTATCATAGGTCGCGACAATCTCGACGCCCAGATCGCGTAAATAGACATCGCTCTGTGCCAGTGCCTGCGGATGTGAGATGACGCGTTTGATATCGCTAATTGTCTGTCCCGGCAGGCAGAGCAGACAATGATCGACGGGATAGCTGATCTCGCCGACGACAAAGAGATCGTGTTGACGGAGTAGATCGTAAACGTCATTGATGCTGCCCGCCTGCGAGTTCTCTACTGGCACAAGGCCAAAATCGACCTCCCCTGCAGCGACCGCGCGAAACACATCATTAAAACTACGATAGGGAAGTGGCTCTGGTGATGTATGATTGGCCTTCTTGAAATATGCCTGCACCGCTTCGTCACCATAGGCACCGCGTTCCCCCTGGAAGGCGACGCGAACATTGTGCGACTGGGTAGAGGCTGGTTGCTCTTCATATTGATGAATTGACTGTACCACGCTCGATATTCTCCTCATATATATACTGTGCCGATTGTGCCAGCTTATATAAGGATTGTCAAGGAGCAACGAAGACAAAACAGGGCTTTCCAAAAGCTAATGAAGACGTGGGGAAGACGGACGGGCGACCACAAGGGTCGCACCCTACTATACTTCACGAGTGAAATGTGCATATGTATATAGTAGGGGCGACCCTTGTGGTCGCCCGTTGATATTGAAGCTTGTTTATTGCATTTTGCTTTGTCTACCGCAACGTCTTATTGTGTGTTGTAGTGACCTTTGTGGTAATAGACCATGCCTTTGCCAAGCACCTTCACTGGTTGAAGTTCTTTAAGCATAATGGCCTCGCCACACTTTGCACACATACGAGCGGTCAAGTGATTGACCTCTTCGCGGTTTGCAAGTGAGGCACGTGCGGTCTTTGAAAGTTCACCCTTCTTAGCCATTGATCGTGGACCCCTTTCGCCTGTTCCTCTGCTAACTCTTGTCTATTTGGATTGCCAAGTGTTAATTGTTTTCTCGTATATGAGAACACTCTACGTCCCCAATTTGTTCCCAGAGTATACCATACAGGCGCATCCCTCGCAATAGGGCCTGAACCGTTTCGATTATCCTACCTAATACGTTGTAACGAATTTGCTAACCTTCTTGTGTGGTGTCTACATCTTCGGAATGCACTTCTAGTTTGGTTGCTTGCTCTGCTTGCTGTATCTTTTGAGAAAGATTAATGTAGTTTTCCGAAATGGCTTTGGTAGAGGGATGCTCTGGTTCCAGTACCTGCTCGTCAAGCTCAAGGTCCGTATAAGAGGAGTTCTGAGGCTGCTAAACACTATAAAAAAAGACTTAGTGCAATTTCTTGCAGAGCCAGTCGTAATATTCTATAGCTATTTCCCAATCGGGATGATTGCGATCAAGAAAATCCGTGCAACGGTTAAACATTGCTTTAGCTCGTTCATACTGACCTAAGTCTTTGTATAAGAAACCTAGATGGTGCAATGTTGAATGAAGGTCTAGACGCACTAACCTTTCTAAAGCAGATGTAGGTTCTAATTGTTCTCTAATGCTCAAGGCACGTAGGTAAAGTGGCTCTGCTTGGGCATACTGATGTTGCTGATGATAGAGTTCCGCTAGTGATTGGATAGTGTCGGCGGTTTTAGAATTAGGCCCCTCCACGTTTTCTCTAATACTCAAGGCACGTCGATAGAGTGGTTCAGCTTGGGCATACTGATGTTGCTGATGATAGAATTGCGCCAGCACATGCAGTGTGTCAGCAGTATCAGAATGTGTAGGTCCTAATACTTGTTCCTTAATATCTAGGGCATGTACATAAAGTGGCTCAACTAGGGTGAATTTTACATTTGCCATATAAAATTCCACGTAGAGACCCACTTTATGGAACAGCCTTGCAGCCTCTAAAAAAGCTAACCTATATTGATCGAGTAGTATTGTACATATGAGGGCGTGAGGAAGATATCGTTCGCATTTGCTCCGTGTGTTCACATCGACATCTGCTGGATAGGCTTCGTTAACAGCATAAACAACGCGTTCTGCCCACGTTTTTTGCGTTTCCTGTGTCATCTCATCTCTGAGTACAGCCTGGACAAGACGATGAATACGTAAAAATTTTTGTTCAGCATTGCGCTGGACAAGCGAGAATTTGTTCAAGTGCTGAACCAGCTCCGCAAGTTGGAATGGGTCGGTAACAGTAGATGCGAGCGATGGACCAAGATGTGTTGCACCCTCAACAAGCATCTCTTCGGGTATGGCGTCGGGGTCGAGGAAGGCACAGACGCGGAGCAGGTCGGCGGCAGGGAGACTATTTTGTTCTATCTGCTGAAAGGAGAGTGACCATGTGGTTGCAACCGATTCGGGATAGTGTGTACTCAGCGAACCGCGTTTGCGTAAGAGTTCTTTCTTATGAGCCTGATAGAAGGTGAGGTATTCTGGAAGGCTACAGCCCGTCTCTTCGATATACGCTCCTGCTTGATCGAGGGCGAGTGGCAGACCATCCAGCACGTTTACGATAGCCTCTGCATTTGTTTGTTGCTCGGATGTGGCTTGTGCAAGCGGTTCTTCTGGTTGCAAGACTTTCGCACAGCGCAAGAGGAAAAGTATCCCTTCATCCTTCTCCATCTTGTTCAAGCCGCGTCGCAATTCCTCTGGTGGCGGAAGCACGAGTCGTGAGGAGAATGTGTCCCTTGCCTCCTGTCGGCAGAAAGTCGGGCACTCTCTCCAAATCATCGGCATTGTCCAGAATGAGTAGCCAGTTCCCATTTTCAGCAAGCCAGCGTTTGACGGCAAGCACAATGACGTTCTGGTCTTGTTCGTCTCTTTCTGGTAAGCGGAGTAAGCTCGCGATAGCTACATAATCTAGCACGAGCGCATCAAGTGTTGCCGCTCGCACCCAGAACACCGCCTGATAGGAGTCACGATAGCTATAGGCATACTCAAGCGCAATCTGCGTCTTGCCAATACCACCTAAGCCGCTAATTGCTTGTGGCTGTGTCAATGCGGTTGTTTTATTGGTTGTCAACCTATCATGCAACGTGTTCAGCAAATCTTCACGGCCTGTAAAAAGGCCATTGCGCTGATAGGGAACGCTCCATATCGGCGATCTACCTTGCAGAGACTCGCGAACCCATTGCTCATGCTCTGCCTTCATCGCTTTGAGGCGTTCAACAGGGTACGTGTTGGGTTGATCGTCAACGATTTTGTGGTGGATGTTGCAAAGCAGGAGCAGGTTGTCATATTCGTCGCGCTGCTTAGAGGTGAGCGGAGAGTTGCCGCGTGGCCCCTCTGGTTCCTTCGCAACCATATGACACGCTTCCCCGAAGAGTGAGGCATCATCAGAAGCGGTCTTCTCCATAACCAGTTCTCGTCGGCAATCGGGGAAGGCACAGCAGCTCGCCGCACGCCCCCAGAGCATCTTGTGCGTTTTGAGTGATACCTGACGTGGGTTATTTGCGGGCATTCCGTCTTCTCCTGTAGAGAGATGTACGTTCAGTGTAACGCATAGACGGTGCTATAGCAAGAGTGGACATAACGATGAATGAGTTATTCAATAGACTTTACGAGCTAGCTGTTTTGTAAATAACGAGTTTAGGCTTATGAAACTACAAGCTATACATGGATATAGTTTCGTGATAGAATCTCTGCAACGAAAAGTGATAATGATAGGCAACAAGGATAAGAGATATGGCTGTACAAAAGCCGAGAAACGCACCTCAACCAGAGCAGCATCACGAAGGTATCGCACGAATTACGGTTGGTGGCTTCAAATCTATAGCGGAAGAACAGAGTATAGAGATTCGACCGCTAACCATTCTTGCCGGAGCGAATAGCTCCGGTAAGTCTAGCATCATGCAACCATTATTGCTACTCAAACAAACACTGGATGCAACATACGATCCTGGGGCGCTTCTGCTCAATGGTCCAAATGTAAGATTTACTTTAGCGGATCAGTTGTTAGCTCGTATAAATGGGAGAAGACATTCAAACCTCTTCTCTATAGCTATAGAAAACAACTCTGATACAAGTATATCGACACACTTTGTAAGAAATGAGAAAAAAGGATTTGCCGTAGAACGAACAGTGTATCGCGTATCTGAAAAAGAATACGATTTTTATCTTGGTATGCCTCAAGAAGACATAAATGCTATCGTTTTCCCTAAGAAGCGCAATCAAGAGTCCTCTTTCCTTCTTGATATGGGCGGAGGAATTTCACTATTGTTGAGATTAAATAGAAATATTAGCCTTACTCAGGCTAGATGTTTTTTAACATTGGCTATAAACATTAGAGAAGATTCACTTCATAAGAGCAATACTGTTGTTAATATTCCAATGCCTGGAGAGTCTAGACTAACTGAGCTAATTCGGAAAATAATTCATCTTCCGGGTCTACGTGGGAATCCCGAACGTACCTATCCTGTCACTGCTGTAGGTCCTGAATTTCCTGGAACATTTGAAACGTATGTTGCTAGCATAATTGGGCAATGGCAAAGCGAAGCTAAAAACGACAAACTAAGAAAAGTAAATAATGATCTTTTTAGGCTTGGTTTAGCAAGACAGGTTTCTGTCAGGTCGATAGATGATACACAAGTGGAATTGCGTGTAAATCGCTTTCCCCATAGTAGCAAAAATGATAGCGAAGATATGGTGAGCATCGCTGACGTTGGCCTCGGCGTCTCACAAACATTGCCTGTTGTCGTAGCTATTCATGCTGCTGAACCTGACCAGCTTATCTATCTTGAACAACCGGAAATACATTTACATCCTCGCGCACAATCAGCGATGGCAGAAGTGTTAGCCGATGCTGCTATAGCAGGCAAGCGATTGGTTGTCGAGACGCATAGCTCGCTGCTATTGCTAGGTATACAGACGCTAGTGGCAGAGGGGAAACTGCCGCCCGAATTGGTGAAGCTCCACTGGTTTACCATGCAGGAAGATGGGTCAACAAAGATTACCAGTGCGGACCTTGATGAAACAGGTGCATTTGGCGATTGGCCCGAAGACTTCGCAACGGTCACGCTTGAGTCGGAAGATCGCTACCTTGATGCAGCACAAAAGAGTTTGAAAGGGAATTGATGTGACACAACGCTCTAAGTGTCTCGTCATAGATACCGATATTGCAAGTTCTGCTGGTGGTGAGCATGCACAGGCCATACGCTCTAAACAATGTCGTGATGTTCTAATGACGGTGAGAGAAGCTAGTCATAAGGTGGTTATAACGGAAAAGATTTCGGAGGAATGGCGCAGGCATCAATCGAATTTTACTAGAACATGGTTGCGATCTATGTATGCAAAAAGAAAAGTGTGCCAGTTAGATGTGCCTATAGACAATGAGTTGCGACGCAAAGTGGAACAAGGCGTTATAGAAGAGAAAAAGCGCGATGCAATGCTGAAAGATGTTCACCTTATTGAAGCTGCATTGGAAACCGACAAAACCGTTCTTTCAATGGATGAGACAGTAAGGCTATATTTCTATGAGATGATCCAGAAAATAGCTTCTCTTAAACACATTGTTTGGGTTAATCCGAGTAAGGACGACGAACTTTGTATTGAGTGGTTGCCCGCTGGAGCTGAGAGTGCAAAAGAGCGACTGCTGACATATTACAAGACAGAACGCAATAGTTAGTTGTACGCCTCTAAAATAGAAATGAGGAGCCAGATTGCTCTAGCTCCCCATTCCTAAAATAGTCTACGGACTACAAACACTACGCTACAAATACGTTCTACGAGGGCACACTACAGCGTTGATAACACTACGCTACAAATACGTTCTACGAGGGCACACTACAGCGTTGATAACACTACGCTACAAATACGTTCTACGAGGGCACACTACAGCGTTGATAACACTACGCTACAAATACGTTCTACGAGGGCACACTACAGCGTTGATAACACTACGATTCCATTTCGTTGCTGAGAGGCGGTGTTGGCCTCTCATAGAATAGAACGAGAGAATAGACACAATGTAACGTATTTTATCAGCGGTTACAGGCCAATACCTACACCTCGTAAAACCATCTCAATTGCAATTGCTCCCATTACTGGTAAGAAGATCAGCCGTAACGTCTTGTTGCTCAAATGTGCTAGCAGACGCGCACCGAGAACAGCACCGAGCAGGACGCCCAGGGCAACAGGAGCTGCGACGAGCGGTAGCACATCGCCACGCGAAAAGTAAATGCCTGCACTGGCCGCCGCTGTGACACCAATCATAAAGTTACTTGTCGTTGTTGATACCTTCATTGGCAAATGCATAATGGTATCAAGTGCCAGCACCTTGAACGTTCCACTACCAATACCAAGTAAACCTGAGATAACGCCCGCAACGTACATCATCGCCAGTCCAAGAGGAGTACGCGTCACCTGATATGACACCTCACGTTTCAGATGCTCATCTGGATAGCTGCTGGAGAGACGTAACCATGTTGCCCAACGATCATTTTTGACGCCCTGTGGTAACTCCTCACCGAGTTTGAAGATCAGAGGGAGCGCGGATACGAGTAGCACGATACCAAAGATGATGAACAGCAAGTTCGGAGCGAGATAACCAGCGAGGAATGCGCCGCTGATGGCACCAGCCGTTGTTGCTATTTCTAAAAACATGCCGATACGCATATTCGTAATGTGATCGCGCACATAGGCGGCAGCGGCTCCGCTTGATGTTGCTATGACTGCGATAATACTTGCACCAATGGCATATTGAATAGGCAAGCCAAAGGCGAGCGTGAGCAGTGGTACGATAAGTACGCCGCCACCCAATCCAACCAGCGAGCCGATAAGACCAGCAAGAACTGAGCCGCCAAAGATAAGGAGTAGGATAAGGAGCGAATACTGCATTATGCTCCTCCCTTCCCTAGCAAGAAACTGAGTATGAGAATGGCTAGTACAACCAGTGTGATTACAACATAGCGATAGTCACGCTCTAGCGCGAAGGCAACGACTGAGACCGCAACGCGTACTACAGGAGTGGCAATCAAGAGAATCAATCCCACAACGATAATTGACTGTGGCCTGAATATAAGCAAACCATTCCAAACATCAGCAACTGTACGCGGAAAGTCCAATACCCTTTGTGGCGAAAGCCCACCAGCACGTGTGGGAAGAAGACAGAGGCCGAAAACGATAAAGGTGGAGCTAATAATAACGCCTCCCTGCAAAATCCAACTGATAACGGTTGTCGATGCAGTGGTATGAGTAATAGATGTCCGCGATTTTTGATGCATGGTCATATTTCCCGTTTAAATAAAATGAATGCTATGTACTGTTCGTTACCATTAAAGTATAGCGTGTTTCTCTTTATAAATCCAATGCATGATTTCTATTGTTTTAATAACTTAACGGAATGAATGGTTTCTATAACTAAGGAAGCCGTTCCAAACGTGAATAGTAGAGGAAATGGAGTTTTATAGAAGTAGAGAAATTTCTTGCAATTGGCTGTTTTCACAAAGGAGGTCAGGCATAAAAGAACAGACTTTTTTGTTGTATTATAAATATATGCAATTGTTGTGATGCCAATCATGCATTAGAAAGGTTGGCGGCATCTATGTCCTTTATACAGAACATACACTTTCATCGTCCTTCATTGAAACAAATCTTCGTAGGTAGTGTGGGTGGCAGTATAGGTCTATTCACTGTTTTATTAGCTATAGCCGCTTACATTGTAGAGACATTGACGCGCCCCAGGCACGTTGAAAACTTTGCGGAATTTTATACCTTTACCCCATTCGAGCTAAACCTGCCTGCTGAAGAGGTAACATTCCCCCCACTCTATGGTGAACATCAGGTAAGTGGCTGGTACATCACTCATCCAGAGGCAACGGCGACTATTCTTGTTTGCCCCGGTTATCGTGGACGGCGCTCGGATGTGCTTGGGATGAGCGGTCATTTGTGGAAGGCAGGCTATAACGTTCTCGTGTTTGAATACTATGGTCATGGTACCGTCGTCGGGAAGCCCGTGACGCTCGGTTATCGTGAGATGAATGACTTCCTCGGTGCTGTTGCATACGCAAAGCAACGCGCTCCCCAAACGCGCCTTGGTGCTATTGGTTATTCAATGGGTGCCTCAATTGCGATTATGGCAACAGCAAGAACGCCTGAAATTGAGGTTTTGGTCGCGGATAGCGGCTTTGCAACACATAGAAGTGCCCTTGATTATGTTGTACGGCGCACAATACATCTCCCATTTGTGCTGTTCGACTGGTTGACGGATCTTCTACTATGGTTGCGTGCCGGCTATCATTTCAATCAAGTCGAGCCACTGCGCGATATTCGACGCATTGCTCCCCGTCCTGTACTCATTATTCATGGGCTAAAGGATACTCTGGTGGACCCAAATGACGCGAAGCTTTTGTATGCAGCGGCAGGTGAGCCGAAAGAGTTATGGCTAGACCCCAATGCCGATCATTGTGGTATCTACTTTGAGAATCGCCAACTCTACGTTGATCGTGTGCTTGGTTTCCTGGATCAAACCCTGCGAGCGGAGGAGCAACCTCCGCTACAGTTGCCGACACATGAAACTAACGGAGAGCCACCACAATTATCAGAGGCAAGTTAGGCTAGCAAGTCACGAAAAATCTAATGTGAGTACCATGCCATCGCGCCCAGCACGGGTGTTTGCAAAGACACGACGTGCGGCTCTTTCTGCCTGTGAAGTATCGTGAATCTTAGGGCTGAAATGCGTTAGTACAAGGGCATGGGCATGGGCATCGTGGGCTATGCCTGCCGATTCTTCCGCATACATATGGGCATGCATACGTGCCAACGGCATATCTTCAGGATTATCATACATACTCTCGCAAATGAGCAGGTCAACATCGGAGGCAAACGTGGCAAGGGTTTTCGTTGGTCGCGTGTCAGTAATATAGGCAAACGAGATGCCGCGTCGTGGCTCACCGAGTACCTGTGCTGGCTCGATTTTCTGACCATTATATTCAACTGTTTGCCCATGTTGCAGATGTGACCAGAGTTGCACAGGAAGGCCAAGTGCCTGCGCCCTCTCAACCTGAAAAGCTGGATTACGTGTGAGTTCAGCACGATAAGCAAGGCAGGGAATGCCGTGCGCTGCGGCTACACATGAACCTTGCAGATTGCCGGGGAGATCGAAGCTCTCTCCCCCTTTTAGTTCATGAATATGAATTGGAAAAGGAAGTTCTGCCGCAATACGTCGTAGTCCCTCGATGACATACGTTGTACCAATAGGACCATAAATATCGAGTGGTTCGGTACGTCCTGCATGAGCAACCATAAACAGGACGCCAGGAAGACCTGCGACATGATCGGCGTGCATATGCGTGAGGCAGATGGCTCCCAGTTGACGAAAGCCCCAGCCGAGCGATTTCCAGGGTATCTGTGTCCCCTCGCCGCAATCAATGAGCGTAAGCGGCGAGCCGCTACGTACCAATGCACAGGAGAGCCAGCGATTGGGAAGTGGCATCATGCCGCATGTTCCCAGTAGACAAATGTCGATCATGCATGTATCCTAGTCTAAAAATTATTCTGAAATGCCCATGCTAAAGCTACAACCAGTGCCGAAAGTGCTGCAATAGTTGTCAGGGCAATGCTGATAATGAAAAAAGGAAAGTTGCTCACGATAAGCACGATGGCAAAAAGCGTCCAGAAACTCGCGAAAATGAGTATAAGAATTTGCCATGCTTGCAGGCGTTTCTTCATGACTATGCCTTTTGTCTCGTTAAACAATATCGTCTCAGACACATAGTATAGCAGATAGCTGTTACAGGAGAGAAGAAAAATACTATGCCCGAACTGCCAGAGGTAGAATATACGGCGCGTCAACTGCGTGCAAGTGTCGTTGGAAAAACTATTCAAGACGCGTCTGTATTCTGGGAACGCACAATAAGTTATCCTGATAGTGCAGACTTTCTTGCCGAAATTGCCGGACGAACGATAGAGGGTGTGCGACGACGTGGCAAGTTTTTGCTGCTTGATCTGAGCGGAAACATATTCTTGTCCATACATCGTCGTATGACGGGAAACTTTTTGTTGTTGCCTTCAGGTTGGCAGATCGACACGCACTTACGCGAGACCGACCCCACCGTATGGAACGTGAAAGGGCCAGCATTTATAGCGGCAGAGCCAACTTCCGCACAAGCAGTAGATGTCGTAATGCGACCAGTCACGCTTTCACAGACACTCTATTGTCGGGTCTGTTTCAACTTTACTGATGGAGAACGCTTATTATTTACCGACCCACGCAAATTTGGGCGCATCGAATTGTGGCCCCGAAATCGGGAAGACGAGGCATTTGCTGGTCTCGGACCAGAACCATTCGAGGCAACATTTACCCCTGAACAGTTTGCTGAAGCACTTAGTCGTCGTAAAACCAGCATCAAACAAGCCTTATTAGCACAAGACCTGGTTGTTGGCCTAGGCAATATCTACGCGGATGAAGCCCTGTTCTATGCTCACATACATCCGTTACGTCGCGCCAATACGTTGACAGCACAGGAGATACGCCTGCTCCATGAAGGAATTATCGCTGTCCTCAAAAATGGTATTGAGCATGGTGGAACTTCGTTTAACGACTATCGTGACCTTTGGGGCGCGGCAGGCGACAATTATAACCATGTTCATGTCTATCAACAAGATGGCAAGCCCTGTGTGTGTTGCGGTACTCTCATCGAGCGTATCGTCGTGACACAACGTAGCACACATTTTTGTCCAAACTGTCAAAAACTTACAATGGCGTAAAAAAAGCTGGTGTACAATGCACCGTTTTACTGCCGATGTTATAGCTGACATCGACCGTCGTTGGCGTTTGCCTCGGTTGACGGCCCGCCAACGGCACTGTGAATGTGACATAGCCGCCAGCATCGCTTACAGGTTGTTGGTCGAGTGTGACATCATTACCATAAAAGTGAACCGTTGCGCTAGCAGTTGCGCCACTAACACCGAGAACGTTTTTCGTAAGCTTTGCGTAGACGGTGAGGACACTATACGCTCCTGGCGCATTGTTCGCTGACCACGCTCCACAACGGTAAGTAGGAACTGTGGGAACTGGCGAAATTTGCGATTGAAACGACTTGCTGACAACAATCGTCTGTTGCGGTTTCAGTTGGCTAGCTGTGGTGCCACATCCAGCCAACAACAAAAGCGCTCCTAGAGCGAGTATAGAAAAAAGTGTGCGATATATATACTTCATCACATAATCTCAAAGGTAGGGACGACCATACAAATTTTCCCCAACTATATCCTATTATTACCAGGAGCCGTCGTCTATAATAGAGAAGCTCTTTTCATGCTGCACATCATTTTTGCGGCAACAGCCCTACTTAAACGATTAAATGTAGCATCAAGTTCTGGCAAAACATCATTTGCAAAACAAAGTACAGTATATCATAGAGGGACCACACAATTGCAACCTCTACCTTTGCTTGTAGTGCGTGTGAAAATCGTGTTAATATCTGCTATCTTATTCTGCCTTGAAGGTTGATGATTGCATGTTATTGTGCTACACTACAGAAGGCAACCGTGCTTCAATACGGAATCGCAAAACAATCTAAGGTGGAAATGTCTGTGGAATATCATGCCGGCGAACAACTGGACCTTTTAGCTCACTTGCTTGATTCTGAACAATTTAGGCAGGGTGAATCGAGTACACAACAGGGACAAGAGGCGTTTGTTGAGACGCGGCCAGACCCTGGTCGAGAGCGCAGAAAAGGTATTCCAGAGGTCATTTTCGCCGAGACGAAAACGAACGAGCAAATCTTAGCAATGGCGCAAGGGTTACTTGCTGGTGCTGGTAGAGCGATCATCAGTAGAATGCGCCCAGAGTCCATTGGAGTTGTGCGAGAGGCGTTTCACGACTACACAATTCGTATGCAAGAGGCAGCGCATGCAATGGTCATTTATGCCCCCAGCTATGTGCGCCCAGCTACCGATGGTCACGTTGGCGTGATTAGCGCAGGTACTTCAGACGTGCCGATAGCGGAAGAAGCGGCACTTATCGCAGCGGAGATGGGATGTACCATTACCTCGATTTACGATGTAGGAGTTGCTGGACTTCATCGCCTACTTCCGCCGCTACGGGACCTTTTGGCTACGAGAGTCGATGTGATTATCGTTGCCGCTGGTATGGATGGCGCATTACCATCAGTTGTCACAGGGCTGGTTCCAGTGCCTGTTATTGGTCTACCAACATCTATTGGCTATGGCATGGGCGGCAAAGGTGTTGCCGCGTTGCTTTCGATGTTACAGACCTGCGCTCCGGGTCTCTCTGTTGTCAACATTGATAACGGAGTAGGCGCGGGCGCAACAGCAGCGCTTATTGCAAACCGCGTTGCGCTGGCACGACGAGAGCATCAGTCGCAGTAGGGAAGCAGCGAGATGTTCCTGGTATACGGCTCAAGGTGCTAGCAGGATATCTCATCGCTTAATAAGTCGGGTACATGGGATGTAAGAAGTTTAAGAGAGGCGGGACTTTCTATGGCAAATAATAAGCGTGGTCCTGAACGTGGGTCGCAAAAAGCGAAGCATGGTGGTGAAGCTGTACGAGAAAAATACGGCCCAGAATTTTACTCGAAGATTGGCAAAAAGGGTGGCGAATCGGTCAAGGAAAAGCGCGGCCAGCAGTTCTATGCCGAAATTGGCAAAAAGGGTGGTGAGTCCACCAAACGTCAACAAGGCTCAGAATTTTATTCAAAGATCGGGAAAAAGGGAGGAGAGCGCGGGCGCCCAACGGATGGCAACGAGACGAAAGAATAATGTGACAACGCGTGGTGCGGAAGCACAGAAATAACTCTTATTTTTAGGGATGGACCTGAGTCATCCCGAACTCCTACATGGAGGAAGATGAGGAAAGCGGCAAGAATTAAGTTCTTGCCGCTTTCCTCATCTTCCTCCTTTTATTTTGTGCTTAGTCGCTTACTATACAAGAAATGTGTTAATAAATAGCAACCCGAAATAGTAAAATACAACTAAAAATAAACTAATTCACAATAAAAATTTAACTTAAATAATGATAATCTCATTATTATAAAATTGACTATCGTGCATGAAATCCCCAGAAGTAGATAGTCAATGAAAAACGATTATGAAAGATGGAAGAGGGTACAACAGTTATGACAAAATTACCACAACGACTGAATTTACCTCAAATACCACAAACATCACCCATCAATAGCGCATCACAATTCAAAGCCCCTCTCACGCCACTACCTGGTGTACTTGCCTCGTACGAAACACCAAATACGCCTGTTCCTACAACAATAAGAAGCTACGATTATACTACAAACAATGCTGCTTCTTTGACTGGTTCATTTCAACATACTCCTTCATCACAATCGCCTTCAATCAAGGCACCTGGTTTTGGTATCCCTCGAACACTGCGCCCTACAGGCCCACCCGACTCGCTTCCACTGCGCTATCGTGAGCAAGTCCTTCGCTACAACGAATGGTTGGTGAAGCAAACGAAACAAGATGTGCTGATTGATAAACACCAGGAGATGAATGAATATATTCAATATGCAAGCCAAACGCTGACAGTTGAGGGCAACGCGATTGCTACTTTTGCCCCCTTCCGTGCCGAACTGTCTGCCTTGCAAACCTTCACGAAAAAGCAAGTGCTTGGCATAGGTGTTCTCGCTCTCCTTGTCCTTATTGGTATTGCGCTCTTTCGTCTTGAGATGCTGGCGGTCATGCTCTCGGCCATTACAATTACCTACTTCGGCAATGTTCTCTTGAGCATGGTCATGGCGGCACGCTCGTTGCAAATCGTCTCCGCCGAATCTATTGATGATGAGGTCGTGCATGCCCTCAAGGACGCGCAATGGCCTGCCTACACTATTTTGTGCCCTCTCTACAAGGAAGCGCAGGTGGTGCCACAGTTTGTCCAGGCGATGCAAGCACTCGATTATCCTGCCAACAAGCTGCAAATCCTCTTCTTGACTGAAACTGATGATCGTGCGACACGTGATGCCATTCGCTCTTTGAACTTGCCAAAGCACTTTAAGATTGTGACCGTACCCGATGGCAAACCGCGTACCAAGCCGCGTGCCTGCAACTATGGCTTGATGCAGACCACTGGTACCTACGTCGTGATCTTTGATGCGGAGGATGTGCCTGATCCGCTCCAACTCAAGAAAGCTGTTCTGACCTTCGCCAACAACGAGGTGGACGTGGCGTGTGTGCAGGCCAAACTCAACTTTTACAATATCAAGCAGAACGTCTTGACGCGCTGGTTTACCATCGAGTACACGACGTGGTTCGATCTCATTCTGCCCGGACTGCAACAGGCCAAGTTCTCGCTGCCGCTCGGTGGCACCTCGAACCACTTTCGTACCTCCGCTCTGCGAGCGTTAGGAGCATGGGATGCCTACAATGTGACGGAGGATTGCGACCTGGGCTTTTTTGAGGGCTTATTGGGATAGCTTCTACAAGGTTTCAAGCGCGTTGAGAGCATATTCTTGTGCAATGGTGTGTATGTTTAAGCAATGTTGTTGATCGGTTTCGCTGTCAATTTTGCTGTCATAAAAAGCTAATAAAATACCCTGGTACAAGTAGATTAAATGCTTGTACCAGGGTATTTTTGTTTTAATAGCCTGCCATCCAACTCTTTAATCGTTTGGGCTAATTCTTTTGATAAACTTACAAGTGGAACGTTTGTATATATATGTTATTGATGTAGCTAGGGGAGATTACATGGACACTGATCTTATTAAGAGCATTATTGGAGTGATTGCCGCTTCTATTCCTCTTGTGGTTGCCATTGTTGCTTTAGGTAAAGGACGCTTGTTTAATATAGCTGAAGCAAATGACAAATCGTTAAAAGTATTGAAAGTTAAGCGAGAGCAAGTCGATCAGAAGTATTGGAAAGAATACCAACTCGAACAAGTCGTTATAAGTGTTGTATTGACTGTTCTTCTTGTTTTCATTTACTGCCCGTTTATGCTATATACACTTGGACAAATTAAAAATCCTACCTTTGTTTTAATTATAAATTTCCTTTTTATAGATGTATGTGCTTATTCTCTCTACTTGCTAAGGAAAAAGTTTTATCAAAGTTATGTGATTACTATTAAAGATGCTTATGATGGTAGATATTTCCTCTTTCAAAATATTAGTTTGGAGGTCGAAGCTGATTATCATTATCTCTTTAATAAGTGCTTTGAGGTTTTCAAAATTTTGAAGTTTCCAGTTGTTGAAATTGATAAAGACTTGGGAATCTTAGAAAGTTTCATTTCTTTTTACAGTTTTTCTAATGAATTTACTGGTTCAATGAAAGTTAAAATAAGTCCCAAAAATAATATTGTAAATGTCTACATAGTACATATTAGCATTACCATGTTTCATAAGACCTCTCCTCTTACTTTGTTAAAATATTTCTCGATGTTTGCTAATCGTTTTGTAAATCTAATGATAAGTAAAATTAAGTGTTTAGATCAGGAGGTAGGAAACAAGTCAGAAGTATCTGAAGAGGTAAGTAATTAGTATAGTGGAGGTTGCTATAGTTTCTGAGGTCGTTTGTTTGCTTCTAGGGGTTATAACTTTGATAACTTATTCATTTACTAGTGATGGCTTGATTAGATAAATGTACTAATCGTCTCTTCGTCTCTCTTCATAACAAGCATTAGACAGAGCAAAGATTGTCCATTGAGAAAGCATATCCCCTTGCTGTTAACAGCAAGGGGATATTTGTTTTTCTTAATGACTATAGAGCGGCTGCGCCTCGCCACCATGACGACTACAAGCCCCACGTACACCTCCTGAGTGTGAGTAGGTGCCATCCACACATTCATCTACATACCCATTTGTGCTTTCCCAAAAACTTTTTATGCAGTTGAAATAGTCGCAAAAGTTTGCTGGTGGATTGTAGATCAGACCACCCGGAGGAGTGAGATCATAGTCCCACGGATTCCCGTAGAGGCCAGTATGCACAGGAGGTTGTGTGGGAGCCGGAGGAGCTTGCGTTGGAACAGGCGTCGGCACTACAGGCGGTTTCGTTGGCGTAGCAGTTGGTATTGCCGTTGGCGTTGGTGCAGGTGTATTGGTTGGTTTGACTGTTGGTTCGCTCGTTGGTGCTGAGGTCGCAGTAGCAGTGACCAAGACAACATTGGTTGGTGCTGTTGTTGCGGTCGGGTCGAGCGTAGTTGTTTTTTGAGGACTGACCGACGCGCCGATAGTAGCCGTTGAACACATGCACATACATAGGATGAGAAATAGAGTTGCACAGCCGATTCCCCACTGTGTCCGTTTTCGGGCGGTTTTGTAGCGTTGCCACATGTTAGGCTTGCGTGGAGGTGGTACGGGTGGATAGCCTCCAGGCATTGTTGATTGTCCATAAAATGGTGGTTGCAGTTGAGAGAATGAATTGTTGTGCTGTGATGGTGGTTGCATATCGCTGTCCATTTCTATTTTACTTAGAAGTCTACTACTGTTGATTGTAGGCAAGCGTAATGTAAGCGGCGAGAGCTTCTGCATATTTTATTTGCACGCCGTCTGGGATAGAATCATTGGTTTGTTGCATGAGTTCTAATAGCGAGACATCCTTATTGTATTTGTTCTTGACAATCTGCTGGCCTGTGACGGTTTCATCGGAAATAGCTTGCTCACTATCGCCTGTTTTACGATGAAGTGAGTCAAGCAATGATTGGTACTTAGCAACTGTGGCTGTGTCAGGCGAATCACCAGAGTCAATTGTAGCAAGCTTAAAGGCAAGCGATGGTTGTGGTGTTGGTGTATCGGTAGGAGCTGGCGTGTCGGTAGGAGCTGGTGTATCAGTTGGTTGAGGGATTCTGGTATTGCTACTTTGTGCCGCGCTTTGTACCACTCCTGAAACGGCTGCACATGCGACGAAAAGCGCAACGAGAACAATGATGATCTGCGTGCGCCGACGGGCCACTTTGAAGCGTTGCCAGTATCCAAGTTTCTTTGGAGGTTGCGATGGTGGCATCATAGGCGGCTGTTGATAGGGGTAGTCTTGTGGTGATTGCTGATTTGGGAATTGTGGATAGCCCTGTGAGGGCTGCAACGGTTGATTGTTGTTTGGCAACAATCCCTGTGACTGCTGGTTGGGCGGTTGCTGCATAAATACGTCTCTTTCTACTTTTCAACATGTTACCAAAAATAAATATATGTAAGCCCATCATACACCCTTGCAAGGCAAAAAAAACCCTTCTACGGTTATGAATTGGTTGTATTCTACATAGAAGGGTTGAGAAAACTACAGAATTATAGAGAGAATAATCAATATTATGTAATGCTACTATGAGCAGCAACTACTCTCCTATTTACACCTCCTCTTCGTCTTCATCATCGTCATCTTTACCGCTTCCAGATTGACCATAGGTTTCAAAGATTGTGCGTACTTCAGTAAGATTAACTAATCTTACTCTTGCATCTAGTGGATTCTCTTTTGTTTGTATTAGTCCCCTGCTAGAAAGACGAGATATTTTGTTACGCCCAACTTTCAAACGTTTAGCGGCCTCTTGCATTGTTATCCATTCTTCGCTCATAGATATAAATCCTTAATTTGTATTGGGTCACCAGCTAATTATATCAGATATGCATGGTTATGTTCATCATATGATGAGATACGACTTGACAAGAACAGATATGCACGGTTATAATTTATTTGTGACCAGTAATTTACCGTCGTAAGTAAATTATATCAGGTTATAGATGGCTTGTACATTGACTTAACCAAATGTACAAGCTCGCTAGAAAAGCAGTAACCGGTGAAACTAAGTACAGAAAGGAGACAATCAAAAAAGTTGACCTTGTGTTGCCCAACAAAAAAAGTTAAGGAGCAATCATCTTGATGGAAGAAAGTACGACTCACGGTGTTACAGACCATGAGTCGCAACACGAAAACCTTGACCAACGTTCAATTAGCTTTCAGTTTTCATTACAAATCTTAACACGCGAAGGGTTTAGCGTGAAAGGAGAAGCAACAATGGACAAGACCTCGACGAGTGTGCCACCACGTGCCTCACGGCAACCTGTCCCCGACATCGAGCAGGAATACGATGATGACAGCGTGACACACATGCCCAGGAGCGCAATACGTTTCCGCTCGACGCAACCGCAACTAGCAGCAGCAACAGCATCACAGGGACCGACGACAGGACCGATTGCAGCACCTCTTGTCACTCATCGCGTGAGTGGGGGGACACGCGTCTTGCTGTGGGTTCTGCTTTTCCTCTGCATCGCGTTCGTCTTCGATGGTATGGTCTTGCCTGTGATCATTGACGTGAGCAATCACTTCACCTATGGCAATGACCGCATTGCCTCGTTCGACCTGGACCACCATCACTTCATCACACAGGAGACGCACAACACCGTTCGTATCGTTGTTAGCAGTGCCGATGGGCAACACATGCAAGTCTTGACCACCGTCATTAGTGGTGCAAAGGACCATGCGTTGGTCACGCTCTCAGAGGATGGAAGCAGCATCGATGTCACGGTCAATGGAGCGTATGTGACCTCACTGGTCCCTAATGGACACGGCATGTACAAGTGGAAGGACGCATAGCAATGGATATGAGCGTCGTCAACAACATTGTCACCATCCATATCCAGGTTGCGTGGCTCATGGTCATTGCCGTGCTTCTTGTCATCCTGACCTTCCTGAAAAAGAGGTAAGCACCCCACTGTTTTCATTTTCGTCATGCTCAACAGAACACGAAGGGAAGGAGGAGCGTATGCTCTGGAATATGCCCTCTCTTCTCTCTCGGCACACAAAGGAGAAGTCTGTTATGGTACAGGTTCAACAACAACACAGAGTTTCGATTGGCAACAAGTCTGTTCTGGTGGAAGACGAGGAGTTTGCACGCGCCTATGATGCTGGATACGGGACCTATCATCGCTACCATCGTGACGATGACGTGATCGACTCGGCACTCCTGTTGTTTCAGTTGAGGAACGGATGGAACGAGAGATGTTCAGGTATGTGGACCACTGGCTATCTCATGGGCTGGCTTGCCGCCTTCTATGAGCAAGAGGAAGGACAACTGTCTCTTTCTGTCTACCTAAGCGAATCATGTGAAACAAGGCAAGAGCAAGCCAGCTAGAGAGGAAGACATCTTCTATGCACTCCGAGGTGTTTCCTGCGCTCACGCCGTTTGCACACGAGGAGAGCCGTTCATGTCACCGCATGATCATTTGGAGAGGACGCGACGCCATCACACGTCGGCGAGAGAGCAAATAAGCAGAAAGGGAGGACGCCGCCATGCTCATCTACGAATACAAGCTGGATGCACGCAAGGAACAGTATGTCGCTATCGACAATGCTCTTCGTGTGGTGCAGTTCATACGCAATAAATGTATCAGATTGTGGATGGATGAGCATGGCGTGTCTGCCAATGACTTGCAGGTGTATTGCTCTACCCTTGCCTCACAGTATGACTTTGCCATGTGTCTCAATTCGCAAGCTCGTCAAGCCAGTGCAGATCGAGCATGGTTCTCGATTAGCCGCTTCTATGACAATTGCAGGAACCACGTTCCAGGCAAAAAGGGATATCCCAAGTTCCAGCATGATAACCGTTCCGTCGAGTACAAGCAAACGGGCTGGAAACTGGAGAGCGATGGACGCCATATCACCTTCACCGATGGATGTGGTATCGGGCGTGTTCGTATGATTGGCTCACGAGACCTTGAGTCTTGCCCACTCCCACAGATACGACGCGTGCGGATTGTCAAACGTGCTGACGGCTACTACGTCCAGTTCGGCGTTCATGCCTATCGAGAGGTTGAGCACGTCCCAACTGGCAAGCACATTGGTATCGACATGGGTCTCAATGCCTACTACACCGATAGTGAGGGCAACACGGTAGACAATCCCCGCTATCTCCGCAAAGCAGAGAAACGCTTAAAACGGCTCTCTCGTAAACATTCCAAGTGTGCCAAGAAATCACAGAACCGCAAAAAGGCACAAAAGAAGTTAGCAAAGTTGCATTTGAAAGTCCAGAGGCAGCGTGAAGACTTCGCCCGCAAACAGGCAAGCACGCTCATCATATCTAGCGATCTGATTGCCTATGAGAAACTCTCGATACGCAACATGGTCAAGAACCACCACCTTGCCAAATCCATAAGCGATGCTGCATGGGGGGTGTTCTTGCGCTGGGTCACCTATTATGGGGGGATACACAACGTTCCGGTGATAGCAGTTGCACCCAACTTCACGTCACAAGACTGTAGCGTCTGTGGCACTCGCGTCAAAAAGTCCCTGAGTGTGAGAACCCATGTGTGTCATGGGTGTGGGCTAGTGATGGATAGAGACCACAATGCGGCAGTGAACATTTTAGACAAGGCATCCCGTACCGTCGGGCAGACGGCAACGGCTACAGCAGACGTTGCTGTGGAAAACGCTTCTGGACACACGGCCTCTACTCGCGTATCGAGAGGTACGTCGGGCAAGTCGTCTGGACGAAAGAAGAATTCCCCGTCTTTGTAAGCGGGGAAGTGTCAAGTCTCTCGCGCTATCGTCTGCGAACAGTCGTGTTGGACTCCACGACCTACGAAGAGGCCAATTCACAGGTCAAGAACTGGATACGCCAGCGTTCCCGCTGGATCAAGGGCTACATGCAAACATATTTGGTGCATATGCGAAACCCCATGGAGTTTTTGCAGAAAGGACGCCTCTACGAACTGTTCTCGTTCCAGGTAGTGGTGGGGTGCGGCATCGGCTTTATTTTTCTCAACCCGCTCATGTGGCTCATGCTGATAACATACCTGTTGATCGGACCGTCGGTCATTGGAGTATACCACTTGCTATTTCCAGGGCCGACCTTGTACATGGCAGAGTTCTGCTTGATCTTCGGCAATTTCTTCTACATTTATCTATATCTATTCGGCTGTATGAAACGGAAGCAGTTCGATCTGATGCCGTGGGCTGCTCTTATCCCATTCTATTGGTTGTTGATGACGATAGCGGGGATGGTAGCGTTCTGGGAGTTGCTAGCCAAACCGCACTACTGGCAGAAAACAGTACATGGTTTGCACTTGAAAGGCACACAACTACCGCAAATCTCTGTACAGCAACAGGTCATGAAGTCTCTGGCAGACGAACAAACGACGCGTGTAGCCGCGATAGCTGTAGTAGGTGAACACAGTTTTGCGATTCCTACTGTCACAAAATCTTTCGAGACCATCACAACGATACCTTTGCCTGCCCTCTCACAAAAGCAAAAACAGCAGTTACGTAAGACCAAACAAACGAGAGTACGCGACCTCTGGCTTGTTGCAACCATCGTCACAAGCTGTATCGCTAGCATTGGGTCGTGCTACTACTACTTGCAGCAACATGAAATAACGCTGTATCAAGATGCGCTCTCGCATATGAGAATTTCCAGAGGTGTTTTCGATAGTGTCACTCCAGGTTTAGCGCAACTTGGAACGGTGTGGTTGCCGTTACCGCATATCCTGATGTGGCCCTTTATCTGGAACGACTATCTGTGGCATAGCGGACTGGCTGGCAGCTTTGTCTCGATGCCGTGTTATGTAATCGCTACCATCTACCTGTTTTTGTCGGCGAGAAGGCTCACAAAAAGTAGTAGTTCCAGTTTTATTGGAACACTCGCATTTATCTTAAACCCGAATGTTTTGTATCTCCAATCGACGCCGCTCAGTGAAACTGTGTGTATTGCAACGCTCTCGATGGCTTGTTACTACTTTTTAATGTGGACACAGGAAAATACGACGCGATCACTTATCTTTGCTGCAGCTTGTACGTTTCTCGCAACGCTTGCCCGCTATGATGGTTGGGCACTGTTTCTCGCAATGCTATGCTTCATTTCAATTGTGGGTTGTATAAAACACCAACGTTTTATACAAATACAAAGCAATCTTATTCTCTTTGGCATTCTCAGTGGACTCGGCATTGTGTTGTGGCTCATCTGGAATAAACTACTTTTCGGCGATCCTCTCTACTTCCAGCATAGCGGTGTATACTCATCACAAGCACAACAGATGTTACTCCTGAAACACGACGAGCTGTATACCTATCATAATCTTTGGCAATCAATTCGCTATTATGCAATCGACTCTATTCAAACTGTTGGACTCCCCATTTTCTGTTTAGCTGTGATAGGCATGCTCTGGTTCATGTTCAACAATCGTATCAATCCTCGTACCCTGAGTGCTATGCTTTTCCTGGTCCCTTTCGTCTTCTATGTTGTGGCCCTCTACAGTGGCAATGCTGTTATTTGGATACCAGGAGCGACACCAACGCAGGACCCTGTATATATGTATAATGTGCGTTACGGAGCGCAGATAGTCCTGCCAGCAGCACTCTGTATAGCTCTTTTAGCTGGTAGTGTGAGCAACATAGCCATACCTCACTTCAAAAATATCAATCGTGTACTTCTGTTAGGAATAATTGTCGTTCAATGTATGCTGGTAGCGCAGCAAGGGATTATTTCCTTGCAGGATGGTCAATATGCTGCCTCCTGCCGTCCTCAAAGAGTTGTCAATGACTATCTTGCTCAACACTATAATGGTGGAAAAATCCTGATCGACGTATACGCCATGCAATTTGACCCAACCGACGCAGGCATCAACTTCCACAACGTCATCTACGAAGGTTCGTACCAGATATGGCAACAAACCCTACAAGACCCCGCTCGCTTTGTGCAGTGGGTCATTGTCAAGCAGGATAGCCCCGTTGATCTCGTCGCCCAACATCTCAATGTGAAAGGTGCTGCCTTCCTCTCACAATTTACCCTCGTCGTCCGTCAATCGGACAACATCGCGCTCTACCATCGTAAAGGCTTGCCACCGTTGCCGAGTTATGACTTACTGCCACATTATGTCTATCCTCATCATGTGTGTCTCGCAAGTTAGTAAACTATTACAAATAATTTCACTGCATAAGGAGAAATTTATATATGTTTCCATCCTCAAAAACAGGATTTACGCAGCTATTTCCCAGGCGAAGTGTAGTTGAACTTGTCAATCAACTGCTCCGTTTCTGCGTTGTCGGAGGGTTGAACACCTTCATCGACCTGCTTGCGTTCAACCTATTGGTATGGTTGTTGCCGACAACACATATCCACATGCTGGTTCTGTACAATTCTTTGGCCTATCTGATCGGTGCCATCAATAGCTTTTTCTGCAACAAACTGTGGACCTTTGAACATCGTTCAAAAGTGACGAGCAGGCAAGTCAAGCATTTTGCCTTCGTCACACTCTCAGGTATTGCCTGTAATGATGTTCTTATCTGGTTGGCGACAAGCGCATTAACCTCCGCATCGCTGTCCGGCTTCTTCTGGACCAATAGTGCAAAAGTCGCGGCGATTGCGGGAACCTTTGCTATCTCGTATATCGGTATGCGTTTCAGCGTCTTCAATGCTCGAAACAGAGAGACGAAGGCGACGCCACCACGCCATCAACCCCTACTCATGACACCACGTAGTCTCTCGGTAATCCTGCCAGCCTACAACGAAGAGGCGGTCATCGAGCAAACTTTGCGTACTATCATGCCTGTACTTGCAGGCTGGATGCACAACTTCGAGGTGCTGGTTATCAATGATGGCAGCAAAGATCATACCGCGCAGATCGTAGCACGTCTCTCCGTCTATGACGCACGTATCAAGCTGATCAATCATCCCAGAAACAAAGGCTATGGGGCGGCATTAGTGACAGGCTTCGAGTCGGCGACCAAAGAAACAACCTTCTTTATGGACTCGGATGGACAGTTCGATATTCGCGATCTGATAGCCTTCTTTCCTCTGATAGAACTGTATGACGCCGTACTTGGCTATCGTATTGATCGGCAAGATGTCTGGATGCGAAAGTTAAACGCCTGGACATGGAAGCAACTGGTTCACTTTATGTTCGGCGTTTCTGTGCGTGATGTGGATTGTGCGTTCAAGCTCTATCGCTCACAGTTCTTTCGTAGTCATCAGCTTGAAACGTGTGGTGCAATGATTAACGCTGAGGTGCTGTACAAACTTGGGCGTTACGGCTACACCTATACAGAAGTGGGCGTGCGTCACCTGCCACGGCAAGCGGGTAAGGCAACGGGAGCGAAACCTGCTGTCATTCTTCGTGCGTTACATGAAATGTTTATATTCGCTCGCAAGTGGCACGCGGAAGAGAGCTACGAAGAAAGCCAACAATGGTACGGTGCCGTGTAGGTGTATTTGACTTGAGAGGTAGGGACGACGCTATTATGATATTCTATGCACCGGTCACCCGGCTAGTACGATATTTCTTTCGTTTTCGCATTGTGCGCTATGGGTTCATTGGTGGTATCTGTATTCCCGTCCATTTGTTGTCGCTCGCTGGCTTTTTGTACCTGTTCGGCGATAAGCTGTATGTAGCTGCCCTCCTATGTACATTCGAGGTAAGCACCACAATAAACTTCATCTTGAACCAGCTATTCACCTATCATGAGCAGCAGCATCTAAGTCCGCTCGGCTGGGTAAAACGTGCCTTGAAAGGTCAGTTAACCAGTCTGACCTCTCAGACTGTCACCTTTTGTGTCGCCGTCACATGTACCTACGTGCTGCATCAAACTCCGTACCTTGGCAGTTTTGTAGGTATTGCGAGTGCCTTCTTCCTGAACTATACCCTCTCGAAGCGTTTTGTCTTTAGTCCAATCCCAATTATAAAACCTATAGAGGATGTGTATATAGAAGCGACGCAACGTGCATCATTGCATGCTGCTCTCCAATCCGATCTAACAACACCTATAAATACTGTAATCGCCATGAATGCGGCACATCCTATAGCGTACAAGCGCTCTGCACACATGATTCGTCCAATCCGTTTACAGCGTTGGACGGAAGATGAGGTTGCCGTTTCCCTCCATAGGCGCGAACTTTAAGGTATGAGAGAGCCAGAGCGTTTTCCTTGTGGGCGTCCGTCAGCCTTGCGAATGCCCTAGCTCTACGTGCTATCTACTCTCGCTTTTTCAAAAATGGCGGCACATCTATCGACTCTTCCTCGTCCAATCGCTCCTGGCGGCGCCCTAGACCACGCAAGCCGCGCAGATCGTCAAGACTGCGCTGTGGACGCCCCGATGGTGTAGCAGGTACATGTGGTTGAGGTGCTGGTCGTTGCCTCTCGGCTGGTCGCGACGGGGGCTGCTGTACTCTCGGTGCTGGGAGTATCTCCTGTCGTTGTGGTTGTGGTTGCTGCGGTTGTGAGAGTATCACACGTTGTTGCGGCTGCTCTGCTTTCAAAGCCTGCAAGCGCACTGTGTGTAGCTCTTCCATGCCTGCTGCAATCAGAGTGACGCGCATTGCATCATGGAGTGTGGGATCGACAACAGCACCAAAGGTGATATCTGCCGCAGCATCAATCGCCTGTCCAATGCGCTCGGCAATTTCGTTCACCTCGAATAGCGTCATGTCTTCACCACCACTGATATTGAAGAGGACACGTTTCGCACCGCGAATGGTCACGTTCAGGAAACCGCCGGCAATAGCCTCTTCCGCCGCTTGTTGAGCACGGCTTCGTCCCTGCCCTTGCCCAATGCTCATCAGTGCGGTTCCAGCCTCTCGCAGCACACTACGCACATCAGCAAAGTCAACGTTGACCATACCTGGCACATTGATAACTTCTGCAATACCCTGTACGCCCTGTCGTAACACATCGTCCGCGATTTTGAAGGCGTCGGCAAGGTTACGATCACGGCCAACTGTTGAAAGAAGGCGGTCGTTTGGGACGGTGATGAGAGCGTCGATCTCCGCGCTCAACTCTGCAATACCATCTTGCGCGATGCGGCGACGGCGCGACCCTTCAAAGGTAAATGGAATGGTCACAATACCAACGGTGAGGGCTCCAAGTTTTTTCGCGATAGAGGCAACAACGGGGGCTGCACCTGTTCCAGTGCCACCACCCATACCGGCTGCGATGAAGACAAGATCAGCGTTTCCCAATACCGCCCGAATATCCGCTGTACTCTCAGTGGCGGCACGCATCCCAATGGCGGAGTTGCCACCTGCCCCTAAGCCTTTCGTATGGTGATGCCCAAGACTCACGCGATCTGCTGCTGGAGAAAGGGCGAGTACTTGCGCGTCCGTATTCATGGCAACAAAACGCACACCGCGCACCCGTGCGCTCATCATGCGGTTAATTGCGTTCATACCACCACCGCCAACGCCGACTACAACAATATCGACGGCATGCTGTCCTTGCATGGAAAGATCGAAAGGCGAGTGGGCGAATTGTGGCGATTGAGCTATATCGCTGTCGGTATCGCGTGCCTGCCAGTCTGGTCGAGTCCGTTCATTGTATTGATTCATACCTGCTTCTTCCACCTCTTGCCGGAGTACGGCCCACTGGTCCTCTTGCTTCTCGTACACGTCTAGCCGTGCATTGGAAGTGGCCCGCTCTACCCATTGTTCCTGGGCTAGCTCACGCTTATGGGCGTCGTGAGACATCGGCTGCATGCAACCCCCTCTTATCCTAACGTTATCAACGTAGGCGTGTACTATAATGCAAGGCATTCTACCTTCCTCGCATTGTAACAAGAGTGTCAAGCTTTTGCAAGCGGCATTTTCCTAGTGGTCACAGACAAAAACGTCTCGATGTCGAAGACATCGAGACGTTTTTGTCTGTGAACGCTTAATCCTTCTTGAGCGAAATGCCGCCGCCAGTCTCTTTAGCCGCTTTCTTCTCTTTAGCCGCCTCTTTCTTCTGCTTGTTCGATTTCGGCGCGGCCTTCTGTGTCTTCTTTTGCTCTTTATTTGCCATAACTCTTATCACCTCCAGACCCGTTGTAAGATTGCGTTGTAGTATAGTGATACCACTATCAGTGCCAGTTCGTCAAATACAAGCGAACGGAGGATGTCTTTCTGGCTAGCTCACCTGTTGTCGCTCCTGATAGGTCGCCAGCGCATGCGTAATCATACGAAGAACACCCCCAACATCCATCGGCTTACGCAACTGATAGATACCACGCTGCTCAAGTTCTTTCGTCGGCAGTGTCGCGCTCATCATAATTGCTGGCACATTCTGAATATCACTCTGTCCACGTAGACGATCATACAGTTCCAGACCGTTGATCCCCGGCAGACGATAATCGAGCAACATAAGGCATGGTTGAATAAGAGATGCCTTTTCTAACGCGGTCAAACCATCATCTATTACGACAGTGTTATAGGGCGTCTCCTCTTCAATGAGTTGCTGTAGAAAATGCCTGATGTCTGCATCATCCTCCACAATCATAATAGTCGTATTTTGCAGACTGCGGGCGGCTGGTGGAATGACCTCCAGTGACATGTTCGTTCCTTTCTTAAATGTTTTTTTGAGTTAAGCTATAAAGGGATAGTATACTGATATCTAACGGATTTGCAAGAGGTTTGGTGACGAATATTTTGTCTCTAACAAAATACTGGTGCTAGCTGTGGAAGCGTTCCCGTGAGTAGTATAATACAGGCATAAGACAATACAGAGAAATATAATAGGAGTAGTATGATACAGGCACTTATCTTCGATTTCGATGGATTAATTCTTGATACGGAGGAGTCAGAATTTCAGTCATGGCAAGAGGTGTTCGCGGAAAATAACGCACACCTTCCGCTCGACCAGTGGGCTGTGTGTATTGGGAGTGGAGCCGAATCGTTCGATGTCTACGGCTACTTAGAAGAGCAAATCGGGCACGCAGTCCAGCGAGAGGAGATCGCGAAAAACCGCCGTATGCGACACAATAAACTCCTTGCGCTCAAAACCGTCCTCCCTGGCGTCGAGTCATACATTCTGGATGCTAAACGTTTGGGCTTGAAACTGGGAGTCGCGTCAAGTTCCTCGCGTGCATGGGTCACGGGTCACTTATCACGTCTCGGCTTGCTCTCCTACTTCGACTATCTGCGCTGTGGCGACGAAGTGAAGCACAAGAAGCCCGACCCAGAACTTTACCTCGACGTACTCAAACATTTTGGCATTTCAGGCGAACAAGCTATCGTGCTGGAAGACTCGCCCAACGGCATCCGAGCTGGACAAGCGGCAGGCATTTTCAGCATCGCCATTCCCAACGTCGTCACTGGACAACTCCCCCTCGAACACGCCGACCTTCGTCTAGCATCAATGGCCGCTATGCCGCTAGAAAAGTTGATTGCATTGGTTGAAAGCAAGCAGGAACAGGTGCGAGCATGAGTAGCTACGACGAGATTGCGGAATGGTACGACCAGAGCGTGCGTACTGGCTCACTCCTTCATGAGCTAGTTGAGCCTACGCTTTTTGCGTTGATAGGGAACGTAAGCGGCAGACGTATCTGTGACCTTGCATGTGGACAAGGCATTATTGCGCGAAAGCTTGCACAATGTGGTGCAAGCGTTGTTGGCGTTGACATATCTACGAAACTTCTTGAGATTGCACGCAAGGAAGAACAACACAACCCACTTGGCATTGTCTACATTTATGATGACGTGCAAACGCTAGCAACGCTCAAAGATGCCGAATTTGATGGAGCGGTGTGCAATATGGCATTGATGGATATTCCTGATATCAAAGCTACATTTCAGCAAGTTCAGCGTATTATACGTTCCTCTGCTACATTTGTCTGCTCCATCGTCCACCCCTGTTACCCTACATCAAATTTGTGGCGTATGACGAATGAGCCAAAAAGCATTGATAGCACCGTGCCAGGATACTTTGAAGAAGGTTTCTGGCGTTCAGACAACGCAAACGGTGTACGTGGCAAGGTTGGTGCCTATCATCGCACCATGAGTACCTATATGAATAATCTAGTGGAAGCAGGTTTCATGATACACCACATCGCTGAGCCACAAGCAACAGGACAACTTGCGGAACGTGTCCCAACCAATCGAGAGGTACCAGCAACGATGGTGTTTGCTTGCAGGAAATTATAAATAAACATACTTCGTAGGGGCTATAATTTATTACGCCCTGTTACGTTAAAAATCGGGACAAGGGCGTAATAAATTATGCTCCTACATTTCTATACATGCGGTGCAATTCCGCAAAAACCTGCATTGCTCCATCCTATAGCGACCCCTTTTTTCTTGCCTTGATTGCAAAGATAATCGTACAACGCATAAGCCTTTGTTGTCTCTCTCCAATCCTGTTCAGCTTTAGCATATGCACTACGTGCCGTTCGCCCGCCCCCTGAACCATCACCGTCAACAACTGTATCGACAACTATTCGTTGCGCTCCACTATTGAGCAGACGCTGACCAAATGCCTCAACACCAATATAGGGCAGACATGGGCTAACCGTAATCTGGATATGCACATCACTCTCGCTTGCGGCTTGAATCAGTCTCCAACGCTTCTCTAACAATGGACCGCCCTTGAGATGTTTCAAATACGCTTGATCGTCTGTCTCGATTGTGACCGATAACCACGCGTAAGGAATGTCTCGCAATAGTGGTAAATCACGTTCCGCAAGCGGAGAACGTGTCTGAATAACCAGCAAGTCCAGGTCAGGGTAACGCGCAAAAACCTCGAGACATTGCCGAGTCATCTGATATGTATTCTCAAGCGGTTGGTAAGGGTCGGTGGTACTGCTCATAAAAATACGTAGCTTGCGTCGTGTCTCTGGCTTCATTTTCGCTAGCGTCCCATCTAGCAGCGTAGCGGCATTCGTCTTGACCTGCACAGCCTCGCCCCATGCGGCAGTAAAGCCACTGAAAGACCAGTTGGGGAGAAATTGCGCGTAACAATACATACCACACGTTGTCTGTCCAAAACTGCACCCAACATATGCCGATAACGCGTGTGTAAATGGATACGGTCCCTCCGCCAAAAAACCAGTACGCTGTGGCGTCAAAATTCCCTTCGCCTCTTTAAGAGCAACTTCCATATATACCCCCTTCCTGCGATAACCACGATTTAGAACTTTTATTCTATTTCATTTTACACTCTTTATTGGGTGTGTACAAGCATGTTTTTTGAAGGACGGTAACAAGCAATATATTTTGATGATAAGATGACAACATACACGTTTAATAACATGACCAAACCAGAAAAGGATAACATAGCATATGTCACAATCAATCATACAGGTAGATGCCTTCACCAACAAACCCTTCGCGGGCAACCCAGCCGCCGTTTGCATCTTACTAGAGCCACGCGACGAACAATGGATGCAGCAGGTCGCGCAAGAAATGAACCTCGCCGAAACCGCGTTTCTTGTCAAGCAGGATGATGGTTATAGCCTGCGCTGGTTTACGCCATTGGTCGAGGTCGATCTATGCGGCCATGCCACGCTTGCCAGTGCCCATGTGCTATGGGAGACAGGTCAGGTGCCAGCAGGCTCACAGGCACGCTTTCACACACGGAGTGGCTTACTCACGGCTGAGCAACAGGGCGATTGGATTGAACTGAACTTTCCCGTCAAACTCGCGCAGGAAGTGGACGAACCAGCCCATCTGTTACAGGCGTTAGGTGTTCCGGCCCAATACATCGGCAAAAACGAGTTCGACTACTTGGTAGAAGTAGACTCCGAAGACGTTGTGCGTCATATGCGCCCTAACTTCTCGCTCTTAGCCTCCATTCCTGCGCGTGGCGTCATAGTCACCAGTCGTGCGGATACAGAGGGCTATGATTTTGTGTCGCGCTTCTTCTGTCCGCAGGTCGGTGTGAACGAAGACCCCGTAACAGGCTCGGCGCACACCTGTCTCGCCCCCTATTGGAGCCAGAAACTCGGCAAGGCTGCAATGGTCGGTTATCAAGCCTCCACACGCGGCGGCATTGTGCGCGTACAACTCAAAGGTGATCGCGTCCTACTCGGTGGGCAAGCCGTAACAGTGTTGCGTGGGGAACTTATTCAATAACATACATAATGGCACATGCGAGCTAGCTCGCATGTGCCATTATGTATGTTATTAACGTTATTAGCTGCGGCCTGGAACTTTTTCGGGTTCCACGACGATAATTACGCGCTCATCGCCAGGCTGACTCCAGGGATAGACATCCTGATCGAGGTACTTTTTCGCCATTTTGTTGATAAACTGCTTGTTGGGGTCCTCGTCGATGCGTACTACCTTACCACGCACTTCGAGATAGCGATACGGGTCTTTGGGATCGACGATTGACACAGCGACGCGCGGCTCACGCTGCAGATTATGGAATTTCTGACGCCCCTTCGTCTGGCTGAACAGGATGTGCGAGCCATCCCAATCGAACCACACTGGATTGTTTTGTGGCTCACCCTTAGGTCCAATCGTCGCGATGTTCGCTACTGCTTTCGACTCTAAAAGATCATTAAACTCTGCTGGAATTGTTGTCGCCATTGTATTATTGAAACCTCTTCTATATTTTTCTTAGGTGCTATGTTTGAAATAGTTGCCATACTGCCCCTTATAACGCAACAACAATTGTTTCTATTCCCTCTTTCACCAAATCGTTGTAAGATGCTATAAAACTTCATCTTTCTGACGCATAACTTTTCGTCGTAGTATCCATGACGACTTGCTAGCACCATTTGCCAGTTGGTCATGATAGACGTCAAACGCTGGACATCGACTTTTATCATGCTTGACGAATAGATATCGTTTCCCCTAGCACACAATCTTGCCTAGGGAACAAAAATACGATAAGATACCGGGGTTTGCCCACAGTTGGAACAGAAAGTCGGAATAGAAACTTGGCCTGAAAGAATTATTTTCCTTCAGGTCGTTCGGCACTTATTCGCTCTGCCAACCTGCCGCTGTGTGCATTTCTACAAAACAAGAAGTTATTCATTATGAATACGAGCATCAGCTGTAGAGGTAGGCCCAGGATACGGGTAAAACCCTATCACCAGGATCTCGCTTCTGATAGAATTTTACCCGTATCCTGGGCCTACCTCCAATTGTCACGTTTCACGATGCTGTGTCCCTCATCCTCAAAGCGTAGATATTCCACAGGCACATTACGTTTGTGCAAAGTGAGATTGACCCGCTTTCGTGAAAGCCTCAAAGCTTTGAGGCTAATAGTTCAATCGTTCGTAAGCAACCGGACTGAGATAGCCAAGAGAGGTGCCGGCCCGTTGGTCGTCACTGCTCTTCGAGCTTGGCGAGCTCCTCGCGCACGACCATCAGCCCATTCGAGGCGCGTGGGTAGCCGGCATAGACGCCGAGGAGCGTCGCGAGTGCCTCAAGCTGCTTCCGAGTGCAGCCATGTTGGATTGCCCAGCGGGTATGGGCACGTACCTGCTGCTCGGCACCACCCTGAGTGATCAGTGCTGCGACGACGACGAGGCTGCGATCACGAAGGCTCAGTTCGTCATCGACCCACGCACCGGCTGCCGAGAGGATCGCTTCCTCGCCGAAGCGCTCGCCAACGTGTTCGGCGAACCACGAAGCGACCTCTTCGCGCGGAATCTGGAACTGACTCGCGTAGACCTCCAATCCTCGTTCGTACCGTCGATCGGTCACCACCGCATCGCCTGTGGACTGAGAGGAACTGTCATCCCGGCGTGAGTCATGGTTTTCTGCCAGGCTGGGCTTGTTTGACTCCGATGGCAGACGATTTTCTTGGGTATTGAGGGTATCGTGTGAACTCATAATGGCTCCTTTTCCTCTCGTTCCTTTATCGTACTACTCAAAGAGAGCTGGCAATTTCAGTGGTGTTCCTGTCAGCTCTGCGTAGACGTTTCGGATTTCAAAAGGAATCCACAGGTCGTTCCCCCAATCTTGGTACCGCTCTTTGATGATCCGGGCAGCTTCCTGGTCGATGATCTCAAGCGTCTGTCCCTTCTTGATACGTCGGTTTACTTCCTCGCGAACAAAGATCAGGTGGTCTTGAACCTCCTGCATCAGTTCGACTTTTCCTAGCTCTCCATGCCCTGGAACCACTGTTGCCGGAGAAAAATGCATCAGAGACGCAAGTTCCTCGATCCAGCGATTGGGACTCGCATCCTGATCAGAGAAAATTGGGAATGAGTGGTTCTCCACGAGGTCGCCTGTGAAAAGCACCTGCTCGTGTGGGAGAAAAATGATCTGGTCACCACGGGTATGACCACCAGTCAGTTCGTGTAGCACCACCTGCTTGCCACCCAAGTCGATGGTTTTTTCCCCTTGATAGGTTTCATCTGGCATCACCAATTCCACCCCTTCGAGTGCCTTGTGGGCATCGGGACCCAGACCACGAAACATGTTCAGGTAGGTGGCTCCTTTTTCCCGCAGTTCGTCTGCCTGAGTGGTATTGGTCAGGATGGTGGCGTGACCTTTGAAGACTTGAGTGCCAAAGGCATGTTCTGGATGAAAGTGGGTAGTGGTAAGCAATAGTGGCTTCGATCCTGCTACCTCCATTGCTTTTTGGAGTACCCGTTGGCCATTTTCTCTCCCCATGCCGCTCTCAACGACGAGCACGGCATCTGTGCCGATCACGATCCCAACATTGGGCACCAGGTTAATGTACTGGTCAGGAATCACCATGACCCCCGGAGCAATTTCCCGGGCCAATTCTGGTTGAACTACGGGGGGACGGTTATTATATTGAGTCATCACTTCTTCTCCAATCGTAACTATAGGTGTACAACACTCCTCAATGAGACGAAAGTACCCTTGTCGGTCGAGTTCGCGCCTCGAAACCCTTCTTTCAGTCGCCTCTCTCCGACGAAGAATAGCACCTCGTTTTCGGTCTGCTGGCACAGGGAGCCGAGAATGGTTGTTGAATAGCTCCCTGTTGAATACAATACTACTAGATGATCCCATCCAAATATTGGACAAAGAGGGGTTTCTGTTGGTTAGACGACACATGGAGCAGATTGTTGAAAACAGGCTAAGGAGCATATGGAGCATATGGAACAGAGAAAGATCAATGAGAGAGAAGACCCACGCGTACTACGTACCCGGCAACTTTTGCTGCACGCCTTTTCTGACCTCTTCTCAGAAAAGGGCTTTCACGCGATGACGGTGCAGGATATTACGGAGCGGGCAAGAGTCAATCGAGGCACCTTTTATACCCATTTTGAGGACAAGTATGCGATCCTGGAATGTTGGCTACGTGAGCAATTTCAGCAGCGTGTCGCGAGTACCGTGCTCATCTCAGATCCTTGGAACCTCGGCACCTTCCGCGTGCTCATTCAGAGCGTCGTTGAATGGTTCACGCAGTTACACCCGTTGACCAGATCAGCTGATCGGTCGCTGATCCCTCTCGTAGTGACAACCCTGCAAGAAGCCCTCTTTGAACTGCTCTTGCAAGGCTTCAAGACAGTTGTCAGCTCTGGACAGGATCAGCAGGTGGATTTGGAAACCGTTGCCTTGGTCACAAGTTGGGCGATTTTTGGGACTGGCTTCCAATGTTTCCGTCAATGGGACGAGCAGATGATGGACTTGCCACCAGAAGAGCTGGCGAGCCAGGCGACACGCGTGCTGATGAGTGGCTTAGCACAGGCATTGCCTGCTTTTTCACTCACGTAAATTGATCAGCGAGAGAGGGAAATCGTTTTTTGAGGCGAGCGTCTCTGTCTGAATGCGGAGATGTTCTTTCAAAACGTGAGTGCAAGCCGTGTGACACGTTTCTGGTCACACCACGAAGGGATGCGTTACGTTACAGACACCTGCATGCCCGAAATGACTTCCCATCCTGTCTCACGCTGGACCCAGCGTTGTTCCGTTTGCGGCTTGAGGGTTTTTCGTTTGTCATGAGGTAGAGGGAGGGCATCAACGTTTCCAGGACCCAATCGCTCAGGACTCCAACGCAACCCATACTCCACTCGCCAAACCACCGCCAGTCTTTGAGCAGTGAAGGGATGTCTACGGTGAGTGGTACCTGTTCGAGCAAGCTTCGTAGTGCTCCTGCAAATTCCTCACACTCTTTTTGGTTGTCCAAGTGATAGCGAGCAAAAGGAAAATCACGCATTCTGCGAGCGGCTTGCCCGTTCAAATGACAAAAATCGTAGAGATCGAAGTTGCCAATGAGCACATGTAGGACCTCCGTCCGATTCGTCAACGCCTTGAGCCAATCGAGTTGGGCAGTGGGCTTGTGATGTCCAGAACTCAACAGTAAGTGTTGCGCTTCATCCACAAACACCACTTTCACACGCAGCAGCTTCAGTGCATACTCCACCGCTTCACGCATATCCAACCATTCTGTCGGATCGCTGCTCTTTTTTCCCAGGCGTCGTGAAGAGTGGCAACGATCTACCGCGATCACGCACTGCGGTATGCCCTTGCAGTTGCGTGAGGACCTGACGGTAGTAGTCCAGGCGTGCCGATTGACCAATATCCTCTGGAGATGCCTGCACGACCACTACGGGCATTGCAGTCGGATCGGGTTCAATTGCACGACAACGACTCGCCACGGTTTTCATCACCGTCGGTTTTCCGACGCCACTGGCTCCATAGAGCGCGAGCAAGGTGTAGCTCCGGTGTCCATCAATAGCCCGGCTGATCTGCTGATCGACTTCTTCCAGGCGAGGATGTCTCACGCGGAACGCTTTGAAGGCGTCGAGGCGTCCTGCAAGGGAAACGTCGTGTGGATGCATTAGTGATACTCCTCATAGTGGGGGATGGCAGTCAAATCCAATTCGATAGGAGAAGAGGTGCCATTTTCGGGCATAGAGACCGCGAATGGCGTTTGTAGCAAGAGTGCTGAGCGAAGAGGCTGCTCTTCCAATTCATGCTGACGGGCAAGCAGCCATGCCTCGTCTTGCTCTACCTCGCGCAAGAACTGCGCCAGCAACGTGCCGTTCAGGGTGGCTCGCTTGGAGTTGTGTTGGCGTTGCTGTTCACGCCACTCGTCCACAATGAGGTTCCACTCCCGTTCAGAACGTCCGTGGACTTGAAGAAAGTTATCGGCGGTACATTCCATCCACTGACCATCGATATAGGCATACGCAAAACCCAGGTCAAATGCTTCATAGCGCACGGGCACCGTCTGTCCGACGACCGAAGGCGAGCGCATGCACTCATTCCAGTACTGCAGTCCGTTGACGGTAATCCCCTTTGCTGCATGGATTTTGACCACACCGGTTCGTGTGGACGGTCTCGTCTGAAGCAGAAACGCCTCGGAGTAGGGAATCAACGTATGCACCCTGCTTCCAGCACGGAGCATGCCCTGCTCAAACGCCTCTCGCGGAGTCTGACCTAACGCCTTATGGTCCATCTGATCATAAATGTCGTGAAGGTAGTCACCCAGGCGAGCCGCGAACCGCTCCAGTGTCCAGACGGCGAGCCGTTTTGGATCGACCTCGCGAGTCATCTGTCTGGGCACTTTGATGGCCTGCGTATTGCCGCGAAGTTGATCAAGCAGGTGTGTGGTGGTGGTCCCAAATAACCGCTCAATGACCGATCCAAAGCGTGGTTTTGGGCTGGGCGGTCAAGCTTCGTGACAAAGCAAGGACTCAAAATACACACTCTGAAATTCTGGGCCACGATCCACCACCAATTCCTGGGGAAGTCGCCCATATCGCTGCACACACAGCCGAAAGATCATCATACAAGAGCGATAGCTTGGTGGGTCATAGGTCACATAGCAGGCAAGAATGCGACGGCTGTAGGCATCCGTGAGAAAAGTTGCCCAGGGCCGCGCAAGTGGTTTGCCCGTGACGCTAGAGACCAGCATAATATCGAGAAAGACGATGGTGAGGCTCAACGTGAAGAAGCGAAGGCGCGCCAGGTAGCAGTAAAGGCCGCCCTTGCCCGGATCGATGAACTCAGCGAGCAAGACGATGAGGCTACGAAAAATGTCGCCGAGCATCTCCGCACCCACTACGAGGCACGTGCCAAAAGTATCGCAGCCGCTTCCAGCGACGATGCCGCAGACCAGAAAGTAAGCAACAGGCGTGACGCCTACCTCAACCTACAACAAGAAACGCTCAAAGCCGAACACGACGCCATTATCCACCTCCGCAACCGAGGCGAGATCAACGACGAAGTGCTACACCGCATCGAACCCGAACTCGACCTGGAAGAGGAGCGGCTGGAAGGGTAAAGTACACCTCATTGTCCCGCCTCCCACAAATATCGTATACTCTTCTTTGTAAGTCACCGACATTGGTGTTGGTAACAAAAGCTATTTCGCTGTAAGGAGATACTCCAATGATCCAATTAACCGCCCTCTACGGACATCCCCAGGACCCAGCCGCCTTCGACCGCTACTACCAGCAAACGCACTCGCCGCTTGCCACAAAAATCCCAGGACTCAAAGGCTACATCGCCAATAAACCGTCCGCCGTCATTCCCCAGGAGCAATCGCCCTACTACCTCATCGCCGAACTCTACTTCGACAGCATGGCGTCCCTGCAATCCGGCCTCCAATCATCCGAAGGCCAGGCCGCCGCAGGCGACACCCAGAACTTTGCCACCGGCGGCGTCGCCCTCGTCATTGGCGAAGTAACCGTCTACGCCCCCGTCTCTGTGGGGTAAAACTGTTCTGGAATTTGTGTGCTTTTGCATATATCCGCTTATCTATGCCAAAACTCTAACATCTCTCAAGAACGGGCGACCACAAGGGATCGTCCCTACTATAGACTGGTGTATGCTACACACATCATGTATAGTAGGGGCGATCCCTTGTGGTCGCCCGTTGGTTAACAAAAACCACCCAAACGCCTTCCAAAATCATTGACATCTCCCCCACATTCTGCTAACATGCCTGTGTTGCACCCATAGCTCAGTGGATTAGAGCATCGGTCTTCGGAACCGAGTGTCGTGGGTTCGAATCCCTCTGGGTGCGCTAAACCAATACAATGACCATAAAACCACACCACAAGCCAAATAAGCCCTAAAGCACCACTAGCGAATTAGCAGCACTTTAGAGCCATTTTTTACAAGTACCGTATGTCGGAGCTACCCCTATTCCGACACGAATAACCTAACCAACCTACCTCTTTTTCTTCCCACTTTTCCGCTTGCCAAGCAGATTAAGCGAACCAACAGGAGAAAACTTTTCTTGTTCTTGACGAGCCGCCCGAACCTTAAAATCCTTGAGATACTCCTCTGTAATCTCAACGCTGCTATGTCCCATCAGCCGAGAAAGCTTGTAAATCTCACCGCCTTGCTCTAAGTACATTCGAGCGAACGTATGACGGAAGGTATGAGCAGAGACACGCACACCTTCAATACCTGCTCTATTCTTCACATCTATCAACAGCTGCTCTACACCATTAGGTGTAATAGGTTGACCGTAACGATTAACAAAGACACGGACCTCTTTATCATCCGCAGGTTTACGGTAGTGATGAATGTACTTCCAAAGCAGCTTAGCAACATCGGGAGAGATGCCAACTTCTCGTTCCTTATTTCCCTTACCCACAACACGAATATAATCATCATGCACATCTTGAATACGCAAACCGCACAACTCAGAAACCCTTATGCCAGTTTCTAAGAGAACAAGTATAAGCGTGTAATCACGATAACCTAACACTGTAGTAAGGTCACAAGCATCAAGCATAGCCTTTAGATGCTCAGGTGTAAACGTTGGTATCATATAATCAGGAACAGCAGGTAATTTAAGACGAAGAGCAGGGTTAATAGAAATCAACTCTTCAATATGACACCAGTTAAAAAAGCCCTTGATAACCTGCACATATCCCTTCACAGTCAAGGGAGAAATCTGTATAGCATTGCCACCATCTTCTCTATTAACCGCTCGACGCCCTATTGTCTCAGTCTGAATATGCAACACAAAGGAACGCAGGTTAGCAATAGTTACTTTATCTAAAAGACTTACTTCCTCTTCCTCAACTAACCAACGAGCGAAGTATTTTAACTTTTGCTCATACCATTCGATAGTACGATAACTACGTCCACGCACCTTACAATCAAGAACATAACCCTTAATAGCTTCATCTATTTTCATGCATCACCTCTTTTCTAAATCTCAGCGTTTATACAGGGAGTTTTCGATGAACTGTCAATGTGCAATTTCGTTCGTTTGCGCTGGACCTCTTGCGCGAAGTCCGTACCCTTGCGTTGTAGTGCTTTCCCACCCTCATCATTGAGGAAGTGGAGGACCACCGACAGGTCTGTCTCTGGTTGTGCGAGATCACCGCCGAGCCAGGCAGCGAGCGAGGTTGAATAGCCCAGGATGGCCGCTAGAGCCTTGTCTACATTGCGTTCTTCTCGACGCTTGCGGATGATTTTTCCGAAATGTTCCGGTACAGTGAAGGGTTGCGAGTACGCAGCTTGAATGACCTTCCAGGTAGGAAGAGTAGGCCACCGTGCGCGGTTCGTGTCACTGGACGGATTGACCGCACGGAGCCAGCCATCAGGTAAGCCATCCTCGCCACCCTCGACATGACCAGCCGCATACGCCCATAGCACCCGGAGACGATCAGGCAGGTCATACACGTTCTCTATGCCGTGAAACTCGCCTTGCTTCAGTTCGTGAAGTGCTTGCCGCTTAAACTTGAACTCGACCCGCCACACCGGACCATCTTCTACCGACCAGTCACGACCAGGAGCCGCCCATAAATCAGCAAACCATTCTTTGCCAGACTTTTTCATCTCTCTTGACTTGTCGTAAATGGTGCAGGACATCACGCCACGTTTCGAGAAGTCAAAACCCGTTTCGACTAAGCCGCTTGAATGGTCAGTTAAGGATGCTTCATGCTGTGCTACATCTGGTTCGTGATAATCCGAACGCTTGCGAGACCGCGAGACGAAGTTATACCGACGGTCTAACGTCGTGATATCGTGCCAGTTCGCGACATCAGCACACAGGTCAACGGAGGAGGGTTGTAAGTACATCTGGTCGTTGAACTTCTCGTACAGAAAGCTATTGACGCGCACAATCGCATCAGCCAGCGACGGACACGACCAGAGATATTCAGAGTTAAAGCGCACCGAGGCAATCCCGTTAAACTTGCCCGTTGAGACGTACAAGGTGATGTGATGTGTTTTGAGCATGTACGGGAATTGCCCATGTGACGCGCCGTTGGGTTGCATCAGCAGAGGGAACCCGTTAAAGTCCCAATCCGTGACGTATGGTTCACTATCTGCTTGTGCTTGTTTCTTCCACTGGTCAAGCGTATAGAGCAAGGTTTCGTCGAGATCACGCTTAACCGGCTTGCCCTCTTCCGTATGATAGGCATTGACGACCAGCGTATCCACACCTGCATTGACGATCCAGGCATCAGTACGACGCATAGAACACACCTCCAAACAGAGCCAAAAACAGGATGAAAGAGAAGAGGATGTATTTTAATGGTTGCGGTATACTTGTTTCGCAACCATGAGGCCGAGGGACGCCACCTACGCACGATGAACCAGCGTTCAAGCGTCCTAGCGTGCAAGGGGTGGTGTTCAAAGTCGGGGACGTGCTACGGTGGCTAAGGGGCATGGGGACGTGTCTACACGGCTTGCGTCTCCACCTTGACCGAGACATGGTAAGCATTCCATGAAGGGGGTTCCAGCGACGCGATGCTATAAATCCACTAGAACCCCCTTCATTCCAAGCGTACCATGTTCGGTACAAGGTAGTACGCACTCTTCGAGACGCCTTAATAGGACGAGTGTTCATGGGGACGGTTTGGGTACGGAAGGAGGAATCCGCTCGCTCTGCTGTCCCTTTTCCCCAGGACCGCAGCACCCACCGTCGAGTGTGGTGCGTGTTCAACCTTACATAATGCTGGGCGGTTGGCGCGTGGCGCGTGGCGCGGAAAGAGTTCTGAGTGTTCATTTATGCCACCTCCAAGAGCCAGGAGCGAGACAGGTCATCATCTGATGCCATGCCAGGAAGGACAGGTGTTACTAGTGGCGCAAAGAGGACCGAACCAAGCGGGAACGTAGGGCTTGTGGCGTGTGGCGTGCATGGAGAAGCAAGAAGCGAGAACGGGAGAATTGGCGTACAGGCATGTGGGCGCAGCAGCACATAGCCCGTTTCCCACTGGTGAACGGTTGATAGCACCTCTATACACTGCTGGACGGTGACGCTATTGAGCAGCCGATACGTGCCGTTCTCATCGAGCATGTACCGAAAGTCAAGCAGCATAGTGAAGTGTGCCGCCCATTGTGGCAGCTCCTCGACTGGTCCCCAGGTTGGTGATTGATAGGTGCGAGTACGAACTAGTGAGGCGCGACCACTAGCGGCTAATAAGAAGTTGGCTAACGGGCAGAGACGCGAGTGATTGATATTGCCAACCACCTTGTCAACGGGTAGAGTGTGCAGCCAAGACAAAAACGCGACCAGGGTCAAGCGTGATGAATGCATAAACAATCCTCCATTATGCAGCGTTTGGCGTGTGGCGTCGTTCGTTCTCTCACACTGGAAACCAGAGACCAGCCGACGCCGACCAGCAGCACACGACTAATCACGAACAACGAAACGACCAGCCACCGAACGGGTGAGGTATTCAATGCTGTACCATTTTTGCAGGAGTGAGAGCGACAGCCAGGGAGTACGGTCAGCATCAAACATCCAACGCAAGCAGCCAAGAACAAAGCCGATGCGTTGCGCGTAGACCATCGGTTCAATACCAAAGAGAGCAAGTTGGTCATTATCTCGCTGCAAGATGCCAGAGGAGAGATGTTCTTCGATGAATTCAAGCACCATATCAAGTGTGACCTCTTCATCAATGAAATCGCCAGAGTCACCAGGATAATCATAGCCATCCTCAAAGGCTTGATGAAACAACGGATGTGTTACATAGGCTTCATTGGTTCCTTTAATCAGAACTGATTGAAAGGCGACCAAAGCGCGAGACTCAACGGCAGAACGCACGACAGCAGGAACGACAGGAGCCAGGGACAACGGTTGTGTTGTTGCATACATTTGTTGGAGCATGGTTCTTTCCTCTCTCTTGTGATTGACAGGCTAGGCCCGATGCTTGCATACTTACACCGAGGAACCTAGCAACGCTCGATTGACAGCACTACGGTAACTCTCGCTGGTTAGTCTGTACCAGCAGACTAGCTAGCACCTATAAGTTTGAAAAGTCTGAATAATCAAACTTCTATCACTAACTATACCAGCAAAAAGTATAAAAGTCAATACTAGTTTGACAAGTTTGAAAAATTTGATGAACTGAGTGTCGGAAAACATGAATAGTATGAAATAGTGTTAGAACATATATACCTTTACACATTTTGTAACTATGTATTATAATAAGTATATGAAAAGTTTGATATAAGGAGAGAAACTCAATGAGGTTAGATAAGGAAATTTCGAGACGCTACTACACAGCGTCACAAGCAAGAAAAGTATTAGGACTGGACGAACAGGAGTTTCAATACTGGGTAAGGAAAGGACGCATCAATAAAGTCATCCTACCAGGAAAAGCGCAAGGAGTTTACGCCAAGCGCGAGGTAGACGGAATAGCAAGTAAAATTGAAGCCGCAATTATCGCAGATCAGCCCGAAAGCCTTGAATTTAGAAAAGCCACTATTGATGACCTAGAAGAAGAATACGAGCTGTCATACTTGATTTTCGGCAAAGGTTCACACTCTGTAGCAGTGCGACAAACCTACTTAGAAAGAAATCCTGATAGCATCTATCACTTATACGATGATGGAAGACTCGCCGCATTTATAGACATTGTGCCTTATTCAAGAGAAGCTATAGAACAATTCATGTCAGGAGAAAAAAAGGGGCGAGAACTAAACCCCCATGATGTAGAACCATTCACGCCAGGAAAGCCGCAAGAATGCATTGTTATGGAAATGGCTACAACGCCCACCGTACCACCTACACGACGAACGCTCTATGGTACGCAACTACTTATAGGAATGTCAAAAGTGTTTGAGGAATGGGGAGAGCGAGGCATCATATTAACAAAGTTGCACGCTACTAGTTCTACACCAACAGGTATACACATACTCAACACAGCAGGCTTCAAAGTAACAAGAGACTTGGGTAACGGAAGGCTAGCATTTGAATTAGATGTAGACGAGTCAAACGCCAAAATCCTTAGAAGATATAAACATGCTCTTCAAGAGTGGAAAGAAGCGCAGGAGAAAAAACTAAAAACAAGAAGAAGTAGAAAACCAGTAACAACAAGTGTCGGAGCAGAGGTATAAGCGTATCAAACCGCTTGAGAAGCTAAGAAATGCACTCACAAGTCTTCGGAACCGAGTGTCGCAAGTTCGAATCTTGTTGGGTGCATTTTAGATAGGGAGACCGCAAGGCGTGGCTTCCAACACATTCATGAGAAACGTTATATGCCTACGTATGGAGCATTGTTCATAACCTTCCTCGCCGCTATCGACCATGTTTCCTTTTGTTGAACACATCCCTCAATCCTTGCCTACATTGTTTATTGCTCGCAGGGTGTAATGAATTATGGCCCTACACAGTTTAACACCACGAACGTTTCAGGAATTGAAGAATTGTAGGGGCCATAATTCATTACGCCCTCGTCCTCACCGATCACGTTTTAGAGCATCGATACTATCCCCAACCCTCACCTAACGTCAATCACTCTTTCCTTCTCCTCTCCCCCTCCAAATACTCACGAAACAACTTCACCACCTCTTCATGCGTCCAACCAACAATAGCCACAACCTTATCCATAATCTGCCCATCTTCATTCGTCTGTTGCCATAAGAGCGCGAGGTTTCCTAGAGTACTTCCACTATTGTATGTATCTTTATAGACCACAAACGTTTCTAACGCTTTCAAATAGTAGTCTAATGCTTGCTCCCATTGTTGTTGCTCTTCTGCAACGACTCCTAACTCGATCTCCGACCGCCCATAACGCGCACCATCTTGATAGAGATGTGGGCTAGCGTGTAACTGCTCTTGTATTGCGTTGTATTGTTCACAGGAAAATACCGCACCATGTAGGTCAAGGTGGATAACGTGATAGTAGCCGACATCGTGCTTCTCCGTGCTTTCGCGCAGGTGTTCGTAGAGTGCCTTGTAGGTGCCGGGGCGCAGAATATCAATCTGTACCGGCACATTGGCAGTACGAAGTGCCTCGACCATCGGGCGCGAAATCGTGCGATAGCCGATTTCGCCCTTGCCAGAGGGACGCGCCGTGACAATCAATATGTTGATCGTGGTCGATGGGCGTAACGTAACCTTTGTGTTTTGTGGCAGCAAATTCTTGCGTACTAGCGTCGCCTGTAGCACCAGTGGTCTCTCGAACTTAGGGTCTTTCAGCGATTCCCAGTGCCAGCGATGAAACGAGGGCGAACCCGCAATCTCGATCTGTACATGGTTCAGCCCGTTTCGCACACAATCTTTATACTCCGAATAGACCTCATGATTATCTACAAACACCTGCTGAAAAAGCGTCTCGCCATATTCTGTGACGCTTTCCCCACAATGTTCGGCCTTGACCTGATCCGTGAAGGGATAGACAAGGTGTTCCTCAAAATACCATTCAAGCTGTCGCTCTTGCTGCTCAGAAAACGGGTCGCTCACAGTGATATCATATTGCGGCCCACCATCAAAGCTCACAGTCGCGTTTTCGCCATTTGGTCCAGGTGAAGTACGTTCACGAATCGTAATCGTTGTCATGGCTGCCATGCTCTTTCCACGTAACGTTTTTTATGCGTCTTCCTCGTCAACAACGATCAATTGTGTGCCATCCGGCTGCGTGAGTTGCGTAAACTTGAGGTGCTTGTGTGGCTTCACTTTCTTAGGTAGCTTGGATTTCAACACGTCATAGATTGCATTCGTCACAACACCGACGCCAATAGTGGTAGCAGTGCTGATGATTACATCCATAGCTGCCTGATCGAAGAAAAAGCTTTCGTTCTTCGTAGGGGTAAGCGTAACGGGGGCAATTTCTTGTGCGTGTTCGGTCTCGTTCCACGCTTCTGCAAAATCGGCGGAGCTAATATCCAGGTCGGGTGAGAGCGCGATGTGGTAATCCATAAACCCTCCTATGAAATGAGGTCATATCTCGTATCAATAGACCATGTGGTCAGGAATTGACGGCTCTGTAGGGGTCTAATTCATTACACCCTGTTCCACACCCACCACGTCCGCAATAATTGAACACCGTCTCCACCCCCTCTAACATCACAGGTTGTGAAAGGGAGTTATACCATGTGTGCTTGTCCTCCATATAGGTTGGTTGCCCACAGGATGTAATGAATTAGACCTCTACATTAGAACGACGCATCCCAACGTATATTACCAAAAACAGAACGTTATGTATACATAATCCCCTCTTTGCTGCTCACCACCATATCCCAATCAAGCGTGTTGTTGAACCAATCCTCGAACGTCGCCCACTCGCCCTCACTCCTCAAATTATCATATCTTCCTCAGCTTGATTTCCCAACATTTCTCAAGTATAATTTTCACCAAAGAGGTCATAGGCCAACCTCTTCTCGCCACCAATTTCTCCACGACAATCCTTGCAGTGGTAATGATGGTAATAATCATCACATAATCATAACTCTGCTGTACATAATGTTTAGGTCACGAAGAACGGACAACGCCAATGCTGGACCAGACGCGACAAGAGCAGGTAACACTTACCCCCACGCAAGAACCGATACGTGACTATGCCTACTACAAAACCATCTTTGATGGCTACACCATGCCCTTCGCCTATCTCGATCTGGACCTGTTAGCACAAAATATTCGCGCTATCGTGACGCGTGCCGAGAACAAAAAGGTCCGCCTTGCCTCCAAATCGCTGCGTAGTGTCGCGGTGATACAGCGCATCCTCGCCGCCTCGCCAACATTTCAGGGCGTCATGAGCTTTACTGCTCCCGAAGCTGTCTATCTCGCTTCGCAGGGTATCGACGATATCTTGATTGGCTACCCCACGTGGCATGCCGACGATATTTCAGTCATTGCGCGTGCCACCGCCGACGGAGCTAGCATCACCTTAATGATTGATAGCGTGGAGCATGTGGAGCAGGTCGAGCGCATAGCACGGCAACATGGAGTACGTTTACCGCTCTGTCTCGATATCGACATGGCGACGCAATTCCCCGGCTTACGCTTCGGTGTGTGGCGTTCAACCGTCAAAACGTCCGAACAGGCGCGACCAATCATCGAACGTATCCTGAACTCCGAGCACGTCTGGCTCGACGGACTGATGGGCTATGAAGCGCAGATTGCAGGTGTCGGCGATCAAGTCGTGGGTCAGACATTGAAAAGTGCGTTGATCAGGCAACTGAAAAGCCGCTCCATACGCGAAATCGCCGCACGACGCACGGAACTAGTTGAACTCATTGCCTCCTATGGGAAACCTCTGCGCTTCGTTAATGGTGGCGGCACTGGCAGTATGCTCACGACGCGCACCGAATCCCTTGTCACTGAAATCACCGTCGGCTCTGGCTTCTATGCTCCGGCCCTCTTCGATAGTTACCGGAACTTTCGCTATCAGCCTGCCGCAGGCTTTGCCATCGAAATCGTGCGCCGCCCACATGCCTCGATCTATACCTGTCTCGGTGGTGGCTACATTGCCTCTGGCTCGGCTGGCCCCGAAAAGCTACCTCGCCCCTATCTACTAGCAGGTACACGCCTAACCGCAAACGAAGGTGCTGGCGAAGTGCAAACACCCATCACATACAAAGGCAACCTAGAACTCAATCTTGGTGATCCCATTTTCATGCGTCACAGCAAAGCAGGTGAACTCTGCGAACGCTTCACCCACCTGCTGCTCGTCTCAGATAGTACCGTCAAAGGCAAAGTAACAACCTATCGCGGCGACGGCCAGTGTTTTATATAGGGGACTTAATGATGCTCCGTGACTTTTTCATTTGGCAACGGGCGACCACAAGGGATCGCCCCTACTATACCTCATCTATGAGATGTAACAATCGTGTATGGTAGGGGCGATCCCTTGTGGTCGCCCGTCCGTTAATCATACGTAAAAACGTAATCATGCGTAAGAAATATAAGGAGACTATCACTCGTGACACTACACAACGGACAATGGACCAACTGGTCTGGCTCTGTCCAATCAACGCCGCAGCGCGTCGTCAAACCGAGCAGCATCGGCGAACTTGCGGAAATGATGCAAACCTATGGGAACGATGGACGGCATGTGCGCGTCGTCGGTGTCGGTCACTCGTTCACACCGCTTGTTCAGACCGACGATATCCTGATGTCGCTTGAACGTCTACAGGGCGTCACCGACTTTGACGCGGAGCATAACACCGTCACCGTGCTTGGCGGCACATGGCTCAAAGACCTCGGCGACGAGCTATTCAAACGTGGCGTGGCGCAGGAAAATCTCGGTGATATCAACGTGCAGAGCATCGCAGGTGCCATCAGTACGGGGACGCATGGTACAGGTATTGCCTTTGGCTCACTTGCCACTCAGGTCGAGAGCTTTACGCTCGTTACCGCCAATGGCGGCATCCTTGAGTGTTCGGCAGAACGCAACTCCGATATTTTCAAAGCCGCTCAGGTCTCGCTCGGTACGTTAGGCGTGATCGCCGAGGTGAAACTGCGCGTCGTACTCGCGAAACGTCTTCACTTCAGAAGCCAGCGGAAGAGCCTTGCACAATGCCTCACGCATCTCGATGAGTACAAGCACAACAACGATCACTTCGAGTTCTACTGGTTCCCCTATACAAAATCGGTGCAGACAAAATTCCTCAACGAGACGAGCGAACCTGCCAGCAAGAGTTCGCTCTGGGGCGACTTCAACAAGATTGTGCTGGAAAACGGTGTCTACTGGCTGCTCTCCGAATGTAACCGTATGCTACCGAAACTTTCCAGCACCATCAGCAACATCTCGGCACTAGGTGTGGCCTCGGTCGATGAGGTCAACTATAGTCACCTGCTGTTCTCGACGCCGCGTATGGTGCGTTTCCAGGAGATGGAGTATAACATTCCAGCCGAACATTTCAAAACGGTCCTGGCAGAGATCGAAGCCTGTGTGCAACGCGAACGCTTCGAGGTCCATTTTCCCGTTGAATGCCGCTTTGTTCACGCCGATGATATCTGGCTCAGCCCAGCATATCAGCGTGAGTCGGCCTATATCGCCGTTCATATGTACCGAGGTATGCCCTACAAAGACTATTTCGAGCAGCTCGAAGCCATCTTCCGCCGCTATCAGGGTCGTCCGCACTGGGGCAAGCTGCACACGCAAAACGCCCAGAGCCTATCAACGCTCTATCCGCGCTGGCATGATTTCCGCCGTATCCGCGCCGAACTCGACCCCAAAGGTATCTTCCTCAACAGCTACCTGCGCGAATTGTTCGACGCCGACGGACCTATACTCCCTGCTACAACCACTGTGAAAAAGGAATATATTCATGAGTGAAGCACCATCATCCGAAAGTTATAGTCCGAACACGGAAACTTATTGGTTCTGGCACAGATTTGGTGAGAAAGACACACGGATGCACTTCCGCTTTTGATCCCTCAGAAAGAGGAGGTACTCAGTCCCTTGAACACTGGCTCTCGGAATAGACCCCACTCGGCTTTCACCGTGCGTGGCGTATCACACAGTATCAGAAGCAAGGAGCAAATACACATGACAGAACAGCTATCCCCACTCATCACGTTCTACAAACATGGATGGGAGAACTATCAGCAAGCCCTCGTCAAAACCATCGCACCGCTTTCCTCTGAACAACTAGCCCTCCCTATTGCGCCACATTACCTATCGATAGGCAAGCTTCTCGACCATATGATCGGTGCGCGCTTCAACTGGTTCCACCTATGGATGGGTGAAGGAGGCCCCGACCTTGACTGGAACGAGGACAATGACGAGCCAGCCGTGTACAAAGCAGCTTCACTGGTCGCTATGTTTGAGAAGAGCTGGCACGTGATCTCCTCTGCCCTGGACCGCTGGACTTCCGCTGATCTGGAACAGCTTTTTTCACCCCCGGCCTCTCACCAGGCATGGTTACAGAATCAAGGGCTAGAAGAAGAGCCTGCACACACTCGGCAGTGGATTGTCTGGCATGTCCTTGAGCATGAGATCCACCACGGAGGCGAGCTTTCCTTGGCTTTGGGCACGTATGGCCTAGAAAGTTTCTATACCTGGTGAACGTCACCGGCCTTGGCGCATTTGGTAAAAGCTCTTCGGGAAAACGAGTGAGTTCTTCCTCTGAAAAGTGGGGTGCCGAGGGCTACCGCCCCAGACCCCAGTCAAGGGGCGGTAGCCCTCGGCACCCCAGCTTCCTCTCCTCCTCTTGCCGCCGTAGGCGGCGAGTCTTCAAATGAAGATTGGTGGACTACTACGATGATGTGTCATATGGAGTTTGATGCGTTATGAAGGTGCCCCAACGTACCATTGATTGCCGAATGCATCCTTTACCCCTGCTCTTTGTTCTCCATCGGACTGATCAGACGGCTCCATAATCGAAGTTGCTCCAGCGTTCAGTGCCTTCTGGTACACCTCGTCTACATTGTTCATGTACAGGTAGATTGCGGCAGGCATTGGCTCAGTAGTAGCGGCACCCCCTATCATAATCATCGAATCACCGATTAGCACTTCGACATGTGTACCCCCTGCGGAACCTGTTGTACGGAATGTTTCTACTCCTCCGAACGCTTGTTTGATAAAATCTATCAGCTTGTCAAACTCGCGAATCATCAGGTACGGTGTGACAGTGTGAAAGCCTTCACGGACAGGTTTGACGACCATTGTTGCTTCCTCCTTGTACTCTATCGAAAACTGTAATGTGAACCTCTACTAGCATACCCAATTAAGGAAAATATGTCAAACAAATGTTCTATTGTGGCTTATGATAAAAAGCTACCACGCTCTCCGCGAGTTGTATCACATGCTCTCGTAGTGCCTGTGGCTCGACAACTTCGACCTGTGCGCCGAACGCCAGCACGTAGCTACAAGCCGCTATCTCGGTCTCGAACAAGACCTGCAACGTCATCCAACCATCGTCATCCGGCGTGCCAACCTGTTCGACACGCACATATCTTCCTACGCTATCAATGTATGATAGTGCATCGGCTGTCATTCGCAGCATTGTAGGGTAACGTGGCAGATTGGCGATAAATTGCGACGACGATTGCGCCCAGTGTGCCGCCAGGTCGAACGCTTCAGGGCGTACACATAGTTGGTCGATGATATGTGCCTCTTGTATGCGCGAGACCCGATAGTTGCGAATATCACCGTCGATAGCCGCGACGAAATACCACATGTTGCCCTTCGCCACCAGCCCAAGCGGATCAACTATGCGCTCTACAGTACCATTGCTCTTAGGATAGGTGAAACACAGTTTTCGCTCCTGCCAGATCGCCTCCTGCAAAATGGGAAGCATTGGCACTACATCCTTCGTACTATGCCAGCCCGCACTATCTATATAGATACGTTGGCGTACATATTCAGCATCGCGCCGCGCCACCAAAGGCAACGATGCCAGCAGTTTTATCAGTGCCGCTTCGGAAGCATCATGCAAACCCAGGTCGGCCAGCAGACGTGTCGGATTACTCAAAAAGAGCGTCTGTACCTCGGCCTCATTCAATCCTGTCAGGTTTGTTTGAAACGTCTCAAGCAACATACAGCCGCCACCGATACCTCGCAGCATCGTCACTGGCACTCCCGCCATACCCAACGCCTCCATATCGCGATAAATAGTGCGTTCCGACACCTCCAGGCGCGTCGCAAGTGTTCGCGCGGTCATACGTCGATGCACCTGCAACAACAGCAAAATCGAGAGCAACCTGTCCGCTCGCATATCGTACCCTCACCTTCTTGTCGCAATGAATAGCCTGCTCTGTATCCTACCACGCAAATATGACATATGCTGTCAACTAGTTCCATGTATACTTTGCTCAATAATCATAGTTCAGACGAAACAAACTGAAAGGAATTTCCTATGCACTACGGTATCTGTCTACCCAACATGAGTGTCGATGTTCATTCAGTGGTAAGCCTCGCTCAAGACGCGGAAGAAGCTGGCTGGGATGCTGTACTTCTCTGGGATTGTATCGACATGGGACGCGAACACGCCGCAACCCTCGATCCCTGGATACTCTTAGCCGCCATCGCCGCGACCACAAAACGCATACGTTTTGGACCAATTGTCACACCTTTATCGCGTCGTCGCCCTTGGAAAGTCGCACGCGAAACGGCCACGCTTGACCACCTCTCGAATGGTCGCATGGTCTTACCTGTTGGTCTGGGAGAGGTTAGCGATAGCGGCTTCTCGAAGGTGGGTGAGCAGACAGACCGCAAGATACGGGCGCAACTGTTGGATGAAAGTCTGGATATCATCACTGGCCTGTGGAGTGGCAAACCATTCAGTTATGATGGAGAACATTATCATATTCAGGAAATGACGTTTTTGCCACCTCCGATACAGACACCACGTATACCCATCTGGGTTGTCGGAGCCTGGAAACGCCCCAAATCGCTGCAACGCACGCTGCGCTATGATGGTATTCTCCCCGTCAAAATGAATGCCGAAGGCTCGCTTGCCGATATGACACCTGCCGACATCCGCGACATGAAAACTTATATCGACTCACAACGCTCACTAAACACACCATTCGATATCGTGGTTGAAGGCGAAACCCCCGGTGACAATGCTGAGCAAGCCACGTCGATTATACGTCCCTATGCCGAAGCTGGCGTCACATGGTGGCTAGAAAGCATCTGGCGCACATCCGAAACACAGGGCGGTGTCGAAGGCATGCGCCAACGCATCAAACAGGGACCACCCAACAAACCCTGATAAAAGAATGCAATTATGCTACAAAGCTTTTCTGCTGTGTGTAGCTAGTACTATGTTCGTCGAAGCGTGCAAGCTTGAAACGTTTGATATCGACAGGTGCCTCTACATCTTGTACGAGGCTACTGAGAATTTCACCCAGGACAAGGCCGAACTTGAAACCATGACCGGATAGCCCTGTCGCAAGCACGACACGCGAGTCACAGGGCAGGGTGTCCAGGATGAAATCTTCGTCGGGCGTGACATCGTACATACATGCATCGACATGGACCAGGTGCGCCTGACGTAGCGTGGGCAGAAGATCATACAACTTTTCTACCGTTTGCTCAATCAATACCTCTTCTATCGGAGTACTCTCTTCCGGCTCTACCGACATCCCAAAGTTGTGAGAGGCCGCTTTGAACCAACTCGGTCCGTTACTGGTGTTTTGAATAGGAAAGCCATAGAGTTCACTTGCCAAAAACGCAGGAAAGGCAGATACACCAAAGGAGTCAATGGGCAGATTTGCGAAATAGAGCAGATATTGCCGTGTCATTTCCACCGGTAGCTGCATCTCTCCCAGAAGCTGATGCAGCCAGGGACCGAGCGCAAGTACAACACGATCAACAGTATATTCGTCCCCGGATTGTAACGTGACGCATAGTGGGCGATGCATATTCCCATAGTCAATGGATTGAACGTGACTCGCTTCACAAATTTCTCCACCCAGATCAAGTATAAGGTCGCGCAATGTACGCAAACATTGAGATGCATGTAAGATACCACCCTGTGTATTATAGGTATACATATCATAGTCATTGAGGGCGAATTGAGGAAAACGCTGTTGGCATTGTTGATACGTGAGGTGCGTTGTTGGTAGCTCCAGTTCATACAATGTGGAATAACTGGATGCTATAAAATCATCATCCTCGTTGCCGAGAACAAGCGTGCCAGTAGGAGTGTACAGAGTGCGTCGTGAAATATGTTCAAGCATATACCATCGGGTGAGTGCTTGCTGCACCATTCGTGTGTAAAAAGCATCTGCTCCATATTCAAACCGGAGTAGCCGAGAAAGGCCGTGTGATGTCGAGCGTGGATGATCTACCACCGCCTGTTCCAGAACTCTTACATGAGAGAAACCTTGTTTAAGAAGAGCATATGCCGTCGAAAGTCCAACAATGCCTGCACCTACAATGACGATGTTTTGCGTATACACTCTATTTGCTAGCCTCCCATTGTGTTTGCTATCTTGTTTAACACATGGGAGTATAACAGAGCAAAAGCCAAAAGTCAAGTAAAAGTAGCAAATATATGGAAGACAGTGCAAAAAATACATTATAATAATTTGTACTATTTATTGTGAAAATATGTAATGTGTTTGTCTGAAGTTCTTTGTGAAAAGGAATGTGCAACTTATAACAAATATTTTTACAAACTACTACGATGTACGACAGACGTTATAATCCGCTCGACATTTTGTCATTGAGACGCTAAAATGGAGAATAACACTACTATTATTGGAAGAAAATATATGCAGGAAGAACAAAAACGTTTTATCACACCAACTTGTGTGCTAGGTGGCGAACCAATTGTCCCATCCTCGAAGTATTATACTTTACGCTATGTGCTTGCCGCCACACTTGCGGAAGGCGAGAGTAACATTGCTTTTCCGGCTGCAAGTGACGACAGTGATGCTCTCTTTCTTGGCTGCCGTGCGTTGGGTGCATCTCTGCATTGGACCGATGAGCAACGACAACTGCTACGGATTCACGGCATCGGGCGACCACAACGTAAAGCCCCCGTAATCATCAATGTTGGTAACGCTGGTGCTGTGTTGCGTCTCTTACTGGGCGTGAGTGCTGCACTACCTGAGATAACATTTATCACTGATCATCCACAATCACTTGGTAAGCGACCTAATCGTGAGTTACTAGAGGCTCTTACCTCACTTGGCGTTGTCTGTGAGGGAACGGGACCCGAAGGCTATCTACCAATTACCCTGCACGGGAGCAGGCTTCATGGTGGACGTGTCACGATTTCAGGGGCGCGTAGTTCGCAATACCTTAGTGCACTATTGTTCCTTGCACCATTGATTGGCGGGCCTCTGCATATCGAGGTGGTAGATGGTCTAAAATCCCAACCACTTGTACATGCTACGTTAGAAGTGATGCAAGAGGCGGGCATTCGCGTTGAACATGATGCCACGTTACGCTCGTTCTCTATCGCCGCCGGACAGCACTATCAACCCCGTGAATATGTTGTGCCAGGAGATTATCCCTCGGCTGCCGCTCTGCTTGTAGCATGTGCTGTCACAAGTGATGCTGCCAGCGAATTACGGCTGACACGCTTGCGTCATGGTGACGAGGTTGGCGAAGCACTCCTGGCAGCATTGCGTGCTATGAACGCTAATCTGCACATAGATGACGACAGTGTGAGTATACATGGTGGTAGGAGTCTGCATGGTATCACGGTAGATGGCGATACCATGATTGACTGTATTCCCGTGCTGGTTGCCGCCGCATGTTTTGCTGAAGGTGAAAGCGTTTTTTACAACATCGAGAGTCTACATTACAAAGAGTCTGACCGCATCAACGATCTCTGCACTGAACTGAGCCGTGCTGGTTGTATCGTCACGCCTAAACAAGATGCTATTATCGTACAAGGACAGCCACAGGGCATCGAGGGCGGCGTTACCGTCGATGGACACAGTGATCACCGCGTTCTCATGGCACTGGCGATAGTTGCCTTACGGAGTCGTCTCGGCTTGACGCTCACAGGTACCGAACACATCTCCAAAAGTTATCCACACTTCTTCACAGAATTGCAACGTCTAGGCGTCAGTATGTTATGACGTATCACAGCTTCAAGCATGCCTCGGCTGCGAGCCAGAAAAGTTTTTCACGTACCGAGGTGTGGCTTGTCCAATGACGCGAATCCCAATTTTCGCTACTCACATCATCACCTCCATAAAGCAGTTGTGCGAAGGTAATGCCCCGAAATTGTGCAACGGCGAAAAACGAGGCCGCCTCCATATCCACTGTGATACACCCTTCTGCACGACGACGTTGCACCTTCTTTGCGGTCTCGCGATACAACCCATCAGTCGTCCATGTCTTGCCAACAACGTACTCGCAATTATGCGCCTGTAATACCGCTGCAAGCGCGGCAACACCTTCTGCACTGGCGGAAACCTCGCGTGCTGGCGGTAAATAATGGTACGAGGTGCCTTCATCGCGTATTGCCGCATTGGGAACAATGATATGCCCAACCGCAAGTGTACCATCAAGCACTCCTGCACCACCACAGGCAATAAACTTAGTACATCCAAGCGCGATAATTTCTTCGAGAAAGGCAACTGCAAGTGGGGCACCAACGCCAGGGTGAAACACAACGAGTTGTTTCCCCTCTGTAGTCATTTCGTACACCGGATGCTTACCAATCTCACTGTTGAGATGCCTGATAATACGAGCTTCATGTCGCTGTACAAGCATACTAATTATATCTTGAAAGAAGCATGCAACAGCATGAGGAGGAACATCAGAAGCTTTAATATGATGCCTCGGTCCGTAGATAGCCTCGGTCTCACCATCGAACTCAAGAATTGGAAAATCTTGCTCCATATATCCCTCCTTCTCTAAACTGTTCCATTGTAAACTCTGTACGCTAATGGTACAATAGCCTTCAATGGTTACGGGAAATAGCAACGTGTGCAGTACAAGCATAGCATAGAGAGATGTTCGACGATAGTGAAAGGGCAAGCTTATGTATAAATTCAAAGGCTTTGATAGCACACACTGTGGCGATAGCATGTCTGCCCTTGAAGAAATGGTCAACGCCTGGATGGACGAAGAGCAACCGCGTGTGCGCCACATGTGTCAGACGATGCAGGGCGAACATATCCTGCTCAGCTTTGTCTATGAAGATACACACGAACTTGTGCAGCGCGTCGCGACACAAACACAGACAGGTGCAACCGGAAGTTTCCCCCGTTTTTTTGATGATGAAGTAGTGGGAGAGGAACATCCGACCAGTCCGCGCATTCCCGCCACACCACCGCCAATGCAACACTGAGCCATTCATTTCAGACTGCCTGAGCGAAGCGCACTCCTTTCATTCAGATGAACGAAGTTAGATGTGAAGCATCGTTTCTGAATGCCTTAAGAAGAGAACGAAGTTCGTTGGCAGTCTGCATAACAATCAATAGTTCAATAAGGATATCTATGCCAACGCCATACCTCGTTTATAGCACTCCCGACGGGGAGATACATGAAGAAACACGTTTACAGGCTCTCTCGTTTGAAGGCCATCCGTTAGAAGTAGACGATTTAATCCCAGCCCCAGATGGCGTGACATTTTCAATGATGCCGGAACGTCTCGCTGTTGGGCAGAAGCGCAATGGTGAACAGCAGGTACTACCATCTACGCGTGGCTGGGCTTTAGCCGCCCTCTTACCTATCGGCTACACTCGCACCCTGTTACCTGCTTACAAGAAAGTACCACAGGCTGAGCCATTGCCCTTCTTCGGTTATAGTGCTGTTGCTGGCATGAAAGGCCGCCTTTATCTTGCCGCCATCAAGACCGATGAGCCGCGCAAGTGGCATCCACGCTCGTTCCCACGTCAGAAACTAGAGAAGTTAATACGTGAAAAGCAGGTGGCATTCCCCAATAATCGTGTTATCGCGCAACATGCCCATTGTGCCCTCGACTATTCCTGTCCAACAGCCAGTAACCTGTTTTTCGGACGCTGGGAGATGGCGATTGCCGTATCCCCAGGTTGCAACTCGCGCTGTATTGGCTGCATCTCGAAACAGGAAGAGGACGAAGGACTCATTTCGCCACAGGACCGTTTAACTTTTATCCCGACCGTCGATGAAATTGTCGAAGTTGCCTTGCCGCACTTAGAGAGTGCCGAAGACGCAATTGTCAGCTTCGGACAGGGTTGCGAGGGTGAACCTCTCATGCAGTGGCGACGCATCGAGCAAGTCATCAAGGCTATCCGTCAGCGCACCGACAAAGGCGTTATCAACATCAACTCGAACTCCAGCAACCCACGCTGGCTACAAAAGCTCTACGATGCTGGCCTTGATACTATTCGCACCAGCACCATTTCTGGACACCCCGAAACCTACACAGCCTACTACCGACCTATCGGCTATAACTTCGAGGATGTGAAAGAGTCGCTAAAACGTGCAAGTGACGCAGGTCTCTATAGCTCCATCAACCTGCTATGCTTTCCTGGCATCATCGACCGCGAACGCGAGATTGAGGCACTCATCACACTAATTAAAGACACTAAGCTCAAACTTATCCAGCTACGTAACCTCAACATTGATCCGGAGGTGCTGTTGCCACGTATGCCTGCACTGGATACAATGGGCAAAGCACTCGGCATGCGTACTCTGATCGAAATGCTGAAACGCGAAGTCCCCGACGTTGAAATTGGCAACTTCTCACGTCCCGTAAGGCGTGTACATGGTGTGGAAATAGGGTAAATTGTTACAATAAAATTTATGGAAAAATTCAGTATGAGGTAAGGTATGTTCACTATTGGAGCATTCGCCATTATCCTCGATTCGCAAAATCGAATTCTTCTCTGTCATCGGAGAGATATAGATCGGTGGAATTTACCAGGGGGAGGAGTCATGAGCGGAGAAACACCGTGGCAGGCCGTGATTCGTGAAGTTCAGGAAGAGGTGGGACTCATAGTAACGGTGGACAGGTTACTAGGGGTGTATGCCTATCCTCCCAGAGATGATTTGGTATTCTCGTTCTTATGTACTCGTATTAGTGGTGAGATGACAGAGAGTGATGAGGCTGATGCGATTGACTATTTCGCACTCGAACACTTGCCTCCCACAACTCATCACCATCATGTGTTACGCATCAAAGACACGTTGGAACATCCAGAGCAGTTACATCTGAAAACACTTCCTCTCCTCTCTGCCAGCGAATTTTCTTCAATATTTGATAAACCAATATTTCAACGAGACGATGATGGAAGATAAGCTGTAATCGTTGGTTTGCTGAGACTCCCTCGGACGCGAGCACACAACTCTGTGCCGCCTTGTCGCATAGGGAACGTGTGCGAGCTTTGCCTACGCTGCATGACGCACACGTTCCCAGTCATTTGGCTGTGTCCCAGTGGTTGTGGCTGTTCCTTCAGGCTGCGTTGGAATTGAAGAACTCCACCAACACGGGAGCAAGAGCCTCCACAGCAACTTCGTGCGTCTGGCCTTCCAGGGTGCGATGCTCGGCATTGGGGATAGCGTTTGCAAGTGCCGTTGCTGTGATATGCATAAACGGAAAGCTCGCGGAGCCGTCCATGATGAGTGCAGGCACAGCGACGCCAACGGCTTTCTCGGTGGGGACCGAGGCGTCTTCCCCCATGACGGCAGCATCGTAGGCCAGGGTGGGTGCCACCGCTTCCCACATCGGCCACATGGGATGCTGGCGAACCCTGTCAAGGTGGTCCGCAGGCATTCCCACCAACAGCATAAAGAGCGCGAGTGCATTGCCCCGGCGTCCCTGTGCAAGCACTTCCGCCAGCTGCTTTCTGTACGCCTTCCATGCGAGCCTCGCAGCCTCATCCGAGTTATAGGGGGCCTCGTACATAGCCAGTTTCTTCACCTTGTCACCGAGTTTGATGGCTGCCTCCATTGCAAGAGCTGCGCCGGAGGAGATACCGAAGACGAATGCCGATCCACCCGCTTCGGTGATGAGGGCTTCGATGTCTTCAATTTCACGCTGGGCGGCATACGGCTGCGTATCTGTGCTCTCGCCTCGTCCCCGACGATCATAGTGAAACACAGTGAAGTGTTCTGCCAGCAGCGGAGCCAGTTGCGCGGTCTCTGAGTCCATCGCTCGTTGTTCTAATGCACCACCCACCAGGATGAGCGTCAGTCCCTTCCCCAACTGATCGAACGCGATAGTCGTGCCATCGGCTGACTGTACTTTCTTCATAGCATCTCCCTTAACTCTCTTTTTCTGAGCTTTCCATCATGAGGAAGGTGACAATTTTCTCCACGAAGTCGTATGGGATAGGTTTATCTAATGGGAACTGTATTGTCCCCTTTGCTCTTTTATAGTGCGATAGTTCTTGCTGGAAAGCTTCATCGCCTGCCGGTAGCGGATACAAGGAGATGTGATGTTTCCAGCCAGCGAAGAACACTACATGTTTGCCATTGAGGTTGAAGGTAGGTATCCCATAGCTCATTGTCTCTGCGGCTTCAGGCGCCGCTTTGTGTATGGCCTGCCTCACTTTTTCAAGGACAGCCTGGATCTCCCCTGGAAAGGTAGAGATGTATTCGTCAATGGTCGTGAAGAGCTTTCTGTTTTTCATAGAATTCCTTTCCTTCTGCACTCAATTTTTATCGAACACCACACACCGAGTCTCACAAACGTCAGACTGACACGGGTCAAAGTGGGGTCAAGACAGAGAATCTCTCAACTCTTGCACGTACTCGGTCAGGTAAGCCCAGGTTATGGTCATCCCTTGTGGCATACCTATGTCAACAGCGACTTTCAGAGCTTCTGCACTGCTGAACTGGACACGAGTAGTTACTCTCGTTTTCCCAGCCTCTTCCGTGAAAATCACGGTGGTCAGGTGTTCGGGCATCCCAAGGGTGGGGTTGGCGTGCTCATCAGCGAAGGTCGTGGTGTAGACCAGCTTCTCCGGCGGGACGATCTCCCTGTACACACTGCGTGCCCACTGATCCTGACCCTCCGGCGAATGCATGCAGTAGTGCCAGATGCCACCGGGCTGCAGGTCGATGGTACAGACGGGAAGAGTGTAGGGCTGCGGTGCCCACCAGTGCTTGAGGTGCTCCGGCTGGGTGAACACCTGAAACATCAGCGTGCGGGAGGCGTTGAAATGCCGTTCCATGACAATTTCCTGCTCCCCAACATAGGGACCCAGAGAGTGGTAATCAAACATTGTTCTCCTCGATTCGATTGCTCGTGTGTTGCGAGCTTTCCTGCAATTCCAGCAGGTAGTCGTCCAGGCGGTCGAAGCGTTCTTCCCAGAGGCGACGAAATGAGTGGAGCCAGGTCTCCAACTCCTGGAACGGTTCGCGCCTCAACCTATAAATCCTGCGGTTCGCTTGCGGCTGGACCTCCACAATGGCAGCCTCGCTCAGAACCTTGAGGTGCTTTGATACCTGCGGCTGCTGTAACCCCAACCGCTCGGTGATCTCTCCTACTGTCAGCGGGCCATCACGCAACAATTCGACAATATGTAAGCGATGTGGCTCCGTCAGAGCAGTCCATAGTGTTTTCATGATCCTATTATACCCTAAGAGGAATATACTTGTCAAGGAATATTCCTGAAAAGGAAAGCAATTGTCTATCACTAAAGCATGCTAAGGTCAGGTAGTTGACGGGAATTGTGAGATAAAAGGAAGGGCTTATGAAAATTGGGTACTTGTGCGTCTCTAAACAAGAACAGCATGAGGCACTACAAGTTGATGCCTTGAAGGAAGCAGGGCGTGAGAAGTGGTTTCTGGTGCTAAAATACAACACTAGTGGAACAGCATTTCCAGCTCAGTTAATCACACTCGCGTCCCTGTCTCCCTCAGCATCCTACGCGCAGCAACTGCGACGGGATCAACTCCCAACAGTCCCAGGCAATCGCGCACCGAGCAACCTTCAGGAGTTCCGAGCAGATGACCGCTATAGAAGCAAGGCATACACGGTAGGTCTAAGCGTACTACTGCTGCTCGTTTGTTATCGTGGGTGCCTGTATAGGGTCCCCAAGCCTTATGATTGGAGAGGCCGAAGATGGCAACCGTCGGAGTATTCACCGCGACGGCGAGATGCATCAGTCCAGCATCGTTACCGATGAATAGGTCAGCCAGTTCAAGTACGGCGGTCGTGACCTTGATGCTACCCTTACCAGCGAAACTTCGTACCGGCATCTCGGACTGCATCATACCCATAATGTCCTGATGTAGCTGTGCCTCCTCTGGTCCACCAACGAGCAACAGTTGGCCTCCGACATCCTGAAAGAGGGTATCAGCGAGTTGAGCGAAGCGTTCAGGTGCCCAGCGTTTAGCCGTGCTAAAGCCGCCGCTGCCAGGATGCATAGCAATGATAGGTTGAGCCGTTTCGCTTACCGCGACATTGTTATAGACGAGTCGCCACGCCTGCCGCCGCTCCTCGTCGCTCAGAGGCACAAACAAATTCGCCCTTCTTATAGCCGAACCTAGCGTCTCTACTAGCGCAAGGTTATACTCAGCCTCATGCAGTACACCAAAACCAGCATCCTTGACCCGCGCATTGAGAAACCAGCCGTGTCCATTGTCCAATCCGACACGCCATTTTGCGCCCGTTGCAAAGGTAAGTGCCTGATATTTCAGGCGACCAAAGGGCAACGTCAGGTGATGCATCAACACAACCGCGTCATAGTTATTGTGGCGCAACTCTTCAAACAGGGGAGTGAGTTGCGAGAGCATTCTAGGATTTTTGAGTATCTGGCGCGGTGAGTCAAACAAGTACTTATCAAGCACAATAATGTCATTAACAACATTCCAGCCATTGAGCAATCCTGCCGAAGCTGGTGTGACTAGTAAGTCTATCTTCGCCTCTGGATACGTTTCACGTAGAGCTTGTAGCGCAGGTGTAGCCAGTAACAGGTCGCCGATACCTGCAAGCTTCACGACGAGAATGCGTGCGTCTGGTTGTAATGTAATGTGCTGCTTTTGCATAGTCTCTAATCGCTTCTTGTGCTATTATTCTTGTGTAGGCGACCACTTATAGTAGTGAGCATTGCCTACCTCTTGAAAACCAATAGATCGGTACATATTCATGCCCATCTCAGATGGAGCAAGAACGGCTATCCTATAGCCGAGAGAACGTGCCACGCGCATTGCATGCAGCGTCAAGGCCGCTCCTATGCCTTGTCTGCGAGCCTCTGGCAATGTCGCGACTCCATAAATACCCGCGATACCTGCATGGAGAAGCAATGATGCAATCGCAACGGACTTATCATCGAGCCATGCAATATAATGATGCCAGGGTTTGCCATTCCCAAAGCCATTGCCGACATAACATTCGTAGTAGTTTTGCGAAGTCTCTTGTGAAGTATCAAAACCAATCCTTGCAATAGGACTATGAAGTTGCAATGTCTCGGCATCCTCTATCTCTTTAATTACGAGGTTAGATGGAGCAGGAATGTTCTCATTCATCTGGTGTAGGTCTATCGCCATATTGCTATCTCCACCAACTCTTGTGAAGCCGAATGCTCCAAGCGATGTTGCTAGTTGCGACGGCTGTGTGATTGGACTTATCACCCATGCGACGGAAACGTTACGTGGCGAAAAGTAGGTAAGCACTTCGGTAATTTTCTTATCTACGTACTCTCTATTGTCTTGTGCCAAATGTGTATAGGTCACGTCGTTGAGATTAGGGCGACCTGTATAAAACCATCCCAGCTCTGCGTCTTCATGAACCTCTGCCCCAGGTAAGACGCGACCAAAGCACATCATCTCTTCCACGAAATTGGCTTCCATCGCTCTCATCATAACCGATGTACCCAATTCCTGTATGATCGTATCCATCGATATGCCTCCTTTTATCGTGTGACCCTGGTTCCTATGCCAATCTTCTCCCGTACCACCTCATACACCTGTGTCGGCGTGATATCTTTCATACATTGCGTCGTGTGAAAGCGACAATCTGCCGGACCCTTTGCATTGTAGCACGGGCTACACCAGATAGTGCTACGCAGGATGGTCGCTGTAGGACTAACTGGACCACTCAATGCCGAGTCTGTTGGACCATGAATGGCGATGAGAGGGGTGCCAACCGCCGCTGCAATATGCATAGGACCGCTATCACCAGTAACAAGCAGATCGGCGCGTTTGTAGAGGGCGGCAAGCTGCGTTAGGCTAGTCTTTCCGGCAAGGTTGGTCGCCTGTTCATGCATGCGACGTGTAACCTCTAAGATAAGTGGCATGTCGTCGGGTGCGCCTGTAAGCACCACCTGTATACCGTCTTCCCATATCAAACGATCTATGAGTGTTGCCCAGTATGGCACAGGCCAGCGTTTGGATTGTCCATTATTTGAACTTACATGGCAAGCGATGAGAGATCTATCAGCCTGTACACCTTCTTGTCGTAGTAGCTGCTCTACCTGTTGCTCTGCCTGCGAGTCAACCGTGAGATGTGGTACGCGGTCTTCAGGCGTGACCGTTGCACCAGCCGCCTGAGCCAATGTGAGGCAGTAGTCAACTTCGTGCTTATGATCGTTCGCGTCCCAGTGCTGTCCAGTCACTATATCGGTCAGAAAGCCAGGATAGTTCTCGTGTGAGAAGCCCAGACGCCGTTGTGCGCCACTGAGCAGAGTAAGTCCTGATGCCCATGTACCAAAAAGATTAATTGCTAGATCATAGTGGTGGCTATGTAAGCGTTGCCGCAATGCAAACAGATTCCGCCAGTTACGCCATTGTAGCAATGCCTTTGGACGACGCCAGATGTTAGGATCATACACAATAATTTGGGCTATATCGGGATCGCTTGCCACTACTTTCGCACTCGATGGTACCGCGAGCAGGTCAATCTCTGCCTCTGGATAGGTTTTCTTGAGTGCTCGTATTGCCGTAAGCGACATCACCAGATCGCCGATCAAGTCAACACGAATGATCAGCATACGTTTAGGCTGAAATGTTGCTGGCGTTAATGGCTGATACTGCTTCCCCCTACTTCCAAGCTGGATGATTGCTCCCAGTAGACTCATCACGCCATAGATGCCAAGCAGCAAGAGACGCTTGCTCATGCGTACAGCAAGGTTGCGGAGCGTGCGTTGCGAATTTGGACGCAGCGGATAGCCGTATTCATCGAATAAAGGCGATGTTTGTGTCACTACGTTATTCATACTTTTTTATTCTCTATAGTATTTGTTATTGTTGGATATTGTTGTAAAAGCAGCAGCAAGGCCGTGTGTACTTGCTGTTCTGAAACAAGGCGTACACAGGGATGCGCTGGCAATTCTTCTGGTCGAAAATCCAGTCTTCCACAGGGAATAACAGGGCAAGATGGGCAACGATGCGTTGAGGCGACGACAACATGTTGCTGTACTGGCCCCCACGGACCGAAGATACGAATATCGGTTGGCCCAAAGATTTGTAATGTTGGTGTACCCTGTGCCACTGCAAAATGTAAAGGACCATTGTCAACACCGAGGACAAGCGATGCACGTTTGAGTAGTGCCGCGAGTTGTCCAACGGTTGCGTCCGTTACTACTAATGGTGCAGGGGTAATGCCTTGCGCTATCTCTTCCAGCATTGGGCGTTCACCTGGACTTCCTGTCAGCACAATATGCATACCATAGGTTGCACTCAGGATATTGGCAATCTTTGCCCATGCTTCTACACGCCACAACTTGACTACTGCTCCTGTCCCGGCGTGAATGACCGCTATCAGGTCATCAGCTTCTATTGCTCCATCGTGTAAGCGTCGTGTGACCCATGTTTGCTCGTCCCTGGTAGGAATAAAGACAAATGGATAGCGTTCTGGCGTGAATGGTTCATCAAGTACTGGCTTGCCTAGTATACGAAGCCCTACATTGACGAGGCGTAAGCTGGAAACAGTGGCGTGTTCTGGCTCATGAAATGGTTCCGCATGAGTAAGAAATGGTGTTCCAGGCTGAATAGCGTAGCCAACGCGCTGTGGAATGGCTGCCAGGTATATGAGCGCGGCCCCCCACCAGAAATCGGGGCGCAGGTTTATAGCGAGATCGTAGTTGCCGCGTCGTAGTTGCTGTGCTGTGCGGAAAAGCTGAATATATGGCTCTAACGGTCCCTGTGCGGCACGTCGAAAGCCAGGAAATGGACAGGTTATTAACCTATCAAGCGCGGGATGACGTGCAACCACTTCACTTGACCACGAACCTACCATCATAGTGATATGAACATCAGGTGCATAAGTCTTGAGTGCATTCAGTACAGGTGTTGTCAAAACTAGATCACCGAGATGATCTGGACGAATGAGCAATACATGCGGTGAAGTTGAAATGGCTTTATGGGCTACTCTACGTGTCCTATTCATACCGAGCAGACGTACAAGGAGCAGTACAATGGTGCGAAGAAGGCGTTTCATAATTGTGAAACCTCTTCGTCATATGTTGTCGGAATGAGGCGTTGTACCGCGTTCCACACCTCATCGACGGTCACGGATGACATACATGAACAATTAGCGCACGGTTGCATTTTGCCCAGAAAGAAACATGGTTTGCCTGTAGGATTGCGCCAGAGGGCGATATGCTGTGGGTCATCCAGGGGGTAGGGACCATATTCTTGCGGGCTGGTTGGCCCAAAGATAGCGATTACAGGTATCCCAACTGCAGCAGCAAGATGCATAGGACTACTGTCATTGCCAATGAAAAGAGCGCATCGTTCTAAAAGAGCCGCCGAGCCGCCAAAATTTGTCTTGCCTGCAAGATTGAGGACGCTACCTTCTGCAACATCAAGGTCATTGAGTAACGCTTGATTTAACGTCACGTCGTCCGCCCCCCCGATGAGAACGACCTGTGCATTGCATTCATGGACAAGGCGAAGCACGATTTCCCGATAGCAATCAAGCGACCAGCGTTTTGCCGTTAGCTCCATCCCTGGATTACTGCCACCGCCAATGAAAACGGCAACAAGCAGACGTGAGCTATCGGGAGTAAACGGTACATGTTGTCTCTCTTCTTTCGTTGGCACAAAGCGCATCTGGGGAGAATCGACAGGAAGTTTGAGAACGCGTGCAAGGTTGAGATAGATATCAGCCTGATGCTGTAGGTGTGTTGGCGAAGAAGAGACTGTGCTACGATCTGTCAACGCGAAGCCGCGTCCAAGGCTGTCGGGACCAACGCGACGAGGAATACCCGCGAGCCAGGGTAGTAGCGTGAGCAATGGTGAACGATCAAGCACAAAGGCCAGATCGAAATGTCTTTGCCGCAATCGTTGGGCGAGCGCAAGATATTCACGAAGTGTATAACGACCAGGAATGCCAACGGTGCCACAATCTATAACAGCAGAGACAGCGGGATGATGCTCCGCGATAACCTTTGACCATGTGCCAGCAACATAGGTAATAGTGGCATCGGGGTAGGCACGTTGAATAACCTCTAGTAGCGGCGTGGTCATAATCAAATCACCGAGACAACACGGCTTGATAACCACTATTGAGCGTGGGTGGTTCCATGTCCGTAGCACAAAGGGACGTTGTATAGCGTCGAAAAGCGCGAATGGAAGCCGTAATAGTACGCAGAGTGCTGTAATAATATGTTGGCGCAGTGTTAGATTCCTCCATCCTGGCGTTTTTCTGATAATGAACTCTTGTCAACATAGATTGTGGCTTGTTTGTCGCTATCCAAAATCGTCTTCTCTTCGTGTTCCACATTTGATGGCTCATTACCGCTAGCACGTATCGTAGGTTGATATGAGCTATCGGAATGTACAGGAGTGCCGCAGTTATGACAGAATGCATTGCCAGGGATAAGCACCGCCTGACATGCGACACAGTGCTGTAGTTCGCTGACTGCTGGTGGGGACGGTGGTATATCCACTCTGATGGTTTCTTGTGAACTTATGGTGAGTGGTTCAACTCCTGGCGGTGGTGGCGGTACAAGGTCTGGTAGCGTGCTATCGTAGGATAAGTATGCTGGCTGTGTATAAGCGACCGTTGCATTAGGCTGTATTGTTTGTGTGCCTTGATTGCTTTGACTCTGCTGCACCTGTTTCAGTTCGCTCTGTGCCTGTGCGAATTGTTGCCGTGAACTGCTAAGTTCCTGACAAAGAACGAGGAGTTCACTTTGCGTCAGGTGCCCATTTTTGAACAACTCCATCGCTTTTAGTGTAATAGCTCCCTGTTGTGCCTCTATCTGCTTCGATAGACCATCAAGAGTAGTGCGAAGACGTTGTACTTTCGCTATACGTGCAGCCTCGTGAGTTGCTTTCTCCAGGCCACGTTGCACAGAGTCCCAGATGTTCATACTTTTTCCTTCTAACCTATGCTCTATTTCATCTCCAATTATAGCAGAGCAGATGTGTGAAGTCGAGACGAATAGCGTTGGAAACAGGGCTATTTAAAAGTCGAACGGCGGCATGACAGGGGCAAGCCCTGTCACTACTATATGTCGCTTGTACCGTTCCTACGTGTATAGTAGTGACAGGGCTTGCCCCTGTCATGTTCTCATAACAGGCTGCTTTTAAGCTTTGTTGGCTTTATCAGCCGGAAGAATTGCGTTGACGGTGGTACCACAGACAACACATTGACCCTTCAGAGCGGGTTTGCCGTTCTTCATGGTCACTTTTTGAGCATCCTTCAACTCGTTTTTCTTTTTACACTTGACACAATAATACTGATCAGCCACAAATTTTCTCCTTACGTTTACTAAAGAACTTCTATGTTCTCACTTACGGGATGAATTGCACGGGTCAGGTACACCTCATATCCCTGTTTCTGCAGACGCTGCCGCGCTTGTGAAGCACGAGCGAGTTCAGCGAAGGGCGCAAAAAGCGTTGGACCACTACCAGAAAGCCGTACAAATGGGGCACCCGCATTCAACATGGCTTCGCGTGCCTGGGCAACTTTGGGGTAGCGTTCCAGCACCCCGCGTTCCAGAGCGTTATGCACGTCTTCTCGAAACGGCTCTCCCTTTGCTAGTAATACTGTGTAAACCGCTTGAGTGTGTACACCGTCAGTGTAGTCACTTGTTGGAAGGTGACGAAAAACATCTGCTGTAGAAACACTAATAGCAGGTTTAACTAACAGGAGCCAGCGCATGGAAGCAGGCCAGTAAGCTGGTAAAGGGGTCATAAGTTCGCCTCGCCCCTTACACAGTGAGAGACCTTGAGTGAGAAAGAACGGCACATCAGAGCCGAGTGAGGCGGCAAGGGCTAACATATCCTCAGATGAGATTGGCAGACGCCACCATTGTCGTAGTGCGAGCAGTATGGCGGCAGCATTGCTACTACCGCCACCCAGTCCTGCTGCCAACGGAACATGTTTATCAAGTTCAATGCTCACACCTTGTTGCAACGAGAAGTGTTTGCGTATTGCCTGTGCCGCCCGTACAGCAAGATTATCATCATTGTTCAGTTCCAGCTTCGTGCTGACAATCTGTACGCGGTCCTCGTTAAGCAGTGTCAGGCAGAGGGTGTCATAGAGGTCAACCATCTGCATAATTGTTGCTAGCTCATGATAACCATCGGTGCGTTTTCCTAACACATCGAGCGTTAGATTAATCTTTGCATACGAACGTACAAAACATGTAGCACTATATGCAGAGATGTGAAAAGGTTGCTGTACGTCACTCATGTTTGCATTGTGCCTAGAATACTGCTATTTGTCAAGTACAACATCGCGAAAAAGGCTATTGTATAGCCCATTACTACCGTTTTGTAGAAGACATACACAACAGCTATGGTATACTAGGGAAAACATGCATGTAAATGTATCACAGCAACCTCCTGTGATGCGGTTTTCGCATAGTTTTTGTATAGATAAGACAGGCCAAAATGGATATAACAGTTGCATATTTTCATTCGCTACTACGCTCTGATGTGGTGAAGCAAGATTTTGAGCTGATTCGCTCGGTCGGAGCGAGTAGCATTGTATATGCTATTCACGAGCAGGAAGAGCCGCGTTGGTCTCGTGATCTGGAGCGTGGATTTCGCCAGGCACACGATGCGGGATTGAAGGTCCACTTGAGTATGGGGCGTTATGGAAATTTATTTGCTGGGCCTTCGCTTACGCCCAGTTGGTATACATTTCACCATCCACAGTCGCGTGTGCAGGACAGGCATGGTCGCTATCACGATATCTCATGCTTCAACCATGAGTCGTTTCGCACCTGGCTCTTCAATGAGATCGAACATTATTTAACAACCTATCCTATCAATGGAATTTTGATAGATGAGCCACGTGGACCGGATATCACCTGTTTTTGTTCGGTGTGCCGTGCGCTCTGTCCCGATGTAACCGATCTGCCACGTTTCCGCCGTCGCTCGATGATCGACTTTCTCGGTGAGTTGTGTGCGTGTGTAAAACGTGTAGATGCACACATCAAGACCAGCATTGTGCTGTTGCCCCAAGACCTGGGGCAGATTGATGAGTTGGCAATGCTGCCTCATCTGGATACTCTCGGTTGCCACCTCTTCTGGCAATTGCTAAATGAGGATGTGACAATGCTTGATGAGTGGGGGCATACAGTTGTGCAGGCTGCACGTACTAACAAGAAACGTAGCCAACTCTGGTTGCAGAACTTCAACCTCGACGAAGAAGGCGAGCAAGCGTTGGAACCATCCTTCTCTCGTCTGCTGAATACTGATCCAGACGAGATAGCCTGTTACTATTATTGGCGCAACAATCTCAATCCTACTCATGTCTGGCAAACGACAACGAAACTGTTACGCCGTATTCCGCGTCGCCAATTGTACTGGCAATCGACAATGCCAGCTATTCCGACATTAAAATTGCCTGTAATCGACAATCAAGGACTAGCTCAATAAGAGCTATACAAGAAAGGTTATGTAGCAATATTATTGCTACATAACCTTTCTTGTATAGCTCTTATTTACGGAGTCCTGGGGTTTCGTCTTTTTCTTCGTGATGAACCGTTTGGAGCAGTTCGTGCAATGCTTTGATTTGCGTGCGTGTCGTTTCACTGGCATCTTTTGCTGTGAAAGTGATTGCTTGCACACCAAGCGTCAGGAGCGTGTATGCATCAGCCTCATCAATATCAGCTTGTACATTGATGATTGCGGGGAAACGCACAGCTTCACGGACCGCACGATACTGAAGGATATCTTCAATGCTCAAATTGCCGACATTGTTCGCCATATCGAAGTCTAGCAAGACAGCCGCAATGCCATCGAATGCGGTCAGATTGCGAATGAAGAGAGGGTACATATCACCTTTACGCATGGGAACAGTGACGACAACCTCTAAATCTTTGACTTCAAGTGCCAGTAAGCGAGCTGGAGCATCGAGTGGTAACACAATATACTGAACTCCCTGCTCTTTAAGTTGTGTAAGGCTCTCCCTGTCCAATGCATCATAACCGCCAGCTATGTGTACGCCAGTGACGATGTTTTCGTTCACAGATTTCGCCGAGTCAATTTCTTGCTTGAGCATCGCAAGCAAGCTACTGTCACCACTATTCCAGGTGAAAAGCAGGCCATCGGCACCAGCTTTAAGAAGGGCCTCCGCACTGCCAGCCTGAATGCTGGGAAGTTCAACGACGAGTGCTGCCGCACGTGGTTTGAACTCGCCTTTGTTTTTACCTAAAAAGCCCATGCCGCCACCACTTTGAGCGCGGCGTGCCTGCATGAACATATCGCTTAATCGAGCCATTCCTGGTGTTCTCCTTTTATGATCTGCGCGAATAGCGTGGAACAGTGTTCGCGCTGATGTGTTCTCTTTATGTTGTGCGAGGTGTAAATGGTACATTCATTATATCACGCACAGGCATAAATAGAGAAAGGCAAACATGCAACGGTGGACTTCTATCTGTATATAGCCATATATCCTACACAACACTCCTACCTAACTTGCCCCTTTTACGCGCGTCACTTATAATAGCCAGGTTCCTAAAATTTGGAATTGGGAGTTGACAACACTTCGTCAACTCACTGATGGGAAGGGTATCTTTTATGCTACAAGAAGCTGTTGATGACTATATCTCTGCACTATCTGCAAAAGAAGACGAACATGCAAGAACAAATACAAATACAGTTATAGCATATCTTAATGATTTGACTCAGCTAGGGCTATATCTACAAAAACAGGATATAGAAAAGTGGTCGCAAGTGACGCATGAACACATCACGAGCTATCTGCTAGTCATGCGCGAAGGCCAGTCATACCGACCTGCGACTATTGCTCGCAAATTGGCGGCATATAAATCGTTTTTTCGTTACCTACGAAGGGAGTTAATAATCGAGAACAATCCTGTTGAGAAACTTGAGGCACCTCGTATTCCTAAAGAACCTGCACCGATACTTACTGCGGAGCAGATGAGCAGTCTGTTTCATGCAGTGCCTATTGATACCGTTGCTGGTCAGCGCGACTTCGCAATGTTATATATGTTGTATGTTACGGGAATGCGAGCCTCTGAACTGGTTGCATTGAATGTGAACGATGTTGACTTGGAACACGCAACGGTGATGTATCCTACTCGTATTATACAAACGCGCCAGGAACGACTACTTTCTCTTCCTACACCTGTTATTGAGATGTTTTCACTCTATCTTGCTAAGGCGCGTCCTCGTTTAGCAAGGCATACGGAGGAGCAAGCATTTTTTCTCAATCATCATGGTGAACGATTAACAAGGCAAGGTTTCTGGTTGATAATCAAAGGCTATGCGAGAGAGGTAGGAATTGACGAGATTACGCCCCACATGTTGCGTCGCTCATTTGCAATATTAATGATCAAAGGTGGTATGGAATTGCGCTCCATCCAGGAATTGTTAGAACGCACGCATATTTCTACCGTATCTATGTATAACCGTGTGGCACCTTCAAAAACTCATAATAATTAGCTTATTCATACGATACTATCAATCTTGATAGGTCAATTTTTCGTAGGGACCAGATGTATCACGCTTCGGACGCGATCAATCTGGTCCCTACGAATGTGTTAATCTTTTAGCAAAAGGAGATGACATTTATGCTCTACGATCAAGTGCTAGAGGCAACAGCGGCGATTCAAACTCATACAACAGTGAAGCCAACAATCGCTCTCATTCTTGGTTCCGGTCTAGGTGAACTTGCCGAAGAAATAGCAAATGCTACTATAATCCCTTACACAGAAATCCCACATTTTGCACACTCGACAGTGGTGGGACATGCGGGCCGTCTTGTGTTAGGAACGCTTGAAGATGTTCCAGTTGTAGCGATGCAAGGCCGTTTCCATTTCTATGAAGGTTATACCGCCCAGGAGCTAACGTTTCCTGTACGCGTAATGCATATGCTGGGAGCGCGAATTCTCATCGTAAGCAATGCAGCAGGTGGTGTCAATCCAACTTACAATATCGGCGATTTCATGTTGATCCGCGACCACATTTATCTGCCTGGGTTAGCTGGTGCAAGTCCGCTGCTGGGGCTAAACGATGAACGTTTTGGCGAGCGCTTTCCGCCAATGGCAAAAGCGTATGATCCAGATTTACGTAAAATCGCACTCTCGGTTGCTGAACGGTATCTTGAGCTAATTCTTAGACAAGGTGTGTACACAATGGTCGCCGGACCGAGCTATGAGACTGGAGCAGAACTGCGCTTCTTACGTGCCATTGGGACCGATGCGGTAGGTATGTCAACCGTGCCAGAGGTGGTCGTGGCACGACATATGGGCATGCGTGTGCTAGGAATAAGCCTGATTACGAACACGGCAACGGGCGACGAGAGCGAAGAGGTCAACCATAAAGAGGTCCTTTCCGCTGGAGAAGCTGCCCGTGCAGGCTTGGCCGCGCTTACACGTGGCATTGTACGCGACATACCTATGACGCTTTCTTCACCACAGTAATCTGTCGTGCAATCCAGTTGTATACATTCCCTTTCCAGTCAACAAGAATCATGAGGAAGTATTTTCCGGGATTGACAGAAGGTGAAACTGTGTATGTCCAGGTTGTCGGGCCATTAGCATTACACGATTGCGTCTGAGATGTGGAGAAGGTCAGTCCATTTTGTATTTCCGTGGGTAATACACCTGCAACCGCATCAAGTGATCTCAACTTGTCCTGCGAGTTAAGAAGCGTCTTAGTAGCATTTTCATCATTTGTCAACCATACTTTGCAGGTAATGTCAGCGACATGCGCTTGCTTACCTGTGGTTTGGTCTATGGGGTAGGCCGACACCGTATAGTTTGTTGTATTGTCAGCCGTTTCAGCATAGTTATAATGAGTGACAGCAGGCAAGCTTAGCTTAGACACTTCGGGCGTCGCCGTTGCATTCGGATTAGGTGTTTGTGTCTGCACCACGATGGTAGTAGGACTGGGCTTAATTTTGTTTACCAACACCGTCTGTATTTGTTTAGGATGTGTAAATGCACCTGTTGCGAAACCTGTTAACAGGCCAGAGAGAGCAAAGAGCAGTAAAGCAAGAACGGCGATAATGGTCGAGCGACTATTGCCTCCATTGATTGGTCCGATATTCGGGTTTGCTTGTGGTCGGGATGTCACTTGTTGCATAGGGCGAAATCACTCTCTTCTTTTATCTCAATCAATACCTGTATCTGTGCCTTATCATACCATGTCACTTTATAGACTCCTGTGAAAATAAACGTTGTATAGCCCAAATTGGTAGGGGTAGGTGGAGAGCGGATGAAGAGTAAGTAAAAAGAGACCGATCTATGCTCTGGGGGGAGCAAGATCGGCGTACCTGGATAAGGGGTGTGTGGGGGAAGTCCCAGGCCGACATTTGCAGAACTAGAAAACAGTCAGGATGGCTCGATGGAGCTAGATGGAATGCTATGCACCACGAGACATCGAGCCATCCTACCGCCTTCCAATTCCTCTATGCTTCTCTAAAAAGAGAAACGAGGTATGCCATCTTTTTGGGGGTGTTTGACAATCTTTTGACGACAAAACTGCTCCCTCATTCCAGCTATCTAATAGTTGTAGGTAGAGCGTGCGCGATTTCGTCCGGCGAGAGCGCATCTTTGCCGAATGATAATGTGCTCATAGTAAAATTCTCCTTTTTTCATGTCAGATTGTCTTTGAAGATATACAAGATAAGAGGATGCTTACTCTTTCCAAAAAGAAGGTTCAGAAGCGGTAGGTAAGTCTGATAACGTAATGTGGTCCTATTTCTAAAAACGTTCGTAGTGTATAATAGGGCAAAGTAATAATTCGTGATATCATTCTTTGAGATAATGTAAAAAGGTAGTTAAGTAGGTTCTCCGAAAGGATCAAATAATGGGTGGACATATCTTTGAGTTTATTCTTGTCGCGTTGGTCGGACTAGCCATTTTTGGACCAAAGACGCTGCAAGCTTTAGGGCGTAACGCGGGTAAAGGTATAGGGCAGGCAAAAGAGATTAAAGATAAAATTATGTCAGAACTTCCAATGGAAGAAATACATACAATATCCAAGAATATCCCTACCAGCCCGCGTCACGCTGTACAAATCCTGATGACGCCTGAACAGAAAGAACGCGTCAAAGCCTCCGAAGAGCAGAAGAGTCAACCCGTGAGTGAGCCTGTAGTGCCCACGAGCGATAGCAAGCAATAGGTAGCCACTACTTACTCTTCTTGAGGTTGTGTGGGTGGAAACATCAGACCCGATAGGAGCCAACTCATAATCATCGCCACGACGACCGAGCCTATCAGTAAGTGAGTACTCCAAACCGTTCCATATGCGACCCACAAGACAATCGTGTAAGTAAGTAACCAGATGCCCGGAACGCTAGCGATGAATATGCGGAAATGATCTACTGATGCAAGCGATGGGCGGATGAAGCGATAGGCGCAATCAATCAGGATACCGGAGATTGCTCCTATGAGAATAATGAGTAAATTATTCTGCATGACCGCCAGTGGAATCTCACCAATCGTGAGAGCAAGCAGGAAGAAGCCAAAGAATGGTTTCCAGCGGCGAATGAGATACATGGTCAAACCTGCTAGAAATGCCCCCTGTATCACATATGAAACGACCGCGAGAGCTTGCCCTGTGCCATCTGCTTTTGGCGTGTATACCAACCAGAGCGACGTATAGAGACCAGCCGTCTGCGAGATAATAAGCCAGTACGTGAAAATCAAGGTAAACGAAAGCAACATAAGAACCCGTGAGGAACTCTTGCCATTTGTGTACAGCGCGTGAAAAGGACCTATTAACACAAAGCCAAAGAACAACATCAATGCAATGTGTGTAGGAGAGAATGCCGCGTCAATATTTTGTTCAACGCCAAAAAGAATATGCCATGTCATATCACCGAGTCCACCAATAAGTGAGCCGATGATGCCAAGCACAGAAACTTCGTAGCCTACGGGCACAGCCTCTCGCCAAGATAAACCATTTCTTCGATTGATGAGAATTGCACCTGGTAGCACAAGACCGGTGGCAAGTAAGCCCGAATATAACACGGCATGCCAGGGAGTCCAAAAAGATTCCAGGCGTATATGGCCGTGCGCCCATGCATCTAGTGAAACCCCTATTAGTAGCCAGAAGCACGCCCCTAAAAAGCACCAGGAAAAGACGTTTGGCGAAATAGTTATTTTTTGTAGACGATGAACGGCCTGTGTCTCTGCACTTGTTGAACTCATGAAATGGTATCCCTTCTAATCGGAGGCATTTACTAAACGTACACTTTTCGTACAAGCAAGCACAAGAAATTGTGGCACGTAGCAATTTCTTGTTATGAACTACGTCGTATTGCTGTACAATCTCTTCGCGTAGTTTTGGCTCTACTATACTTTGTATCACACATCCGTTGCTAATAACAAGGTTGATATAGCTACTGAGTGGGCGATGGAATGCATATGCATAGCCAGATTTTGTCGTATAGTCATCTAAATAGTTGTGTACAGCTACATAGCCCTTTTGCTTCCATTCGCTAGCAGGTTCCTCGAAGCATGGATGGGTGATAGAGAATATGAAGTTGCCGCCTTGTTTGAGTGCTGCAATACAATTATGCATAGCTGTTTCATAATCGGGGATATCCATAAAAACCATATTGGCAACGACAGTATCGAAGGTATTCTTATAGCCGAAGCAATTCTGAATTGATTGCAGGTGGTTTCTGACGCATGTCCACAAAATTTTCTGTAAGAGGTCTGTGAATGCGTAAAAGATACCTCTCTTTGTGAGAGCGTGTAGTAACTTGAAATGTGATGTTATCGTGATGTTGTATAAACTTCACTTCATGTTCGTCAAGATTGTAGTATGCAAGTGCATTTGTCGCCCAGTTAGAAAAGTCTGTTCTCTGTGTGCTCATGCTCATCTCTTCTGTACAAGGGATGTACTTGCTTACGAACGCTCAATCAGCGCTACCGCATAACAGGCAATCCCCTCAGCGCGTCCCGTGAAGCCGAGGCCATCGGTGGTTGTGGCTTTGATACTGACCTGCTCTTTGTCGAGATGGAGATGTTCGGCGATGTGTGTACGCATCGCGGATATATGGGGTGCCATTTTAGGAGACTCAGCAACGATAGTGACATCGACGTTGCTGATGGTCCATTGCTCTTTTTGCAGCAGTTCATGAATGGAATCAAGGAAAACTGCACTTGGCTGATCCTTCCAGCGTTCATCCGTAGAAGGGAAGTATGAGCCAATGTCTCCGAGTGCGGCTGCACCGAGGAGTGCATCGACAACGGCGTGGATTACGGTGTCGGCATCTGAATGTCCCATCAGGCCGTGGGTGGAGGGGATGAGAACGCCACCAAGGATGAGGGGACGACCCTCAACAAGAACATGTACATCGTACCCATTGCCAATTCGTATAGCCACTAGTGCACTCCTTGTAGTAATGCTTCTGAGAACAGTAAATCCTCTTGCGTCGTGATTTTGATATTCGCATACGATCCCTTGAAGATAGCGACGGGATACCCTAAGCGCTCTAACAGTGCCGCGTCGTCTGTGAAATCTTCTTGCTTATCACATTCATGGTGGGCATGATGAATAAGTGGGAATGAGAAAATTTGTGGTGTTTGTATCATCCACAACTGCGAACGGTCAAGGGTGGCGGAAATGATGTTCTCGCGCACCTGTTTGATGGTGTCCTTGACAGGTACAGCGGCAACACTCGCCTGATGAGTTTGAGCTGAGAGCAACCCCTCTTGTAGCATAGTTGGAGTAACGAAGGGGCGTGCAGCATCGTGAATCATTACCCATTGACACGACGGAACGTTGCTCGCGAGCGTGTCTAAACCAATCGCGACGGAATCCTGTCGTCGCAGGCCACCAGGAACTATCGCAATCACTTTGTGCCACTGCTCTTTTTCGCGTAAGGCTATTGTATCCATCAGACGTTCGTTGCTCGTTACGATGACAATGGTTTCAATAAGTGGTGATGCCTGAAACACATCGAGTGTGCGTGCCAGCGTGATACGTCCTGAGAGCGGTGTCCACAGCTTATCACGTCCTAACATACGGCCACTCGATCCAGCGGCGACGATAACAGCCGCCGCTTTCTCTCTTTGTTCTTGCATGTGGTATGCGCTCACACTAGCCGTTGCTTGACTGGTGTTTGAAGCTGAGGCTGTGAACCAGTAGGCTGTTTAGGATGCGCGAAAATCATGCGACCTGCAACCGTTTGTAGTACGCGTGTCACCGTCACTTCAAGCGTCGTACCCATGTATTGGCGTCCGTTTTCTACTACAATCATGGTACCGTCGTCCAGGTAGCCAACACCCTGTCCCAATTCTTTGCCATCTTGCATGATCTTGATGTGAATATCTTCTCCTGGCAATAAGACTGGTTTAATGGCATTGGCAAGCTCGTTGATATTAAGTACCTTCACTCCTTGTAGTTCTGCGACACGATTAAGATTGAAGTCGTTGGTGATGATGGCACAATGCAGGTTACGTGCCATTTTGACCAATTTGCCATCGACCTCCGCGATGCCCTCTATGTTTTCATCAGTGATTTCGACAGGTACGGTGGCTTCTTTTTGCAGCGTGTTGAGTATCTCCAGGCCACGTCTGCCGCGATTGCGACGCATCGTGTCTGCCGAATCTGCAATGTGTTGTAATTCTTCAAGCACAAAGCGTGGCACTAGCAGGGTGCCATAGATGAAGCCCGTTTGACTGATATCTTTGATACGTCCGTCGATAATAGCACTCGTATCAAGCAGTATTGGTGGCAGTTGTGCGGGTTCTGGAACGACTAGCTCCTTTTCCCTTTCCTTCTCTTTCTCCTTGTTACGCTTCTCCTCTCGCTTTTCCTCGCGTTCTCTTTCGCGATCCTCATCGTGTTCGCGATTTCTGCGAGTGAGTGTACTTTGAACACTCAAAAAGAGGTGCCCAATATCGTTCTTGCGGAGGACCGCGATGGTAACGCCGAGATAGGCAAAGAGCAGGGCACTGACGAACGGGAGAATACGCCCCCAGTTCGCGGGTAAGCTGGCAAGCGGGATCGCCAGTAGTGCAGAGATGACGAGGCCAATTGTGAGGCCGATAGCGGCTGCAACAAGGTCGCTTGCAGCGGCTTTACGAATTCTGTCACTTATCCAGAGATAGGGTACAACGGTAATGTACGGTGTAATAATAAAGGCGAGAATAGCGGCGGCGACGACAATACCAACAACCCACTCAATTTGAGCAGGCAATCTTGTTCTATCTAAGAAAAAAATGCCGACGACAATGCCGATTGCTGCGATACACCCGACAATACGGGCGATTAAATTACCAAACATCCCTGCATCCTCCAAAGCAGAACACTGAAACAGCGTAGAGTCTCAAGAGCGAATGCTAATTATGTGCAGCAGGTAAGGTCGGTGATAAAAGGAAGAAAGAGATAATAGCGAAAAATGTGTCGCCGAACCCGCTATCCAGTGCTGTTAACATGCTCGTGAGTCGTAAGAATATGATACCGAATATGCAGTATACATTGTTCCTGCATAAGAAGCAACATTTACGCTTTTTTGCTTGTATCCTTTCACTACAAGTCTACTACAGAAACGTATTTCACAAAAGATTCTCGCAATAATTCGTATAATACATATTACGCATCAGGCGTTACTGTGTTGTAAAACGCTGATTTTTCCTTCTATTCAGTGTAGCGCAATCTCTAATGCTACTGCAAGAGAACTGGCAGTGAGAATTTTGAAATCGGCAGGGAGTCCTGCATCTTCTAATTCTGCCTGAATTTTTGTGCCACGTCCTGCGCTGGGAAGAATACAGCGTTTGAAGCCAAGCTTTGCCGCCTCACGAACACGCAACGACAGGCGGCTCACGGCGCGTAACTCACCGGAGAGACCAACCTCACCAATAAGTGTCATGTCGTGCGGTATGTTTTTTTCACGATAGCTAGAGGCGATAGCAGCGGCTATTCCGAGGTCGATAGAGGGTTCCTCTAAGGTAAAGCCTCCCACGACATTAGCATAGACATCATGATTACCCACCGCCAGTCCTACCCGTTTGGTAAGCACCGCAAGTAGCATCACGAGGCGGTTATGCTCGATGCCATTGGTGGTGCAGCGAGCATTGCCAAAGTTGCTCGGTGTCACCAGTGCCTGTACCTCGACAAGTAGTGGACGCGTGCCCTCCATGCTAACGACAACGGCTGAACCAGTTGCGCCAACGGCGCGGTCCGCAAGGAAAACTGCCGATGGATTTGTGACCTCAACCATGCCTTCACCTTGCATCTCGAATACGCCAATTTCATGTGTTGCGCCGAAACGGTTTTTGACGCCGCGTAAGAGACGGTACGAGTGGTAGCGTTCACCTTCAAGATAGAGTACGGCGTCCGCGATATGTTCCAGGGCTTTAGGGCCTGCAACCGTTCCTTCTTTCGTTACATGACCGATGATGAAGATAGGCACATGTGTACTTTTTGCCAATTGCATCAGTTGTAGCGTACATTCACGCACCTGACTGATGCTTCCCGGTGCTGAGGTGACATGACTGGCGATCACCGTTTGGATAGAGTCAACAATAACCAGTGCAGGTTTGAAGCGATTGACCGCTTCGGCGATCACATCAAGCTCGATGGAGGCGAGGAGATAGAGCCGTTCACCTACAATGCCCAGGCGCTCGGCACGCATCTTCACCTGCTCGATTGACTCTTCGCCTGAAACGTAGAGGACGGTGCCAACCGTCTCGGCAATCGCACCAGAGACTTGAAGTAGCAATGTAGACTTCCCAATACCAGGCTCACCGCCGACCAGGATCAACGAACCCGCGACGAGTCCACCACCTAATACACGGTCCATCTCTGGGTAGCCCACAGAGATACGTTCCTGTATCAGTGGTTTGATATGTGGTAGCAGGATGGGTGTATGTGTGCCTTGAGCGATGGACGTAGTGCCAACAAGAGCTTGCCGTCGTTGTTGTGCCGGACTTTGTGGGACATCTGTTACTTCTTCAAATGTGTTCCACGCACTACAGTCGGGGCATTTACCCATCCATTTGCTTTGCTCACCACCACATTGTTGACAGACATATTTTGTACGTACTTTTGCCATAAGATGTTTGAACAAACCTTATCAAAATAGAGGACAGGCTAGCGATAGACGTAAAGATCAGCAGTATCGTGTCAAAAAGAAAGAGGGACGTGAATAGCGTTCACGCCCCTCCTTGTTATTTAGAGATCGGAACTGCCCTCACCACCAGCGGAGAGAGCCGCTTCTGGTGTGGCAGGCGCTGGCAACTGCTCAATGCGGTTGCGGACTTGTAGGTCAAGATTGTCGTCGATCACGACGGCTTCAATAAGATCGCCTGGGTGGAATTTGCCATCCAGCAAACCCTCCGCCAGTGGGTCTTCAACAAGCCGTTGGATGGTACGACGTAGTGGACGTGCACCATACTCAGGATCAAAGCCCTTGTCGATCAAAAATTCCTTCGACGTGCCTGGCACAACCAACTCTACTTGCTGCTCTGTCAACTGGTTCCGCACACGGTTCAGGAGCAGGTCGATTATGGACTGCATCTCTTCCATACGGAGGGCATGGAAGACAATCACGTCGTCGATACGGTTCAGGAACTCTGGTTTGAAGGTGTTCTTCAATTCACCGAGAACCTTGTCCTTCATAGCTTCATAGTCGCTCTGGTGGGCCTTTGCTTTGTCTTTCGACTGCTTAAAGCCAATACGTGCCTCTCTGTTGAGCAGAGCAGCACCGACATTCGAGGTCATGATGACAATGGTGTTGCGGAAGTCTACCACACGTCCCTTCGCGTCGGTCAACTTGCCATCTTCCAGGATTTGGAGCAGCATGTTGAAGACATCGGGGTGCGCCTTCTCGATTTCGTCGAGGAGGATCACGCTATAGGATTTGCGGCGTACTGCCTCGGTAAGCTGACCCCCTTCTTCATAGCCGACATATCCGGGAGGGGCACCGACGAGGCGAGCAGCCGCGTGGCGTTCCATGAACTCTGACATGTCGATTTTGATAAGTGCTTCTTCACTCCCAAACATAAATTCGGCGAGAGCTTTAGCAAGTTCGGTTTTACCAACGCCAGTTGGTCCCATGAAGATGAAGGAGCCAATTGGACGCTTGGGATCCTTCAAGCCTGCGCGTGCGCGGCGAACGGCGCGTGCGATCTTCTCGATGGCCTCGTTCTGACCAATAATACGAGCATGAAGCGCATCTTCCATTTGAAGGAGTCGTTGTGACTCTTCCTGTGCGATACGCATAACCGGAATGCCAGTCCACATCGAGACGATCTGCGCGATCTCCTCTTCGCCTACGGTTGGCTTATCGGTGCCACGTTCACGTTGCCACCCTGATTCAAGCTTGGAGATACGTTCACGTAGCTTCACTTCGCGGTCGCGTAGTTCGGCTGCTAGTTCGTACTCTTGCTGTTGTATGGCAGCTTCCTTCTCGCGTAACACTGACTCCAGTCCCTTCATGGCTTCCTTGAGATTGAGGGGTGCGAGCGAGTTTTGCATACGCACGCGGCTGGATGCTTCGTCGATCAGGTCAATAGCCTTATCGGGCATGAAGCGATCAGTGATGTAGCGGCTCGCCATCTCCGTCGCGGCCTTGAGAGCCTCGTCAGTGATGGTCAAGCGATGATGCTCTTCATAACGTGGGCGAATACCCTTGAGGATTTCAATGGTCTCCTCGACGGAAGGCTCGCGCACAATGACTTCCTGGAAGCGACGTTGCAGTGCTGCATCACGCTCGATGTACTTGCGGTACTCGTCGAGTGTGGTTGCACCAATGCATTGTAGTTCGCCACGAGCAAGTGCAGGTTTCAAAATGTTCGCAGCATCAACTGCACCCTCTGCAGCACCAGCACCAACGAGCGTATGTACCTCGTCGATGAAGATAATACAGTCGCGGCTACTGCGAATCTCTTCGATAATCTTCTTGAGACGCTCCTCGAACTCACCGCGATACTTTGTGCCTGCAACCAATGAGCCGACATCGAGGGTGAGAAGACGTTTATTCGCAAGAGTTTCTGGCACTTCGCCCGAAATAAGGCGCTGTGCAAGTCCTTCGACAATTGCAGTCTTTCCAACACCAGGCTCACCGATAAGCGCTGGATTGTTCTTGTTGCGGCGTGACAGGATTTGAATGACACGCTCAATCTCTTGATGGCGTCCGACAACGGGGTCGAGTGTACCAGCACGAGCGGCTGCGGTCAAGTCAATACCCATCTGATCAATGGTTGGAGTCTTAGAATGTTTCGCGTCGCGTTCGTGTGGTGCCCCAGTTTGACTGAGCACCTGGATTGTCTGTGTACGGACCTTTTCAAGGTTCACACCCAGGCTTTCAAGCACGCCTGCGGCAATACCTTCGCCTTCACGAACAAGACCGAGGAGAAGATGTTCTGTACCTATATAATGATGATTCAGACGACGAGCTTCGTCGACGGCAAGCTCAATCACCTTCTTGGCGCGTGGGGTTAGCCCGATCTCACCGAGAACGATGCGGTCTCCACGACCAATTATAAATTCAACGGCACTCCGAACCTTGTTGAGTTCGACGCCGAGATTAGCTAAAACTTTTGCAGCGACGCCTTCGCCCTCGCGTACTAGACCGAGGAGAAGATGTTCTGTACCTATATAATTGTGTTGGAAGCGTTGTGCTTCCTCTTGAGCGAGACTCAGGACTTTCCTGGCACGCTCCGTAAATTTGTCAAACCTATCTCTATCGTTCACCTGTTTGTCACCCCCCTTTCAGTGGTAGAGGATGGAACCAAGCCCTCTTTGTTGTCGCTCAGGTAAACAGCGTACTTCATCATACAACACCTAGCATAGTGCGTCAAGCTTAACAAGCTGGCCTCCCGTCTTCCAGTATACCGACATACTTATCGGCAAACTGTCAATCAACACTCACAGCCTCTTATAGAGAAACAATCGACCTCCACACTACCTGAGCGTAGTGCCAGGTAGGGGGAGGTCGTGCGATCATCTGTTAATGTACAATATATCTAATCCAATAAGAATGGTGTACTTTTTCAGATGCCTCCATATCTTTTTGATACGTTGTTCGAGAGTGAGATATATTATATGATACTATACTGATGCTATAGCGTCAAGATCAACATGATAGGAAATTATACATCGCGCAAAATTGTAATGAAAGGAAACACCATTCCCTGTGAAGATACGTCTTCACAGGGAATGGTGTTGTCATGTGAGTAAAACGTGTTACTCTTCCGAATCTTCTTTAGTACGGCGTGATGCGTTACGGAACGCTTCGGCCATGGCCGTTAGCTCTCCAGCATCTTCTGTTGGTGGCCGATTCGCGGAAGGATTATCGTTGTTCCGCTCACGTCTGTCGGGCCGTTGTCTTAGTTGTGTCTGATCCTGCAACGTCGGTGTTGCTTCTAGTGACAGTGTTGTACCTGTTAATGGGGGTACAGCGTCGCCAGCCGTTGATGCTGTCGTAGTGGCAGCAGGAGAGTCTGTCTCAGGAATCTCCACACTTGCACCAGATACGTTGATTGGCGCGTCCGGTGCTGGTACTGTCTCATCAGGTTGATCGAGTTCATCGGCTTGACGCAAGCTGAGTCCTAGGCGCCGTCGCTCAGCATCGATTCGCAGGATGCGAAGTTGCAACTGTGCGCCCTCGTGAAGAACGGTCTTAGGCTCTTGCCCCGGTGTCAACTCCGAAAGGTGGATAAGACCCTCTATACCATCTTCGATACGAGCAAAAGCACCGAACGGTGCAATCTTCGTGACGACGCCTGTAACAACCTGCCCAGGTGTGTAACGTTGCTCGACGGTAGTCCAGGGATCAACTTCGGCCCGCTTGATAGAGAGGGCAATCTTCTTTTTGTCTTTATCGACGCTGAGAACCTGAACCTCAACCTCTTGTCCAACGTGTAAGACCTCGCTGGGATGGTTGACGCGGCTCCATGCCAACTGGCTGATGTGAACCAGTCCGTCAGCACCACCAAGATCGACGAAGGCACCAAAGTTGGCAAGGTTGCTCACGATGCCCTTGCGAACCTCGCCGGGCTTGAGTTCGTCGAGCAGTTCCTCACGCCGACGCTGCCGCCACTCTTGAACGGCTAAACGTTCAGAGAGGATTAAGCGATTGCGTGCCCGATTGATCTCAATGATCTTGAGTTGAAGTTCTTTGTCCTTCATGCTTTGAAGCTTTGCTGCTGTCTCCTGGTTTTCACCACCGGAGGCAACCTCTTCGCGCTTCAAATTCAAGATTTGTGAGATTGGCACAAAGCCTCGAATACCGGCGACATCGACAATTAAGCCGCCTTTGTTGTAGTCGATCACTTTGGCTTTAAGCAGTTCGCCACTCTTATACTGGTCTTCTGCAATGCGCCACTGACGCTCAGTGTTTGCTCTCTTGAGAGAGAGAACAGCGTGACCTTCTTGTGTCTCTGGTTGAATAACAAATACCAGAACCCTATCATCAAGATGTAGCTCTGAGAACGAGCCATAGCCGCTTGCTGGCAATTCTCTTGTCGAGAGGACGCCCTCTGATTTCAAGCCAATATCGACCAGGATTTCGTCCTGGTCAATACGCACGAGCACGCCCTCGACCACATCGCCTCTCTTGATATTTATGGGTGCGCTTGTTGATGCCAGCAACGCTTCCATCTCATTCTGGTTGAGTTCTTCACCCTCTTCTGCTGGAGTGTTGCCGTTTTGCCCTTGTAGGCCATTTTCTTCTAACATCGTCTGTACCCGCCCGCTTTTCAGATTTTCCGCTGGCTCTGTCGAAAGGTCGCCGTGCTGTTGAGTCTGCATGGGTAAAAACCCCCCTTCGATCCACGGTTTTTGCCTCACGTCTGGATGCACTTACTCTTAGAACCGCTCGTACACAGAATTGCGTCCTCGCTTCATTCGCGATACCGCCAGGGTTCAAATGAAAGAGAGAAGAACTCTATGCCTACCGATACATAGGGGAGTGCGCCACATAATGTGGGCTTATTCGGGAGAGGATGCTTAGGTGGTAATCGTTTCGGATGTTTGCTAAAATCTCTTGCCTGTACAGATTGTACGAGATGATCTGTGCGACCTTTTTTTGCCCTACAGAACGATGATACGAAACGATACTTGCAGACATGCAACCATACTGAAGACACACTGAACACCTATATGTAAGCATACCCCCACTCGATGCTCTAATTATACCAAAAGTAGGTCACGATTGCAAGCCATTATCCGCCATGTTGCGAATCTCTCCGGTGTTTTTCTGCTTGTCAAATTATACCACAGTGATGCAAGTGTCCTCTGCATGCTACAATAGAACTATGAGTACGCTCACAACAGCAGAAATTTTAGAGACGTTGCGTCGCCACCTATATACTGTGGAACGCATAGATATGTTGGAAGATGCCATTGAAGGTCAACAACTCGAAGCGAGAAAAGCAGCGGTGTTGTTGGCTTTGTTTGAGCAAGAAAACATGCTTCACCTTGCTTTTATTCGACGCGCCAGTACTCTTCGCGCCCATAGTGGAGAAATCGCATTCCCTGGTGGGAGTGTAGAGGCTACTGATAGCTCACCTGCCATGACTGCATTAAGAGAGGCACAGGAAGAAATCGGTTTAGATGCGACCGATGTAGAGGTATTAGGAGTGCTTACACCTGTTTTTACTGTTGTAAGCAATTATCTGATTCTGCCTGTTGTGGCCTACTTGCCACATGGCTTAGGTGAGTTGCATTTGCAGATAAGCGAGGTAGCAGAACTTATAGTGCTTCCTTTGCAAGCACTGGCGAATCCGGCTATTGCTCATACGGAACAATGGTCGCGCGATAGCATGACGCGTACTGTGTACTTCTACGATTATGGTCCTTATCGTATCTGGGGAGCGACAGGACGTATGCTCTCGATGCTCCTGGAGCTTTTGTATGCTGCTTGAAGACGCATCATAGCAGGAGAGTTTGTAACCCATTAGTCATAGCAGCCTTGCGAAAAAATCCTGTAGGAGTACAATAGAAGGTAGGAGAGATGTCATTTGTAGTGCGTACCACTTTTGTATTTGAAAATGCGGTTGATTCATCGCAACAACCCGTGTGGAGAAAAGGCGTGTCTACATCTGATGCTCAACCTTCCAGGCAATTACCGCGACGACCACAAATCATTTCGCCAACTCACTCGATACCCTCTTCGGTACAACAGGGAGGTTCAGATGCTATGCCATCATCCATCCCTTCTGCTACTCCTCTTGCATCGCCTCAATCGTCCTTGCCTGGAAGACCTGTGACTCCTCTGCCTACTACAGAGCAATCTGAGATGTCGTATGAACACGCTATTGATTTTGCTACACACTCCTGGGACCTTGCAACAGGAGGATTGAAGACACTGACCGCAAAACGAGAGTTTCCCACGCGGCTAGACAGACGTTCGACCGAATTGTCACAAGACCTCAACGAGTCGTCTTCTATGCGTGGTTACCTGCTTGCTATGATTGTGCTTGTATGCGTTATTTTTATGCTTATCGGGGGAGGCGTTATTTTATTTGTGATGCTACAACAATAACAAAACAATCTGGCCGTGTTGTTTACAGGTGAGTCGCAGGTACATCGTGCAGATCGGTTGCGGAACGAACTCCGTTTATAATCGCCTGTGCAAGCACCTTTGCTGCCGTTGCACCAATCATACTTGTTTGGTACGCATTACGCGCAAGGTCTACCGAATGCTGGTCGCGGGGACCAAGTGCCAGCGCAAATACTGTGTCGCCATCAAAAAACGTGTGTGCAGGTCGAATGGCCTGTGCCAGTCCGTTATGTGCCATTTGCGCGACCTTATTGACCTCTTCTTTCGAGAGGGAAGCATTTGTTGCGACAACAGCTATTGTGGTGTTACCTAACAGATTGCCGCCATCAGGAAGCGTATCTATCGGCAGCGGGTCACGTCCACCGGCGATAACCTGTTGTGTTTGTGGGTCTATGATGTTGCCAAAGGCGTTGACGACAACTAATGCACCAACCAATGTCCCATCTGTCAGCGTCGTGCTTGCGGAGCCTAGTCCCCCTTTCATTGCAAAGGCGGGACCAAGCATCTTGCCTACTGTAGCTCCAGTGCCAGCACCAACGTTTCCTTGTTGCGTTGACTCTCTACTAGCTTGCTGGCAGCAACGATACCCTGACTCAGCGTTGGGTCGAAGCAGGGCAGAGCCGAAGCCAAGATCGAAGATGGCTGCGGCAGGTACGATGGGAACTTTTGCGACTCCAACATCATACCCTATCTGCTGCTCTTCCAGGTAGCGCATAATACCACTTGCGGCATCGAGTCCAAAGGCACTTCCACCTGTGAGCAGAACTGCATGGACCTGATCGACAAGATGCAATGGGCGCAACAGGTCTGTTTCACGTGTGGCAGGCGCACCACCACGCACATCGACGCCACCTACCGCCGCTGGTTCGCAGAGAATGACAGTGCAGCCAGTGCCAGCCTCCAAATCGGTATCATGTCCAACTCGAATACCAGGGATATCGGTGATGTCATTGTGCATGGAGTACCTGCTTACTATAAACCAGCGAACGGTTGAGCGCACTTAGAACTGCTTTTACAGAGGCCAATGTAATATTTGTATCAGTAGCAGCTCCAAAGAAGGTTATTCCGTCGCTCGTTTGTATCTGGATATAGGCAATTGCTTGTGCGTTCGCTCCCTGTCCAAGCGCATGTTCTGCGTAGGAAAGCACCGTGAAGTCAGCCATCTTTCCTTGTCGCAGAGCCAGGACGAATGCGTCAATCGGTCCGTTGCCCTGGGCATGGATTTCTTGTATCACTCCTTGATGTGAGACGTGTGCTACACAAGCAACGGTTTTTGAGCCTTCATGGTCAACGGATGTTTCGGTGCGTAGTGTGTCGAGCGCAAACGGTGTAGTACGCTGGAGGTACTCTTGCTCGAATGCCTGGAAGAGTTGCATACTTGAAAGCTCTGCCCCACTTGTATCGGCCAGCGTCTTTATGATTTTACCAAACTCGATATGCATAGCCTTTGGCAGATGGTACCCAAATTCTGCCTCCATAATATAGGCGACGCCACCTTTACCTGATTGAGAGTTGATACGGATGATCGCTTCGTATGAGCGTCCAATATCTTGTGGGTCAATTGGTAAGTAAGGCACCTCCCAGAGGGCACCGCGTGTTGTATCCTGCGCTGTCATACCTTTATTGATTGCGTCCTGATGTGAGCCGGAAAATGCAGTGAAGACAAGTTCACCTGCGTAAGGTTGACGCATGGGAACTGTCATACGCGTGCATTTCTCGTAGATCGCCTGGATTGCTTCGAGGTTGCTGAAGTCCAAGCGTGGGTCAATGCCTTGCATGTACATATTCAGGGCCACCGTGACGATATCGACATTGCCAGTGCGTTCACCATTGCCGAAAAGCGTTCCCTCAACGCGCTCGGCACCGGCAAGGAGACCCAGTTCTGTTGCTGCGACTCCTGTTCCGCGGTCATTATGTGTGTGCAGGCTGATTATAGTGCTTCCACGGTCGCGCATATGGCGACAGAACCACTCGATCTGGTCGGCATGAACGTTTGGCGTCGTTATTTCGACGGTCTCAGGCAGGTTGAGAATCATTTTTTTCTCAGGTGTTGGTTGCCAAACATCGACCACCGCCTCACAGATTTCGAGGGCAAAATCAACCTCGGTCAGCGCGAAGCTTTCGGGCGAGTATTGAAAGGTAACGTCGGTACCTCCTAATGTTGGCAACATCTCTTTGATGAGTTTGGTACTGCGCGTGGCAATCGCGATGATCTCAGGCTTTTCCAAACCAAAAACGATACGGCGTTGCAGTGGTGACGTTGAATTATAAAGGTGAATAATCGCTTTTTTGGCTCCATGTATCGACTCGAAGGTACGAGCAATCAATTCTTCGCGTGCCTGCACAAGGACCTGAATGGTAACATCATCAGGAATGTGTCCCTCTTCAATGAGGCGACGGATGAACGTAAATTCGGTATCGGAGGCAGAGGGAAAGCCAACCTCAATCTCTTTGAAGCCAACCGTTACCAGCAGTTGGAACATTTCAAGTTTTTCTGCCACGCTCATCGGAGCGGGTAATGCCTGATTACCATCACGCAAATCAACGCTGCACCATGTTGGCGCGTTCACAAGGACGCGTGAGGGCCATTGTCTATCGGGTAGGTCGATGATTGGAAAGGGCTGGTATTTGGTAATGTGGCCTTTTTGCATTCCTTTCTGTGCTTTTGCTGATGAAAATATGTTGTTTGATTGCATGTGGCGTTCCTTTTTTTGATGATGCTCGCTGTAGTAGAGCAAAACGAATGATCATTGTTAACTTGAGATGAGGATATCCCATTTTCGTGGTGATTGCAAACTGTATGTTCTTCTTGACTTCGCGTGCGCTCTAAGTTTTATACTGTGCCTATGGACATCGAACTACTAACAATTGAGCAAATCGCGGAGCGTATTGGACGGCATACTTCTCCCATGAGGTCTTCGCGAAAGGACTCAAGTCATTACGCACCTATTTGGAGAAAAAAGCACCCACAAGGTAGTGGTCTGTGTCACTTCTCTCCATGAGTGTGACGAACGTCTCAGGCGGCTTTTGAAGTGCAACTATGCCAATCGAGATTGCAGTATAAGAAAACAGATTGAATGTACAGGTTGCGTTCTATGCAACCTGTACATTCAATCTGTTTACTGGATAGCACGTCTCAGGCGTACCATTGTTTGTTCAACGCTTTCCTGCTTGTTGTAGACGGCGGAACCGGCGACCAACATATTCGCGCCAGCCTTCACAACCTGGGGAATGGTGCCCTCGTGAATGCCACCATCAACCTCAATGTCGCAGGTGAAATTGCGTTCAGTGATTATCTGCCGCAACTTCGCAATTTTAGGTAGCGTTTCAGGAATGAAATCCTGGCCGCCAAAACCGGGGTTGACGGTCATAATGAGTACCATATCGAGCAGCGAAAGAATATCCTCAAGCATAATGATAGGGGTCGAGGGTGTCAGCGCGATAGCCGCTTTTTTCCCTAACGCCTTAATTTGTTGTACGATACGGTGCAGATGTGGTGTTACCTCCTGATGAACGATAATGATATCGGCACCCGCCTTCGCAAACGTTTCCACAAATTGCTCAGGATTGGTAATCATCAGATGTGCTTCGAGCGGCAACGTTGTACAGCCGCGTACAGCCTCTACAATTGCAGGTCCCATTGTGATGTTAGGGACAAAGTGACCATCCATGATATCAATCTGAATGCGTTGTGCCCCGGCTGCCTCTACCTCACGTACCTGTTCTCCAAGACGTGTGAAATCGGCGGAGAGAATGGAGGGAACAATGCCAATCATTGTGTTTTCCTCTGCAATTTCGCTGCCGCTCCCGTATCAAGCATCCAGGTCACTTCGCCTTTGGAAGGCTGTACAATCTGTGCTGGGTACTCATCCGGTTGATAGTCATCTTCTAGGACTGCCTTTACCGCGTCCTGTTTCTCGGCACCCGTCACCAGAAACAACACATGTTTAGCTGCATTGAGCAGGCGAGGCGTAAAGGTCAGACGTGCTGGTGGTGGTTTGGGCACTGTAACAGGCATCACGAGCCTCTGCTGTTCGTGCAGTGAGGGCTGATGTGGGAAGAGCGAGGCGGTATGCCCCTCTGGACCCATGCCTAACTGGATCAGGTCGAAGCTTGGTACGCCGTCGCTACCAATAGTCTGTTGCATTTCAAGCGTGTAGGCATAGGATGCAGCATCGCGATCAGGCTGGTCAGCAGGCATACGGTGAATTTGATCGGCGGGAATAGGTATCTTACTGAGTAATACTTGTTGCGCCATTAAGTAGTTGCTCTCTTCGCTATCCGGTGGCACACAGCGTTCGTCTGACCAGAAAATATCGACTAGTGCCCAATCAATCTGGCTACGATATGGTTCTTCTCCAAGCAAAGTGTATAACTTCTTAGGTGTTGAGCCGCCAGAGAGTGCTAACGTGAAGCGTCTATGTGACGCGATAGACTCTGTTGCGACACGCACAATATATTGCGCCGCCTCGTGACTGAGTGTATCTGTATCTGAATAAATGGCGATAGACATAAAAAGGACTCCTATTATGTATTTAAGACAACAGTTCATGTACCTCTTGCAATATCTCTTCGTAGAGACGGTCACGACTGATGATTTCTAACTCGTCGTGTAAGAGCGCACTCACATTGTGTGTTGCCGCCATACTCACGGTGCGTTGTGGGCGTGTCTCCTGTCCAAGGGCAACAGAAGTAAGGACGTGATTTGGATCCTCCTCACGGTTAATGGTGAAGACGACGTGTTTATTTCCGATGGCTCCAGTCATACGAACCATGCAGAGAGAACCTGGACGCATATCAGAACGGACGAGAGGACGGACCTGTAGGCTCACCTGTGAGCGACTACCTGTGCTGGTTTGTTTGCTTCCGTTTGTGTTTCCCGATTGTGCTGGCAGTGAACCTGTAGGGCGTCGCATGCGCCAAAAGTGGGCACCGATAGCTGAATTGTGTTTGTCCTGTGCATGCGGACTGATCGATGAATAATGCCAGCCGAGACGGGTTTTGAGCCACGCAGCTAGGAGGAGCGCACAGGTAGAGTTGGGCGAAACATCTCCCTGCTCTGTACGCGTAAGTTCTGCCAGAGGCTCTACTGCATGTTCGATTTCTATGGTGTTGATACCAGAAATATATGGTCTGTATTCTGCAACATCAAAGAATTGTGCGACGAGTTCGCGCCAGGGAGTTATACGTCCCCAATTGAGATCGCTCACATTGCTTTCAGGAAATCCTTGTACAAGGTCTGAAAGGGTACGAATGCTCTCCTCCGGTGTAAAAAAGCTACTAGAGTCAACAATGATTCTGTCGCTGAGCCTTGAAACTGCATCGAATAGCGCTGGATCATGTGGTGGGTCATTGAGCCACCAAAGATACACGGGAAGATCAGGTTTCACGAGAGGTCGAACTATGTGTTCAATAGAGCGCACCGGCGAACCATTTGCCATGAGCGTGATCTGCTCGAACGTATGGCGGGTGACATCTGAAATAACTGGAAATGAGCGTGTGGTAATCCATGTTGCAATCATATCGGGAGCGGTGCTATCAAGGATAAGGATGGTGACACGTGCAATATGGGTGCTAGAGAGATCACGTATCAGCGTACTGGCGCGTTGTGCCGCTTCAATATCAGGCACACACACAATAAGGTTCAGTACGCTGGTACGCACGTTGACATTCTGGCTGGTACGCACGTTATCAGAAGACATGCGCCAAAGATGAGATAACTCGTCTTCGATATGTTCGATACGTATCAGCTTTCCTGCCCAGGGTAGGCGTGGACCCGTCATATTGGAGCTATCGTTGACCATTCCCAAATTCCCCTTCGTCTTCATGAACGCCGTTGTTCACATAGATACGTCTGTGTAAGTATTGTTCGTCATCACAAGCGATAGTATGAAGGGCAAACAGGCATAGTTATGGTCTACGCCATCTATGCCCATCGCGCCAGATGAACTCATCGGCGTACTGGGGACCCCACGTACCGGATTCATAGGTCAAGATCGACTCACGCGGCTCATTTTTCCATTCGTCAAGAATGCCCTGGATAAACGTCCATGCCGCCTCCACCTCGTCACGGCGTGTGAAGAGTGTAGCGTCACCTAGCATACAATCGAGGATGAGTCGTTCGTATGCCTCTGGCTGCTGTCGCACGAAAGACGAGCCATAGAAGAAATCCATATTCACTGGACGGATTTGCAGGTCGGTGCCAGGGACCTTTGCGCCAAACTTGAGCGATATGCCCTCGTCCGGCTGAATGCGTAACGTGAGTACATTCGGCTCCATCTGTCCCTGCGCCTCGTTTGTGCGCTTAAAGATCATGAGTGGTGCCTGTTTGAACTGAATGGCAATCTCGGTTACGCGCTTGGGAAGGTGCTTTCCTGTTCGTAGATAGAAAGGGACACCGGCCCAACGCCAATTGTCAATATACATTTTCATAGCGATATAGGTCTCAGTTGTAGAGATTGGCGAAACGCCTTTCTCTTGCAGGTAGCCAGGTACCTGATGGCCCGCGACCCAGCCCGGCCCATATTGTGCGCGAATAGTATGCGTCTGGACTTCACGACCTGCCAGTGGCTGCAACGCGTGCAGCACTTTTACCTTCTCATCACGCACTGAGTTACCGTCGAAGGCAATAGGTGGTTCCATAGCTACTAGTGTTAGCAATTGTAGCATATGGTTCTGCACCATGTCACGAATCGCCCCCGATTCTTCGTAGTAACCAGAGCGTCCTTCGAGACCCAGGTTTTCCGCCACCGTGATCTGGACGTGATCGACATAGCGGCGATTCCACACCGGCTCAAAAATGCCATTTGCAAGGCGGAAGACCAGGATGTTCTGTACCGTTTCTTTGCCCAGGTAATGGTCGATACGATAGACCTGCTCCTCTTTGAACACTTTCCCGACGATACGGTTCAGTTCGCGAGCGGATGCAAGGTCATGTCCAAACGGCTTTTCGATGATGATACGTGTCCACCCTTTGCGGTTGCGGTTTAGACCAGCAGCACCAATGCGCTGAATGATTTCGGGATACTGGCTGGGTGGGGTAGACAGGTAAAAAATGCGATTACCACTGGTTCCACGTTCCTGATCGAGTTTGTTGAGCAACGTATTGAGTTTCTCATAACCCTCTGGTTCTGTAAAGTTCGATTGCAGGTAGTGGATACCAGAGGCGAAACTCTCCCATACTTGCGGATTCACAGGCTTCTGTCGCGAATACTCGTTGATAGAATCGAGAGCTTGTTGGCGGAACTCCTCGTCACTGTAGGGACGGCGTGCGAAGCCTACAACCGAGAAGCCAGCAGGCAAAGGATGCTCCAGCGCGAGATTATAGAGTGCTGGTAGCAGTTTGCGATGTGTTAGATCACCCGTTGCCCCGAAGATGACCATGACACATGGTTCTGTACTTTGTTTTATGCGTAGCCCCTCGCGAAAGGGGTTGGGCGCCTCGACTACGCTTCTCTGAGGCATGAGATATCTCCTAGTAGAATAACTGTTTTTCTTTGAACATTAAGCTTCAACTGTATTGTATGTTTCTCAAACGTATTTGGCAATACAATATGACTTTTGCTTAGAACAAGGTGGTGTATCATTCCTAAAAACGCTCCTGTATAAACCTATGTATTACACCCTCGTCGCCAATCTAGGAACGAGGGTGTAATACATAGGTTTATACAGGAGTTTAACTGGCTGTTTGACCTTCTTTGATGCCCTGTTGCTTACTTTTGATATCGTTGAACAACTGGTGGAACGAGTCAGCAAATTTCTTCACACCTTCATCGAGCAGTTGCTGTGTTATCTGCTCGTAGTGAATGCCCACTCCTTCAAGTGCTGTAAACAGCGTCTTGGCACCTTGAATGTCGTTCTCTACTGTCTCCTGAACTTTGCCGTGATCGCGGAAGTTTTCGATGGTCTCCAATGGCATTGTGTCTACAGTGTTCGGTCCAATCAACTCCTCTGCATACAGCACATCGCGATACGCTGGATTCTTTGTACTGGTGCTGGCCCACAAGGGTCGTTGATAGTTGGCACCAGCTTGTTTGAGCGACTCGAAGCGTGGCGAATAGAAGATGCGTTTGAACTCTTGATAAACGAGGCGTGCATTTGCGATAGCTGCCTTGCCTTCGAGTTCCTTGAGCTTCTGCTGTTCGCTAGTATTGCTACTGGCCTTAATCTTGTTTTCCAGCAGAGAGTCAACGAGTGTATCGACGCGGCTTACAAAGAAGCTGGCAACTGAGGCGATCTTGCTGATATCCTCACCGCGTCCATTGCGTGCTTCTAAACCACTCATATAGGCATCGGTAACGGCGCGATAGCTATCGAGCGAGAAGATAAGCGTCACGTTGACACTGATACCTTCACTGATAGCGGTCTCAACGGCGGGAATACCTTCAGGGGTTGCAGGAATCTTAATCATCAAATTGGGACGATCAACCATTTTCCAGAAGCGACGTGCCTCCGCGAGAGTGCCCTCGGTGTCATGTGACAGATCAGGCGAGACCTCAAGGCTGACGTAGCCGTCCTGCCCCTCCGTGCGCTCAAAAACGGGGCGCAGCATGTCGGCAACGGTACGAATGTCTTGAATTACAACGGCCTCATATACAGCACTTGTATCCTTGCCTTCTTTGAGAAGTTGTGTTATCTGTTCATCGTAGGCGTGACCAGAGCTGATCGACTTGCCGAAGATGGTTGGGTTCGAGGTAACGCCAACAATGCCGTTGTCAGTCAAGGTGCGCTGATACTCACCTGATTGCAGTTGAGCGCGGTCGATATTGTCGTACCACACGCTCTGACCCAATTTCTGAAGTTCTAATAATGGATTACTCATGGAAATCCTCCTCAGATACAGCACTCATTTTCTTGTATGCCGCATCCTGTATCTTTGTTGCACTGTGTCTGGCATAGTCCATTATGCCTGCTAAGTATTTTCTACCAATTACGCTCTACATATGTACACGAACGCGAGCCTTTTCTTGACACAAATCTTAGTATGTTTGTCGTGTCACACAAAGAATTCGCATTATGTGCAGTTGTCGAGTCCTCTTATTATAAAGGCACAAAAGGACGTTGTATGACAACCTTTGTGAGATATTTCTATTGTTGTAATTTGTACACTAACATAGATATTGTATCACATAGAGAGAGGGATGCAAAACTCATCATTGCTTATGTCGGGGCTATATAAAGGTTGAAGTGGTAGACCAACGGGCGACCACAAGGGATCGCCTCTACTATACATATTGTGTAAAACGAATACCGTCGTATAGTAGGGGCGATCCCTTGTGGTCGCCCATCCATATCTGTCATGTGGATAGCTAATGCTTCTCGACGGGGAACTGTATCTCTGTCACGAACTTCGATTGGTCGCCACCGCGCTCATATTCAAGGTTTAACTCGCGATTGGAGCCACTGATGGAATAGCCATTGGCTTCAATCCACTTGAGTATAGCGTTGTAAGCCTGATTCAAGGTGCTGAAACTTCCATGATGAATCACCGAGGCCATTGTTTCGACGGCGGGTAACTCGTTCACTTTCACCTGTGTACCATCGTTCAGTGAGCCTTCAAAGGGCATGCAAGCTCCGACATTGACATCATGGTCACGCATCTCGGTGTCATAGTAGAGCGTAATGCTAGGCTCAACGCTGGTCACTCCCTGTTGACTGACATATCCCATCACCTGGTCGAAGAGGCGGTCGAGGGTCGGCCCTAACTGCTCCATGCTTGGAGCGACACCGCGTGCCTCGGCTACCCGCAACGGGGCAACTTTCTTGAGTACGACATCATATGCTGGCATAGTAACCTCCTGTTCAAATGCTTGTAGCCATGCTTCTATCCGCGTCAATCGAGCCTGTCCCTCAGTGAGTTGCTGGTGCAATTCGACCTGTTTGAGTCGGAGCATCCCCCGTATCTGGTCCGGGGTCGGCTCTTTGTCCAGGAGGAGAGCGATCTGCTCCAGGGACAAGCCCATATCTTTTAAGGCCAGTATGCGGTTCAGGCGAGTTAGCTGATTGGCCGAATAGTAGCGATAGCCTGTAATTTCATCAACCCGTGCAGGTTTGAGTAGCCCGAATTCATCGTAATAGCGCAAAGCTTTGACTGATACCAGGCTTAGCCTGGAAAAGTCACCAATCTTGAACACAACTGCGTCTCCTCAGCAGGTTGATTCCTTGTCTATATGTTATGCACGTTTTGTCAGAAGGCCCTCTGTCTACTAGTAGAATACTCTATCCCCTAAGGGGAGAGTCAAGGGGCGAGGATACATGTTTTTTTATTCCTTCCTGGCCCGTTGCTGTAACTCATACAGCTTACTAATCGCCTCAATGGGGGTGAGTTCGTCTATTGCTAGTGTCTTGATTTCTTCGACAAGAGGATTGGGTTCGGAGGCGAGAAGCGTCATTTGCCACGCGGCAGGCATGGTGAGGTCGCGCATGGCTTTACGGCGCATTTTAGCGTCGCCCTTGCTCTCCAGCTCCTCCAATATTTCTTCGGCGCGATGAATGACGGGACGGGGAATGCCTGCGAGTTGCGCTACATGTACGCCGTAGCTTTTGTCGGCTCCGCCAGGAACGATTTTTCGTAGAAAGACGATATTGCCAGCTTCCTCGGTTACGGCGACATTGAGGCAATGAACTCTTGGTAATAGTTGTGCAACCTCGACGAGTTCGTGATAGTGTGTGGCGAAGAGGGTACGCGCCCCACTGCGTTTGTTGTTGTGCAGGTACTCGACGATGGCACGCGCGATGGCGAGTCCGTCGTAGGTGCTGGTGCCGCGCCCGATTTCGTCAAGGATAACAAGGCTACGTGGCGTGGCGTGATGCAGAATGTTCGCAGTCTCGACCATCTCAACCATAAAGGTACTTTGCCCTGTTGCCAGATCGTCCTGGGCACCAATACGTGTGAAAATACGGTCTACAATGCCGATTGAGGCGGTTTCTGCCGGTACATAACTGCCAACCTGCGCCATCAACGTGATGAGCGCAACCTGACGTAAATAGGTTGATTTACCCGCCATATTTGGACCCGTGATAATACCAATCTGCGTTGTATTATTGGAGATGTTCGTGTCATTGGGGATAAAGGGCGTATCCGATTGGGCCTGCTCCACAACAGGATGGCGACCTGCGACGATATGAATAGTATCGCCCTCGTTGAGATGAGGCCGACAATAGTTGTTGCGTGCAGCAATCTCTGCAAGGCTCAGGTAGACATCTATTTCTGCCAGAGCGTGAGCGGTATCGAGAATACGTTCGGATGCGTGGACGGCGATGTCGGCGCGTAGCTGTACGAAAAACTCATTTTCCATTTTGTTGATGCGGTCCTGTGCGTTCAGGACAAGTGTCTCGTACTCTTTCAAATCAGAGGTGATATAGCGTTCACAATTCGAGAGTGTCTGGCGACGCACGTATTCCGTCGGGACACGATGAAGGTTAGAACTAGAAACTTCGATGAAGTAACCCGTTGCTTTATTGTAGCCCACCTTCAAGTTATTGATACCTGTGCGTCTACGTTCACGTTGTTCCATATCCGCGATCCACTTGCGCCCATTCTGCGAGGCGTCACGTATCTGGTCAAGCTCGGCACTGAATCCTTTGCGAAGAATGCCGCCTTCGACAAGGCTAAGCGGCGGCTCTTCGACGATGGCGCGTTCAATCAGTTCGATAATGTCTTTGTTGTCGGTGAGACGTTGTACGAGACGTTCAAGGGCTGGTCTTTGTATACCAATGGTGAGACAAGCATGTATCTCAGAGGCGGATCGCAAGCCATTTGCGAGGGCCACAAGGTCGCGTGGCGTGGCGATACGTTGGCGTACACGGTTAATCAAGCGTTCGACATCACCAGCTTTCTTCAGCGACTCGCCAAGACGTGCCTGTAAAAGGGTGTCACCGAGCAATTCTGCTATAGTGTCCTGGCGTAGCTCCAATTGAGCGATATCGAGTAGTGGTTGCCCAATCCAACGGCGCAGAAGGCGTCCACCCATAGGGCTACGGGTGCGGTCGAGGACCCATAAGAGTGAGCCTTTGACAGAGCCACTACGCCCACTCTCGAAAAGCTCAAGGTTACGGCGTGTATGCGGATCGAGCGTCATAAAGCCGTTTGTGGAGTAGGTTTCAAGGGCAACGAGTTGTTGCAGGAGTCCCTTTTGTGTTTCCTGCACATAGGCAAGAATAGCTCCGGCGGCGCGAATAGCAAGGGGAAGATGGGCACAACCAAATGCTTCTAGCGACGCGATATTGAATTGCGTAAGCAGTCGGTGGCGTGCGTCATCTTCCGAGAAATAGCGAGAGTCGTAGGGTGTGACGTGCCCTGCGTGACCCGTCAAGAGCTTTGTGAGTGGCGCAATGTCGTCTTCTTCGTCCTCCTCGATTCCGGGTATTTCTGCATTGGCGTTCCCATTGCTTCCCAACTTGGTAACTTGCTTCTCATTCATAACTGCCGCCAGCCAGCGCCTCTTGCGGTTCCCCTGCCGACTATAGTGTGCTTCAATGATGACCTCGGCTGGAGCGACGCGTGCGATTTCTTGTTGAATAGCAAGTTCTGGCTCTGGTGTATTGAATTGTGTCACGGCAAATTCGCCTGTGGTAATGTCGATGTAGGCGACACCAATGGCATCGCGTCCAACGACAACACTGGCGAGAAAATTATTGCGTTTCGCGGCGAGCATAGTTGGGTCGATAATGGTGCCAGGGGTGACGATGCGAAGTACAGCGCGGTCCACAAGTCCCTTCGAGAGTGCCGGGTCGCTGGTCTGCTCACACACGGCGACGCGATAGCCCTTGCTGACAAGACGCGCAATATAGCCATCGGCAGCGTGATGGGGCACTCCTGCCATCGGCGATTTTTCGCCTCGTCCAAAATCGCGGCGCGTCAGGGCAATCTCTAATTCGCGGGCAACGATCTCGGCATCTTCGTCAAACATCTCGTAGAAGTCGCCCATACGAAAAAAGAGAATCGCATCGGGGTTCTGCTGCTTCATCTGTAAATATTGTGAGCGTACCGGACTATGAACAGGATTTGCTTTTGCGTAGTCTTCAAATAACACCTTGTTAGCCTCCATTAGAACGTGCGTACAGTATAGTATCATTCTCTTACGGCGTCAATTTGTTGGTATATTAGATGTTAAGAAAAGTTTTGTATCTTATCGTGTGTTATAGTACGTATTACAACTAAGAAATTGCACAGCATAAAAGCTTAAATATGCTGATAAGATGGAATTATTCGTGAGGTGAGGAGAACCTAATGTTTTATATAATACTGCTTCTATTCGCGCTCGTGGGAAGTGCGTTAGTGGTGCTGACGATAGAGAATTTGACGACACCAGTACAATTTATGGTGTTTACCTGGCAATCGCCAAATGTAGGGTTAGGGTTGGTGGTGCTGTTCGCATTTATTCTGGGGGCGTTGTTGCTCTATGTAGTATCTGCCCTCTCGGCCCTACGCGATAGAGGTGAGAAACGGCGACTGCGAAAACGTGTCAGCGAACTTGAGCAACAACTTGCTGCAATAACACCCGTAACAGCACAGCCTGTTGTGCAAGATCAAACGCCGATTGTGCCCTTGCCCATGCCAGGGGTAATAACGCCGCCACAGCAGTAATTAAGATACGATAATGCGGCCTATGTTTGCCAGACCTTCGCCATAATACGCGACACAAGTCCGTGTTTTGGCGATTTTTGTTGTGTATCTGTGGAGACAGGTGGAGATGGTGTCTGTTCTTCTGGCTGCTGTGTTGGCTCTTCAATTGCTATTGGAGTAGTAGTATTTTCCATAGCATAGCTGAGTAGCGATGGAATGGCTAATCTTGGCTGCTGAGCATTTTCTACAGATAGTGCTTCTGCTTTCCGCTCTTTCATCGCGTAGCTAAGACGAGAGGGAATGACTATTACGGGCTGTCTATTGCGCTCTATTTTTACAGTCTCGTCTTCGCTCATGAGTTTTTCGAGGAGCAATGATTCTGTTGCATCGTCAACTACTTGCTCTGTTATGTCTGCTTCATGAGATTGCTGTGTAACGGCTGTAGCCTCTGTTTCACTGATAGAGTCGAGCCAGTCGTAGGCACCTTCCAGCGCAAGTTTGCACCATTCGGTGTAGTTGTCGTGAATGAGGTCGAGCCGTTCGCATTGCTCAAGCTGTTGTAATGTATGGTCGAGCCATGTGTCACCGCGTTCGAGCATGGCATCGAGCAGATCAACATCATCGACACCGTAAGATTGTAAACGGGTCAAGGTCGCTAGCGCAATGGGCGAGGGCTGTGCGTTTTGCATCAGTATGTTGTTGTTGACAATATGTTGCTCGACAACAGCGATTTGTTCTTGCAATACTGCCGCGTGTTGCTGTTGTTGCCAATGGTGGTAGTGCTGATAGAAAGCCTCGACGTGTTGTGGTTCTAATTGAGAGAAGAGAAGATGCACTTGTTCAACGCTCGCTGGCGTAGCAGATACGTTATTCGTATTGTCTGTCACGCTCATTGTTTTGTACCTTCTTCTGGTTGATGTCCATTATTACTGTTCGGAGCTTGCTGTGTCCCGTCCTCCTGGCGTCCCCAACGTTCTAGCCAGCGTTGTACGAGGCGATTGGTGCGAATGTTTTGCTCATCGAGTCCATTTCCTGGAGCCGATAGTGCTGCTTTCCGTAACCACCAAGGAAGGGCAACTTGTGGCTCGGTTTGCTGCTGTCCACTAAGGGGTGCGCCTGCCTCTGCTACATATGATTGATGTGGAATAGGTGGCAGTGGAGCGTAGGTATGTATAGGTTGTTTTGGTAAGAGAGGCTCTTGAACAGGATTTGTAAAGAGCGGTTCAAGGTTTGGCAGACGGCTACGTTCAAACAACGCCTGTGAAAGCATTTCTGGCTGTTGAACATAAACGTTTGCGGGATGTTGCTCAACGGGGAAGGTAGGGGAAGACGTTTTTGCATACAAAAGTAATGCCTGCAGCACATGATTATTGCTGTCGAGGAGAGGAACATCCAACTGATTTTGCTCATGTATTCGCAGCAACTCTGTCGAGAGATGTTCTTTCAATGTATGTAGTTGCTGCTCAACCTGTCGGTAGTGCAACCATTGTCGATATTGACCCATGTGCCTTCCCACTTCTTAATGCATACCTACTACCGATATGTGCTACTATCATTTGTGCAGTATAGCATCACTCTGCAAAACAGACAAGCCAGGCAGAAAGGAAATCGGATGCCATGCTTATTTGAAGCTATTATGCATCCTTCCTTATCTTATGCCGTACCATCGCGCTCAACCGCGGTATTATATGAGATACGCAGCAGTATTCCAACGATGATATAGTTGGCGATGACCGAACTACCGCCGTAACTCAAGAATGGCAGCGGAATACCTGTCAGCGGCAAGAACTTCATATTGCCTGCAATAATAATAAACGTTTGTATCGCGAAGATTGAGGTGAGTCCCGCCGCAAGAAGTTGATTGAATGTATCCGTTGCCTCAATTGCGATACGGAAACCGCGATAGATAATGAGCAGATAGATAGCAATAATGGCGAAGAGAACTGCTAGACCCAACTCTTCACCCATAGCAGTAAAGATCATATCAGATTGCACCACCGGTACAAAACCTCTCCCTGCGGGGTGCCCTAGCCCCAGTCCTGCACCGAGGATGCCACCGCTGGAAAGCGCGATTAAGCCTTGTAAAATCTGAAGTCCACCATTACTTGCAAAGTAATTATCTTTCGCAGTCCAGTTCTGCCAATCGACGGCGTTAAAACCGACTACTGCAAAACGTGTACGGACGTAACTAAATAAAGTATAACCAATGAACCCAAGTACGACGAAGATTAACAAACTGGTTATAACATAAGAGATTTTTCCACTACCTAGATAAAGCATCGCGACAAACAAACCGTAGATGAGCAATGCAAGCCCAAGTTCACGCACAAAGAGAAAGAATAGCAATCCTACACCCAGCATTAGGGCTAGTGGTCCTATCTGCTTCAGGGGTGGAAGACGGAAAGGCCCAAATTTCAGACTACCTTCGGCAAGAATATCACGGTTTTCACTAAGATATGCTGCAAAGAAAATGACAATACAGATTTTAAGCAATTCCGATGGCTGTAAGTTCAAAGGTCCGAGGTTGAGCTGATCGTGTGTAGGCGCATCCAGGTTGCGGAAGCCAACGCGAAAGGTATTGACGAGCGTTACGCACACAAGTACGATGCCGAAAAAGGCCGAGGTGTATTTATAGCGTGCCAATAGGTTGATGTTGCGTAGTACAAAGAGCGTTATCAAGCAGACGACGATACCGATAAGAACCCAGACAAGTTGCCTCGACCCTAATGCTGGGTCTGGAAAAGGACTGAGGTCAGGGCCAAGACGCGTCGCCATCAAGATGCCGATACCACTCAGGAGTCCAACAAGTGGCAGAAGTATCTGATCCGCCTTACGAAAAAAAATACTCATGATGATATTCGCAACTACCAATGCTACGATAAGGCCGAGCGCGGGAATGAGACCCTGGACCGTTGGAAGATTTCTCGTACTGAGCGATGATGTTTGGTCTTTATTCGCAAGCAGCAACTGTGACATCTCAAGAATGAGAATTAGGAAGGGAATCACAAAGAGACCTAATTCTGTCCAACGATAGCGTCGAAAAACGCCGGGGGATTGACTTGCCATCTATAAAAACCTCTCGAATCTAGCGAAACAGCGCGTGCTTGTATTATTGTGTCAATTTGAACTGGATATAGCCAACGCGCACAATATCTCCTATTTTTGCAGCAAGGGCATTGTACGCGGGCTGATTGTTCACAAACGTTCCGTTGACGCTACCTGCATCCTGCACAAACCATTGCCCGTTGCGATACGTCAGGCGTGAGTGTTCGGACGAAATGAAGTTGTCGGGTAGCTGAATCGTGTTGGTAGGGCCGCGCCCAATATTTGTTTGTGCTTCAAGGTTGAAACTTGTTCCTGGAGAGATGCTACTGGGACCACTGTCTACAACGACAAGATGACCAAGAACCTGTGCTACTCGACCTCCACCATCAGCACTCACAGCCGCAGTCTTCCGCAGATCGCGCGTGATAGCAATGACCACCTGCATAAGAAAGAGATAGAGTAGAACAATCAGTAAGAGTCGTAATATCAATAAGAAAGAGTCTAAGGGCATTGTAGCTCACCTTCGCTCGAAGTAAAAGTCGTAGCTACCAATGGTGAAACGATCACCGTTGCGTAGCGTGTGTTGACGCATTCCAGGCGTCCCATTGATGGTTATACCGTTGGTACTACCCAGATCAAAGATGGCGAATTGTCCATCTGGTTGATATTTTATTTGTGCGTGATAACGTGAAACGCGTTTGTCTTCGACGATAATATCATTGCTCAATTGGCGACCAATATTGATAATAGATTTTTCAATGCGATATGTTTGTTGTCCTGCCTGCGGCAAGCGAATAACCAGTTGCGCTGGTGGTACATTGACTAATGGTGCTGACGGTACTGATGGCATGTTGGGATTGCTCATCGTGCCAGGATAAGGAGCTTGTGCAGGATGGCGTGGCGATGACGCACCCATATTATCGATTCCCGGCAATGGTTGTCCCTGTGGTAATTGTGCGCGTATCTGTGCCAATTGCTCGGCACTGAGTGCCTGTGTTGACATTGCCTCATCAGGATTGCCGCTCTGACGGTCTGCTAACCCTGTCTCGATACGCACTATACCTGCGCGAAGCGAACTATCAGAATGAAGCCGCAAGACTGGTACGGTACGTAACGTATAATGGCGGTGGCGTGCAAACTCGACAAGATTGTTTTGCCAATCACGCACGAATAGACTCTGACTGGGTATCAACTGCTGGTGATCTTTGATACTGAGATAAATGTCGTATATGTTTGGTGCCAGCCGACGACCTTCTCCCTGTAGGCGCGTGTTGTCCTCCATCGCGCGTTCAAGTTTACGCTCGATCTCGACAGGTTCGACGCGCGAGGGGAAGAGCCAGGCGAACGGGCCTTCAACTGCACGCTGTATAAATGCTTCAAATTTTGAAAGTGGGTTCTGGCGAGCCAATTGCTCACTCTCCTAGTTTTGTAGTCTCTGACGCGCCTGTTGAGCATCAAAGGTTATTTGAGCTTTCAACGCTTCGATGCCTGAAAAACGTTGCTCGCCTCGTAAACGAGCGATAAAAGTCACTATGAGGCGTTTCCCATAGAGGTTCAGGTCGGCATCGAATAAGTGTACCTCTATTCTACGTTCCGTTCCATTAAACGTTGGACGAATGCCAATATTGGCTACACCATTGTAGACGTTGGAAACTCCTTGTAAGTCACTCTCTATGGTATCCTCTGTCTCTTGAATACGAACGCGCACGGCATACACGCCATCGGCTGGCACCAGTCTATGAACTTCTGGTACTAGATTTGCGGTTGGAAAGCCAAGCAAACGTCCACGTTCATCGCCGTGTTGTACAATTCCGCTAATCAACGCTGGATGCCCCAATAGTACGTTTGCCTCTTCTATCTTCCCCTCGCTGACCAGTGCGCGAATACGGGTGCTACTGATACGTATCTGTGCATCCTCTTCCAGGGGGAGCGCACGAATTTCGATGTGATGTTCACGCCCATACTGCTCAAGGAACGTCGTATCGCCCATACGGTTACGACCCAGGCTGAAATTTGCTCCTACGACAAGCCCTTTAATATGAAAACGCGCACATAAGCTATCCATAAATTCGGTCGCACTCATCGCGACTACGGCTGGTGTGAAGTGCATCACGATGCTTTCGTCGATATGACTATACTCTCTGGCAATGGCTAATTTCTCTTCCGTAGTTGTGAGGACGCGCACGTCGATATCTGGTCGCACCACCATGAGCGTATGTGGCTCGAATGTGACAATCACTGGTATTGCTCCAAGTGTACCTGCCAATGCACGTAACGCATCCATAAGATGTAGATGCCCCCTATGCATACCATCAAAATTACCAATCGTGATTGCGATAGGGTGTTGCTGTTGTTCTGGTGTCAGGGTTGTCGTAAATTCCATCTTTTGTGTGGGCCGTTCCTTTTGGTGATGTTTTGAGTGCAGGTTGCCCGTCCTTCTGCTCTTTGGGCCTATCTTACCACAGGTGCTAACTGCTAGCAATATTGCTAGCAAACACCTTCCTGGGTTGCCACATGCGTTGCTCGTCATTCCATGTCGCGATGGCGAGGAATTGCCCCTCTGAATCATACACGCGAGCTAGAACTGCTGGCGGTTCATTGTAGGAGAAGGGGTTGCCGTGGAGGACTTGTGCTACCGTTGCCGCGTCGAGATGGAGTGCGGGATAGTGTTGTAAAACAGCATCGGCGGATGTAAGTAGCTGAGCGATAGTGCCTTGTTCAACCGCCTCCGCAACCTGTGCTAACGAGAAGCTTTCGGAGAGCGTAAATGGGCCGCTACGGGTCCGCACCAGTGCTGAGAGGTGTGCCCCGACGCCAAGTTGTTCACCCAGGTCGTAGGCAAGTGAGCGAATGTAGGTGCCTTTGCTACAATCAACCGCCAGCGTTAAACGTGGTGACTGCCAATCCAGTATAGAGAGCGCATAAATTTCGATAGGACGAGCCGCCAGCGTAATCTCTTCACCTGCACGCATACGTTTATAAGCAGGTTGCCCTTGCAGTTTAATTGCAGAGTACAGTGGCGGCATCTGCATCTGTGGACCCAGAAATTGTGGTAGTATTGCCTCGATTTGTGCCAGTGTGAGCATCGATGTATCGCTTGTGCGTAGGATCGTCCCCTCTGCATCGTAGGTATCTGTGACAATACCAAAATGTATCTCTGCCTGATATGCTTTGCCACTTTCGCTGAGATATTCAGCGACACGGGTGCCCTGACCAATACAGATAGGTAGTACACCGCTAGCTGCCGGATCGAGCGTACCAGCGTGTCCAACGCGCTTCTGCTTGAGCAATTTCCGTATTTTCGCTACGACATCATGCGAAGTCATGCCTGTAGCTTTGTGAATGTTGAGAACACCGTCTATACTCACGTAGGCGTACTTTCTATGGTATATTTTAGTACGTCAACAACCTGCGTGATTGCCTCATGCAGCGGTTTATTGATCGTTGCACCTGCCGCACGCGCATGACCACCACCACCGAGACTGAGGCAAATTTCGGCGGCATTGTAAGGTTCGGCACAGCGTAGACTAAGGCGTGTCACGTCGGGTTCGTCATAACTTTTGAAGAAGGCAGCAATTTGGACCCCCTCGATGTCACGAATGAAGCCGGAGAAATTGTTGTCCATATCGGTCGTCGCGCCACTCGCTGCCAGTGTCTCTTTGGTAGCATAAGACCACGCAAGGCGACCATCATACGCCGTCTCAATCTGTTCTATGACCTTTGCTTGTAGACGTACATGTGCGAGCGAATGCGTGCGATAAATAGGTCCGACAATAGTTTCAGCAACGGCACCTGCCGCTAATACGACTGCCCCCGTCTCCATTGTGCGCGGTGTCGTACTGGTGAATTGGAACGAGGAGGTGTCGGTAATCAAGCCTGTAAGTAGACATTGAGCCGCGTCTTTTGGTAGCGGTAACTGTGCCTGTTGCTGAAATAGCACAAGAAGTTCCGTCGTCGAAGCCGCCGTTGGATCGATAATATTGACGCGTCCGCAACCTTGACTGCTGACGTGGTGGTCAATGTTGAGTATCGGTACGGCGTCAAGAAATACCTTGTGTCGCTCATACAATGCACCATAACGTGTCAACTCACCTGCATCGAGTGCAATTACCAGATCGAACGGCTCCCCCCCAACGGGACCGAGGCTCTGTTGCAGGCGTTCTATGCCAGGAAGAAAAGTAAACGACTGCGGTGCTGGGTCGGCGCATGCTGGCACACATGTCTTGCCTATTTGCTCTAAGATATGTGTGAAACCAAGCGCAGAGCCGAGACAATCGCCATCGGGGTGTTCATGTGCAAGTAGTGCGATACGCTGTGCAGGCTGGATAAGAGCCATTGCATCCTGTAAAAGCAATGGCTCTATCTGCTGTTGCAACAGCGGACGCGTGTTTTGTATACTAATGCTCATACATCCTCGTGTGTTTCTGTCTGTGCTGCTGCCTCGCGGCGTTCTTGATCTTCTTGTGAAACCTGCTTGATGAGTTCAAGAATACGCGCTCCCTCTTCTATCGACGTATCGAGCTTAAAGGCAAGCTCTGGCATATAGCGTAACGTAATCCGGGTGGCAAGCTCATGGCGTAAATAGCCTGCTGCATTACTCAGCCCCTTCATTGTTGCTTTTTGTTCTTCTGGCGTTCCCATAACGCTTACATACACTTTTGCATGGCGCAAGTCGCCACTCACCTCGACACGCGTGATGCTAGCGAAGCCCACGCGGGGATCTTTGACACGTGTCCGCATAAGCTCACTCAACTCTGCCGCGAACAACTCCCCCAACTTTTCTTGTCTATGTGGATTTGCCATTGCTTTCCCCTTTATCACAATATCAGTCATTATAGTATCGAAGGGCGACCACAAGGGAATGCCCTACTATATCTAACATGTGCAAAACAATAGTGTGTATAGTAGGGGTGACTCTTGTAGTCGCCCATTGTTTACATACAATGACCCATGCTTATGCTCCTGCTTTTACACGCTCTTGCGCGAAGGCTTCGATAATATCGCCCACCTCGAATGCTGTAAAATCTTCGAGAACAATGCCGCATTCATAGCCAGTAGCGATCTCACGCACATCGTCTTTACCACGACGGATAGAGTCGATTTTGCCCTCATGGACCTTCTCACCCTTACGAGTGACGCGAGCCTGTGAGGAACGTGTGAGCTTACCGTCGGTGACGCGACAGCCCGCAATAACCGTTGTCTTACCAGCTTTGAAGGTTTGTATCACCTCTGCATGACCCTCGACAACCTCATGGTAAGTTGGCTCCAACATACCCGTCAGGGCTGCCTGGATTTCGTCGGTCAGCTTGTAGATGACGTTGTAGTAGCGAATATCGACACCCTCTTTTTGTGCCTGACGCTGTGCCGCACCATCGGCCTTGACGTTGAAACCGATCACAACAGCATCGGATGCCGCCGCGAGGTGAACGTCGGTCTCGCTGATGTTACCGATACCCTCGTGAATGAGGCGAACCTTGATGTTCTCCTCGCTCAACTTGCTCAAAGCGTTTTTCAGTGCTTCGGCAGAACCCTGTACGTCGCATTTGAGGACGATATTGAGTTCCTTGACCTTGCCCTCTTGCATCTGTGTATACAGTGTGTCGAGGCTGACCTGACCCAGTGGCGTACTCTCGTTCTTACGCTTCTCTGCCTCTACCTGAGCACGTTGTCTGGCGGTTTTCTCGTCAGCCGTTACCTCAAGCTGGTCGCCAGCCTGTGGTACTTCCGGCAAGCCGATAATACTGACAGGCGTGCTTGGTGGTGCCTTCTGGATACGTTTGCCCCGGTCATTGAACATGGCGCGAACCTTGCCCGCGAGCGCACCCACGATGATGTTATCGCCCATCTTGAGTGTTCCTTGCTGCACAAGCACCGTCGCGGTTGGACCAGAATTCTTTTCCAATCGTGCCTCAATGATGACGCCGGTGGCGAGGCGGTTTGGATTAGCTTTGATATCCTGCACCTCGGCAACAAGCAAGATGTAATCAAGGAGTTCGTCGATGCCTGTTCCCCTACGCGCGGAAACGGGAACACAGATGATATCGCCGCCGTACTCTTCAATCACCACGCCCATTTCGGCGAGTTGTTGCTTCACACGGTCAGGATTGGCGTTCGCCTTGTCTATCTTGTTGAGCGCGATAATGATTGGCACCTTTGCCGCTTGCGCGTGTGAGATTGCCTCACGCGTCTGTGGCATGACACCATCATCTGCCGCCACCACGATGATAACGATGTGCGTTACCTGGGCACCACGCGCACGCATAGCGGTAAACGCTTCGTGACCAGGAGTATCAAGGAACGTAATTTTCTTGCCGTTCACTTCAACTTGATAGGCACCAATATGCTGTGTAATACCACCGGCTTCACCCGCGGCAACCTTTGTTTTACGAATGGTGTCGAGTAGCGACGTTTTACCATGATCGACGTGTCCCATGATTGTGACGACTGGTGGAATAACCACTGTGCCATCATCATCACGTCCTGCAATCATCGCTTCGTTTGCAGAAGGAGTGGCACTCGCCGTTCCTGTTGATTGTGCTGTCTCAACAGGACTTGGCTCAAATCCAAGCTCTTTCGCAACCGTTGCCGCCTTCTCATACTCGATTACCTGGTTGATATTGGCAAAGATACGATTGCCAATGAGAACCTTGATGACCTCGTTTGGCGTTGCCTTGAGCAGGTCTGCAAGGTCTTTCACCATAATCTGTGGTGGTAGCGAAATTGGGCCTGTTGCCTTCTCTTTTACTGCCGTAGCCCGGCGTTCTTGTGGACGCTGTGTCGATGTACCAGGGCGACCTCCGCCTGGACGCCCATGTGCGCCATTATGTCCATTGCTGTTGCCATAACTTGGGCGATTACCCCCCGGAGCAGAGCCACCGGGACGACCGCCACCAGGACGTTGTGTTGATGGTGGGTATGTTGTGCCACTTTGATTTGTTGGTCGCTGTGGCGCATTGCCTTGTCTTTGCCCCTGGGGATTAGCGTTGTTTCCTGTGCGTTGTGGGAAAGAGTTTGCTCCACCAGGACGTTGCTGCACAGGTGCGTTCCCCGGACGCTGTTGCCCGTTATTGAAGCGTTGCTGTGTAGAAGGATTACCCTGCCTTTGCTGCGTAAAGCCACCTTCTGGTCGCTGTTGTCCATAAGTATTGTTAGAGCGCGGTTGAGCCGTGCCACCTTCTGGTCGCTGTTGTCCATAAGTATTGTTAGAGCGCGGTTGAGCCGTGCCACCTTCTGGTCGCTGTTGCCCATAAGTATTGTTCGTGCGTGGCTGAGGTGTGCCACCCTCTGGTCGCTGTTGCCCATAAGTATTGTTCGTGCGTGGCTGAGGTGTGCCACCCTCTGGTCGCTGTGAAGGTGCCGTGTTCGTTCGTGGTTGCGTCGGTCTACCTTCGGTTCGCGGTTGCGCTGGCGCATTGCGAGAACGTTGCGGCCTAGGTGTGATTTCAGCATGTTGGGTGGTTTGTTGTGTCGAGGGAGCAATCGTCCCCTCAGGTGTTGGTGCAGCATTTGTTGCTGTTGTAGTTGAGGGAGCAGTCGTCCCCTCAGGTGTCGATGCGGCACTAGTTGCTGCTGTAGTTGAGGGAGATGATGTTCGACGCCGTACTGGTGGTCGCGCATTCTGATCCTGACTGGCAGGTGTGGCACTATCTGCTTTAGCACGTGCAGGTGTTCTTGGTTTGGGTTGTTTTACCTGCTCCGTTCCTTCTGGAAACTCGGTTGTGTCTTTCATGAAGAAGACCCCCTTCTATCGAATGATACGCCACGAATGGCGATGGCAATGGAAATCTCTTCACAGCCACAAAAAAGGTCTGTCACCTATTCCAAGAATAAAACAGAGAATAGGGGACAAAACCTCGTTAGTGCAGTTTCAGGTATATATTTTCTGCGCTCTCCGGCGTAGTGGCTATGGACTACATATTCATAGCTGTTGCTCCGCAATCAATTGCTACCTGTCCTGTAGACGAGGGGCTGTGTCTCTTACAAGAGTAGAGATGTTTGTTTGTTTGTTTCAATCCACACCTAACTCTACAGTTGGGTGCAATGTTCACAATAATAACGTTCATATGAATGCTTTCCCGTCGTTGCAGACGGAAATAGGTGACGATGATGGCTCTTAGTATAGTACAGTCTGGGTGTCCTTGCAACTGTGCTACCATTTGGCTTGCTAATCTTTGGGTAGCGTGGCAACATAGGCGTCAAGTGCTACACGGTCTTCCTCTGGTATTGTCAACTCAAACTCCTGTTCGAGCCGTTTCTTTTTTAAGGCAATCTCCCAACAGGAAAGACGCGCGCATAGGTACGCTCCACGACCGGATTTTTTGCCTGTTGCATCAATGACGACATGATTATCTGGTGTTCTTACTATACGTAACAATTCTCGTTTCGGTTTTGTTTCCTTGCATGCAACACATGTACGCAAGGGAACATGCTTAGGACGTTTCGGCTGCTGTTTGTTCGGCGTTTTGTTCTCTGTCTTGTTCATTATACCCGTTCCTCCTTTGCGACATACTTCTTATTCTCTGTCGTCGTCATAGGATACGCTGTGTCGTCCACCACCACGCTGACTGGAGCGACGTCCTTCGCCCCGTTCATGACGACTCCCACGCTCACGGCGTGGTTGAGAGGCAACCGACTCTTGCATACCCATGTCAGACGACTGCTCTTCGTATACCTCATCTTCGGCAGGTTTTGTCACATCGACACGCCAGCCCGTAAGTTTCGCAGCAAGACGAGCGTTCTGCCCATCTTTGCCGATAGCAAGCGATAGCTGCCGCTCTGCTACGGTAACAATGGCAGTATGATCAGACTCACGGAGTACAACCTTGAGAGGTTTTACAGGACTGAGCGCATTGCTTACATATGTTGCAGGCTCTGCACTCCACTGAATGATGTCTATTTTTTCGTCGTTCAATTCATGGACAATATTGTTGATACGTGAACCACGTACACCTACGCACGAACCAATAGGGTCCAGCCCTTCCTGGCGTGCGACAACGGCAACTTTAGAGCGGCTTCCCGGCTCGCGTGCGATACCTTTTATTTCGACGGTCCCTTCGTAAATTTCTGGCACCTCAGATTCGAACAAACGTCGTACAAGGTCACGATGTGTGCGCGATACGAGAATTTGTAGCATACGACCCGGAATACGGCGTACATCGTAGACAAAAACGCGCACACGTTGTCCTGTGCGATACCGTTCGCTAGGAACCTCCTCGGTGGTCGGCATGATGCCTTCGACTCTATCTACCTTGTCAAGATCAAAGTCGAGAATCCAGCCACGTCCAGGCTCTTTACGTGTGAGTGTACCGAGACGAATTTCACCAATCCAGTTTTTAATCTGGTCGTAGAGGTGTTCGTGCTCTGCTTCACGGATACGCTGCAGAATAACCTGTTTGGCCGTTTGGGTAGGAATGCGATTGAAGATGGACGAAGAGTCAACATCTATGAATTGTCCCAGTGCTGCATTCGGAATGATGCGCTGTGCCTCAGCCAGAGAGACCTCATCGTTCGTTTCCTCTACCTGTGCGACCACGCGCTTCGAGGCCCATACATGGACCTCACCATTCTTGTCAACCTCGATCCGAATATTGTCGCCACCAATAAAACTTTTGCGATATGCAGCGAGCAAGGCGTTGGCAACTGTCTCCATTACCACTTCGCGGGGCAATCCCTTTTCGGCAATTAGCTGTGCGATAGCCGCTTGAAATTCACTTCTCATAGAACATGGTCCTCCCGCTACGCCCGATTAAGACACTATCATTTTTTCTAGTGCAACGAAAAAAGTCCCTGGCATGCAGAAAAGTGGGCACTACCCCACTTTTCTTAAAAGGTTTTCTTTAATCTGTATGGACATATTATAGCACGCATGTCCCAGTTTAGCTAGTGGGACATGCACATTGTGTCATTGCGTTTGTATGTAATTGTGTACCACTCATAATACGGACAAGTGTTTGTTTAGTTGCTTTTTTCGCTGTGTTTGTGTTCATTTTTGGAGTTTGTGTAAGGTATCGAAACGTTTATTCGGTCATTGTAGAGACCTTCTTCCCTGCTTCTTTCAAACCGAACTTTTTGATCGTGTTGCGTAGCCAACCGACGGTTGGCCCTTCATCAATCTTTTTGCTGGTTTCGACCAAGAAGGAAGGGGTTTCAGGACGAGGTACTAATGTATTCGCTTCGCGTATCGCTGCCAGTTCCTCATAATGCTGGAAAGCCCAGTACAGGTTGACACGACATCCTTTACAATTTTTAGTGTTGTCTTCGTTCAATGTTGTGCATTGTGGGCATTCTGTCATAATCGTTTCCTTTCTATTCAGTGAGCTTGTAGTTAGATCAAACCCTGATGTATGGCTTCCGCGACTGCCTGGGCCCGATCAGTGACCTGCAACTTACGGTAAATGTCTTGCATCTTGCGTTTGACCTGGATTTCGCTCCAGAACAATCGCAACCCGATTTCTTTATTTGTACATCCCTGCGATGCAAGTCGCACTACCTCGATGTCCCGTATGCTGAGTCCCCAACGCAGACGGTTTTGCTCTTCGATCAGCCGATGAAACTCGTTGACTACCTGCGTGGTAGCATGGGCATCACCAAGAACACGCTCACCACGTTGCACAGTACGTAGGGCTATTAGCAACTCATCAAAGGACAATGTTTTCTGCAAGTAGGCATGTACACCGATGCGTAAAGCATCGAAAAGAAGTTGTTCATCATTGGGGGCGGCAAAAAACACGATATATGTTTCAGAGCAGACTTGCAGCAAGTGCTTTGCTGCATTTAGTCCATTGGATGTTCCCAGGAAGGTATTGAGTAAGACGATATCAGGTTGCAACTCAGTGGCAAGCAATACTGCTGCTTTCTCATTTTCGGCCTCTCCTACAACCTGGAAATCGTCTTTTTCATTGAGCTGCACGCATAGACTCTGGCGCAAAATCACATGGTCATCGACTATGAGTACGCGGATTGGAACATCTGCAAACTCTGATATATTTTTTTGTATTGTTTTACCTACTGATTCAGGCATTGTTGTACACTCCAAAGTTTTTTTACCTTGCTTTCAATGTTTCTAGCATGCAATACTATAACATTGACTTCCTATAGGTTTATAGATTTACCTTTTGCACCTCTAGTATCTTTGCTCTTCCAGCAGCACATGTTCACTCTCTGTCTGTAGCTTTATGGCATTGGAGAAGGTCAAGCCGAGCGAACTGAGGCAGGCCATGCCTGATATGCATAGGAGTAGTGCTGACCAGGGATGGGCGAAAACGATCATGGCGATGACTTTGTCCGCTGGGAGATGCAGGAGTCCTGCAAAGACAAGCAGACCTACAGCTTCGTTACTACCCACCTGTCCAGGTGGATTGGGTAAAATATAGAACATATTGTAGACGGTGTACCCGAATAGAATCGTCCCAAAGGAGATTGGATACCCAATTGTCCAGAAAGCGAGCATGGCATAGAGGCTATCTAGTCCTACAGCAACACATGTGAGCAGGAGCGCAAGCAGAAAAGTTCTGGGACGACTTGTAGCTAAAAGGAGCGCATCGACAAAGCCGACGGCAAAGCCTTCGACCTTCCCACTGAGGGACCTGGGAAGCATACTCATCACTTTATGAAGTAAACTGATCGCACGGTTGCGTTTCCAGGCTGCCAGCGCAACAAAGAAGACGACGCAGAGCAGTAATCCACTCACTGCTCCCAGCACTAGCCATAGCTTGATGTCCATCTGCACGCCAAGAAAAGGTACGATTGCTATGATAAAGAGCGCGGGTAGTAAGTCCAGCGATTTGTCCATAGCGACGGTTGGCAGTGATCGGCTGATGGGAATGCCTGCATTGCGTTTGAGCATGAGGCTCTTCGCAACTTCACCACCTTGCACTGGCAACAGGAAATTGATAAAGACACCGATCAGGAAGAGCCGAATGGCTTTGAACGTGCTGACACGACCAATGGAATTCAAGAAGAGCTTCCAACGCATACCACGAACAGTATAGGCGAGAAGGAAAGCAAGTCCTGAAAGGAGTGCAAGTAGAATTCCCCGAGGGGTTGTCAGGTGCTGTTGAAGTATATGAATTGTAGCCGGGAAGTTTACGAAACGTGAGACGAGAAACAACAGGCCGATGCCAATAAGCAGACCAATCGTCACTCTTCCCTTAGATGTACTGAGAAGCACCTTCCATGAACGAGAATGAATGGGCTGTACCAAAAATTGATTTTTTTCCATAAAAACCTCAAGCAACTCTATTACATAGTTGATGATCTTTGATCAAACTAGATGGTATAGGTCGTGTTGTGTGAGTACCGCCATTGCGGTGGAATAGGGCAATACCACCTGGCTGCTGAACGACGAGTGTAAATTGTGACAGAAATGCTGAACTCTTCAAATCGATGTGACTTGCTATGGGATCGTCTTTGGTCCTATCTGTAGGCACGATGATCCAGTCAACTACTGATGCAGGCTGCTTCAGTGCCTGCCCCCATACTTGGCCGGAACCTTCATAGATGGCATCTTTTAGAGGCATACCTATGTCCGCTTCATTAAAGAAGTAGGAGTTGACATCCTCTAAAATCCTTCCTCCAGCATAATGTTGTGCAAGATACACAGTGATAGCTCCAGGTGCTTCACAGGAGTATCCATACATTCCATCTTGCAACGAGATAATTCCTGCATGAGCAGTCAGCAGCGACTGCATGCAGATAGCTAGTACAAGGAGAGTCGCGCCTATAGTACTCCAAAGTCGCGCTACTCTAGTAATGGACCAACGCGTTGCGAGTATCGACAGAAAGAGGGCAATGGGTGCTACGCTCTCCGTGCCAAAGCGGACATTCCAGAAGGAGTGTAGTGTATTGGCAGAATCAACTCCTGGCAAATTTATCGTATCTTGTCCAGTGTAGAATATAAGGATATAAAAGACGAAAGGTGTAAGAAATGCTACAGCGCCAAAGATGCTTGGCACTTTCTCGGTCAGTCGGTTGGAACGAAAGGCTCGGAGAAGCCGAAAAGCAAAAACGATGACGGCAATGAACGCTAGAACAAAGAGGACCGGTCCGACGGTTTCAAGAGAGGTAAGCATGTAGACAAGAATTGACTGTCCAATGTTATGATACGTGTAAAACGTTGTGTTTGTGGTACCTGAAGCAAACACATAGTTATGGAAGTAGAGTGGATCGCCGAAAACGACTGCACACCACAGGAACCACAATGCTATACCTAGACTGCCTAGTGTACCGAAAATGAGCAGGTTCCCCTCAATCTGTACCCAACGCTGACCCTTGAGCCATCCGACTACTCCAATCAAGACAAACAATACTAGGAACAGGCCCCAGCCATCAAAGCGCGATAGTGTCACCAGGAAACTGCTTGCAGCTATTCCAACCAGATGCTTGGGGTGATTATCCTGTGTCCATGCAAGGAAATAGTAACAGGTCATCACCGTCGTCGCGATGCATACTATTTCGGAAAGTGGCGTGATCTGTATATAGAGAATGTTTGGGTTCAGGATAAAAAGCAGCGTGCCGACAAAGCTGGCACGGCTATCCTGCGTCAAACGCCGCGCCGCAAGAAACAAGTAGACAACTGTGACGAGATAACAAAACATGCCTGCGAAACTTCCGGCTAAACCAGTACGCCAGAGGTAGTAATTCCAAATGAAAGGCAACATCAGGAGATGCGGCAAAGGGAGCCAAACGCCGCCAAGTTGAGCAAGACCTGGAGTTGTATTATCAAAGACTCTGCGTGCAATTCTCAGATGCGAGATAGCATCTTCATAGAGCAATATCTGATGATGTTGGAAGAAATACCAACAGGAAGCGATGCTAGCAATGCATGCGATGATAAATGTGGCTACCAACCAGGGGTCTTTGGACCAATAGTGCCACATCTGGTGCTTTGGTTGATTCAATGATGGACGCTTCTCAACTGGGAGGTCAGGAGATGGTGTACTCGGCAGCGAGTCGAATATTGTTGTCGCTGCTTTGTTATTGGATGACGAGCGAGACGTAGGACGTAACAGAGGCAACTTCTGAGTCTGATCAAGTGTAGTTGATATGCTCCTTGAGGATGCGACAGATAGTGCTGTATGCGGCACCAAGTTACGTTGCTTTACTGCTGATGTAACACCCAGGAATGAGGACGATGTAGAGAGGTGTAGACCATGCTGCGTCTTCTCCCAATAGTGCGGTTTGAAGATGAGCTGGAATAATGCTATAAATGCTGCCGCGCTTATCATGAGCCAGTAGAAAGGAATGGTCAGTCCCCATTTGATGAGTCCATACTGACCACGCTTCAAGCAGCCAATAAGGTGACTGTAGGCATAGAAGAAGTTGCCAAAGATGAAACAGAGCGTACCCATGTAAAGTATAGGTGCTGGAAACAACGTGTGATACAGGTCAATTGGACGGAATAGAAGATAAATCGCTAGCAGCAACCACATCAAAGGATTTATAAGCAGTACCGCCGTCTTGCCGCCTATCACCAGTTGCAACGAGAGAAACTCGCGCACACGTCCTGAAGAGAGATAGCGTAGGGGATAACGCATGTGGATCAGGTATGTTTGCATGTAGCCCTTAATCCATCGTGATCGTTGCCGCAGCCAGTTCTTCGCGCGTGAGTTTGCCTCCTCGTATGTTGTCGAATCTAGTATTGCCGTTCTCAGATGGAAGTCGGCCATGCGTAGTCCCAAATCGCAGTCTTCAGTGACGTTGAAGGCATCCCATGCCCCCAATTGGCGCAATGTGCTTGTACGAAAGTGATTGGAGGTACCTCCAAGAGGCAGTGGGAGGCGCGTGTCTTGCATCCCCGGCAGGATCAAGTCAAACCATAACGAATATTCCAGGGTGAACCAGCGTGTGAGCAGGTTCTGATTCGGGTTGTAGTAGTTGAGTTTTGCTTGCACACAGGCGAGGTCGGAGTCATGGCTAGCAAAGGTGAGGACAGCTTTCTTGAGCTGTAGTGGATCAGGTATATCCTCGGCATCATAAATGACCACATAATCGCCTGTGGCCTGTAATAAACCGAAATTACATGCACGTGGCTTTGTGCGCGGTTCTCCAGCAGGCACTGTCACAAGACTAAATGGCTGCGGTAGATGCATAGCCCGGATGACTGTGCGCGTTTCAGTATCGTCTTCCTCGGTAAGCAGGAGAATTTGTAATTTGTCTGCCGGATAGTTCAACCGCTGCATTGCCTGGATGAATTGAGTGAGTACTTCGGTTTCTCGATAGAGCGGGCAGAGAATGGTATAGCAAGGCCAATCAACATGAGCGAGGGCATACACGATTGCATCGTCGATCTGTTCTTCTGGAGAGTGATTCAGAGTTCGTGCAGAGAACCAGAAGTTTGCGAGGAGAGTCACTAGATACAGCATAATGGTGATCGCAATAGTTGCCGTGAGCATGTTCACGCCAAAGTATAGCAGCCCTAGCAGCCATACAATCCCAATTATGCTCAAAGTGCGAACTTGCCCACGTGTCACTGTTCGGCGTGCAGAAAGAGCATCGCGAAAAGGGGCAAAGAGACGAACTTCTTGACCATCAATCTTGAAGGTCCTCAAGGAGTCCTCGGTATAGCTATCGATTTCTTCTCGGGCACTTCTGCTGTAGTCATGTGCAGCATTTACAGCCAACAATGTAGTGTAACGTGTAACATTGGCTTGTTGAGCAGCAGTGATAGCAGTGACGGGGGTCTTTGGGACAATCGTATACTGTGCAAACTGTTTGTAGCGGGTTTTCATCTTTTCAGCGTACTGCACACTATCGATCAGCTGAGTAACAGAGGTAGCGGTGTCAGATAACTGTGAGACAACATTTTTTTGTGATAAGTCTTTATATCGCATGTTCTTCCTTGACAATTGATGAAAGTTGATATTAGATGATATAGCTCCTTCGACCCTTGTAACAAAGCATAAAAATGAGTTTATATATTTGCATATACATATCTACGTGAAAAAAGTTAGCAGAGATTACCTTTTAGGCAGAGATTACTTCTTAAATAGAAAAACAATACTCATCTTTGATAATTGTTCAACTTCTGCTTGTCTTTTTCTACTGAGCGAGCAATGCCACAAATTTCTCTAGGCTACTCATGAGTAGCCTAGAGAAATTTGTGAAAAAAATATTTCATACGGTCGATTATAGGATGATTTGTTTGGAACGTCAAGCTTTGACATAAAATATTTATTGAAACCACAAGCATATAAAATTGTTCTATTATATTCGATGTTTTAATTATAAATAGCAGAAAAATATCTAGTGGAAGTGATACTAAGGTATAGTTTTACGATACCTTGGACGATTACCCTGCCTAATGATTAGCGTATATTACTATATTCAGTGTGTATCTTTAGCAAAGGGAAGATTATTTATGCCCACAAAGAGTGTTAATGAGGTTCAACCGGTGCAGGGGAATTGCCAAGAACAGGGAGAAAACGAATATATCGTGTGCAGTATAGGAATTATGGCTCACAATGAAGAGGCCAACATTGGTAGCACTATACTCACTGTTCTTCAGCAACAAAGCCTATCGTTGCACATTGAGGAAGTTATCGTTGTTGCCAGTGGTTGTACAGACCGCACGGTACCAATTGTGGCCCAAATCGCGCTCCAAGAGCCTCGAGTACGCTTGTGTATCCAAGAGAAGCGTGAAGGCAAAGCCTCTGCAATCAACTTGTTTCTCAAACAGGCTACCAGTTCAGTTGTTATATTGATTGGAGCTGATGTAATCCCTGAGAAAGCTGCTTTAGAATATCTGTGTGTTCCCTTCAAAGATCCAAAGATTGGTATGGTTGGAGGCTGTCCTATCCCTGTGAATGATCGCTCCACTTTTATGGGACACACCGTCCATTTGCTCTGGCGTTTACATGACCACCTGTCACGCGTGCAGCCAAAACTTGGTGAAGTTATTGCTTTCCGCAATGTCATTTCGGGTATACCTATTAGTAGTGCGGTTGATGAAATCTCTATTCAGGCACTTATATCCCAACTTGGTTATCAGTTGCTCTATGAACCTGATTGTGTTGTTTATAACAAAGGTCCTCTGAACGTGCGCGATTTTCTCAAGCAGCGTCGCCGTATCTATGCGGGGCACTTGAAAGTGCGTGAGCAGCAGAACTATGAAGCCTCAACAATGAAGGTAGGTTCCATTGTTCGCCAACTTTTCAGTTGTCATGACTTTGCGCTGAACACGCCCTTGCGAGTGCTATGGACCTGCGGCGCAGTAACACTTGAGGGCTACGCACGTATGCAAGGCTGCTATGACCACTGGCGCAAGCGTGAACACCATATCTGGCAAATGGTGGACTCGACCAAAGATTTGGAGCCAGGCAAGCGTAAAGTGCGACACATTTGTAATGCACAGAGTGTTATCGTCTTTCGCTTCGTTCTTGACGGTGTCGAACGCGATGGTATCAACCGGGAGCGAGCAGACCGTGAAGCAACTGAGGCGGCGCGTAGGCTCTTGCCGTTCTTGCGTACTAAGATTCGCAAAGAAGATAAACTCACGATTAATGGGCCTGGAATTATGACTGCCGTCATTCGTGCAGAGCAACATGGGGCTGAAATTGTGGCGAAGCATATCCAGGAAGCTGTTGAGGCACTACCTGCACGTATTGGACTGTGGGGGCGGGAGGTCAAGGTGACGGTTGCCTATAGCTCACTTACCTTTACCTCGAAGGTGAAGAACGGCAGCGTGACAGTCAGCAGCCCCTTAGTCAACGAGGCTTTGATGGCAACACTAGCGACTGATAGTGAGAGGAATTTATAGTAAGTGAAGAGGAAATAGGTATGACAACGTTAGTAACAGGAGCTACTGGCTTCTTAGGCTCTGCCCTGATAACAGAGCTTGTCAAACGCAAGCAATCGGTACGCATCCTTGCACGCGACGAGAAAAAAGCACGCGCACAATTTGGTGATGCTGTAACTGTCATTCCAGGAGATATTACCGATGTGGTACAGGTACAACGAGCTGTTGATGGGGCAACCACTATTTACCACCTTGTGGGCCGACTCTATCATCCCAGCACGCCGACAGAACTTTACCAGCGGACGCATGTAGAGGGTACGCGCATCCTACTCAATGCTTGCAAGGTGCAGAGCCAGTTGCAGCACATCATCCATTGCAGTACTACAGGCGTTTATGGGGTGACAGGCAAAACATCTGTTGCCGAGGATGCGCCGTTTGCACCAACCAACCCCTACGAAGCTACCAAACTTGAGGCTGAGTTGCTTGTATTCAAAGCCTGGCAGGAACAAGGGTTGCCAGTGAGCGTGGCCCGACCAGGACTCGTGTACGGCCCTGGTGATCTGCACTTACTCGGCTTCTTTGCATCAATCAAAAAAGGACTGTTTCGTGTCATTGATGGTGGCAAGGCACTTCTGCACCCGATCTACATTGACGATTTGACGGCTGCATTCCTGCTCTGTGCCGAGCGACCAGAGGCCATTGGACGTAGTTATAATATTGCTGGCGAGCATCCTGTCACTATTCGCGAACTTGCGACGACCATAGCACACTCCTTAGACAAAGAATTACCGAGGAGCAGTATTCCACTGTGGTCTGCAAATCTTGCTTCAGATATCTTTGCTGTGATACCAGGATTGCAAGGTGAGAAGGCCCCACTTACACGCAGCCGTATCAAATTCCTTACAAATAGTCGTGCTTATGATATAAGTCGGGCAGAAACTGAGTTGGGCTACACACCTCAGGTGAAGTTGGAGGAAGGTATGAAACGAACAGCCGAATGGTACTACAAGCATCACTACTTGAAAAAGTACTAAACAAACAATAAGTTCAGAACAAGCTTTTGCAATGCAGGAATCAACGAGAGAAACGATACGGTAGTACATTTCTGTGGTACTTCTGTATCTCGTCTTCTTCTACACGTCCTTAAATGCTACAAGGATGTAATCTTGAAATACTACAGGTACGTATATTACGAATGTGGGATATGTATATACTCAATGGAACGTAGAGATGATACTGCTACTGTTGAAAAAGGCTAATTGCTGGTGGGTGGATGTGCTTTTAATTCACTATATATTAGGTATTTACTCTATGATCTGGTAAAGGGAAACAAACATGCTGGAAGTCTTACCGAAAATTGCGAAAATGCAGGCGTCCTATGTGCTGGGAAAGCCGCTTGCCAATCCGATGAATTTAACAATTAGCGTGAGCTATCGCTGTAACTCGCGGTGTAAAACATGTAACGTGTGGCAACGTCCAAATGATGATTTTACTCTCGAAGAGTATGACAAAACCTTCGCATCGATTGGCAGAGATGCCTACTGGTTCACTTTTAGTGGGGGTGAGCCGACGCTACGAAAAGATCTGCCAGAGATGGTAGAAGCAGCCTATCGCCATTGTCATCCTGGCATCATCAACATACCTACTAACGGCATTCAGGATAAGATCATTCCTGGTCGCATCGAGCGCGTATTGCAAGCGGCTCCAACATCTGAGGTGATTGTAAACTTATCGCTCGATGGTGTAGGAGAGAAGCACGATATTGTGCGGGGTGTTAAGGGCAACTTTGAGCGTGCTATGCGTACATATGCAGGACTCAAGGAGCTTAAAGGACGCTACAAAAACTTCACACTGGGCGTTCATACCGTCATTTCAAACTTCAACATTGACGAGTTCGAGAACATCCACGCATTTGTATATAACGAACTCAAGCCTGACTCTTTTATCAGCGAGATTGCTGAAGAGCGTGTCGAACTTGACACGGTTGGTATGGGCATTACACCTGCCATTCAGAAATATAAGCCTGTTATCAATCAATTGCAGGAGGAGAATCGGCAGGCTCAGTTCAAGGGAGTCTCTCGCATCACGCAGTCATTTCGCGACCGCTACTACGATATTGTGAAGCGCACTCTCGTCGAGAAGCGTCAGATCATTCCGTGTCTTGCGGGCGTTGCGTCGGCACAGATTGCCCCTAATGGCGATGTGTGGACCTGCTGTATCCGTGCAGAGTCGGTCGGCAATCTGCGCGATCATAACTACGACTTCCATACAACCTGGAGTACACCAAAGGCAGATGAACTGCGCCGTAGCATCAAAGCTGGTGAATGCTACTGCCCACTGGCAAACGCCTCGTATACTAACATGCTCTGTCATACGCCAACGTTGAGCAGTGTGGGTCTCGAAGTGGGTAGGAAAACAGCCACCGAGCTTCTCACGAGTGATAGGGGCAAATCGGCTAAACTACGTAACTTTCCCGTCATTAATGCTACTCATGAAGCATCTATGGTTACTGGTGGTGGCAATGGTTATAAGCCTAATGGTGAGTAGAGATGAAGCTTGTTAATTGCATGGTGCCTGGAATAATGTCTCCTTTTAGGTTGGAATTAGGAAAGTTTGTCCGTTCAAGGAGCCTTCTAAGGTGTACAAATACATACTATTTACTGAGAGTATTCTACTAAGTATAACTAGCTACAGGGGTTGACGATAATGCACGCTAATAGTAATAGGGAGGAAATTGTAATCCTCTCGCATGATACACCAGCTTATAATGTCCTTACATCAGTGCGGGAGGAACACAGCTTACATGTGCCGATGCTGATGGAGAGTGAGCAACAACAGTTGGCTACTTGGAACACAACTCAGGAGAATTATCCCTCAGATATATGCGTCCCGCAATTAGTGGGGATGCAAGCTGCTGCCGCGTCAGATGCGCTGGCACTCGTGGTGGGTAGCCAGATGCTCAGCTACAAGGAATTGAACCAACGTGCCAACCAGCTAGCCCATTACTTGCAGGCAGTTGGCGTGGGACCTAATATACTTGTGGGTTTGTGCGTAGAACGCTCCTTAGACATGGTAGTGGGGCTACTGGGCATCTTAAAGGCGGGTGGTGCTTATGTGCCGCTGGACCCTACCTATCCGTCCGAACGCCTCTCCTTCATGATGCAAGATGCTCAGGTACCTGTGCTCGTGACTCAGCAGAGTCTAGCTACAAGCCTGATTGCTCAGGGAGCTAAAGTTGTTTGCCTGGATACCGAAACTGAGGTGTTGATAGAGCAGAGCACGTCCGACCCGACCTCAGAAGCCACGGCTACCGATCTAGCCTACGTCATCTACACCTCAGGATCTACTGGTCAACCCAAAGGAGTGCAGATTTCTCATGGTAGTCTGCTCAACCTCGTGTTCTGGCATCAGCGTGCCTTCGCAGTAACCTCTTCCGACCGAGCAACTCAGGTCGCCAGCCCTGGATTCGACGCTACAGGCTGGGAACTGTGGCCCTATCTCACAGTCGGAGCGAGCATTTATCTACCCGATGAGGACACACGGGTCACGCCTCCATTGCTACGTGACTGGTTGATACGGCACGAAATTACCATCACGTTCCTACCAACGGCGTTGGCTGAGAGTGTGATAGGCTTGGAATGGCCCTCAACGACTTCGTTGCGCTTTCTGCTAACTGGGGCTGATAGATTGAATCGTTACCCATCGCCTGGCTTACCCTTTACATTGATCAACAACTACGGTCCAACTGAGGCAACCGTCGTAGCTACATCTGGCCCCGTGCTTCCTAGCGAGAACGCAGGTGGACCTCCACCTATCGGTCGTCCTATCGCCAACACGCGAATCTACCTTCTGGATGAGCAGTTGCGACAGGTCTCTATCGGTGAGTTGGGTGAACTTTACATTGGAGGTGCAGGACTCGCCAAGGGTTATCTCAATCGTCCCGAACTCACCTCCGAGCGATTCATCCCACATCCCTTTAGTGATGAGCCCGATGCACGTCTCTACAAGACAGGTGACTTAGCCCGCTATCTGCCGGATGGTCAGATCGCTTTTTTGGGACGCATTGATTCTCAGGTCAAAATCCGTGGCTTCCGTATCGAAACAAACGAGATCGTGTCGGCGTTAAATCGTCATCCTTCTATTCACGCCAGCGTCGTAATCGCGCGTGAAGATGTCACCGGTGACAAGCGTCTCATTGCATATATTGTGTTTGCCCCTGGCGAACACACTAGCGCATCTTCACTTAGGGAAGCTCTTGCTACCCAACTTCCTGACTACATGCTTCCAGCAACGTTTGTTGTACTGGAGTCGCTGCCCCAAACTCCAAATGGAAAGGTAGATCGCAACGCACTGTCTGCGTCGGACGAAACCAATACGTTAGAGGATGAGTTTATAGTACCACCAACCACGCCGCTTGAAGAAAGGCTGGTAGAAATCGTGGCACCGCTCCTGGGTCTAACACAGGTTAGCATTGACGACAACTTCTTTATGATCGGGGGACACTCACTGCTGGGCACACAGCTCATCATGTACGTCGCCGAATCATTTGGCATTGAGCTTACCCTGCGGAGCCTCTTTAATGCTCCGACGATACGAGAACTGGCTGTCGAGGTCGAGCAGTTCATTTTTGCTAAGGTAGAGGCGATGAGCGACGACGAGGTCCAGAATTTGCTGGCATAGTGCTATAACGCATGGAGGAACAAAGATGACGCTGCATAAAGGATCATCGTCCGCAACGGGTAAACAAAAGCCAGTCCTGAGCTTGTACCATCTACTCGATCAAGAAGTACTCGCAAACCCATATCCTTTATATCATCAATTGCGTGCCGAAGACCCGGTGCATTGGGATCCATTTCTGCACGCGTGGGTGGTTACGCGTTATGTAGATGTGATTACGGTGTTCCAGCACTTCTCTGCGAACCGCACACCTACGCCCGAACAGTTAACCGCTCTTGGCTTGTCGTCACTCACGCCGCTTGCACAGGTGATGGTACGCCAGATGCTCTTTCTGGACCCACCCGCTCACGGGCGAGTGCGTGGACTGGCATCGAAAGCCTTTACGCCGCGCCGCGTTGAGGTACTGCGCTCTCATATCCAGGACATCACCAATAGTTTGCTAGATGCCGTACAAGACAAGGGAAGTATGGATGTCATTGCTGATCTGGCCTATCCGCTGCCTGCCATCGTCACCGCCGAAATGCTCGGTGTATCAACCTCCGATTGGCGGCAGCTCACAGTGTGGTCTGCTGACTTCGCGCAGGTGCTTGGCAACTTCCAGCACAATCCCGAACGCGCTCCGCAGGTGATCCGTAGCTTGCAGGCGATGATTGCCTACTTCCGGGCCGCCATTGAGGATCATCGAGAGCATCCGCGTGATGACCTTATTAATGCCTTGCTCACAGCGGAGGTCGATGGAGACTGCCTCACAGAGGACGAGGTGATCGCCAATACTATCGTAACGATGGTTGGTGGTCAGGAGACGACGACCAACCTGATTGGCAATGGCATCCTCTCCTTACTCCGCCATACAGATCAGCTTGAAAAGCTCAAATCCAATTTGTCGCTGGTTCCCTCTGCGGTTGAGGAACTATTACGTTATGAAAGTCCCAGTCAGCAAACGGCGCGACTGGCACCAGAGGATGTCGAGCTAGGCGGGAAACATATTCAGAAGCGTCAAGCGGTTATCGCGGTGATGGGGGCAGCGAACCGAGATCCAGAACGCTTCCCCGATCCTGATCGCCTCGACATCTGTCGGCAGGATAACCGTCATGTCGCCTTTGCCTGGGCCAGTCACTTCTGCTTCGGAGCACCTCTGGCACGTATCGAAGGCCAGATCGCCTTTGAAACAGTTTTACGTCGTATGCCCAATTTGAAGCTGAATACCGATAAAGTGAGCTGGCGCGAAAATCTGGGACTACGCGGTCTCATACGTTTACCAGTTACCTTTTAATGCGCTCTTATGCTTGTCTAGTACTTACAATTGTATCCTACGTTTACTGTCTCAAGGTGTGTATTCGTAGGAGTGGAATTACTTTGAGAATGTCTAGTCTATATGCCCCGCTTGCCAGAAATGGATTTCATTATGACAAATACTATAGAGCTATCAGAAGCGAAACGTGTCCTACTTGAAAAATACCTGGGGGGTCGCTTTCCACAAACGCCGAGAGGAACAAACTTTATTCCGCGCCATCCTCAGAGCGATGTGGCACCACTTTCCTATGGACAACAGCAACTGTGGCTTCTCGCCCAACTCTTGCCCGATACGCCGGTCTATACTGAATGCGTAACTATTCATATGCCCGGCTTGCTCGATGACGCAGCACTGGAACGGAGCTTTAATGAGTTCATTAGGCGTCATGAAGCATGGCGCACTAGCTTTCCGCTCGTGGACGGGCAACCGGTCCAAATGATTCACCCCACGCCAACGTTTACACTGCCAGTGGTGGACCTGCGGTACCTTCCCGAGGCAGAGCGGGAGGCCGAGGCTCTCCGACTGGCAACTGAGGATGCGAAAATTCCTTTCGATATTGCCAATGGCCCACTCCAGCGTGCGACGCTCATTCACTTGGAAGACATGGAGCACCGCTTGGTCTTGACCTTGCACCATATCATTTTTGATGGCGTTGCTCTCTATCAGGTCTTCCTTCCAGAAATGTGGACCCTCTATGAGGCATTCTCGAAGGGAAAACCATCACCGCTTCCCCCATTGCCTATTAAGTATGCCGACTACGCAATTTGGCAACGAGAGTCGCTGGCAGGGGAAGTGTTTGCAGACCAACTGAGCTACTGGAAGCAGCAGCTTGCCGATGCTCCTGCGCTCCTGGAATTGCCCACAGATCGGCCTCGCCCACAGGTTACCAGCTACAATGGGTCGACGCGCCCATTTAGTCTGTCTAAGCAGCTCACAGACGCTCTCAAAGCCCTGGGCCGTCGGGAAGGGGTGACCCTGTACATGATTTTAGTAGCGGCGTTCCAGGCATTACTTTATCGTCATACAGGACAGGAAGATCTTCTGATCGGCATGGTTACCGCAGGTCGCAGACGTAAAGAAGTTGAAAAGTTGATGGGATTTTTCCTCAACACGCTGGTGCTTCGCACCGATCTGTCTGGCAATCCCACCTTTCGTGAACTATTGAAACGTGTGCGCGAGGTGACCCTAGACGCCCAGGTTTACCAGGATCTGCCTTTCGAGTATCTAGTTAAGGAGTTGCACCCAGAACGCAATGCGGGCCAGAACCCGCTCATTCAGGTGATGATTTCTCTTGAACCTGCCTTACCTGTCCTTCCGTCGGGATGGACTCTGACCCAAATGGATGTCGAGACTGAGACCGCCAAGTTTGATCTATCCCTCGAACTTGATGATCGACAGGAAGGTCTCATTGGTCGCTTCGAGTACCGCACTGATTTATTCGACGAGTTAACCATTGACCGGATGGCAGGGCACTGGCAGACACTCTTGGAAGGCATCGTAGACGATCCCGAGCAATGCATCGAGTATCTGCCCCTCTTGACAGAGACGGAGCGGCAGTTGCTGTTAGTTGAGTTGAACGCCACTCAGACAGCATACCTTAAAGATCAGTGTGTCCATCAGCTTTTTGAGGCCCAGGTGGAACGCACACCTGATGCCATCGCCGTTGTGTTTGAAGGGCAGCAACTCACCTACCGAGAACTCAATAAGCGTGCTAATCAACTTGCCCATTATTTACGCGGACGAGGCGTGGGACCAGATGTCCTGGTGGGCGTATGTATGGAGCGTTCGCTAGACATGGTGATCGCGTTACTTGGTGTCTTGAAAGCTGGTGGTGCGTATGTGCCCCTTGATCCCACATCACCGAAAGAGCGTATGGCTTTTATGCTTGAAGACATGCAAACATCGATACTTCTGACACAACAGAAGTTTGTCTCGTCTCTGCCCACCCACAATGTGCAGACGCTCTGCCTGGATACCATGTGGGCACCAATTGCTAACGAGGTGCCAACCAATCCAGTATGCAATGTCTCGGCAGAGAACTTGAGTTATACCATTTATACATCAGGCTCGACAGGCAAACCAAAGGGTGCCATGAACATCCATCGCGGACTCGTTAATCGCTTGTTGTGGATGCAGCAGGAGTACCAACTGACAGCAGAAGACCGCGTGTTACAGAAGACGCCATTCACGTTCGATGTCTCGGTGTGGGAGTTCTTCTGGCCTCTGCTCACAGGTGCAACGCTTGTCGTCGCGCGACCCGGTGGTCATCAAGATGCTTCCTACATTGCCTCCCTTATCGCGGAACAACGTATCACGACGTTACACTTTGTTCCTTCGATGCTGCAAATATTCTTGCAAGCGCCAGACCTGGAACCATGTAACAAAAGTTTGCAGCGTGTTATCTGCAGTGGTGAAGCTCTACCTTTTGCCTTGCAAGAGCGTTTCTTCGCACGCATGGATGCTGATTTGCACAATCTTTATGGACCAACCGAAGCCTCCATCGACGTAACCTACTGGCACTGTCAGCGCGAAAGCCAACAGCACATTGTGCCGATTGGTCGCCCTATTGCCAATACACAGATATATCTTGTAGATTCGTCGATGCGCCCTGTGCCGATTGGAGCAACAGGCGAGTTATACATCGGCGGTGTAGGTGTTGCACGTGGTTATCTCAACCGTGCTGAATTGACACGAGAACGTTTTGTTGCTGACCCTTTCAGCACGCAGCCGGACGCACGTCTCTATCGTACTGGCGATCTTGCACGGTATCGTGCTGACGGTGCCATCGAGTACCTGGGTCGCCTCGACCACCAAGTGAAGATTCGGGGTTTTCGTATCGAGTTGGGAGAGATCGAAGAGGCACTCAGACAACACCCCGAAGTGCGCGAGACCGTGGTAATGGCACCGGAGGACACTATGGGAGACAAGTATCTGGTAGCGTATATCGTTGCAGTTCAAGGCCGAACTCCTCTCATTAAAAATTTGCGGAGCTTTCTGAAAGAGAAACTACCGGAGTACATGGTTCCTTCGGCTTTCATGCTGCTTGATGCCCTACCACTCACCTCTAACGGGAAGATAGATAGGCGTGCCTTGCCAACTCCTAAGTTCATCGAGCGTGCGGAGGAAGAAAGCTATGTGGCTCTTACGTTGCTGGTGCATCAGCAGTTAATAGAGATATGGGAAGAACTGTTGGACCAACAACCCGTTCAAATCAAAGACAACTTTTTCGATGTGGGAGGCCATTCCCTGCTTGCCGCTCGCCTTGTCGCTCGCATCGAGCAAGTGTGTGGTAAGAAGGTACCTCTTGCTACCCTGTTTGCTAACCCAACCATAGAGCAACTGGTGAATGCTCTGCAAACCGAAGAAGAGAGGCACTCTCGTACTCCAATTGTAGCTGTTCAGGCCAGCGGATCAAAGCGGCCTTTCTTCTATTTGCATGGAGCCTGGAATAGTGAAGCCTTTCATTGCTTCCATCTAGCACGCCAAGTTGGACCTGATCAACCTTTTTATGCGCTCGAACCGTACCATTTTGATGACCTACAAGTTGCTCCCACAGTGGAGGACATGGCCGCGGCTCATATTCAGTCCATACGTAACGTTCAGCCAGAAGGTCCGTACCTGCTGGGTGGCTTTTGCAATGGAGGTTTGACGGCTTATGAGATGGCCCGACAACTTCAGGCGCAAGGGCAGAAGGTTGATCTGCTGGTTTTGATCGATCCAGCAGATTATCCTATCTTACATAAATTGGTGTATGGTGCAATTCGTCGTGTTGGGCAACTGCTTCGGCTCGGCCAGGATAAGCAATTGGAATGGTTTCTACGCTTGCGTCATACGTATAAATATTTGCGACATGAAAGGAGTGTGCAAAACCTCAAGGCATTCAGAGCCATTGATCCCAGCATCCAAACGCTTTTTCCATCAGCAGATGCCCTCCGTCAGGACAATATCGCTCTATGGAACTGGATAGTTATGGGTTACGGATATACTCCTTATCCTGGCAAGGCTACACTGTTTTGGGCTCATGAAGAGCCGTTTCGTGGGGTGTGGAGGCGGAAAGCGGCTCAAGAGAAAGACATAGAGATGCATGTCATTCCTGGTACACACATTGGTTGTTTAACCGACCATGTTCAGGCTTTAGCTGAAGAGTTGAGAAAGTGTCTCAGTCAGGCGCAAGTGGCCAAGTTGAAGGAAAGCGAGTACGGTGAAAACGTTCCTGTATCAGTGGATTAAGACGAATTTCGTCATGTTATTCAATGCTGCGTCATTAGTCGCAACCTTTGCGATAGCGTCAGTGCTTGGCTTCGCGTATTGGTGGGTAGCAGCCCGGCAGTTTCCGCCCGAAGCCATAGGCTTTGCCTCGGCTGCGATTTCAGCTACGTCGCTGCTTGGAATTATCTGTATGCTGGGATTAGGAACCTTGTTGATTAGGGAATTACCGAGGCAAGAAGGTAAAGTAGTATCGCTCATCAGCACGGCTCTAACTCTGGTTGCCTGTGTAGGAGGGGGCGTTGGTCTGCTGTTTGCAGTTGTTGTTCCTTCTCTGTCTGTTGATTTGCAACCGCTACGAGCAAACATCCAAAACGTCGCACTTTTCGGTGTTGGCGTCAGTGTGGCTGCGGTTGCTTTAGTCCTTGACGAGGCTTTGATCGGGCTGCTACGGAGCGATCTGAAACTCTGGCGCAATACCCTCTTTTCTAGTGCGAAACTTGTTGCTCTCTTTGTAGCAGGTGTTTGGCTCTTTCAACGAACAGGGCTGACAATGTATGCAACATGGGTAATAGGCTGTGTCTTTTCATTAGCTGCTCTTGGGGGATTTGCCGTATGGAGGGGCAAGTGGACGGGAAGAATTTTTCTCCCACATATGGGACTACTACGCGAGTTGGGACCCTTGGCCTTGCAACATCATCTCCTCAACCTTGTCTTTCAAGTACCAGCTATGGCTTTGCCCGTACTTGTCACCGTCCTGGTGTCGGCAACCATGAATGGCTGGTTCTATATTGCCTTTTTGCTTGCGGACATGGCGTATATCGTTTCCTATGCTCTTACGACTGCGCTCTACGCAGCCAGTTCTGCCCGGCCAGATACCCTGGCACATAAAGCGCGATTGACATTAGGTCTTGCAGTGGTCGTTTGTATATGCGTGAACTGCATCTTGCTGTTTGGATACAAGCAACTGTTGGGGTTCTTTGGCCCGAGCTACGCTCAACAAGGGGCATGGAGCCTACGCATTCTGGGGCTAGGAGTATTTCCATCTATCATCAAGGAGCACTACATAGCAATCTGTCGTATACAAGACCGCGTCACACATGCTTTGCTCCCACTCACGATAGGTGCTCTCCTTGAAGTAGGGGCAGCAGCACTGGGAGCACGGCTGGGCGGTATATCAGGGTTAAGTCTCGGTTATGTCATAGCAGTTGGCATTGAAGCCCTGTATATGTCTCCGGTGGTGTACAAGATTGTGCGGCCCATCAGGACGGCAACCGAGAAAGAACGACAACTACCATACACTTCGTATTCCAGCGAAGCCTCTACTGTAGATACACATGCAGACAAAGTAGGTTTGAAACAATGAAACGAACTCGTCAGAGTGTACCCTTGCGGGTGACTACGCGGCTAGGTCGTTTCCACAGAGGGCACCTGCAAGGGTACACTCTGACGAGTCCGCTTCCCCCACAAGGATGGAAAACCAATACTACACCCATGAGAAAAAGAAGTGCATTAGCTCTTACAGAGCACTTCCATGTGCTGAGGATTGTTACATTCTTCCTGCTTCTTGTTATTCCTCTCATAATATTCATAAGTTTACCTCAACTGGGTCTCAGACAGGGTGTAGCAGGAAATCCATTTATCGCCAAATCTGGTCCAAATTTGATAGTGCATGATTCGCAGCTTCGTCTTATAGGATATAACTGGCATTGGATGGGAACTGATTGTGGAGCACCAGATGATTCAGATATTGATACAACTTTTGCTCAGATCAAGACGGTTTCACATGGCAATGTTGTCAGGACAGCATTTTATCAAGGCGGCAGTAATGATGGTACCTATACTGATTTTGATCGCTACATTACCTATGCAAAGAAATACGGATTGTATATTGTTCCCATCCTTGTCAATCACTGGACAAGTTGTGAACCTTCAACGGATATGAAAACGACATCCTGGTATCAGTCAGGCTATACACAAACGCATGATGGATATCCACTCTCATTCCATGATTATGCAGTAAGGCTAGCACAGCATTATGCTAATGAACCAACCATTGCTTTCTGGCAACTTGTGAATGAGCCGGATACTGATGTGTGCGGTTCTATTGGTGCCCATGTTTTGAGAAGTTTTGCCGATGTTATGACCACTGCCATTAAAGCCGTTGATCCCAATCACATGGTGGATTTGGGGGCGCCAGGAGGATGTGCGGGTGATACTACAGCAGACTACACAACGATTGCGAGTAGCAATGTTGACCTGTGCGACGTCTGGCATGACTATAACCAGGCTACAACTTCATCGCCTTCAAATATGCAGCAGCACATCGCCGTCTGTCACAACCTCAACAAACCATCCTTTGTCGGTGAATCAGGCATCGGTGCTGATATCACAGCAAGTGGAGACGGTTCTGGGACCGTGACAACAACCAGTCTAAAGCAGCGAGCAACCTTTTTTGATGCAAAGCTGAGTGCTGGTTTTAATGCAGGGCTTATAGGATATATAATTTGGAACAAAGGTAGCCAGAGTGATCAGGACGATATCGGACCCAGTGATCCAACGGAACGTATTTTGGCAAAATATGCTTAGTGGTGCATTCGTTTTGGATCAACCGGTTCAGATTAACATTACTTATGAACAAGGTGGTTCTGAATGGGAGCCATTGAGCAAGAATAACCACGCGAAAGCTTAGGGGAATGCCTCAGCGTATGTCTGATGTGTCATCTCCCTACTTGTATGATATACTTCTCTTATAATCTGTACACACCAACGAGCAGCAATAGAAGGAGCTTATATCATGGCTGTGTCTCATGTCATCGAGGACGAAAAGGCACTTATAGAGGCGATTCGAGAGTTGGCCCAGGAGCGCGTAGCACCCCGTGCGGCAGAGATTGACCGCACAGGCGAGTTTCCCTGGGATATGAAGGAACTACTGGCGCAACAGGATATCCTGGCGATGCCGTTTCCCGTTGAGTATGGCGGCGTTGGCGCGAGCGAGTTGTCAATTGTGATGGCGATTGAGGAGCTTTCACGTTGCTGCGCGACAACTGGCCTGCTACTCGCAGTACAACAACTGGGATCAACTCCAATTCTACTTGCTGGTACCGAGGAGCAGAAGCGTAAATACTTCCCCAAGTTGGCGAGTGGCGAATGGTTGGCAGCTTATGGTCTCACCGAATCCGACTCTGGTTCAGACTCAGCGGCGATGCGAACGACGGCGGTACGTCAGGGTGATAAGTACATTCTCAATGGCTCGAAACGCTTTATCACGAACGGCGGCCTTGCACAGGTCAACTCTGTAATGGCTATCACCGACCAGACAAAGGGCACGCGCGGCATCAGTGCCTTTATCGTTGAGCGCGACTTTCCAGGCTTCTCCGTTGGACGCATCGAAGACAAGATGGGCATTCGTGGCTCACAAACGGCGGAATTGATATTTACCGACTGTGAAGTTCCAGCAGAAAACATTCTGGGACGCGAGGGCGATGGCTTTAAGATTGCGATGGGTACGCTTGACCGCACACGTCCTGGTATCGCGGCACAGGCGGTCGGCATTGCACAGGGGGCACTCGACCTTGCCGTTGCCTATGCGAAGCAACGCGTGCAGTTCAACAAGCCAATCGCCGAAAATCAGGGCATCCAGTTTATGCTGGCGGACATGGCGACAAAAACTGAGGCGGCTCGCTTGCTCGTCTATAACGTCGCCGAGATGATAGACCGCGGTGAAAAGAACTTCGGCAAATATTCTTCGATGGCGAAGTTGTTTGCCTCCGATATCTCGATGGAAGTCACAAACGATGCTATACAGGTGCTTGGTGGTTATGGCTACATAACAGAGTACCCCGCGGAACGTATGATGCGCGATGCCAAGATCACACAGATTTACGAAGGCACGAACCAGATACAACGTCTGGTGATAGCGCGTGCTTTATTGACCGCTGAATAATAACAGTAACACAAGGCTCAGAGCAATATCTGAGCCTTGTTATCTCCTAAATTGCTTTCTAACGGAGAAAACCGCATGACATCGCTTTCCTTCGATCAGGTAGCCCATGCATACGATGCGACGCGTGGCTATCCTGATGACGTTGCGCGAAAAATCGTACTGGCTATTGAAAATGCGGCTCATGCAACTGCTCAAACGCGGTTTATAGAGGTAGGTGTGGGTACGGGTCGCATCGCGTTGCCGCTTGCCTCGTTAGGACATATCTACACAGGCGTCGATATTTCAGAAAAAATGGTCGCGCAATTACAGGAGAAACTCCTTTCGGCTTCCTGGCAGCTTCCAACACAGGACTGGGGTGCGCTACCAGATGAGGATAAAAAACGTCCCGTCGTTGTGCAACGCTATGTGCAGTCCATCCCTCCTGCATCTCTTCGCCTCGTGATGTCGGATATCACGCGCCTTCCATTTCGCAACGCCTCGTTTGATATTGCCGTCGCGGTTCACATCTTTCATCTCGTCGATGGCTGGCAGCGTGCGGTACAAGAGATTGTGCGCGTCTTGCGTCCCGGCAGCGCACTTCTCCACTGCTGGGATGAGCATGGAAAGAGTGACGTGCAAAATATTTCGGAAGAATGGCACCGTATCCTCCAGTCATTGGGTGTAAAGGGAAGACGACCAGGAGCCTCGTCCGTTCACTTAGTTACTGAGTGGTTACGTGAACGGAACTTGCAAACGCAGAGAATAGAGGCCGTGACATGGGAGCGTAGCGTCACATCGCGCCAGATACTCGAAAATATCACACATCGTCTCTGGTCAAACACATGGAGTATCCCCGACTCAGTCTTTGTGCCAGCCGCGCAACGTCTCACTACATGGGCAAACGAACGTTATAGCACTGATATGGATACGCCGCGCATACAGGAATGCCGCTTTATTATTAGCAAAACACAAATCTAGGGCTGATATTCATTGGACGTGATTATTTTCATCGGACTACAAGGTGCGGGCAAAAGTACATTTTATCGAAAGTATTTTGCCACAACGCACATCTATGTCAGTAAAGATTTGTTGACGCGTAGCAAGACAATGAACAAAGACGCGAAACAAAACAACCTTGTCGAAGAGGCTCTGCAAGCTGGCCGTTCGATTGTGATCGACAATACAAACACCACTTTGAAGGACCGTGAGCAGCTTATCCGTATCGCCCATTCTTACAATGCTAAGGTGATTGGCTATTACTTCGATGTCTCGGTTCGTGAATGTCTTGTCCGCAACAAAGAACGCTCTGGCAAGGCGCAAGTGCCCGACAAAGCCATTTACATTACCGCTAAGAGAATGGTGCTGCCGACGTATGAAGAGGGTTTTGACGTGCTGTTTCGCGTGTATACGAAAGATAACGGACTTTTTGATATAGTTGATTGAAATACGAACATTGAATAGAGCGTATTTCAGCCAGTCTTATTGTGTATGATGGAGTCTATTATGACCTTACAGAGAAAAACACAAGTCGAGTCGCTCTTAGCACTAGCAACGAATGGGAGTCAACCTCTCCTCGACTATCTTGCGAAGCGACTCATCCCAGCGGTGAGTATCGCTGTCATCAACGATTATCAGATCGAGTGGGCATCTGCGTATGGATTTCGTGAGAGGGGTCAACCAGAGAGCGTTGATACCCAGACCCTCTTTCAAGCGTGTTCCATGAGTAAGGCAGTGACAGCTATAGCCGCACTTCGTCTGGTTGAACAGGGAAGACTCGACTTGGATGTTGATATTAACACTTTTCTTACCTCCTGGAAACTTCGGCCTCAACGCTCCTGGCAGCCACACGTGACGCTTCGACAATTACTAAGTCATACTGCAGGAACATCCGTTGCTTGGTATCCTGGCTACCATCGTGACCAGGATATCCCGACGTTGCATGAGATTTTAGATGAGAATCAACCGAGCAATACTCCTGGAGTTCGCGTCATCACCATTCCTGGAATACGCTTTCGCTACTCAGGAGGGGGATACTGTGTCGTGCAACAGGTCCTTGTGGATGTCATGAAGAAACCTTTCCCTGAACTGATGCGTACACTGATCTTTAATCCACTCGAAATGCATCAAAGTACTTATGAACAGCCGTTATCTGCAGAAAAATGGGAGAGTGCAGCCACAGGACACCGTGCAGGAGGCAAGCCTGTTCCGGGTAAATGGCATATTTATCCAGAGATGGCTGCAGCGGGTCTTTGGACAACGCCATCTGATTTTGCACGTTTTGCGCTTGATCTACAATTGATACAAGCAGGAATGACAGGGCAATTGCTCTCTGCACACATGCTCAACGAACTCTTGACTCCACAATGCAATGCTGGGGATCGTGGAGACATCGGACTAGGAGTATTCATTTATGGAACAGGCAAGAAAGCACGTTTTGGGCATGCAGGTGACAATACTGGCTTTAACTGTGATTGGATTTCCCTTCTGCATAAAGGACAGGGATGTGTCATTATGACCAACTCTGATGAGGGTTGGAGGATCGTGGACAAACTGCAGCACATTATTGCTCAGGTATATGAATGGCCTGCTATTCAATCCGAAAATAAACTTCACAATGTAAAAGAAAGTTCTCATGATGATGAGTATGTGGGAGAATATGAACTTCGACCAAACTTGCATCTCTCCATTGTGAAAACCGGGAGGCATCTCTTCTTACATGTTCCACAGCAAGCACCACTTCCACTATTACAGGTAGATGACATGATGTATCGGCTAGGAAATCTCGAAGACACTATCACGTTTCTCAAAAACGAGCAAGGTGCGATAGATATGCTCATTTTGCAACAAGAGGCAAGCCAAGTAGTAGCTAGGAAACTTCGCGCTTAGACATTTCTAAATGAAGTTCTTCTTTTAAGTTGGCGAAGTGAGTCAACAATCACTTCGCCTTGACAGTATCCGCTTCATGCAGAACCACCCCCACTATCACAAGAACAATGCCCGCAATCTCAACGAATGATGGTATCTGACGTAGTACAACAACTCCAACAGCGGCTGCCGTTGCGGGAAGCAATGAGAGCAAGAGTGCAAACGTTGCTTGTGGCAAGCGTGCCATCGCAAACTGGTCACATACATATGGAATGACCGAGGAGCAAATCCCTACGCCGATACCAGCAAGCAAGAGAACTGGTTGTGTGAACACAGGAAGTACATCAACAAAGCCAATAGGCGTAACTGCTATTAGAGCAATGAGCATAGCCGCACCGAGTCGATCAATACCAGCACTTCCGCCATCCTCAGCAATACGATGTCCAAGTATCACGTACAGCATGAACAGAATACAGTTGGCAAAGGCGAACACGAACCCTAGCGGTTGCCCTCCCAGCCGCGCATCTGTGAGCAAAAAACCACCTGTAGCAGCCAGGACTAGTGCGCTGATATTTCGTGGTGTGCGTGCGCCGAAAACTGCTAAGGTAATTGGACCAATAAACTCAATCGCTCCCACCGTTCCGAGTGGGATACGCGCAATCGCGAGATAAAAGCAAGAGTTCATCAAGCCGAGTACGATGCCAAGCGCGAGTAGAATGCGTCGCTTTGACCATGATGAGGCAAGAAACATATGCCAGGGTTGACGCCAAGCGGCGAAAACAACAGCGGCACTCGCGATACGTAACCATGCTACACCTAGTACAGATACATGAGCAAAGAGTAGGACCGCGAAGGCTGGCCCTAAGTAGTGAAAGACAGCACTGACCAGAAAAAATGCCTGTGGTGGCACCCTATCAGTTATACTTGCTTTTCTTAAAGAAACCATTGCTTTCCCTCCTGAATGTTTACCCATATGGTACAATGAGAATCAGGAAAGATACATAGCAATATCAAGGTATAAATGAAGATATGGATAAAGATTTAAAGAAAAAACATTTGTTTGCTTATTCCCCTGCCAACAAAGAAATTGACTCATTGAACCTTCGGATATTAGAAGAGCTTCAACGCGATCCCCGCCTAACTATGTCCGAGTTGGGGCGACGAGTAGGAATGTCCTCACCCGCTGTAACTGAACGTGTACGTCGTTTGGAGGAGGCTGGAGTGATTTGCGGCTATTCGCTAGATTTAGACCCTGTTGCGCTTGGACTACCTATCGCGGCCTATGTGCGTATTCGTCCAAGCTCAGGTCAGCTTCCCAGGATTGCCGAACTCGCGCAACAGATTCCAGAGGTCGTTGAATGTCACCGCGTCACGGGTGAGGACTGCTTTGTACTCAAAGTGCATATTCCCTCTATTGACCAGCTTGATCGGCTCCTCGACAGCTTCCTCTTGTATGGCTCGACCACCACCACGATTATCCAATCCTCACCAGTTCCGCTACGGCCTCCGCCATTACCAGAAGATACAACTACTGAATAAAAGTATATACGCAGTTTGTGTTATCAGAGCTACGTAATGGCGAAATACAGGGTGTGCTAGGCGTTTTATTAGTAGCGCAAAGAATCGTTTATCAAGATGAAGAGATCAAAATTGCTATCGTTAAGCTGCAAGAGGATGAACGGAAAGAGGTACGTGAGGAAGCACGTAAGGCAACGTAGGGGCCGTTATTTATAACGCCCAAACACGAGCGAAGCAATGTGCGAGTCCCATTGTGACACACCGGATGCATGTTAAGCATATTCCAGGAAGAAGATGAGCTATGATTGAGTCAAATGGTCCAACAACACTTGCTATGAATGTTCCTACACCACCGAATGTACACGTTTCAATAAGACGGCTCTTTGCCTTTGTGCTTGATTGTATCTTTTTTACCATCTTACAGGCGATTATCAGCATTGGCTTTGGCGTCAATCGCTATATCAATAACTTCCCGGCGCTATTTGGTATCTCAACCTCCAATAATCAAGGGCTGCCTGCACACGCAGCTACGACAGTGGTTGACTGGCCCTGGCTGGTGTTAATTACCTTTCTCTACTTTTTTCTACAAGAGGGAGCATTTGGTACGACGCTTGGTAAAGCTATATTCGGATTGCGTGTGGTTGATCTAAACGGTGGTCGTCTTACCTGGCGTGCTGCCTTGATACGAAATATGCTTTTGTTTGTCGATGCTGTATTCACGTCGCTTGTTGCCGCCATCTCAATGGCTACATCACCAAATCGACAACGTGTTGGTGATCGCTTTGCCCACACGCTCGTCGTTAGTGCAGAAACAGCACCTTACGCAGCCTATCCACGAAAAACACTCTATCGACGCTTACAACTTTTTGTGGTTGGTTTGATGTTACTCCTCGCTGTTTGTTACGCAGGGTCGTATTATCTGGGACCTGCACGCATTCTCGAAGGTTGGAAGAACACAGGGCAAGGTTTGTTTTATCAAAAAAATGGTGCTTCGTATAGTCTAGGGAATCCTACCTGGAAAAATGGCACAGTAACCTATCCAATAACCTATACTATGCTGTCAAATGGGAAGCACTGTACTGGTAGCGTGACGTTTCAGCATACCACCGATGTAGTATCGCCCTGGCAAGTGTATGAATACCAGGACAATTGCCCCTCGTAAAATCCTTTTCTTAAATAAACAAACGCTTGAGGCATGAGCGATATATCGCTCATGCCTCAAGCGTTTGTTTATTTACTCTCTAGAGCGCGGGCGACGATTTCGGAGATGTCTTCGACCTTGATCTTCTCTTCGGCCTCGACGCCCTTGACACCATCCTCGAACATGGTGATACAGAAGGGGCACGCTGCTGCGAGAACCTCTGCGTTTGTTTCGAGAGCCTCGTTGACACGTGTCTGGTTGATACGCTTGCCGATCTTCTCTTCCATCCAGGCACGCCCACCACCACCGCCGCAACAGAAGCTCTTGTTGCGGTTACGGCGCATCTCGGTGATACCTTCGCTATTGAGTACGGTTAATACGCGGCGTGGCTCATCGTACACATCGTTGTAGCGACCGATGTAACATGGGTCGTGATAGGTTAGCTTGCGCTGGTCGAAGCCTTCGGGCAGCGTGATTTGCTGATTGCTCAAAAGCGAGTCGATATACTGTGTGTGATGCACCACTTCGTAGTTGCCACCAAGCTGTGGATACTCGTTCTTGATGGTATTGAAGCAGTGCGGACACGCGGTAAGCACAGTACGCTTCTTCGTTGCGACAGCAGTATGACCATTGCTTGCGGAATGCCCATTATTGGCGTTTGCTGTATTGAAACCGTAGCCGTTAAGCGTCTCGATGTTCTGTTGCGCCTGCATCTGCCACAGGTATTCGTTACCGATACGTCGCGCTGGATCGCCCGTACAGGACTCTTCGGGACCAAGGATTGCGAAGTTGATGTGCGCCGCCTTGAGTACCTTCGCTACTGAGGTCGCAACGCTCTTGTTGCGCTGATCGAACGAACCCATACAACCAACCCAGTACAACACATCGGCTTCAGGATTTTCGGCGAGCAGTGGAATATCCATACCAGCCGCCCATTCCGCACGCTTATCGTTGCTAATCTCCCACGGATTGCCGTTGCGCTCAATATTGTTGAGAACAGAGACGGTCTCTTCTGGGAAGTCGCTCTCTTCCATCACAAGGTGACGGCGCATATCAACAATCTTAGGAATATGTTCGATAGCGACTGGACATATCTCCATACAGGCCATACAGGTCGTGCAGGCCCACAGTGCCTCATTCGAGATGATGCCACCAACCATAGGCTCATGGTGTGCTTCAACCTCATCGGGAGTCTTATCTGCTTTGACGCCAGCAATGCCAAGTTTGCTGTACAACGACTTCTCGCCAAGTATAGCAGGACTCTCGACGAAAAGGGCCTCTTTGACGCCCAGGATAATCTCTTTCGGGAAGAGCGGCTTGCCCGTATTGCTTGCGGGACATACAGTATTACAGCGTCCACACTCGGTACAGGCATAGCCATCAAGTAGTTGTTTCCAGGTAAATTGCTCGGCCTTCGAAACACCGTAATCTTCACGGTCTTCGATGTTTTCCAGTAAAGGTAACGCACCTCTCGGCTTATAGTTGCGGAAGAAGACGTTGAACGGGGTTGCCATCAGGTGCAGGTGTTTGGAGCGTGGCAGGTAAATCAAGAAGCCAAGCACCGTACCAATATGCAGCCACCAGAATATACGATACCAGATAATGTTTGCTTGTGTCCCCAAACCTGCAAAGAGCGGCCCAAATAGCGCACCGATGGGCGTCCATGCAGCACCATTGCTTGCGGCATACTCGAAGCCTTCGACCAATGCCAGCGTGATAACCACCAGCAAAATCAGGCCGAGAATGATAAAGCCATCCCACGGACCATGCAAGCTACTGTTCAACTGTTTGGGACGCACAATGCCACGCCGAATCGCGAAGACGATGAGCGCGAATATGACGAATACAACAAAAATGTCGAGTACCCATGCAAAGACACGATTGTCACCTAGCAGGGGCAGAGAGCCATTGAAGGCTCCAAGTATAAGGTTGAGGAGTCCAAACTGGATGATAATAAAGCCCCAGAAGGTGAAAAAGTGTGCGAGACCAGGAATTGGATCACGTAGCACCGCGCTTTGCCCAAGCACAACCGTAAAAATCTCGCCGAAGCGGTCGTCGATGTGATCGGTGCGGTTCTCTCTCTGTGCCTTTGCCAGCAGCGTAACCAGCATACCAGCGCGAACGCCAAAGAGAACCAATGCTCCCACGAAGAGAAGCACAAAGAGGATGGTGCCGAATAATCCCCCGGTGGGTGAAATAACAGGGGGTGTCATGATAGTCTCCGTTCCAAATTACCACTGTTCAAGTATAAGTTCCGAAATCCATGTGAAATGGTTATCTCGTGCTACTAATGTGAGACCGTATTGTAAAGCTGTTGCCGCTATCCAAAGATCGTTGTCTGGAAGCATCTGACCTTTCTTCGCCTGTTGATGTCGGATGCGTCCATAAATCTCCGCTGTCTTGCTGTCTGCAACCAAGATAGTTAAAGTTTGTTCTATTTTGTTTACATCAGAAAGCCCTTTTTCTACATTGGTCGAGTGTTCTGCTCCATAATGAAGTTCACCGGAAGCTATAGCTGACGTGTAAAGATTGGCATTCGTTGGTACACGCTGAAGAACAGTGATATCTTCTCTGATTAAGAAGATAAGTATACTGGTATCAAGCAGATAACCAATGTTCATCAGGATCAATCCTCTCACAATCTTCTATAGCCCTCTCCATTGAATCAACTTCTTCTGGAGACATTGAAAAATGAAGGTCTAGTAACGCTTTTCCTGGTGTTCCTGGCGGCAACTCTGATATGCGCCCGGTCTCACGATGCATTTGTGACAACTCTTCAATCAAGTCTAAAACCTGTTGTTGATCTTGAGGCGAGAGTCTCTCGACGAGTGTGTGAATTTTCTCAGTTGTGTTTGACATATGGCGTCTCCTGTCTTATCGGAATACTCTGCGCCTATTATATATCAGGTTGTGAAAGGAGGATATAGACTACTTTACCCTCCTATCCGTCTCCCAATCTTCATAATGATGGTTTTTCGTAGGGACCAGATTTATCGCGTCCAAAGCCGATTTATCGGCTATAGGCCAGTACAGCAAACGAATCATAGGCGATAAATCGCACACGGACGCCGTAAACGTGGTCCCCACGAAAACCACCGAATCAAGATTGGTGAACTACTATGCTCCGTTACGATTTACGTCTTTTCACTTCTTCCGTAAGTTTCGGAAGGATAGCGACAGCATCGCCCACGACGCCATAGTCGGCGACGGCGAAGATGGGGGCGTGTTCATCCTTGTTGATGGCGATGATATATTTGGAGCCTTTCATACCTGCAAGGTGCTGAATGGCACCACTGATACCAGCCGCGATATACAGTGTTGGCTTGACGGTCTTGCCCGTTTGCCCAACCTGATAGCTATATGGGAGCCAGCCAGCATCCACGATAGCGCGAGTCGCACCGGGGGCACCTCCAAGCACCGTCGCAAGCTCCTCGATATAGTGGAAGTTCTCCGCCTTGCCAAGACCACGCCCACCGCTGACGATAACGGCTGCGTCTTCCAGTGCAGGACCATCGCTGGCGACATCGACGCTTTCAACGATTTTGATAGACTGTGACTCCGAGCTTACGGCTGCATTGATTGTCTCGATCTCAGGGGTACGTCCCTCGTACTTCTCCAGACCAAAAGCTTTTGGACGAGTCAGCACAATGCCTGTCCCACCATGAGGATTTGTAGCGGTAACGACAGTTTCGCCGCCCCATGGCACCGTCACTTTGGCACCATCATCCGCGTAAGCAAGATCGGTGGCATCAGTGATGAGTCCCAAATTGTTGCGAACGTTGAGACGCGCGGCGATATCGCGCATATCGTAGGTAGTGGCGAGCAATAGAATTGAGGGTTGATGTTGCTTGAGTAAGTTGCTGAGCGTCTCAACTGCTGGCAATGTGAGATAGTTATCGTAAGCGGCGTCAGCGTGTACATAGACCTTTTCCGCGCCATATTCTCCAAGTGTAGGAGCAACTTCTGCGGCTGCGGCACCAAGCACAACGGCCTCAGCACGTCCCAATTTCGCTGCTTTGCCAAGCACTTCTAGTGATGAGCGAACAGGTTTGCCGTTATCCAGTTCGATCAGTACCCAGGTTGTATTTGCCATGTTTTTTCTCCTTGTGTGTACTAGAGCAACTGATAACGTTGTAGGAAGTCCGCGATGCTTTGCGCGGCATTGCCATCATCCTTGACGATCTGGCCTGCTGCACGTGCTTCGGCTGAACCAATCGACAAGACACGCTCGCGTGCGCCCGCCTCGCCGACCTGTGATGCGTCGATACCGAGGTCACTGAGAGCGAACTGTGCAAACGGCTTTTTCTTAGCACTCATGATACCCTTCATTGTTGGGTAGATGGCTTCATACGAACCGCTAGCAATCGTTACGACAGCAGGAACAGGCGACTCGACTGTCTTATAGCCAGTTGGTGTAACGCGCTTAATAACCGCTTTGGAGCCTTCGATTTTAATTTCGCGGGCAAAGGTCAGTTGTGGCAGGCCGAGAAATTCAGCGATACCTGCTGGGACCATACCTGTATAGCCGTCGGTACTCTCTGTTGAACACAGGATAAGTTCCGCGCCCTCTTTTTTGAGGACTGCGGCAAGGACGCGTGCGGTACCAATAGCGTCGGAGCCAGCCAGAGCGGGATCTGTCACCAGAATGGCGCGATCAACACCCATCGCAAGGGCACGGCGCATCGCCTCTTGAGCGGATGCTGGTCCCATACTTACAGCGGTAAGCTCGCTATTACCAATCGTGTCGCGGAGCCTGATAGCTGCGGAAATAGTGCTTTCGTCGCCAGGGTCGAGAACAAGGGAGACACCACTACGTACAAGGCGTTTGGTGTTAGGGTCAAGTTTGCTGACCGTCGTATTTGGGTCGGGTACTTGTTTTATACAAACAAACATCTTCATCGAATTTGCCTCATCTTCTGCGTATATGTGGGACGTTGGGAAGTGAGAGAAACCACACAGTTTCTTATACTAACTCTTATTGTATCTGTCTGGAAAAGTGAGTGTCAATGTTGCTAGCTAACGCTTGGCGGTTGCTTTAGTTGTAGGGTTTTCGTCCACTGTTGTCCGTGATTGTCCGTTGTTATCTGCTGTCATTGCTGTCAGTTCTGCTGTCAAATTTTGTTTGTGAGACTCGTTTTTTGATGCTGGAACAAGAGAGCTTTCTTCTTGCTCAAGCATAGCAATGAATGCTTTGATGGGCTTTGTGGCCTTTTTAAAGTCCGTCATTACATATGCGTCTCTTTTTCCTTCTATCTTTTCAAATCCCAAATGCTTGACGAGATTTTCACCTTCAGATGTTGCGGCTATGGCGTACCATTTTTTAATGTCGTACTGCCTGTCTAATGAGATAGCCCATCGTATGGCACTCCTGATGATGAAGTGTCCTCGTTCTCTGTCTTTTAGCTTGTCTCCTGTATGGTGTATCGATATGCTCGGTATGTACGCGGTTAGGTTTTTATCTGACCATTTTCTTATTACCCAAGGCTCTATATCTTGCTCTCTGATTTTCTCATCTATGAGGGATTTAATGACATCTTCTGCTAGGGGCATAATTGTTACTCCAGCTATTCTTTTCCCTCCCTCTCTTGCTGACATGAAGATGTCGTCATTTGCTTCGCGCCATTCCAGTAGCCTGTCGTATGTTACGATGTCTTCTGGCTCGTACATGTTGAAGTGATTTTGATAGCTTGCCCATAGTTCGCTGTTAGTAGTAGGTCCGAATGTGAGTTTTTGCTTCTCCTTCGGTTTTAAGAGTTTTACATGTGCATCAATCGCTTCCTTTGGATACTTTCTTCCTCTTTTCTTTCCCTCTTCTATTTCGCTTGGTATAGTTCCTTCCTCAGCTCTTCTGTTGAGTGTTGCTTTCGAGATGTGTAGTAGCCTCATAACTTCTTCTGGTTTGTAGTACCTTTCTTCCATAGCTTTCTTTTCCTTTGTTGAGTCTTGATATTTGATTACAGAGCTATTGATATTATAAGCCTTTTGACTCACTTTGTCCAGTGAAATTTGAGTCTTGTTTATATTTGAGTTTAATTGTTAAAATGAGTCTTATTGACAATATGATTTTTAACTGTTAATATATATGTGAGTCTTGTTGAAATGAGTCTTAAATCGTGGTCTTGTAGAGAAGTTAGCTAGCCCACTTGTACAGACGAACTAGCGAGAGTCCTTTGTAGTGTGGTTGTCAAGTGCTGCTAGATGAGTATTTAGCAGATGAATGAAATGGAGGTCTGTAGGTCTATGGTCAAAGTGTTGTTGGTTGTCCTGGTTGTGTTGATTGTGCTGTGGTGGATCGGGGTCCACTACGGTCACGTTGTTCTGCTGCATTTCTAACTCTTTTGAAAGGAGGTGTTTTAATGGTGATGTACCTGATTATTGCAATGATCGTTGTTATCCTGCTTGCCAATTTTATGAGCGATAAAGATTGGTGGCGGTGGTAAAGGTGCCAACCAGAGTGTGCCAACGCTCTGGCTGGCTGTGAGAAGTCATTGAACGGTGTTGCGCGTTGCTAGGCTCTCGATGTCACTATGTCACATCGAGCCTAGCTTTGTAAATGAGTATGAAGGTGCTGTTTTCAGAGGAAAGGCTTGATGCAATGACATTTGCGAATGAAGAGGAGCGTTTTGAGGCATTGTCCGGGGCTGATCGGGTGATTTCGTTATCAGCGAAAGATCAATACTTTCGGGAACTGGATTGGAGAGAACCAATTTCCAACGAGGAATGTGAGAAATTGCTCCAACGGGTGGTACGGGGCAATGTTGAGCGGCGGCAACCATGCCCAAATCAATGGGTACTGTCCCTGGCTCGGAATGCGCGTGAACGGCTGGTCGAGGTGTATCAGCCATTGGTGGTGGCGATGGCTCGTCGTCGTCTGTTTCGCTTTCAGTCAATGGACCTGATGGATGTGATACAGGAGGGCAATCTTGGTCTGTTAGATGCCCTTGATCGCTATGATGATGTCAAATCAGAAAAGGTGGAGTTTCGTGTGTTTGCGATGAGTTGGATAAAGCGGGAGATTGTAAGGGCGGTCAATCAGTCGGATGCCTTTATTCGGCTGTCGTGGGATACGCACGATACAATGACGCGCAAGAACATCGTCGAGTCCCAGTTACGCAAGCAGTTTGGTCGCCAACCGTTGCTCTCTGAAATTGCAGAGGCGATGGAGGTTGCTGAGGAAACCTTACAGAACGTGCTGACGCTGGCACAACGGCGAGAGGTGGGAAGTCTGCACTGCATGATGGAACGCTACGAGATCGCAGAAGATAGCATGTCGTTTGTGGGATTGTATCAGTCAGCGGTGGTGTCTGAGGATGCACGTCAACAGGAGTTAGCCGCGACGTTTGAGCGGGTGTTTACGGTGGCGATGCCAGAGAAACAACGGGACGTGTTGGAACTGCGCTATGGGTTTGGAGATGTTCCTAGTACGATGCGTTCCCCTGAGTTGGTGCGTGAGATGATGGGACTCAATGCGAACCAGGATGTGACGGGAAGTGAGAAGAAGGCGAAGCAACGCTTGCGAGGAATGTTAGAACCTGTCAGCTTGCCCGATGGTCGGTTGTCGTGTCAGTTTCATGATGTGTATAGCGAGGAATATTGTACGACGCGTGAAGCAGCGGAGCTGTTAGGACTGGCAACATCGAGGGTTGATAGTCTTGTCCAAATGGGTCGTCTCATTCCAGAGATGCGTTCTCGTCCTCACATTCCTGGTCCAAAAGTACGGTTTTTCAAAAAGGCGGATGTACTGGCTTTGAAGGAAGGAGTAGACGCGGCTCCTGTGAAGCTGTCGTCACGTCGGAAGAAGAGTTCGTTGGAGCAAGCTCGACGTTCGGCGTTGTTGCCTTCGATAGTGGCGTAGAGGAGGAAAGCATGATGTGTAGATTAACTCCGTCCTTCGATAGTTTGATGGTTGGGACTCGTCAAGGCCGTAGATTAACTCTTTCCTTTAAGTGTTCGATGCCTGGCACCCTTCGCGGGTGTCGGGCTTTCTCTGCAAGACGAGCGCATGTCACGAAATTCGTTGCTAGTGTGCGGCTGCGTGGGTGGCGGTGGTTCCTGCGGGTAGGGGACATCTCTAGCCCTACGTCCCCACGCTCGAATGGTAGCGATACAGTGAAACTTGTACATATGGGTGGGTGTGGGGTTGGCGTCTGCGGCGGGGTCCCCTCTGGGGTGCCGCACGCCCCTTGGACGTTTTTCCTGGCGCGGGACAAGTATATCGCGCCCCTTAATCTACAAAAAGCAAGTAGCAGGGAGGTAAACAGGTGATGAAAAAAATATCAGGGCTGACATCTGTTTTAGATGAGGATACATCAGTAAGAATAGTTCTGGCGATGCAACCATTGTTGCTGACGGTTGGGCAAGTCGCGCAAGTATTGAACTTTAGCCGCTCAAAGGTGTACGAACTCATAAATGTTGGTGAGTTGCCTGTGCTTCGTTTTGGGAAGTCGGTACGGGTTCGTGTCTCTGCTTTGGAGGTGTGGTTAAACATACAAGAGGAAAAAGCGGGTGTTAGCTATCTCAGGAAGGTGGCGTAACATGCGTGGACATGGTGAAGGTACGATAACAAAACGTAGTGATGGACGTTGGCAAGCACAAATTTCTATAGGTGAGGGCAAGCGCAAAACGTACTATGGCAAGACGAAAAAGGAAGTACAGGAAAAGTTACGGCTAGCCATTAATGAGCAGAAACAAGGAACGCTTATTCTTGCACCTCATCAGACCTTAGAAGTGTACCTTCCGTACTGGCTTGAAAATGTAGAGAAGTTGACAATTAGAACGCGAACGTATGAGCAGTACCTTTCAACGTTAAAAGTTCATCTTATCCCTGGTCTTGGGAAAATTGAACTGCACAAACTGACGATACAGCATGTGCAAGATTTGTATACTCGTCTGCATAAGGAGGGTCAATCGGCTGGTTCTATTGCTGCTATTCATGCTGTGTTACATCGAGCGTTAAATCATGCAGTGAAAAATAGTCTTGTTGCTCGTAACGTGGCGTCGTATGCGTCTCGTCCTGCGGTTCGTCGGCATAAATCGCAAGTGCTAACCGTCGAGCAAGCGAATAAGCTGATAGAGACGGTGAAAGGTCGTCGTATAGAAGCATTTATCATCTTGTCTCTTACGACTGCTGCGCGTCTTGGTGAATTGTTGGCCTTGCATTGGGATGACCTTGATTTAGAACAAAAGACGATGCGTATATCTCGTTCGATTACTCGCGCTAAAGGTCGTGGTAGTTATGAGGGCGAGACAAAAACAGAGTCTAGTCGTCGTACAGTTCTTCTAGCTGATATTGCTATCGACATTCTTAAAGAGCATCGTACTAAGCAGAATGAAGCGCGTCTAAAGCGTTTAGAAGCTGGTAAGAAGTGGTTGGATAAGGAGTTGGTGTTCTGTGGTACTGATGGTGATTATCTGCTTGGAGAGTCTATACGTAGGTTGTTTGTTGATTTGTTACGTGATGCTGGTTTGCCTCATATGCGGCTGCATGATATGCGTCATAGTGCTGCTACAATACTCTTGGTAAAGGGTGTGCATCCGAAAGTGGTACAGGAGTTGCTAGGGCATAGCAACATTAGCATGACGATGGATGTGTATTCTCATGTCTTGCCTTCGATGCAGCAAGCTGTAACGGATAAGATGAATGATGCTTTTAAGCGTTCCTAGTGACTATATTCCCTTGTAATTTGGTTGAAGCAGTGAAGCAGACTTATGTTTCACTGCTTATTATTTAACCTTTAGAGATGTATCAAGCCAAATATATAATATGACTTTTTACTAAGGATTTACTAACTTTTAGAAGAGAGCCATTGTTCGTAGTCCAAAAAGAGGTCGTTGACAAGCACAAAGAGAGAGGGAAGCATTACTTGATTATCTCTATTACTTGCTTTCGTCTTGATACGATAAATAGCGAAGGCATTGTGTTGCCCGTGCTTGTATAGCCGACAAGCTTTGCTGCTCCACACACTTGGGTAGGTGTTGTGGTTGTTGCTATAGGCATCTTTGGCTTTGGATGTTCTCTTGTTGTATCTGTACTTATAAGGACAGGAATATACGTTTGCTGAAGAAGAGATTGCAACAATTCTTCTTTATTCATCTTTTCGTGTCCCTTTTTTCTTAAGGGTTAGTTTAACCCATATTCAATCCTGTGTAGGAGGTCTTCCATTTCAAAGGGTTTTTTAACGACTACAATCCCACGTTCTTTGCTTCCTTCCATTAAGTAGGGGGATGTATCGTTACTCAGAATAATCGTTGGAATGGTTTCTCCTCCTGTCAGTATTTTCATGAGGTCGTAGAGTTCCAATCCATCAATGCTTGGAAGGTGAAAATCCAAAAGCAAGAGGTGGGGAGCCATTGTTTGGATAGCTTGTAAGGCTTTGGAAGGATGATTAAAGAGGTGTAAGTGGTAATTTATTTCTAAGGCAACGATGGATTGAAGTATCTCGCCTATTCCTTCGTCTTCCTCGACTGCAAGTATAGTCTTGATTGCAACTTCTTCTCTTACTTCTGTTTGTAAATGGGCGTGAGGCATATATGACTCCTATCATTGTGAAAGCGCGACACAATGTGTTGTTCTCAATGAAGGATAGTCAAGGGGCTTAAAGTTATGCATGAAAAGGAATAACTGATGTGTCTACTTCATTGGGAGGATACATAACTGTTCTGCTAAAATTTTATCATTTATTCGTTGAGAAGTCAACGTAAAACAGAATATCTTTTCACTCCTTTTATTAGAAAAATTTAAGGAATGGTCTTAAAAGATAAGAAAAAATTAAGAATACTGTCTCTAGTTCGAGCTGTGTATTGGTGAGCAAGGATTGCCGTCATATTGTATATATGCTGTCAATTCTGCTTTCTTTGTTACGTCTCTCCCTCACTGGCAAGGCTCATATATGATGAGTAGTGGTTTGCGTAGCTAGTATCTTCTTAATGTCATGTAGAAGGTCTATTATATCAAACGGTTTCTGTGCGAATGTGATGTTGCGCTGCTTCATTTCATCCGCTATTTCCTCGGTAAGCCTTGCAGTCATGAGAAGTGCGGGAACCTTTTCCAGTCTTTGAATAGCATGAAGCTGGTCGTAGAGTGCGAGGCCGTTGAAGTCTGGAAGGTTATAGTCCAGGACAAAAAGGCTTGGGTCGATTTCCCTAATAACGTCTAACGCCTCCGTCCCAGTGATACAGAAGATGGCACGGTACGGTGTTTCAAATGCTAGTAAGTCTTTGAGCATGAGACGGATACCTTCGTCGTCTTCAACAATCAGGATTGTTGCATGAATAGGTTGTTTGTCTTCTTTTAAAGAAATACGGACAATCGTCATACGAGTATTTTCGCTTTCTTCAGCTAGGGATAATAGATGCGTTAGAAGTTACACGTTTTGCAATAAATGGAAGTTACTTATATTTGTAGGAAGGTTAATACTGCTGTCAATACTGCTGTCAATGATAATTTTTAGTATTTTGTGAAGTAAATGAAACTAGGCTAGAGGTGGTCTGAGGGGATAGTTACAGTCGACATCGTTACAGACTCTTATTGTATCTGTCTGGAAAAGTGAGTGTCAATGTTGCTAGCTAACGGCTTCGTATTGTCAGTTAACGTGCTGCTTTCTGCTACGCTTATTTTGGCAAAGGGTGTGCATCCGAAAATAGTACAGGAGTTGCCAAGGCATAGCAATATTAGCATGACTATGAATGTGTATTTGCATGTGTTGTAGTCTATGCTGTGAGCGGTAATAGAAAAGATGAATGATGCTTTTAAGTGTTTATGAATAGTAATATGTCTAATAGAATTATTATAATCTTTCAATTGGAAAAGCACTGCGATACATTCGTCTTTGATACGTTGGTCTTTTAGATCGAAATCCATAGGGTATACGTATTGCTTGGTCTAGTTGTTCAGAAGTAACTATGGCTGTGTGTAGATCAGCATTGCTTAGGTCGGCTTTGTTCAAATTTGCGTCTTTCAAGTTAGTTTCTATTAGAGTAGCATCGCGTAGGCTAGCACTGCTCAGGTCCGCTTCGCTTAGATCAGCACTGCTCAGGTCCGCCCATCTTAGGTCAGCCTCTTTCAAGTTAGTCTCTGCTAAGGTGGCTTCGCTTAAATTAGCACCGCTCAGGTCAGCTTTGCTCAAGTTGGCCTCTTTCAAGTCAGTTGCTTTCAGAGTCGCCCCACTCAGGTTTGCCCATCTTAGATCAGCTCTGCTTAGGTTTGCCCATATCGGACCACTAGATAGATCAGCACGATTACGATGATGAGTATTGCAACAACTCCAACAATCTCTAAAGGTTTTACTTTATCCTTCCACCAAGAACGTAACTTTGCCCTCATAACGTTTTCTCCCTCCACATCGTTTTACATGAGTCTATTAGATAAAAAGTAGCAATGTCTCAATTGTACAATTGAGTTTTATTGTGTTCAATGTATGGTAAGTATTAGTTCACCAATGTTGATGCGGCAGTTTTTCGTAGGGACCACGTTTACGTCGTCCGCGGCGTGATTTATCACGCGAGACCATGTTTGAGATGCCTTGTAGACAGCGTTCATAAAGATATCGCTCAATAAATTGAGTAACGGATGCGATCAATCTGGTCCCTACGAAAAAAACTTCACATGAAAATTGGTGTACTAGTATGTTCTGATGTTAATCGTTGGAAGGGAGAGAAGGCTAGAAGCGTTCTCTTGTACTGCTTCTAGCCTTTTATGGAGGGTTTGTGTATTATTGGGATGGTCTTAAAAGGGTGAGTATTGTATCAAGTTGTTTTCCCATATGTGTCGTTTGTCCCTCGATACGTGCTAGTCGTGTTTTGACATCATCCATGTCTCGTCTTAGTTCTTGTGTGATGCTGGTTTGGTCTATGATTAGTCCCTTTACCATTGTTAATTCATATGCAAAGCTTTGTAAAACTGGTCGGTATTCTCTCGTTGTTTGCTCCAATGTTGTGATGCGCTCTTCCTGTGTTGGCATTCGAGGGCTACCTTTCTCTAACAGTGTTTTGACCTAGAAACAAGTATACCATATTAAAAAATAAAAATCTAGTATAGCCACTACGTTATATTGTATAGATTATAGTCATAAGCTTTCACCTTCCAACATACACGAATTCTTGCGCTTGTTATGCTCCCGCGAACTGTTTTCCCAGCACTTTCGTTAAAATCTGCATGATGGTGCTATTCCTCCCAACGTACAGCACAATCACTCGTCCTTGCTTATAGAAATGTGGCGGTGCTATCCAATCTACAGCGGAACCACTTGTACCTGTGAGCGACTTGGTTGTAAATGTACTGCCATCAGAGGAAGTATGTGATGCTTGCGTATCAGCGTCAGCAACAGTTGAATACTCATATACCTGAATCTGTTCACTACGAATTTTAATAATGTGTCCTTGAGCATGCATAAACGGTTGTGAAACGTCTCCGGCAGGCACAACGGTAGTATCGTGCGCTTGTAAATCCTTCAGCAACGTTTTGTAATCCATTCCGTGAGATGAAGGAGACCCCTGTGTACTACTACATGCAGTCATGATGATAACCCCACACAAGAGTAAGGCAAGAATAATTTTATCGTAGCGTCTCATACGTTCTCCCCTTAGTAGTAACATAAGCCGTTGATATAGAGACGCTCACAAATAAATTTTTGTTCCCGCAATTTTACAAACGCTTAAACACGTTGGCGATTATTGTTTACCTCAGTCGCACATTTAAGCACGAACTTCCCCCACCATTCGGGTAGCAGTGGACACGCGGCAAGAGCTTGTGCCATTTCTATGTCGCCGTTGCGTGAATGCCCGAAGTCGTTGACTAATGTGATAGTCCACTGAGGGTAGGGATGCTCAATGCGTGTAATGGTCATGCCAGACTCGACTCTCCCCTCTTGTAGCACACGACAATACCAACCTGTGCGGCCTGTCTCTGCGACTCGTGCGGTCAACCCAGGTATTTGCCAGCGTTTCTCAATCTTCGTACACGGGTAGCGCGGTCCCGTTACCTGAATACGAGCCTCTCCAATGCCATAGATGTCGCCGATGCACGCGGTTTGCTCGGTCAGTCCATCCACCGTAAAATTCTCGCCAAAGCCACCTGGACCAATCTCTTGCTGTCCCAACTCCGCCTGCCAGAGAGGATAATGCGCGGCAGCATATAGTAAGACTGCCTGATTGGGTGTGCCATGACTCTTCGTGTCCGCCTGAGCGTTGCCTTCCAAATGTGTGGTGTAGAGCCAACGCGATTGCATGTCTGGTGTGCGAACAAAAGACGTTTCAAATTGCCTCTTCATCACCTCTTTTGCGCCCACCGTACCATAATGATGTGGTGTACCTACCTGTACAGATTGAAGTATAGCGATAGCTATAGACATGTATTGCTCCTGCTGACTACCAAATATTTTATGACTCATCAGCACATTGTACCATTACAACTTATTACCTTTGGTTAAGCTTCCCATAGGGAGGTTGCACCTTCTTGTAGTAGGCGAGTACGCGCTAGCTGATAGTGGTTGAGGTTGTTTTTGCATCTTATTCAGGTGTGAGCACTGGCACGAACTTTCCTGGAAAAATTGCTCCCCATCAGGCTTCTTCCATCAATATCTTGTACATTAGTGGTAAAGAAGGTGACAGTGAGCAATCGGCGCGAAGAGTGTGCAGCACAACCGCTCACCATTTGAGAAGCCGCTCCACAGCTAGGGTAGAAGTCAGGAATGATGTACAGAAACCACTCGCGATCTTGCCTGCCGTGTCCAATGCGCTCGATCTAGTCTGATCCAATGCTTCAAAGCAAACTTCTTCAAGGACACGATGAAATCTCTGTTCCTGCAATAGAAGCATGACCTGGATTGGCCTCATTCCTTCCGTGGCGTAGGAGCCTCATACCCGATTGCAGAGAGATAGTGCGACTTCAGGTATATTCTGCTCTTTTCTGTCTTGCATAAGTTGGCAGTAGCTTGGGACTAGAGGCGGCTCTATGGCTTTCTTGCTCAAAGAGATTTCTTGCATAGTCTGGCGGTGAGTCTGATT
>JAABUX010000065.1_pt1 | contig 168136 bp, 158 predicted proteins | sample 5561851 | NCBI WGS metagenome assembly JAABUX01 (sample SAMN10711883, study PRJNA513361) | rock metagenome | isolation source: Antarctica rocks | place: Antarctica: Victoria Land, Richard Nunatak red sandstone | collected 2016-01-03
CAGCAAAAAAACTACAACAACAAGAGCTTTTTCCTTTAATCTAAACTTAATATTATAACATTTGTACTCCCGTCCTGGTATAGTTTTCAACTGAAACCGTGGTATAGCTTTCGGCTGTCATATACAAAGCACCATGACTTCGCTGTAGGCAAGCTTTCAAATCTTAAGTACATAATATTCAATTGTCAGGAGTCAGACGAAGTGCTTTTCTAGGGTAACAAGCTTAAAATTGATCATATTAAGTCTCTTTATTCCGCAGACATACATCGTTAAGCGCATTTTTACCGGAGACTAAGGCTATTTTGGCTATGTAGACTCCATTAAAATCACTGAAAATGCATAGCATTATTAGATGTTTAGGCCTTATTTCTTGGGCGTACTCTACTTTATTTAAATTCATCCGTGCCCTCAAGTGGTATCTTTGTCAGCCTTTGAAACCGATTATAAGTTGAAAAGGCCAGCTTATGCGGTTTTTGGTAACGCTCACACTTCTTCTTCTTGCAGGGCAATTTGTTGCCAGTGCCCAGCAAACCTTTTTACCGCCAGATCCTGCGCCCAGAGTCGAAGCAACCCGGCTTAAAGGGAAGATAGTGCTTGATGGCAAGTTAGACGAACCAGATTGGATGACCGCTCAGGTGATCGGATCCTTTGTGCAGGTCGAACCTAATCAGGGAAAGGCTCCGCACTTTGCTACTCAAGTTAAGATCTTGTTTGATGACACTTACCTATATATAGGTGCATTTTGTGAGGATAGTCTTGTGCACATCCGGATTGATGCCTTTCATCAAAAGCGAAATTGCCTGGCCTTCGATACTAACCCCTATGGCGTGCAGCGCGATGCCCAAATTTTTGATGACCAGCTCTACGAGATCAATTGGAATGCCTTATGGAAAGTTAAGACATCTATTACCCTGAAAGGGTGGTATGCTGAATTTGCAATTCCGTTTTCAAGCATCCGCTATCCTAAAACCGCTGGTTCAAAAAGAACCATTTGGGGTATCAAGTTTCAACGTATCCAGAGAAGGCTCAATGAATTATCGGGATTCCCTGCATTCCCCCGGTCAATTGATGGCTCTCAAATGTCCTATGAGGCCGACCTTGCCGGGCTAGAAGTACCTACACCCCATTCGAACATTCAGATAACTCCTTATAGTCTCTATATTAATGACCGGCAAGCGCGGCACGATACCATTCACCACGGTGGTAGTATCAAAATAGGGCTGGATGCCAAATGGGCTTTCAACACGCATGCCCAGGTCGACCTGACAGTAAATCCAGATTTTGCACAAGCTGATATCGACAGGCAGATCATAAACCTTAGCCGATCTGCTATATTCCTGCCTGAAAAACGACAGTTCTTTCTCGACAATTCTGGCTTATTTACGGTTGGTCACCCAGGCTCCATCTACCGGTCGGATTTTGTTCAACCCTTTTATAGCCGCACGATTGGTCTAGGCTCATAATAACTTGTCCGTTTTTCCGCATTTAAGAGGAAGCTGGTTGCCAGTGGGCATACGAGAGTACTTTCCGGGTGTTTATATTGATCTGTACCAAAACGTTCGAGGCTTAAGCTCCCAGGAACAAGATTACGCCTTCGCGCCAATCTCCCTTCGATTTGACAACGGTAGTGCCTTCTTTTTTTACAGCCAGTTAAACAAGCAAAACCTTACCTCCAGCTTCAATCCAGTGCACACGGTTATTCTCCCCGGTTCCTATACATTCTGGCAGCATGTGCTCGATTACACGAGCGATCGGTCGAAGCATCTTTCAGGGGAAGTTACCGCAACCTTAGGACGGTATTTCAATGGCTCGACCCATGAATTTTTAGTGAATGCCCGCTACTCACCAGATCCACATTCGGTGGCCTTTTTAAGCTATGACATCAACAAATTGAGCCATATTGGAGAGTTCAAACAGAATATAACGACCCGGTTATTTTCAACTGGAACTCAGTTATACTGGAACCCAAAGCTTATTCTAAACGGACTGGTGGAATACAACAGTGTCGAAAGTTCCCTCAATTACAACTTCAAATTTTCATGGGAATATAATCCGCTTTCTTTCATCTATTTGGTCCTTACCAATTTGAAAGATCGTTATACCGGCTTCGGAGAGCGACAGTACATTAATAAGATTTCCTTCGTCAAGCAGTTTTAGTAACCGGATTATTGTTGGCAAGCAGTAGACGGGCTGACGTTGGCCTTGGTGCGTACACAAACGTTTAAGGATAGCAAAGATGAGCCAGGTAACAACTCCGGTTTGGGCAATTGCTAGACCGATCATCCAATAACGTTGTCATTAATCTTTTCCGTCAACTTTACTTCCAACACGCTGATTTTGCACAATATATTTACTTCCAGATCCTTGGATCTATTTTGGTTCTTATGATAGGGTAGCCGTTAATAGGTTGAATCTTCGTAAAAAAAGAGCCTACCCCTGATAAAGAGAAAGGCTCTTTTTAGTAAAAAACTGATTTTTAAAACTATCAGCTAAGCATTTGAACCAGACCTAAGATGGCTAGCACAAGTCCAATAATTGTAAATATTAAACCAACAACACCCGAAACAAGGAACAAAAGAAGCCCTACAAGAAGAACAATCAGTCCTACTAACAGCAGGGTGTTGAAACCTGCCGTTGTTTTGCGCATAGGAGTTACTGAGTTCGAAGCTTTGGCATTGGCAAGCTTTGATGCTCTGTTTATAAGCACCTTCTCAATCAACGCCTTTTTTGATTCGGGAAGCTGACTAAAACGGGCATCCTTGGCAAGTTGCTCATGAACGGTTTGGCTTATGGCAAGCTTTCTGACCGCTTTATCGTCTGAGTTGAGTGCCGCTTTGCGCTCAGCGGAAAGGGTAGCGCCAATTTCATTAGCCTTTGCCTGAGCCTTTTCGATAGTTGCCGAAGCATTAACAGGAGCAGAGGCAGTAGCCAGGGAATTACCGGTAACCTCAGGGGACGACGATGTGGTTACCGCGTTGTTGGCATACGTTGAGCCTGCAACCGCAAGCGAAGCGCCGCTCGTTTGTTCACTGGATTGTTCCGACACGGCCGGTGCTTGGTTTACACTGGCGTAATTATCTGACTTAGGAGCGAAATGCGGATCGGCACTCTTTGCCTTAACCCAATGGTATTCCGAAGAACACGAGGTTAAAAGAGCGACTGCGGCAAAGAGGACGACAAAAACAGGCAAATTCAATTTCAATTTAGTGGAGAAGGTAGTTTTTTTCATTATGCGAGTGTTTAGAGTTAATGCTATATGCTAAAAGTAGCAGAATATGTTAAAAGAGAATTATAGGTAATGAAAAAGTTATTCATATTAACCGCTTCATTTATTGAGTGTTGCACCATTAATTATTTGAACGCCGACACTGTCTCGGCCAATATCCTTGCGAAATTCTTTCCCTTCAAACTGAATGGCCAAAGCTGCTGCGGTCGCATTTTGACAGGCTTCTTCGGCTGTAGAAGCTAAAGAGCTGCAAACCAGGACCCTTCCTCCGGCTGTTTCAAGTTTTGCCGGTAGTCCAGAAGCCAAAGTCGTTCGTTGGGTTCCTGCATGGTAAATGACCGTACCCAAAGGCATAGTACCCGGCTGAGGCAAAAAGATTTCCTTTCCTGTTTCATAGCTGCCAGGGTAACCCTTCGAAATCAGGACCACCGATACGGCGGTCTCATCATTGACTTCAAGACGAATGTCGTCCAGCCTGGCATCACCTGTAGCGATCAAAAGGTCCAAAAATGGCGTTTTAAGGCGCCTCAAAACACTTTCAGTTTCTGGATCTCCCATTCTAACATTGTATTCGATTACAAAAGGGTTTTCGCCGACCTTCATGAGGCCAAAAAATAAAAACCCCGAATACAGAATATGATCTTCTTTTAGACCTTCTAAAGTTGGGAGAATGATCTTACGATTTACAAGCGCAATAAAATCCTTATCAGCATACTCAACCGGAGAGATAGAGCCCATTCCGCCTGTATTAAGACCTGTATCACCTTCCCCTATTCGCTTGTAATCTCTTGCAACAGGCAGTATCTTATATGACTTGCCATCGCAGAGAACGAAGACAGAAAGTTCTTTGCCCTCAAGATATTCCTCGACGATCACCGTTTTACCCGCCTCGCCAAAAGAACGACCACTCAGCATATTCGTGAGGATCTCCTTCGCCTCCTCACGTTCATGGCAAATAAATACCCCTTTACCGGCAGCGAGCCCATCGGCCTTTAACACGATCGGTAAAGTGTGCATGTCCAGGTAATCCAGGGCCATTTCAAGCTGGTGTGGCTTAAAATTCGCGTAGGCGGCAGTAGGGATCATGTGCCTTGCCATAAATCTTTTAGCAAATTCCTTACTCCCCTCCAGTCGTGCGCCGTTTTTGTGCGGGCCAATAACGACAACACTACTAAGCTCCTCTTCCTCAACGAAATAATCATGTATGCCCAAAACAAGGGGCTCTTCGGGTCCAACAACGACCATGCCGATTGAGTACTCAAGGCACAGCTTTTTTAGATACTCAAAATCGGTAAACGAGCCCGCCAGATTAGCGGTTCGCGGCAGCTCGGCAGTTCCCGCATTGCCTGGCAGAACATACAATTGAGTGCATTTTTCGCTTGAGACAATTTCAACCGAGAAGGCATGTTCCCGGGCTCCCGATCCTAGCAAAAGTATGTTCATAGCCAAATGTATATGAATTTAGATATGAAAAGGGTTTCAGTAAACCTATCTTTGTAATAGCGTTTGTCCGGATAAAACGTTATCTAATCCTGGGCAACATCGAAGAGGGCTTTGAGTTAGGACCTTTACAAAAGCTGCACTTAAAATGCCTCTTTAACCACAACAATCACACAAAACAAGGAATATGCTCAATTTTATTTCTAAGCTGTTTGGAAATAAATCTGACCGCGACATAAAGGCCTTACAGCCCCTTGTGGCTCAGATACTCACCGAATACGAGAAGCTTAACACAATAACGAATGACGAGCTCAGAGAAAAGACCACCATTTTTAAAGCTCGAATTAATGAATTTTTAAAGGGTATAGATGATCAAATTCATGATCTGAAAGTTCAAGCCGAAGAAGAGGGGCTTGATATAACCCAAAAGGTTGCGCTATATGATGCGGCCGATAAGCTAAAGAAGGACCGGAATAAGGAACTCGAAAAAGTTCTGATGACTATTTTGCCCGAGGCATTCGCCGTTATGAAAGAAACCGCGCGGCGTTTTAAAGAAAATCCCACCCTTGAGGTCACTGCCAGCGAGATGGACCGTAAACTGGCCTCTTACAAAGATTTCGTACAAATTGAGAAGAGTGCTGATGATCATAGTGGCAGTGCTGAAAAGGCAGTCTACAAAAATACCTGGAAAGCGGCCGGTACTCAAGTCACCTGGGACATGGTGCATTACGATGTCCAGTTGCTCGGCGGTATTGTTCTGCATGAAGGAAAGATCGCCGAGATGGCAACTGGTGAAGGGAAGACCCTTGTCGCTACCTTACCGGCTTACCTTAACGCCCTTGCCGGCAGCGGCGTTCATATCGTTACGGTAAACGACTACCTGAGCCGGAGGGATAGTGAATGGATGGGACCACTTTACATGTTCCACGGCCTTATGGTCGATTGTATCGATCTTCACGAACCAAGTTCTGATGAGCGCAGGCAGGCATACCTGGCCGATATCACCTTTGGAACAAACAACGAATTTGGCTTTGACTACCTGAGGGATAACATGGCCCGTAACATCGAGGACCTGGTGCAGCGCAAATTGCATTATGCGATGGTTGATGAAGTTGACTCGGTCCTCATTGACGACGCGCGTACCCCACTCATTATTTCGGGACCAATTCCCCGAGGTGACGAGCATGAGTTCTACGAGCTCAAGCCCCGGATAGAACGTTTAGTCAACGCCCAAAAATCGTACGTTATTTCTGCTCTCAACGAAGCGAAAAAGCTGATCGTTGAAAAGAATGAAACTGATGGCGGCCTTGCTTTGCTTCGTGCTTTCAGGGGCCTGCCAAAAAACAAGGCCCTCATTAAATTCTTGAGTGAGCCGGGCAACCGTCAAATTCTCCAAAAGACCGAGAACTTTTACATGCAGGACCAGTCGAAAGACATGCATAAGGCCGATGCTGAACTGTATTTCGTGATCGATGAAAAGAACAATCAGATCGAGCTTACAGAAAAAGGAATTGAGCTGATAACCCGCTCAGGCGAAGATCCGCACTTTTTTATCCTGCCAGATGTAGGCATGGAGATCGCGATCATTGAAAAAAGCGGGACGTCCGAAGAAGACAAAGCGGCCGAAAAAGAGCGGCTCATGCGCGATTACGCCATCAAATCTGAGCGCATCCACTCGATTAACCAGCTACTTAAAGCATACACACTTTTTGAAAAAGATACGGAGTATATCATTGACGATGGAAAGATCAAGATTGTCGATGAACAAACCGGGCGCGTTCTTGAGGGCCGGAGATATTCTGATGGTCTTCACCAGGCCATCGAAGCGAAAGAGAATGTAAAGGTCGAAGACGCTTCTCAGACTTACGCCACAGTAACGCTTCAGAATTATTTTCGGATGTACCACAAGCTCTGCGGCATGACCGGTACGGCGACAACTGAGGCCGGTGAGTTTTGGGAGATCTATAAACTGGATGTTGTCGAAACCCCTACTAACCGAAAAATAGTTCGTAAGGATGAAGAAGACATGGTCTACAAGACTGTTCGGGAAAAGTACAACGCGGTCGCTGAAGAGATTGTAAAACTTACTGCTGCGGGCAGGCCTGTGCTGGTAGGGACAACCTCTGTAGAGATCTCTGAACTATTAAGTCGAATGCTCAAGCTCAGAGGGATCAAACACAATGTCCTTAATGCGAAACTTCATCAAAAAGAAGCCGACATCGTAGCCGAAGCCGGGCAAACGAGTACAGTTACCATCGCAACGAACATGGCAGGCCGGGGAACCGACATAAAGCTTGGTGAAGGGGTGGTTATTGCCGGTGGTCTTGCCATCGTTGGCACCGAGCGGCATGAATCCAGACGTGTCGACCGGCAGCTTCGAGGACGGGCAGGCAGGCAGGGGGACCCGGGTACAACCCAGTTCTTTGTCTCTTTGGAAGACAATCTCATGCGCATGTTCGGTTCTGAGCGCATCGCGAGTTTGATGGATAGAATGGGTCTTGAAGAGGGTGAAGTGATACAGCACTCCATGATCACAAAGAGCATTGAACGTGCCCAGAAGAAAGTGGAAGAAAACAACTTTGGGATTCGCAAGCGTTTGCTCGAGTATGACGACGTCATGAATTCCCAGCGCACCGTTATCTACGCTAAACGTCACAATGCCCTTTTTGGGGAGCGTCTAGAAGTCGACCTTCATAATGCGATATTCGACACGATCGACGAACTTGTACAAACGTACCAGGCCGAAGGGAACTTTGAAGGCTTTAGGGTCGAAATGCTTCGAATCTTCTCCTATCTGAGCGAAAACTTAACTCAGGCCGATTTTACAGGGACTGCGGCGCCTCAACTTGTCCAGCACTTGTTCGACGAACTCATGGAATTTTACCATGAAAAAAGCCACCGTATTGCCGAGAGTGCCTTTCCTATCGTAGAGGATATCTTCAAAAAGCGCCACGAAGGGATCGAAAATATTGTCATTCCGTTTAGTGACGGCTTTGGTACCTATCAAGTTCCCATCGATCTTGAGAAGGCTTACCGTACCCATGGAGGTGAGATCATACACGCCTTTGAACAGGCTGTAACCCTTGATACCATTGACGAAGCCTGGAAGGAACACCTTCGTGAAATGGATGAATTGCGTCAGTCCGTTCAAAACGCAGTTTACGAGCAAAAGGACCCCTTGCTTATCTACAAGTTCGAGTCTTATGAACTCTTTAAGCAAATGATCGCCACGGTAAATAAGCAGATCGTGTCATTCTTGTTCAAAGGAATAATCCCAATCCAGCAAGAGGGGTCACAACAGGACAAGCAGCAGCAGACAAGAATCGATTTGAGCCATATTAAACTGAGCAAACCTAGTTTCGATGGTGTAGACGAGGCTGTCCTTGTTGAAAACGGCAGTGACGCTAATTCCAGTCGCCGCAATGGCAGTGCGGGTAATTCGAACCAAAATGGACGTGGCACTGCGGCAATGGCTGGTGATCGTGCGGTTAAGTCGAACGGGACCAAGGGCGGCTTGAATTCAAGATCGAATTCGCCGCTTCGGGATACGGTTGCTACGGGGCCTAACAACGGGATAGAAGAAACTATCACCAAAACACAACCCATAAAGGCCGAGCAGCGAATTGGGCGAAATGATCCTTGTCCATGCGGCAGCGGGAAGAAATATAAAAACTGTCATGGTATCGCCGAAAACTAAAGGGTTGAGTGAATAAATTTCTGCTTGTTTTGTGCTTGACAGGGCTGTTTGCTCATGCTAGGGCACAAGGTCATTTGGTCGTTATTCAGGATCCAGCTCTTGATGAAGTGCTCGCCCGCCGTATAGACTATAATAAGAAGGCTGCTGTCAGCTCCCAAGGCTATCGCATACTGATTTATTCGGGCAGCCAGCGCCAGGACGCCTACAATGCGCAAATGAAGTTTCGGAATACGTATACAGACAAGGAAGCTTACTTAAGTTATCAATTCCCTAATTTCAAAGTGATGGCAGGAGACTTTCGATCACGCGATGACGCCGCTAAGGCAGCTTCGGAACTTAAGACTATGTTTCCAGGTGAAAGTCTGCTCATCATTCCACAGAAGATTGATGTTACCAAATTGAAAGAATAATGGGATTGAACCTTGAAGAACAAATCAAGGAAGCCTCTGAAACCTGCTTTCTGAAAGTTGTTCAAATTCGCAGACACCTACATGCGAACCCTGAGCTATCGTTTAAAGAATACAATACTTCGGCGTTTGTAGGTGCCCGGCTCGATGACCTTAATATTCCTTGGGAAATCAAGGCCGAAACAGGTATCGTCGCACTGCTGCAGGGCAACCAAGCTGGTAAGGTGGTTGCCTTGCGGGCTGATATCGACGCATTGCCGATTCAGGAAAAAAACGCCACCGAGTACAAATCAACGGTTCCAGGCGTCATGCATGCGTGTGGGCATGACGTGCATACGGCTTCGCTATTAGGAACAGCGACGATCCTGAGTGGATTGCGATCCCAGTTCAATGGTACGGTAAAGCTCATTTTTCAACCCGGAGAAGAAAAGGTGCCTGGCGGAGCCAGTCTTATGATCGCTCAAGGGGTTCTTAAAAACCCTGTTCCAATGGCCATTTTAGGCCAGCATGTACTGCCGCAGCTTGAAACTGGCAAAGTCGGTTTTCGGCCGGGGAAATATATGGCTTCGGCAGATGAGCTCTATGTCACCGTTCGTGGTAAGGGGGGCCACGGCGCCATGCCCAACCTGAACATTGACCCGGTACTTATCGCCTCACATCTAATTGTTGCTCTTCAGCAGATCGTTAGCCGCAATGCAAATCCCAAGCTGCCTACCGTTTTATCATTTGGCCGGGTTATCGCCGATGGCGCCACCAATGTGATCCCAGATTCGGTTTACCTTGAAGGCACATTCAGAACCTTGGATGAAAAATGGCGTGCCGAGGCTCTCGCAAAAATGAAAAAGCTTGCCGAGGGTCTTGCTGAAAGTATGGGCGGTACGTGTGAATTCAACATCCTGCGCGGCTATCCTTTCCTGGTAAATGATGAGGCTCTTACCCATGAAGCGAAGCAGCATGCGATCAATTATCTGGGAGCCGATAATGTGGTGGACCTCGATATTTGGATGGCCGCCGAAGATTTTGCGTTTTACACCCAGCAAACGCCAGCTTGTTTTTACCGCCTCGGAACTCGAAATGAAGCTAAAGGCATCATATCGGGCGTTCATACCCCCACGTTCGATGTTGATGAGCAGGCGCTCAAAATTGGCCCGGGGTTTATGGCTTACCTAGCCGTCAAGGAGCTTGGCAATTAGGACTCCTGGTTTGAAAAGGGCCCCATGAATAGCAAACTCATCAACTGGCTTATTTTTGGGGTAACCAGCCTGATCTGGGGCAGCTCCTTCATTCTGATGAAGCTTGGACTTTACGACGCGTCTCAAAAACCTACTTTAAGCGCCGTCCAGGTAGCCTCTCTTCGTATTTTCTCGGCAGGCCTCATTCTTAGTCCGTTCTTATTAAAGGATTACAAGTCGGTTCCGCTAAGCAAATTCCCTGCCCTGGCCCTATCGGGTTTGCTGGGAATCTTCATGCCAGCCTTCTTATTTTGTCTTGCCGAAACCCGTATAAATAGTACGCTGGCGGGAACAATCAATGCACTTACCCCTCTTTTTGTCATTCTCAGCGGCATTTTTATTTTCAAATCTAAAGTTCCTTTTCGGCAAGCCCTGGGAATAGCCCTGGGTTTTACCGGCACCTTACTCCTATTCTTAACTAGCCGAACGGCCGACGGGGTAAACCTTGGGTACACCTTCCTGGTGGTAATCGCGACCTTGTCTTACGGCCTAAACGCGAACTTAGTGAGGCATTCATTAGCCGGGGTTCCGTCATTAATGATCGCCGCCTTCAGCTTCGGGTTTTTTGCTATCCCTTCACTCATCATACTTACCTTAAGCGGTTACTTCGCGCTGCCCATAACACGACATTCTTATCTCGTTTCAACCCTCGCATCCTGCTTTCTAGGCATAGTTGGAAGCGCGCTTGCCTGGTTCCTTTTCTATGTTCTCATTAAACGGACCAGCGCATTATTCGCCAGTTCGGCAACTTACGCAATCCCCTTCGTCGCATTGGGCTGGGGCTGGATCTATGGTGAAAAAACGACGGTACTTCAACTCGTTTGTCTTCTTATCATCCTTTTCGGTGTCTATCTTACCCGTCCTCAAATAGCGAAATCCGTTTCAGCTAACGACGTATGACTTGTTTCACTGAATTGTAACTACGGCAGCACTATAGGCAGGCACATTCACCGTGAATTGACCAGTTGAAACGACGTAACTTTCTTTGCTCACTGGGGTAAAGGTCCCGTCGGCCGCAACGGACGCCCCTGAAAACACTATACCCGTACGCGATGTGTCTGAAGGTGCCGTTAGCCGGGCAAGCTGAATATTTTTTGCCTGGATTGAAGGCTGCAACCGAAAAGTGATATTGGTTGAATCTTTATTAATCAGAGTGACAAGCGTTGCTGTGCTACTTTTGGAAGCGTAAGCAGTGCAATTTGCGTTTCTCGGGGAAAGTACGGTACTTAACAAGGACGCCTTTTGAGATCCATTTTTGAACGCAAGAAAGGCATAATATAGCGGTTGAGCAACCGTTTTTCCCTTTGCAGAGATGATGGGTGAATAGGTTGAATTAGCATCTCCATGAAAATTTACTCCACTGCCATTGTTTGAAGCAACCCGCCACATAAAATCAAGGCCCCATATGGCTGATGCAAAGACATCGCTCACCCCTTTTTTTCCGCCATTATAAACGCTGTTACATTCTGAAAGACGGTAAGGCAAATTGTATTGCTTTCCCGACGAGTTTAAGTTTTGAAAGTAGGTAGCATCGCGCGCACCGACCTTAAAAATTGTTTGAGGAGTAATAGATAGGTCTGATGCGGGGCCGGTTTGGTAAAAATGACTGTCAAGCAGGACGATATTTTGGTGCTCATCATTTGCGAAGTTAGTAACCCAACTCTTTACATATGAGACATCGGGACCGGCAAAGGTGGCATTGGGAACTGCATTTTTCACGGCTTTATAAGTTGCCTCCCATTGAGGACGAAAGTCTGCATAGGTAAACGATGCGCTTCGCTGACCGTTATTGTAAAAGAGATCAGCCTCATTACCAATATGATAGGCAAGCAAGTTACCCTGCAAGCTATTAGAGACATATTGCGCCTGGCTTGCCGCCATAGCCGGATCGTTGGCCCCTAGGTTGAGCCCATACAGCACGGGCCACCCGCAAGCTTGCGAAAAGGAGACCATATTATCAACGTCGGTCGTATAAAGAAAACTTTTCGGTGAGTCCTTCAGGCGTGCCGTGCCCGCCCACTTGTAGTTGTCTGAGCTATTTCCCCCTAGCCGGAGCACTCCAGGGCCTAGATTCTTAAGCAACTGCACCAATACCGAATTGGAAGGATTGAGAAAGTAACTTGAATACGCCATGATACCTGTTTCATAACTCAGTCCTTGAAAATTGTCTGGGATCACAAACCCTGCGCTCGACTCATCGATCGTTAAATCTACCACTTGAGCGTAAGGCGATGGAAAGGGACTAGTAGGTGTCGGTGTCGATGTCGGTGTCGAAGGAGAAACGGTATCGTGCTTCTTGCAAGCGGTAATTGCAAGAAAAACTAAGACTGTTAAAGTCGTTTTCTTAAGGCTGAGCTTATGCGCGTGTACCATGGCCATACATCAATTTAATGACTCTTACGTTTTTAGGTGCAGTAGGTTACTGCCTGATTCACCAGCAGATCACCGACGCCTCCAAGACGTGCATTCAAATTCGATCATTTGCTGGCACTACCCGTATCTCACACAGCTCGTTTTGAAGTGCGATAAAGAGAAAAGGCAGGCTATCGTCAAGTTCGCTGGAGTCCGTATCAGTCTGCTCTAAGGCTCTTTACCGGATTGGCTCCTGCGGCCTCAACTATTTTAAAACCAATAGTTAGCAGCGTGATCAGACAACTGATGCTTAGCGCTACAAGGAACACCCAGGGTCCGAGGTTTATCTTAAACTGAAAGTTTTGAAGCCACATTTTCATGATGACTGCCCCAAGTGGTGCAGAAATAACGAACGCGACTAAAATGAGAAAACCAAAATCTTTCATGAAACTGACCATGATCTCGGTAGCGCTGGCTCCAAGAACCTTTCTAATTCCAATCTCCTTCGTCTTTTGCAGGGCTGTAAAAGAAACTAGCCCAAAGAGTCCTAGACATCCTATGATGATCGCAAGGAACGCGAATCCGTTAACCATGCGTGAAAGGTTCTCATCGGCTTCATACATCTTGGCGATTTTTTCATCGAAGAAACCAGAGTCAAGTATATAATCGGGGTATACTTCTTTCCAAACTTTATCTAACGCGGCTCTTGCTTCTATGATCTTTCCCGGGTCTATTTGAATACCTAACGTATGCACAGCTTTCTGATTGGAAGCAATAAATATCGGCGGGATCTCGCTCTTCAAAGAACTGGTATGGAAGTCTCTGACTACACCAACAATTTGAGCTGGTACCTTATCTACATTTAACACATGCCCAAGTACTTGCTCAGGGTTCTTGATGCCCATGCGTCTCAACCACGCTTGATTGACAAGATAAGAATCTATAGTGTCTGAGCCTCGAATGTTATGGCCCGCTATCAGCTTTAAATCGTATGTCTTCAGGTAAGCCGAATCTCCAAAAAGAGCATTTATTCCAAATTTTTCGTCGGAATGTGAACCGTTGTAGTTAAAGCCTAAACTAATTACTTCGCCAGATAAAGGTGCATTGCTACTAAATGATAAACTGTTTACCGACTTCGTGTTTTGAACGCGACTGCGAAACAAGGACATTAGGCGTGGTGTGTTCACCGGTATTTTCATGAGGTAAATCGCGTCCTTCTTAAGTCCAAGATTCGCGTTGCGCACGAAATTAAGCTGACTAATCATGATGATGGTCCCAAATATTAAGACTTGCGAAATACAGAATTGAAAAACAACCAACACTTTTCTTAATGTGAGGCCTCTTGTCTTCCCTCCATCAATTTTACCCTTCAACGCCTTTACCGGTTGGTACAAGGACAGTATCCTACCAGGATAGAATCCAGATAGGAAGACCATGATGACAAATAGCGACGCGATGTAAAGAATGAACGCTGGGTCAACCAGTGCCTTGACGCCTACCTCAGCCCCAAAAAGTGCTTTAAGTAAGGGAACACACGCAGCGCTCACAGCAATAGCCAAAGTCAAACTGATCAAAATTAACAGAGAAGACTCGGTCATGAATTGCCAGAACAATTGGCCGGATAAACTTCCCAGCACCTTTTTTACGCCCACTTCTCTCGAACGCGTTCCTGATATTGCAGTAGAAAGATTGATAAAATTAATGCAGCTCGTTAAAAGCAGCACCATCGCTATAGCCGCAAACGTATTAAGAAGTGTTGATGAAAAAATGTTTCCAGGATAGTTACCGTAATTCCCATTGAATTTAATTTCGTTTAACGGTTGTAATATCAAGGCACTGGGAGGCCCTCCTTTTTCAGGAAAATGCCTTTTGATAAATTGCGGGAAAGAAACCACAACTGCTTTGGCCTCAGCTCCGCTTTTTAACTTCACCAGACAACTCGTCTGTGTGCCGCAATTACTCCAGTCGTTCAAACCTCCCTGCTCATATCTTAAATGGGTGACGTACGATATCAGGATGTCAAAGGGAAAATTTGTGTTGGGGAAATAGTCTTCGATTACCGCTCCGACTGTTAACAAAAGCTTGTGTTCAAGGTTAAATACCTTACCTACTGCCATTTTGGTTCGGAACAGCTTTACCGCCATACTTTTTGTCAATACAGCAGTATTTGGGGAAGATAACGCACTTTTTGTATCTCAAGAAAGCGCATGATAGTCCAGAATATTTAGGATTGAAGGCTGGACGAAAGCAATACGGCCCTCAGAATTAAATAGACGCTGCACTTTTTGTTTGCTATCAGCCACGCTTAGAATCCCACCTGTTTGGTCAATCATGGCCACCTTCTCAAACGCCCCAAAGTCGGTTCGCAAAGCGTCTCCCACAGGATGAGCGACAGCGCTTGTAGACATAGCATCATCTCCCTGGCCAAAATGAGTTATCACCCGATAGACACGATCCTTGTTCCTGACATTTGCGTCAGTCTGGAGCTCATAGTTTAAGAGCAAAAAAATTAATGTGGCCCCTGCCATCCCTATGGTAAGACCAATAATGTTGAGAACCGTAAAGGATCTGTTCTTTACAAGACTTCTTAACGCAAGCTTTATATTATTTTTCAGCATGAACGATGATATTAGGACCATCAATTTCAAAGCAACATCGAAGCCACTGCTTAAGTGTCAGACAATAAGTGAATTGCAATTCTTACTACCTGTGCGGTTTTGATACAGCAGGTCCTTTAATGTGCGGTTTTTAAAATTCAAAACTGAATGTTCAGGTCAGATGGCTGGCGAGTACAATGTTTCTAAGATGCAGCTCCGTAAACAGGCTTCCCCATCCTTACTCGGCGGCTTTCATGGAGCTGATTTGCCGCCTTTCCATCAGTACTACAAGGAAGCTAAGACTGCCTTCGCCCTTCTCCTTGCCTTCGGTTTCCCTCGGCAATAGATACCCATGCTGTACCACGTTTTCTTAGCGACATCTCCGGCCGTGGCACCTGCCCAAGTATCCTGGATTTTTCGGTTAGGGCTCTATCCTTTCAAACCCTTTCTAGCCGGGAGGCGGGAGGCTCTCCTGTGTTCCCGTGCATCCCTTTCTACCTTTGGTATGGGACGCCTCCTTAAAAAGCCTAAACGAGCTGGGGAGTTTTCGCAAAATGCCGATCACCTGTTCTACAAAATGGGTCAAAGACCGTCAGACACGCTGTCGCCTAAAGAAAACCATTTTACAGGGAAGGTATACCTGCTTACTGACGCCACCAACAGTTCCAGCTCCTGGATAATGGCCGACCTGCCTCAACAGGCGCATGCAGTATAAATCCTGGGTGAACCCACCGGCGGCACCAAGAAGGGCATAAACGGCGAGCAGTTCTTCTTCCTTACCTTGCCTGATACGGGTGTAGAAGCAGATATTCCCTGATCTTTGAGGCACTCTTAACCGCCAGGCCGGATGAGGGTGTTCAGCCGGACACTATCGTTGGAGACGGCCAGAAAGACATCGCCGAAGGCATCGACACCCAGCTGCCCTTTTTAACCCGTTTATTGTAGCAGAATCAATGATTATTCAGATTGTTCATCACGACAAAATAACAGGTTCCGAAACCCAGTAAAAAAATGACCAGGGCGCTTAGGTACCAACTCTTTTTTCCTGTAATCAGGCCCGCAATGAAGCAAACAAGGAAGTGCAAACCCAGAACCAACAGAATACCTAATGGCAACTTTGTAAGCAGGCCTATAATCAGGTATACTACATAGACAAGTACATTAATGCCAATAATTTTTTCATTGCGTTTTTGTTCGGCAGACCTCATGGTGTCATAAATTTAAGGATGTAAAATTTCGCTTCTCAGCTCTTTGAGGTACGCTTCCTTTTCATCGCGATAAAAGATATTCATCGTTTCAAAGGGCACGATCTGCATTTCCTTACTGACAATATGCACGCAGGACTTTTTTATCGCCCGTACATCGAAGTTTTGGGCGTCAATAAAGTTCATGATAATGATGCGAAACAGGTTATCGTAGGCAAGACCGGGGGCCTCGATCTCCGGCAGGCAGCACATGATCGAATGGAGGTGTTCGCCGGCTTTGTCAACGGAATTTCCGGTGCTGAACATCTGGAGCAAATGCGTCTTCAGCTGTTCGTCCTGTTCGTAAATGATCGTATTCTTTGAATTGTCAAGCAAGTCATCCGGGTTGATCATGCGCGTCAACGGAAACACCTTGTCGCCGAGCTTCAGGACGTAGGCCATGACCAGCGCATCGGGGTTGCAGGGCACCGGCAGCAGGTCTGCAATAGCGCTGACCTTCTTCGTCTTCGACATTATAGTAGTCTCTATGTTCACCTTCATCGATCCACCATTCCCTTTCAATGCGCTCGGGCCCGTCGGCTTTAGTGACATGATGCACTGTTCCCTTATAACGAAATAAAATTGGCGGATAGTCTGGTATAGGAACCGCAACTTCAATTAGCTCCGGTGTTGAAAGAAGCTGAGTTGGCCGGGGTTTATCATTTGGCCAAGGGATTGCAGGTTGTTCTTCCAGGGACAACGCCAGGCTTGTTGAACGTTCGGGCCAGTAATGCTCGACCGGTAGATAGCGATGAATGGTATCATGACCTGACTTTTCATTGATTCGATCCAGTAATTCGGCCAGGTTTTGGTCTTTCAATCCAGTGTTGCCCATCCATAGGATTTCTTGAACCGGTGAGGCATCTTCTACGTTTGCCGCTTCTAACATAAAAAGTTCAATTCCCATCCCCGGCTCGATGGTAGAAATTTTAAGTTCAAACAATTTGAAAAGATGTTCCGCATGGTAGGAAGGCCTGCTGGTATGAATCTCAACCTTCAATTCTTTTCCGTCTACTCTAAAACAGGTTAAAATGGCTCTTCGTAAGCCTTTCTCGTTTGACTTAAGGGCTTGGCATATGCTTTCTAAAAGCCGTTGAATAGCGATCTCGATCCCCGTCGCTGTTACAATTGGTTCCAGGCAGGGTAATCGGTCCTGATAGGTGACGATTGGTTGCAGAGGCTCGAGATATTCTCCCTCAACACCTAAAGCCTGGTCAAGCTTTTTCAACAGGCCAGGACCAAATCTTCTTCGAAGGATCGATCTCGGAATTGAAATAAAGCTGCCGATCTTTTCAAGGCCGAGTTTTCTTAGTCTTTCAATTACTTCTGTATCGAGCCGAAGTGCCTCAGGTGGCAACCCAATTAAGCTCTTATACTGGCAGCCAGTTTCAATTAATTCATTCTTCCCGAAATGAGAAACCGCCCAGGCGGCGCCAATCGTGTCGGCCATACCTAATCTAGCGGTGTACCCTTTTACATTAAGGTTTGTGCGTAAGTTCTCCAGCAGCTTATTTTCACCACTCCATAGATGCGCGCAGCCGGTCACATCCAAAATAAGACCATCTGGCAGGTCGCTGGCTACCGTCGGACAATAACGAATGCACCAACGTCCAATTTTCTTGAGGAGCTTAGGTCTTAGATCCTGTGCTTCATCAATGACATAAAGTGAAGGATGTATAGCTTTCGCATCGGCCAGTACCATCCCAACTAAAATATCGAGAGACCCGGCAATGGCATTAGCCGCGGTAATGACCTTTTTGCCATTTGCTGGAGCGCAGCATACAAAAGGAAGATCAGCAAGTTGAGGCTTGTGAAGTGTTAGCCAATCTGTAAGTAAATACGGAAACGAAATGACCACAAAACGCCTGAACATTAAGCTCATTAGGCAGTTCTTTGATGTAAGGCGATTACAGGGACCTGATCAGCTGTTGATATGGGAATAAACCGGTCTACTGCCCATTCAAGTTTCCAAGAGCCTGGTTTCCCATTTCTCACTTTTAGGAGTTCAACATTCCAACGTGGAAAACCAAGTCCAGGCATCTCGTTTTCGGACTCGCTAGCCAATGGAGTGATATGCCAGCGTGCAACACTGGCTGTTGTATTGAGCTGTCGGGAATTGTTAAGAACAAGGAACCCGGTTACATGGCTGTGTTCAACTGCGAGCTGGAGCCTGCGGGAATCACTAAAGCTGATCTGACGCACTTCAGCAACAACGGCAGCCAGACCTTCGCATTTGAGGCTTTCTTCCACTACCCAAAGCAAGTCTTTTTCTTTTTTCAGATCCGCAAAAATTACTTGATCGGGCTGCACTCCAAAGGCCTGTAGGGATGGAGGATATATATTACGGGACACGCTAATCCACAGGCATGCCTTGCCTTGCTTCATCAGACCAGAAAGTAAACCGGCTATGAATCCGGCTGTAGCCGCGGCGTGCTCTTGTTTCGCGCTTACAAGTTCATGAATAGCCCCAATAGGGAAAATAGAATTAGGAAAAGCTGATTCTAAAGGACCAAGTTCAATAAAATTATGACTTGTTGCCTGCAAGGATTTAAATCCTTGCAAATGCAGTATATCTGCTTTAAGCTGATTAATGATTGCAGCTTTTAAATTCGCGCTGGACTGGATCGCTGCTCCCATAGGTTACTCTAAGTCCTCAAAGTTAATGCTAAAAATTTTAGCATTGTTTATATGTTGAAAACTTTAGGTTCCAGGAATGATTACCTTGCGCTAATGAAGTTTGCTGTTGCTACAGGGTTTTTGTACGCTTTAACAAGGTCGATTCTCTTTTTATCTACCAGTACCCCAGGCACGACATTCAATTACCAGTTAACGAAAGATACAATACCGGTTAGCACCAATGCTCCTTCACAACCCGCGTCCAACTTTCAACATGATTCCATAAGGACGATCGTAATAGACTCAACAGCGATAGCTATAGGGAAGAGAGGGCTCAAGGAAGAGGACTTTATTAACCAGATACTTACAGATACAGCCTTCTACGAAGCTTTTCATTCCTTAAAACATTTCAGCTTTATTGCAGACAACAACATACGCACGTTTAACAAAAAAGGGGAGCAAACCGCCCATATTACCCGAAGTCTTTTACATGATAATAGCACCGCTAATTACCACATAAGAGTTTTAAGCCAGCGGGACAGTGGTGAAGTATACAAGTCAGGCGGAAGGTACAGGCTTTTTACCGTTCAAATGTTCAGTTATGTTTTTGAAAATGAAAAGAACTCTGACTTTATTAAAGACCAGTCACCTGAACAAAAATTACAGGAAGGTTATAAGCAAAAGTTGAAAAAACTCATTTTTAGGCCTGGAACCAGGATAGATGGTCTTCCATTTATCTCGGATAAAACAGAAATTTTTTCAAAGAAGCTACGACCATATTATAACTATAAGTTTTCAAGTGCAACCTATTTGAATGCTGTTCCCGTATACCGCTTCGAGTGTAAAGTAAAGCCACAGTTCGCAAATGACGGCTCTGTGATGATTAAAGAACTAACAACAATTTTTGACAAGAAGAATTTTAAAATACTCGGTCGATTTGTGGACATGCAGTACGAAAATCTTCTTTTCAGTTTCGATGTACGAATGAATATAGAGGCCCGTTATATTGATGATGAAATTGTACCCGTACTCATCCAGTACGCCGGCAATTGGGATGTTCCCTTCAAAAAGAAGGAGATCTCTTCATTTATTGTCAGTTTACATGACTTCAAAAAGAAATAAGATGGCTGCACGATGCTACGCGGCGTCTTAATTGCCCTTGGATTCATGCTGTCGATCCTTCAGCACTACCTTAGTCCGCTGTCTGAGCATGTTCAGCTTGTGATCTTTTTAGCAGGTGTTTTACTTTTAGGTATTCCTCATGGAGCAGCAGATCTGATGGTTGCCGAGCAAAACTCCGAGCGTCAGCATAAGCCATTCTCCCGCGCTCAATTCTCCATTGCATATATAGGACGGCTCGTGTTATTTGCTTTAATGCTCTGGCAATTACCTGTCCTTGGACTACTTTTCTTTTTAGGTTTTTCGGCTTATCATTTTGGTGAAACTGACCTGGCAGACTTGGATAAGAACAGCTGGCTCGGGAGGGCGCTGATCGTATGTTATGGATTATTGATCCTAGCCGTGATTATGGTGAATAACGTGAGCGAATTAACTGGAGCTTTTACCCAACAAGGACATTCTATAACCGGAACTCCTCTTTTCGGTTGGATTTCAACTAACCGCGTTCTCGTCGTGGCAATTTCCGTAGTGCTGTTTGCCGTATGCGGAAGCATTTACTTCGTTCAAGTAAGCCACACAGATCAGTCCCGAAATATATTCTTAGCACAAAGCGTTATTTTGGTCGTGGTCTTGCTCAATCTTCCCTTGATGCTGGGCTTTACCTTTTACTTCATTGTATGGCACTCGGTGCTGTCAATTACAAATATCATCGGTTACCTCCAGGAAGATGGGAAGTATGGCTTGCCAATAATTTTGAGGCAAATAATTACCTACAGTATAATCGCCATTACAGCAATCGCTATCGCCGGTTTAGTAGGTTATTTCTTGCTCCACGGGAAAATCATCTTGGTGTATGTCATTGGTGGGCTTGCCGTTCTTACGGCCCCTCATATGGTTGTAATGCATGACATGTATAACCGTATTTGGAGCTCTAAAGTCAATGTGCCAGTTGCCTCCTGAGGCGGGTTGTATTACAGACAAAACAAAATAGCAGCCATTTAGTGACCGGGCGGCCTGTTTGACTAAAAATTGAACCCCAGATTTCGCGCACTAAGTTTGAGCAACATCGCCAGACAAGTTTAAAGCGTCATAGACGATGATCTTTTCCCAATAATGTTTGCAAGTAACGATGAACTGCTGATGAACTGCGTCTGTAGTTTGATAAGCATCGTGTGCGGCGGTGTTTTCAAAGACAAGCAAAAGATTATAATCGTAGGAGTGGTCTATGACGTCACGGCTTTTCGCAGCCGGAGTGCCGATATGGGAAAATTTCAAACCGGCCGTAGTCAGAAGGGTACTTACTCCTTTTTCAAAAGCGGTACGCTCCTCTACAGATAAATCGGGTTTTAACCAAAAGAAGACAGAATGAGCAAAAGTTTTTTCCATAACAGGGATTCAACTAAAAATATTAGCAAGCAGAAATCAGAAACGGCAAATTAGTATTTTTGAAGTAAACAGTTAAGAGTGATACTTCAAGATACGATCGATAAGATTTATGATGCGGTACGCATTGAAGAAGTGGTCGCAGACTTTGTAAACCTTAAGAAACGGGGTACCAGTCTCATCGGATTGTGCCCTTTCCATAATGAGAAGACACCAAGTTTTAACGTTTCGGTCACAAGGGGAATCTATAAATGTTTTGGTTGCGGAAAAGGGGGTGACTCGGTTAACTTTATCATGGAACATGAAAAGGCCGCTTACCCAGAAGCGTTAAGATACCTTGCCGCCAAGTATCAGATCGAAGTCGAGGAGACCATACCCGACAAGAATTTGATCGAGAAAAACGATGACCGGGAAAGTTTGTTTATTCTTAACAGGTGGGCTAAAGATTTTTTCGCAGCTTCGATTCTTAATTCGCCTGAAGGAACACAGGCAGGTCTTTCGTACCTGAAAGAGCGCGGAATACGGGATAGCGCAGTTGAGCGCTTTGAATTGGGTTATTCGGCCGAAAGCCGGCACAGCCTTACCCAAGCTGCTTTAAGAGAGGGGTTTCAAGCTCAATTTTTAATTGAGAGCGGCCTGTCGATCAAGCCAGAAACTGGAGACATGTATGATCGTTTCAGGGGGCGGGTCATGTTTCCCATTTATAACATTTCGGGAAAGATCATTGGTTTTGGAGGGCGTATACTGCGTAAAGAGGAAAAGACCGCTAAGTATTTAAACAGCCCCGAATCGCCGATCTATCACAAAAGTGAAAGCTTGTACGGTATCTTTCAAGCAAAAAAAGCGATCAGAGAAAAAGATGTATGCCTGCTTGCCGAAGGCTATACCGATGTAATCAGTCTAAGCCAGAGCGGGATAGAAAATGTTGTCGCCTCTTCGGGCACTTCTCTGACTCTCCAGCAGATCAAGCTTATAAGCCGCCTTACACCCAACATCACTATTCTTTATGATGGGGATGCGGCTGGAATAAAAGCGTCAATGCGGGGGATAGATCTCATTCTTGAGCAAGGGCTCCATGTAAGGGTTTTGCTTTTTCCCGAAGGTCATGATCCCGACAGCTACATCCAAAAGGTTGGGGCAAGCGCTTTCACGGAGTATCTTAGGGAAAACCAGCAGGATTTTATTCTCTATAAAACTCAGATACTTCTGAGTGACGCCGGCAGAGATCCGATAAAGCGAAGCTATGTGATCCATGACATTTTGGAGAGCATATCGAAGATTCCTGATAGTATCTCGAGAGAACAGTACCTAAAGCAGTGCAGTGAACTATTGGGCATGAGCGAACGGGATCTTCTGGTTGAGCTTAACAAGCTTATCCACCAAAAGAATCGCGCACAGACCACTTCAGCTAGCATACCTCAAGCACAGCAAACCCCCCCCCAACAGTCGCCGATGAGGGCGCAAGGCCCGGCCGACATTGAAATGCACCTGCAGTCTAATGAACAACCAAGCGATGACGGGCCCATTGCGGAAAGCGAGCTTCGGCTCTCTGATTTTCCTCTATCCTACCCCGACGACATTCAGGAAAAGGAAATACTGAGATTGCTGGTTAACTACGGCGACCGCCCTCTTGAAATTGGTCAAACAGTATCGGCCTTTATTTTTACCCAGACCGAAGACATTGAATTTAGTAACCCGCTTTATGAGAAATTTTATGGGGATCTGCTCACGCAGAGTGAAAAACTAGGCAGCACGCAAACGATCTCTTTCGCTAACATTAGGGATGAATCCATTAAGAAGCTTTTCGTAGATCTGTTAAGCAGCCCGTATTTACTAAGCGCCAACTGGGACAATATGCATCAGATCAAGGTTAAAAGAGAAGAAGAGCTGTTGCTAATCGCTGCCGATACGGCTATCAATCACCTAAAAATGCGCAAGCTCATGAGGATGATCACCGATAATCAGGAAAAGATGAGGGGTGAGAAAGACTCTGTTCACATCATGGAACTCCAATCCATTCACGGGAGGCTAACCCAATTGAAATCTGATCTGAGCCGGGCGCTTGGGGTGGTGGTCATCAAGTAGACCGAAGACCGCAAGATTCGGGTTTTCCCCTCAAAAAGCTGAGCGCATCTTTGCTTCACCCACAAGACGCAATTAAAATCAGAAACTTGCCCGAATACTTTGTGATTTATAACCTTGAAAACTATTTAGATGGAAACGCAAAGCGAACTGGACTATCAGCGAATAGAAAAAGCGATCGAATTTCTAACGGTCAATTACAAAAAGCAGCCTTCGCTGGATGAGGCGGCCGAACACGTCAATCTTAGTCCCTTCCATTTTCAGCGCATGTTTGTGGATTGGGCCGGTGTTACGCCAAAACAGTTCCTTCAGCACATTAGCATTGGCCACGCCCGGTTACTTCTGAAACAAGATGGCGCGACGCTTTTTGAGACCGCATATGAAACCGGGTTGTCTGGTACATCGCGGCTTCACGACTTGTTCATAAAAATGGAGGGAATGACACCAGGCGAATACAAAAATGGCGGGGAATGTCTAACGATCAACTATAGTTTCGCTGAGAGCCCATTCGGGATCTTACTGGTTGCTTCCACTTTTAAAGGCATCTGTCATATGGCGTTTGTCGACGAGGGGGAAGAAAAGGCGTTTGGTGCGTTAATGGAGCGCTTTCCAAATGCACAGTTTCACCGCCTGCTGGATCTATTCCAACAGAACGCGATTTTTGTATTTGCACAGGATTGGAGTAAGCTTAGTGAGATCAAACTTCATTTACGGGCCACTGCATTCCAGTTAAAAGTTTGGGAAACGCTGCTTTCAGTCCCTATGGGGGGCCTAACCTCATACTCTAAATTAGCGGCTCAGGCTGGTTTGCCGGGAGCGTCACGTGCCGTTGGTTCGGCGGTTGCAAGTAATCCGGTCGCATTTCTAATACCTTGTCACAGGGTGATCCGGTCAACCGGAGAGCTTGGACAATACGCCTGGGGCAGCTGTCGCAAAAACGCTATGGTTGGCTGGGAGATATCGCAGTCAAAGCAAGTTCATGATTGACGAACAACGCAGTACGTTATCGGCTCGTCTGCAAGCAGTCCACTGGGATAATGTCACACTGAACCTTCATCAAAATGGGTATGCAGTGATCGACGACGTGCTTGACAGGGATGAATGCCTTCAGCAAATTGAGGCTTATGCTGCCGGGGACACTTATCGTAAAACCGTGGTTATGGAACGATACCGCTTTGGTTTGGGCGAATACAAATATTTTAAGTATCCGCTTCCGCCGCTTGTTGCCAAATTGCGGGAGACCGTGTATCCTCATCTAGCTGCGGTCGCGAATAAGTGGATGGATGTTTTGGGCGTTGATACCCGGTATCCTTTCAGTCATGCCGGGTTGCTTGAGATGTGCCATACCGCCGGGCAAACGCAGCCTACCCCTCTTATCCTCAAATATGGTCAGGGAGGCTTCAATACCTTACATCAGGACCTTTATGGCGCGATCTTTTTCCCGTTGCAGCTGGTGGTAATTTTAAATAAGGCCGAAGAAGATTACTGCGGAGGTGAATTTGTGTTAACCGAGCAAGTTCCGAGGGCTCAGAGCAAGGCGATCGTTTTAAGACCCAAGCAAGGGTCCATTCTTATTTTCACGACGAACTTTCGGCCGGTTAAAGGGAGCAGGGGCTTTTACCGGGCGGGGATGCGTCATGGCGTGAGTCCTATCCTGAGCGGTGAGCGGCATACGCTCGGAGTAATTTTTCATGACGCTCAGAGTTGACGACGGATGGAACTGTTTGGCGGGGCGCCTATACGTTCATTATTGCCATTCGATGGCGAAGCCTTGTATTACGGTCCAGTGCTTTCTCCTCATTCAGCAAGGAGTTATTTTTGTAAGCTTTTGGACTCTATCGCGTGGAGAAATGATGAGGTTTACATTTTCGGCCGTCATTACGTTACTAAACGTGAAGTGGCGTGGTATGGGGACGAGGCTTATTCCTATGCCTATTCAAATTCGACCAAAAAAGCTCTGACCTGGACACCCGAGCTCTTAAAACTTAAAATAATTGTAGAGCAGCTTGCCGAAAGTCAATTCAATTCCTGTCTGTTAAACCTGTATCATAACGGTAACGAGGGAATGGGCTGGCATAGTGATGACGAGACCTGCCTGGGCAGCAACACAACAATCGCGTCGCTGAGCCTTGGTGCAGAACGAAAATTCGCCTTCAGGCACAAGTCGACAAAACACCCGGTAAGCGTATTTCTGGAACATGGGAGCCTTCTCGTCATGGCTGGAAGCACCCAGCATAATTGGGCCCATGCTTTACCTAAGTCGTGCAAGGTTAGCTCGCCGCGCATAAACCTAACCTTTCGTACTATTCTTGAATCCTGATTAAGGCCTTAGCATAGGCGCGACTCTTGAGCCAATAAGCTCAATGGATTGGAGGAGTTTTGAGGGTGGCAGGCTCGCGTTATCCATTTGGAAGGTAAACCTCGAAATACCGCCAAGGGCATTACTGTGGCGAATGATCTTCTTAGCTACTTCCTCCGGACTGCCGACTAATAGCGCTCCACGCGAGCCATTTTGCTCATCGAAATGCGGCCGCGTAACAGGTGGCCAACCGCGCTCTTTTCCAATGGTTGTGAATGTTTTGGCATAGCCGGGAAAATAGTCGTCCACCGCCTCGTGGCTTGTTTTTGCTACGTAGCCCAGAGAATGCAGGCCTACTTTAAGCTTTTCGGGCGCATGGCCGGCCTTCTTCCCAGCTTCGCGGTATAAATCGATAAGGGGTCGAAAACGATGAGTTTCACCGCCAATAATAGCGACCATCAAGGGCAAGCCAAGAGATCCTGCCCGAACGAACGACTGAGGAGTTCCCCCTACCCCGATCCATATGGGCAATGGGTTTTGAACTGGCCTTGGGTATACGCCCTGGCCCGTTAACGCTGGACGATACTTGCCCGACCAATGAATATGTTCATTGTCACGAAGCTTCAACAGCAGACCAAGCTTTTCTGAAAACAACTCGTTGTAATCTTCAAGATCATATCCAAAAAGCGGAAAAGATTCTGTAAAGGACCCACGACCAACGACCATTTCAATGCGTCCCTTTGAAACCAGATCGAGAGTGGCGAAATTTTGAAATACCCGCACAGGATCGGCGGCACTTAAGACAGTCACCGCACTGCTGAGAATTATTTTACGGGTGCGAGCAGCAGCAGAGGCCAGGATTACGGTTGGAGCCGAATCGAGAAATTCTTTTCGGTGATGTTCTCCAATACCAAATACGTCAAGGCCTACTTCATCAGCACGTTGGATTCGCTGCAAAAGCTCATCCATGGCTTGCATCGCGCTGTTTGAGTCACTTTGGTTACCCGTTTCAGTGCCTGCAGATACTGGTTTCGCTGCAAAACTGTCAATGCCAACTTCCATACGCAAAATTTCTCTTCAAAAGGAACCAAACAATTAATTGTTTCAAATCCACGCCATAGGCACTCATCATTCAACAACCCAGGCTAGCATGTAAGAACCAAAAGCACGGTAGGATATATGGAAGTCACTTTTAACGTCTTCTTTTATCAGAATCGCTTCAATAAAACCTTCTGGGAAATAGGTAAAGGCCGCCAGGTGAATATTATCCTTGAAAGAGACGTTCTTTTCTCCCTGCAGCTTGTAGAGCGCTTCTTTTGCTGACCAGCAGGTATAAAGTTTTTGAATGCGATCTGAACCCTCTGCTAGGTAAGATAGCTCTTTCACGCTCAGAAATTTACGGGCGATCCGTTCGATCTTAGGTTGTATTTCTTCAATATCTATTCCTACCCGGTGCGCCTTACTGATGATAACTGCTGCGTGGCTTGCGGAATGGCTAATTGAAAAATGATGCGGAAAGTTGGTTAAATGCGGCTTGTCATGAACATCGGTGCGAATTTCGGCCGGAATTGCCGAGCCAAGTAATTTTCGGAGCAGGACGCGGCTGCTCAGCCAGTGTAGTTTACGCTTACCCGCTTTCAACGAATTATAGAAAACCTGATCTTCGGGCAAAAAAAGAAATTCGTTGCTCAACTGTTCAGCGGTTTCTGTTATTTCCCAGATCCCCATATCGGCATCCTCACTTACCTTTTCCCGCAAAACTAATGGCATGGCGACTTTCTTTCAAAATAAGACTTTCGCAAGCAAAAATGCCGGCGGGCGCATTTCTCTATCTTTAGCCATGATCTTATCTGACAAGCGTATCCTAGAAGAAATCGAAAAAGGCACCATCATTATAGAGCCGCTTGATCTTAAGTTTTTGGGAACGAACTCCTACGATGTACACCTTGGTAGAACGCTCGCCATGTACGATGACGAAACTCTTGACGCAAAAAAACACAATAAGATCAGCTATTTTGACATTCCCGACAACGGGTTTATTCTAGAGCCAAATGAGCTTTATCTTGGTGTCACCCAAGAGTATACTGAAACTCACGCTCATGTTCCTTTTTTGGAAGGTAAGTCAAGTACCGGCAGGCTGGGGATCGACATCCACGCGACCGCAGGAAAAGGGGATGTTGGATTTTGCAACACCTGGACACTGGAGATCTCTGTAAGCAAAGCGGTTCGCATCTACCACGGTATGCCCGTTGGGCAACTGATTTATTTTGTTGTAGAAGGAGATATTGCAACGATGTATAACACCAAGGCCAGCGCGAAATACAATGTACGCACTCAAAGACCGGTTGAAAGTATGATGTGGAAGAATTTGTTTTAACCAAAACTAGCAGGTGAGGCTATACATTTTGATCTTGCGGTGCAGCTCGCTGGGGTTAAATGGTTTGCTTAAATAGTCGTTCATGCCAAACTCAAACGCCCGGTCCTTAATATCCAGCATGGCTGAGGCCGTTAAAGCGATAATGGGAAGTGAACGAAATTTTTCCCCTTCAAGCTGTCTTATGGCGTAAGACGCCTGGTAGCCGTCCATCTCGGGCATTTGGAGATCCATGAGAACCATATCATACTCTTTGGCTTGAACCTGTGCAACAGCAAGCAGTCCATTTGCGACCACGTCACACTCAACCTCCCAAATTTTCATGAACTGCTCGACAAGCATACAGTTGATGGTGTTGTCCTCGGCCATGAGTACACGGGTACCCTTAAGACTTGTCATGGCATGACTTTCGAGCTTTTTCGTACTTCGTATCGAATCGTTATTCCCGTTTTTGAAGCGCAGGGTAAATTTAAACTGCGATCCTTCCCCTACCTGACTACTCAAATTAATCGCTCCCCCCTGCAACTCGATCAGCATTTTTGTAATGGTGAGGCCCAATCCGGTACCGCCATAATTGCGGGTTGTATCAGAACTGGCTTGCGTGAAGCGTTCGAAGATCGTTGCAAACTTTTCTTCGGGTATTCCAATGCCAGTATCGGCAACTTCAAAGTCTATACTGGTCTCTTTGTTATTCATTCCCCCAAATAGCGCCGAAATACTTACACTTCCATGAGCAGTAAATTTCAAGGCGTTACTGACCAGGTTAGTGAGGATCTGACCCAGGCGTACAGGATCGCCTATGACCGCATTCGACAAATCACTGTCGACCATGAGGTTAAGCTGCAAACCTTTGTCCTGGGCAGTTTGCAAAAAAGCCATGCGAATGTTGATCAGCAATTCATTTACCGAAAAGTCAACATACTCAAAGGCTATTTTCCCTTCCTCTATCTTGGTGAAATCCAGAATGTCGTTGATGAGGACCAGTAAATTCTCTCCAGAAAATTTAAGAACGTTTAAGAATTTGAGCTGCTCGGGATTGGGATTTTTCTGTAGTAGGAGATTCGTAAAACCTATGACAGCGTTCATTGGAGTCCTTATTTCATGGCTCATGGTCGAAAGGAACTGAGTTTTGGCTAAGGCGGCTTCCTCGGCCATTTCTTTCGCCTTAATCAGCTCCTTTTCGGCATTTTTTATTTGGGTAATGTCCTGGATCGCGCCATAGAGTTTGACCACATTCCCCTTACCATCCATGATCGGCTTGCCAATAGCATTGATATTCCGTATTTCACCGCCTGGTCGTACTATCCGGAGATCAAATCCAGCGACTTCTTTTAATAGGATTGACTTTGCAACCTGCTCTTTATATAGGGCCCGGTCGTCCGGGTGCACCATTCGGCCGAAGAACCGCGTGTCTGGGCCTTCTATGCTTGGCTCAAGCCCAAAAATCCTGAAAGCTTCTTCTGACCAGTAATTTTTACCGGTTACTAAGTCTGCTTCCCAACTACCACTGTGGGTGAGTGCCTGGGTCTCGGAAAGCATCGCTTCATTGCGCTGTATAATTTTTTCTGCCGTTTTTCTTTCGGTGATGTCATGCCATACGCCCAAAAGGACTAGTTCATTGTTGAGGTGCACTGCGGTCAGCGTAACTATAGTTGAAAAGAGCTCACCATCAAACTTCCTGTGCAGCCATTCAAAGCGGTTGTAACCCTTCTCGTACGCCAGATTTCGCATCTCCGCCGCCTTTTCAGAGGACCGGCGCCCGTCGGGTTGCCTGTCGGGTGAAAAGACCGATATTCGTTGCCTTAATAGTTGGGCCTTGTCTTTGCATCGCAGCAGAGCGACGGCCGCTGGATTGCTGTCAATGAAGCCATCTTTGTTTGAAAGAAAGTGGGGTTCTGTAGAATGCTCAAAAATGACGCTTAGTCTTTCTTCCGATAATTTCTTTGCTGTGATATCCTGAAAAACACCATAAAGTTTTACGGCTTTCCCAAATTTATGAATGGCCTTTCCGAGGGACCTTACCCAGATCTTGTTTCCCCGGCCTGTTGTTAACTCAAGCTCTATGTCCCAGGCAGTACCCAGCTTTTTAGCTCTCGAAATCGCTTTGACCAGTAATATGCGGGCCCACGGTTCGTAGTAACCAAGTGAGGTCCCAGGATCTGGTACCTCTGCAGGATCGATCTCATAAATACGGTAAACCTCTGCCGACCAAGAAAGCTGCAACCCGGCGATGTCAAATTCCCAGGAACCTGTTTTCATGAGATCGCTGGTTTCTCTGAGCATTTCATCGTTCAGTTTGAAGGCCGTTATGTCGCTGAAAATGGCATTGAACACGACGGTTTGAGCTGAGAGCCTAGAGGTCCTGCTTATACACTGAAACCATTTCTTGTGGCTGGATGGCATTTTAAAACAGCCTTCCCACTTCCAATCAGTATACTCGCAGGCTGAGAGTTCTAAAACCGCTAAAAGACTGGCCTTATGCAAAGGGTTCAACAGATCGAGAAACTTAGAAAAATCGTTAAGGGCGTCCTTTTTAACCAGTTCTAATTCGGTGAGTAGCGCTTTACTAATAAAACTTAGGGTATACACAAAGCGGTTCCCTTCTTTGGTGACTTTAAAGCTGGCGCAGGGTATAGCATCCAGAAGTAAAGACTGTTCATGAGAAGTGGTGTCGTATAGCATACCTAGAGATAGCCTTATTACGGATAAAATTTATAATGGTTGTTAAGTTGTTGGGATTGTTTGAAAAGCCTTAACGTTTTTGGAGAAATGCGTAAACCGTAAAACACACAAACTTCGACGGCTTTACAAGGGTGGCGTCTTACCGGTTCATTAATTAATGACAACACTCAGTGTGGCTTCCTGGTGCCTTGACTTGCGCTGACGGCGGCACATCGTTCGCTGGATTAGCGTTAAAGAAGCCGGCAGACCAAATATCAACCATGACCAGCGAAGGGTCGTTCACCCCGTGCTTTTTTAGAGCGTTCATAAAGTTAGGGTCTTTTATTACCGCTTGTTCGCATTCGACTTGTTCGTCGGTAGTCATTGTTGGCTGAACACCTGGAATGTGATTCCAGGATTTAATGAAGGCCGAATCAATAGATACTATAGCTTCGTAACATTCATTTTTTTCGTTAAGACTACTTTGACAATTTTGATAAAATTACTTGTTCTAACACATGATCCAAAAGGTGGTTTAAGGCCTGTGGCTGTTCTAGCATGGGGAAATGACCAGTTTTTGGAACGATAGTAAATTCAAACGGAACATTTGAGGCATAAAGTTGGGTTAAGTCTGTTTGAGACATCTCACCATTAATAACATAGACTTTTTCATCGAGCTCCTTCAGCTTTGACGAAAGAGGGTATTTTCTAATATGCTCAAGGCAGTTTAGCGCAACCCGGGCACTCGTCCGCGCCATGTCATCAAGTACCTTTTTGCGTATTAGCGGTGTTGTACGCTTTGAAAAAAACAGGTTATTCACATACTCCATCATCTTTCGTCTGGATAGACGCTTTGCTGGTCCACTTGCTAATCCAAAATCGCCGGCGCTGGTTTTGGACGAAATGGGTTCTGCCTGAGTTTGGCTTGTGGTGAAAGTCTCAATGGTAATTAAACCAAGCAGAGAACGCTTGTTCTGGATTGCTGACTCAACCGCGATGGCGCTACTGGTCGAATGCCCGATTATGATCACACTCTTAACGTTAAGCTGCGTAACTAGTGCAGAAATATCGCGCCCATGTTCTTCTACAGTCCATTCGGCCCTGTTCTTTCCCGATTTCCCAAAGCCGGGCAAGTCAAAGGTAATAACCCGGTACCGGCTTTGAAAATACTGCCACTGGTGGGACCAGTACGATTTGTTAAGACACCAATCATGGACAAATATCAATGCGGTATCTCCTTTGATACTATCCTGATAATCTATATTGACGCCTCTGTTTTCCACCCTGATCTTCTCGGATGCAATGTTTGATGCGGTACTGTAATAATAGTAGGCAAATTGAAGGCTCATGGGCTGGAGTCTGTGGTTAAGAGGTACTGTTCAATTCATGCAGCAGGTTGATTGAAACCTATTTTTTTGGAAAGACGGGGATAGGTAAGGGCTTGAAAAACCTTAGAAAAGTTAAGTATTGTTTTATTACTCACAACATTAATTTTATCGATTATCAACCAACTTTTTTAAGCGGCGGTACGTCTGGAGATTCGCAGGTCGAAGCAAACTCTGTTTTAGATTTTCTTTTTCGAATCGGGTAAGATGCCAGCTTAGGGAAGCACTTCGCACGACTTTTAAAGAAATGGAATCTCTAGATACCGGGCGTACCCGAACGGCAGCCGTGCCTTTGGAAAAATCGGGTATGTAAGGAACTTCCAAATACACGAGCTTTCCCTGTGACCAGGTTTTTGCATACTCGACTGCTGCATCGTTGTAATTATTTTGAATGTCTTCCCACACAGCATAAAATCCCCCGATCGTACTTATAAACCGTTCAATAAGGGTTTGCCTTCTTTGCTTAGCGATCAATTTCTCAGAAGGAGCGTCACGCAGCGATAAGATAACAATTCCAGACGTGTTTTTCTTTATCCAGCCCCGAAAGTTAAATGCAAATTTTAAAGCATCGTCAATCCCATAATTATCGGTCATTCCGGCATCCATGACTTCCATTGCCGGCTCGCTGGGAAGCTCAACGTTCGGCGTGATGTATGGGAAGGTGGCATTCATTCTTAACGCACTTAAAAAACTTAGATTTGACGACCCCTGCTCCCTATAAAATCGTGTGAATTCTATACCCTGAACGTGGCGTATGCTATCCTGTGACCATAGCGAATCTGATCGCGTCATATAGGAGATTGGCAGGGGGCTTATATATAATTTGCGGCCATCGTTGATAATAGTAGGGCTAAGGATCATCATGGGAATAATTGCACCAGCTTCGGCATTCCGGTATTCAGACAGCGTCTTGTCCATTATACCGCCGGTATTCTGGTTAATTTGCTCTTCAAGAGCATGTCCCCTGTCCCGGTAATACGTATTCCCCTTATAGCTGAAATTGAGGGACCTAAAGAAGATGTCGTTGACGACCAGGTTGAACATGATTGCGTTAAGATTGTCTTTACCCACCGCTTCAATATTTTTTTCGGATACAGTGAAGGGTTTCCTTTGAAGCGTATTTCGCAGATACAGTTCCCGGTAATAGGCGGCCCCAATCATCCCTCCAGAAGCCCCTGTGATCAATACGGTATGTTTCATAAGGCCGCCACCTCCTACAATGCTATCAGCATATTTCAGGTTGCTCATTGTCCAGACAGCCGAACGCTGCCCGCCGCCACTGGCACAAATAAATACGATGCGCGGCAGCCGCTCACCTGTTCGCTTCTTCCAATTCTCTAACACGGCGATTGTAAGGCGCTTATCATTGTGGACGGTCGTGTCAGAGGCGAGCGTCTTCATTCGATCTATGGTATAGATGGCCTGCCCGGTGCTATAATATAAACCGGTCGCTCCCTGGTTTCCACGGTACCATATCAGAGTGAGCGCGTTGAAACACACCGCTACCAATAGCATAGCTGCAACCGTCCAGTCTTTAAACCAGTAACTGGCCCAACCGGCGATCATGACAAGAAGCGTGAAAAATAGAAGGAGACTGGCTCCGGCCGGAATATGGTGCTGCGACCTGTCGCCAAATATGCCGAGCATAAAGATAGCTACAACGAGCGCTACCTCCATCAAAATGCCGTTAAGATGATTTTGTGCGAAAACCTGCTGGATACTTTCAGGTTTAAAGCCCATAACATGGCTCGCTTTTCTGATCTTCCAAACTGATTCCAAGTAAAAGGTTATGCGAGGTGTGGCGACCATCGCCTCTGGCCGTACAATCAGACGATCCATACGTTTTAGTCTCCTTCGTTCTGAACTGCGGGCAATCGAAGGGCCAAGCACAACAAAAATGTCTTTGTTCGTACCAACTAAATAATAGAAAAATAGGAGCACAAACAGGATGAAGCCGCCAAAGAAGCTGGCCAATTCCAGCAAAATGCGGTAGATCGACAACGATTCACTTTCGGTTTGAAACCTGATAAAGTTTAAACCGTAGAAAAAAAGGAACGCCGCCGGGATAAGGATGTTATTAAGAAAGAATTTTCCAAAGGGCTTTCTAAGATAGCCCAAAAACGTGAAGCGGTTGCTTTCAAGCGAATAACTGGTGATCTGGAAGGCCATAACAAATCCCCCCATCGAGATGCCCATGATGAGCATCGAAAACCAGTCGACCCGGCCCTCATACTCGGGATCGAGAAATAGATAAGGAATTCCGTATTCCTTGCCTATCTGACCGGCGATTATGCCAAAAAGCACGGCCCAAATAACCACCAGAACGGTATTCTTTTTAAGGTGGATAAAAAGCAGCTGTAAGGGGAACGAATAGAAAACGGAACGTATTAAACCAAAGCCCCAGCGAACCTTACGAAAGGTGTTTTCTTTCGCGTGTTCTTTGACAGTTCCAAACATTGTAAAGCGAAGTATCTTCAGATTTCATTAACGCCAGAGAGTTGCGCCTATAGTCTTCGCCCGCTCCGTTACGTAGCTGCAAAGATCAATGTTTCGCCGGCAATAAGTCTTTTCGCATCCACAAATCGGTTTGGGCGGTGTTTCCGATTGGAAATGGGTGCGAACAGAATACGCTAAAGCCAAAGTTCGTGTAAAACTTAAGCGCTGGATAATTATATTCCCATACGCCGAGCCAGATCAACGGGCTCTGAAACTCAACCGCACGCTGGTGAGCGAGTTCCATTAGGGTCTTGCCTATTCCTTTCCCTTTATGTTCTGGCGCTACATAAAGCCTTTGTATCTCCAGTCCTCTTGCGCCCAGCAATTCAGGGGTTGTATTGTCAAGGCTCATCTGTATATACGCGATGATTTGGTTTTCGCTCCAGGCTGTCCAAATCTCTGTTCCCGGCATCACGCATTCTGCTTTAAAGATGTCTTCGCTGTAGGTCGTGTCAAGAAAAAAAGTGAGGTCATCTTCCGTGCAGGTACCCCGGAAGGTATCAACAAAGGTTCGCCTAGCCAGAGCACTTAGTACAGCAAAATTATTTTCTGCAATTTTTAGAATGGTCACCTGCGTCATTTCATAGAACTCGCTCCCACCAACGGGAGGCAGGGCATTTTGAATCCACGATTAAAGCTTCACCGATCAGAGGTGTGGTTACGTTTGGCGAATCATCTTGATTTTGCGCCTCTTGAAGTAACCTTTTGATCGGCTCATCCCAGGGGTGATTTGAAAGCGCGAACTTGGCCCAATGCACTGGTAAAAGAACCTTAGCCTTTAAGTCCCGGGCTGCGGCAAGCGTCTCCTCGGGGGTCGTATGGATGAAAGGCCAGCTGGGACCGTACTGCCCGCACTCAAGGATCGCGAGATCAAAAGGACCCTCCTTGTCGCCTATCTCCTTGAAGTGCGTGTCGAACCCGGAGTCACCACCCAAAAACAACTTGAAAGTTTCCAGCTCCAGCACATACGAGTTCCACAGAGAACCATTTCGCTTAAGACCCCTGCCCGAAAAATGACGGGCCAGCGTAGCTGTAAGTCGAAGACCTGGATTTAAAACCTCGCTTTCCCCCCAATCCAATTCCTGGACAGTAATCTTGCGGGTGTCTATGCCACAAGCCTGGATATCCTTGCCTGCGCCAAGCGGAACAAAGATCTTTTTGCTCCTCGATTGAAGCCGGTTCAACGTGTCTTTGTCCAAATGATCGTAATGGTTGTGGGATAGAATTAAGAAATCAATTACGGGCAGATCATCGCTCGCAAAAATTGTTGTTCCAGGAAAAGCCTTAAAAAAGCCGGGAATAGGTGACGCGTGATCACTAAAAACTGGGTCAACCAGTATTTTGAGTCCTTTGTAGGCGATCAAATAGGAAGAGTGTCCAAACCAAACAACTACCGGAGCATTGTAACTAAGACTATCAATCGTTTTTAAGTCGGTCTTAATCGTTGGCAAGGGGTTTGGTGGCACGACAGACTTTGGCCGGTTAATGTAATCTTTCCAAACCTTGCTGAAGGAAAGGCCGGGGAGCATGACAGGAGTTGGGGAAGTGTTTACAAACACCCCATTTTCATAGTGTTTAGAGTCAGTTAGATTACGCCACATGAAAGCAAAGGTCAGTAGTGCCTGGTAACAGACAATTACGGGAATTCATTCTTAGTTTTGCGCATACAGTTATTAATTCGGATCACATTAAAATTTATTTCGCTTCTGATTTTCACCTTGGAGCGCCAAACGCAGCGTCAAGCAGAGAAAGGGAACGGGCAGTTGTAAGCTGGCTTGACCAGGCGGGTAAAGATGCCACTGAGATTTTTCTTGTGGGTGATGTCTTTGACTTTTGGTTTGAATACAAGTATGTCATTCCAAAAGGATTTTCCCGGCTTCAGGGTAAGCTTGCTCAGCTAACGGATGCCGGTATACCGGTTCACTTCTTTTCAGGCAACCACGATATGTGGGGCCTTGAGTACTTGCATGACGAACTTGGCCTCACTTTGCACCGGGAACCAATCGAACGGTCGTTTGAAGGCAAGTCATTCTATATTGGCCATGGTGACGGGCTTGGACATGGCGACAGGTTCTATAAGCTTATGAAGGTCATTTTTCAAAGCCGCGCTTGTCAATGGTTCTTTGCCCGTTTGCACCCTAACCTTGGGATAGCGATCGCAAGCGGTTGGTCGCGAAGCAGCCGGGTCGCCAATGATAAGACAGAGCATTTCGAAGGGGAAGAAAAAGAATGGCTGGTGGGATATAGCCGGGAACTGCTTGCAAGAAAACACTACGACTATATCGTCTTTGGCCACCGCCATTTAACGCTCGATATTAGGGTCTCAGCCACTAGCCGGTACATTAATCTGGGTGAATGGATACACACCCGGAGCTACGCCGTTTTCAATGGACATGAGCTTAATTTATGTTATTGGGCAAAAGATTAACACAGTAAGAACCCCAACTGTTAGAGTGCAGGTTGCGTAAAGGAACCTGAGTTCTGACCTGTGCTATTTTGTTTTGCTTCAGACCACCGGTGATAGGTAACGTAAGAGATCACTAGAATGACCATCGCCACAACCGGACCACTTAGCACAGCGAGAGGGTCACCGGCCATAGAGTGTGCTATGAAGGCCGAAATAAATACGATGCTAAATCCGGCATAGGCCCATTCCTTGTACCGCCGGCATAGGGGAGCTAAAAGGAAGATAACTCCGATGATCTTACCGACAGCAAGCTCGACCCGAAAGTAATCTGGGAATCCAAGGTGATGGAAGTTTGCAGGCATGGCAGGCGCTGTCATGTAAAGGAATGCCGAGAAGGCCATAAAGAGACACAGGATAATGGTGCTTATCCAGTACGTTGTTTTGATAGCTTTCATGAAGTTTTTTTGTAAAATATAAGTATATTTGCTATCTAAATCATACCAATATCTCAAAAGATAGCTGCTATCAACTTGGTTAGTTAAAAACTTGAAATGGAAGAACAAGCCCAGGTCTCTGATTGTAAAAGATCCTGTAAGGGTGACGTAAATGCCGTGAGAGATACCCTGTATGTGCTTAATGGTAAATGGAAACTGCCTCTTATTATTCTTTTGACCGAAGGGCCACAACGTTTTAACGAGCTGCAGAGAACCCTTGGAGAGATCACGCCGAAGGTGTTGTCAAAAGAATTAAGGGAACTTGAGCTTAATGAGTTTCTAGAACGCAGGATCGTATCTACAAGGCCGGTTTGCATTATCTATGAACTTACGCCCTATAGTAAGTCCCTTGATAAGGTAATCAGCGAGCTAATCAACTGGGGCACTGAGCATCGTCAGCGCATTGTTAAGAGCCGCAAGCAATTGGCTCATTTAACGCCTGCAGAAACGGCCGGCCAGAAATAAAAGCAATTAGTCTCATTTAAGAACTTTACAATAAATGCTTGATAAATTAGAAGCAATACATAACCGCTGGGAAAACGTTCAACAGGAACTTTCTAATCCTGCGACAATGACAGACATGAAGCGGTTTGCTGCGCTTAACCGGGAATACAAAGAGCTCAGTACGATAGTCGCAGAGTACCAGATCTACACCAACATACTCAGCAACATTGATTCGAACCGTGAGATACTAGCTACCGAGAAAGACGAAGAGTTTCGTGAAATGGCTCGGGAAGAGCTCGACACCTTAATGAAGCAAAAGAACGAAAAAGAAGAACAGGTGCGTCTATTGCTCATTCCGAAAGACCCTGAGGACGCAAGAAATGCCATCGTAGAAATTCGCGCCGGTACAGGAGGAGACGAAGCCAGTTTATTCGCAGGCGATCTCTACCGTATGTACATAAGATATGCTGAAAAGCGAGGTTGGAAAATTGAACTTATGGATGAGACTCCCGGTACGGCTGGTGGCTTTAAAGAGGTAATTCTCATGTTCCATGGTGAAGATACCTATGGGCAGATGAAATATGAGTCGGGAGTTCACAGAGTTCAGAGAGTGCCCAACACCGAAACTCAAGGTAGAATCCATACGTCGGCTGCTTCGGTGGCGGTATTGCCAGAGGCAGATGAATTTGATGTCGACTTGAAGATGAATGACATTCGAAAGGACCTGTTTTGCTCGTCGGGTCCTGGTGGGCAGTCTGTAAACACAACCTACTCAGCAGTGCGCCTTACCCATTTGCCTACCGGCATCGTTGCTCAATGTCAGGATCAAAAGAGCCAGCTTAAGAACTTCGACAAGGCGCTTGCCGTTTTGCGGAGCCGCATCTATGAAATGGAATATTCAAAACACATGGAAGAGATCGCCAGAAAGCGCAAAACAATGGTATCAACGGGCGACCGTTCGGCAAAGATTCGAACGTATAATTTCCCTCAGGGACGTATGACCGATCATCGCATCGGACTTACGCTTTATAATCTTCCAGACGTTATGGGCGGTAACATCCAGGAAGTGCTGGATGCCCTGCAACTTGCCGAAAACGCCGAACGAATGAAAGAAGGGTCAATTGTATAAACAGCGTTTACCGTAGCTCAGTCAAGTATTTGTCCATGACTCCTTTTTGATTTCGTACAGGTAATTTAATTTGGGTTCTTCACCGTAATACTCGATTTCGGCCTCCCCTATCTTAACAGCCCCCAGCCTTTCGATAGCGATTTGAGAGCGAAAGTTAACTGCGCCTATCTGGAAGAAAACTCTATCGACAAATTGTAGTGCGTAGTTGATCATCAACGCTTTAAGCGAAGGGTTGTAAACTCCTCCCCAATACTTGCGGCCTAGAAAAGTATACCCTATATGTACAGAACTATACTTCTTCTGTGCATAGTCATAAAAGCGGGAGGAGCCAATCGTTTCGCCCGACTTGTTGTCAATAACGACAAAAGCTCCCTGAGATTCCAGGGCACCTTTAAAAAACGTGTGGAATACTTCGCGCCTATAACGATTCTTGTTTGGATGTTGTTCCCAGACCAAAGGATCAGATGCGACAGCATACAAAGCCTCAAAGCTATCTTCGATTAGCGGTTTTATAGTAATTAGTTCGTTTGCAAGTGTTGGCTGCGCGTTAACGGAACCAAAAGAACTCATTTAAGCCAGCTCAGTTTGACCATGGCCTTGTCCCCTTCGGCGATGATGTCTTCAACACTCCAATGTTAAGCTTCGAATTTTTTAAAGGCTCTTTAACCAGGAAACCTAATTCATCACGTCCCTTACCCGTTTTTTGCTGAAGTCTTCCAAGAAGCTCGTCGTCTTTACCTTGCTCATGAACAAGATCATCATCTGTAAGGTGGGCATAAGCTTGTTTAACTTTACCTTTCAATTCATTCCATTTACCCGTTAAATCAAGATCCATAGTTTTACTTGTTATTCAGTTAAACCTAAAGATAAGACTTTCTATAGGGAGAGCGTTACCTTTTTGCCAGTTTTAATCCCTTCATAAATAGCATCGATGATCTTGAGATCTTTGACGGCTTCTTCGCCATCAACGGGTACCGGAGGCTTCTCATTAGCAAAAATAATTCCTGCCATTCGGTCCATTTGGACGGTTTGATGAGTAGTTACTGGTGCATTTATCTCGCCATTGTTCGTCTGGCCCTGAATTGGGCCATAACCCGTCGCAGGAAACAACTCAGCAAAGCCTCTGTCTCCGGTAAGGAAGAACCTATCCAGGTTATCTATATTATAGCTCGATAGGCATGAAGCAACCGCGCCACTTGGAAAGCCCATTTGGAACTGAATAGTTTCATCTACACCATCCTTAAATTTTACATGGTCGGTTTTAGTTTCCTGAGAAGTAACCCAAATGGGGTCCTCTCCGATCATATAACGTGATCCGTTAATGGCATAGATGCCAATATCCATGAGTGAACCTCCGCCCGCAAGGGATCTATTCAAACGCCATTGTGAAGGGTTACCGATCGTAAAGCCGGTGAGTCCCTGAAAGAATCTGATCTTCCCAAGTTCTTCAGCCTTTCGCAAGCGTATTACTTCCAGGGTGTGCGGTTCAAAGTGAAGACGGTACCCTACTAAAAGATGAACCCCGGCCTTTTTGCACGCGTCGATCATTTCCTGACCCTGGCGGGCGTTCACAGCCATCGGCTTTTCACAGATCACCTGTTTTCCCGCCTTCGCAACGCGAATGACCTCGTCATGATGTAGAGCGTTTGGCGTGATCACATACACAGCGTCAATGTCTTTGTTGTCTTTAATGTGGTCGAAATTCTGGTAGTTGTAACAGTTCTTCTCGGGAATGCTGAAGCGTCTCTGCCATTCCTTAATCTTCGAAGGAGTGCCGCTAATTACCCCCACAAGCTTTGCATTCTTACAGGACCGCATTGCTTCGGCTACCCGGTTACCATAGCCGCCGAGCCCCATTATGGCAACTCTCAAGACTCTGCCGGCGATTGGATTAGCATTGCTAAGACTAGGGATCGAGTTGAGGCTAGGGTCAAGTTTCTGGCTATAAATAAGTGGCCATGCATTTACGTTCCGTGGGGCAAAGGCCAGTCCAGATAGGGCAGCAGCGAATTTTTTCAAAAAATGAAGTCGGGAATCTGGCATTACGGCTAAATGTTTAATGGGTATTCTTAGTTGATCGCTACAAGCCTGCGACCGTCTTCGTAAAGAATGAGACACTCTGCTTGATCTCGCTCATGTTGTTCGCTGGTGTCGATTCATATTCAATAAACATGGGTCCACGGTAGTTTTGCCTCTTAAGTTCGGCAAAGACGCCTTTCATGTCATTACCTCCTTGCCCCCAAACAGTTTCTTCAGAAGGATCTTTGGCATCGATCACATCTTTCAAGTGAAGTTCTTTGATCTTACCCTGCATCTTCTTAAGACATTCCACGGCATTTAGACCCGACCGTCTCCAGTGGCCAACATCTGAGCATGATCCGATTCGGTTACCCGTCGCCAGCTTCAGCGTGTTAAGGAGGGTGTCTGGATTCCAGTAATGCGAAGGACGAGGATGATTATGAATAGCGATATTGACGCCGTACCGGTTACACAGGGTCGATAAATAGGCCATGTCCTCTTGATTTGGCTCGGCGACAATATTCATAAGACCCATTCCCTTGGCGAAATCGAACAGCGTGACCCATTGCTGGCGTGTTAGCGGGCCAACTACACCGAACGAAAGCAGGGTGATCCCTTTGCTTTTAAGCAAGGCTAAAACCGCTTTTTGCCTTGAAACGTCCATCTTATAATCCATGGTACCATCGATTCCCCCGCCGATCTTTTGGCCGGGGTAAGCCTCCACGTAACGAAGGTTTAGTTCCTTGATCCTGTCAAGCGCTTCGGCAAAGGAAAAATTGCGAAAGGTCCAGCTCTGGACGCCTAACTTCCATCCCGCCGATTGGGCTGCTTGCTGTCCCAGGACAGAGGATGAATGACCTAAGATAATTAAGCAGGTGAGGATTGCAAGTGCGTGGTTTTTCATCAATAAGTTTTTAATCATCAATTAAACATTTCCTCGTTTTCGCTCCGAGACAGCATGATCAACCGCCCGGGCTGTTAAGGCCATAAAAGTAAGTGAGGGGTTTTGAGTACTTGTTGACGTCATGCAGGCACCGTCTGTGACGAAGACATTCTTACAGGAATGAAGCGCATTCCATTTGTCTACCAGCGATGTCTTCGGGTCCTTTCCCATGCGCAAGCCTCCCATTTCGTGGATATCAAGACCTGGAGCTTGTTTGCTGTCATGGGTCGTTATATTCTTGCAACCGGCCTTGTCCAGCATTGAGGCGCCTTGATGCAAAAAATCGGTGAACGAGCGTACATCATTTTCATCATAATCAACGGAGACGCTAAGCAATGGTATGCCCCATTTGTCCTTCTCAGTGGGACTCAGATAAACGTGGTTCGTTTCCTTTGGAATCGTCTCTCCCTGCATCATCATCGAAACGTTCCACTGACCGGATTCGGCGATGGCTTCTTTATAGGCAGCACCAATAGCCGGATGCCCGTCTGGCAGAGGATGACCCCAGCCAGCACGCGTGGCTGTATAAAAAACCATATAACCCCTTAAGAAGTCGGTCTCCTGCTTATAGACATTTCTATAATTAGGCATAAGGATGGCCGTAGGCCTTCTTCCATAATAATACGAATCAGTGTATCCGTCTATGGAGGCATTAACTGTGCCCCTGTAATTGTGAAACGCTATATACTTGCCCAGCAGGCCGTTATCATTGCCCAAGCCATTAGGAAACCGGCTGGATGTTGAATTAAGCATAATGAGATTCGTATTCAAGGTCGAGGCATTTACAAAAATGATCTCCGCGTAGAACTCCGTGCTCTCATTCGTATGCGCGTCGATCACGTGCACACCGGTCGCCTTGCTTTTCTTAGTATCGTACATGATGGAATGAACAACAAAGTCTGGTCGAATGGTGACCTTTCCTGTCCGGAGTGCAGCTGGTAACGTTGAAGAATTTGAACTAAAATAGGCACCGTATGGACAGCCCCTTTCGCAAAGACTTCGTGCCTGGCATTGACCCCGGCCCTGGTTAAGGTGAACTTCTTTGGGCTTGGTAAGATGAGCGCAGCGCCCAATAGCAACATGACGGTCTTTGTAATTAGCCCTGATTCTTTCGCTGATCACCTTCTCTACGCGGTTCATTTCCCAGGCAGGTAAAAACTCACCGTCTGGCAAGGTCTCCAGGCCGTCGAAATTGCCGCTTACGCCTGCAAAAGATTCTACGTGACTATACCAGGGAGCAACGTCATCATACCGTATTGGCCAGTCAACCGCAAATCCATCGCGCGCCGGTCCTTCAAAATCGAACTTACTCCAGCGCTGGGTCTGCCGTGCCCAAATGAGTGACTTACCTCCCACCTGGTATCCCCTTATCCAGTCAAAAGGCTTGTCCTGTATGTAAGGATGTTCTTTGTCTTTTACAAAAAAGTGTGCCGCTGTGTCATTAAAAGCATAACACCTGTTCGCAATAGGATTTTCTTGGACAATCTTAGAGGAAAGCCTGCCCCTATGTGCAAAATCCCAGGGATCTTTCGTGTCGGTAGGATAATCCTTTAAATGGGTTACGTTTCGGCCCCGTTCAAGTACAAGCGTATTCAACCCGCGTTCACCCAGTTCTTTGGCAGCCCAGCCCCCACTGATACCCGACCCAATCACTATTGCGTCGTAGGTCAGCGTTTTTTTTACATCGCCACCAATACTAAATCCTCCCAAGTCGTCAAGTTCTAACGGTCAAATTAGTGATTTATGAGCAGTTTCCATGCCCTCAAAATGTTCACTGCGAAATAAACACCCAATTCTTATCTTAGATCAATAAATAACCAATCACTATGTCATCTGGTCGCAGAAAGTTTTTCAAGCAGTTAGGAAGCACCGTATTGTTAACGTCAGGCACCCTCTCGGGCTTTGCCGCTGTGGAAGATGACGAAAAAAAGATACTTCTCAAAGAGAAAAAAGATGTACCGCCAAGCGATAAGATCAGGATCGCAACGATAGGTATGGGGATCATGGGATATAACGATACTCATGCGGCACTCAGCAACCCGGGAATAGAACTGGTCGCTTGCAGCGATCTTTATAAAGGCAGGCTTGAACACGCAAAAGAAGTGTTTGGTAAAGGGATCTTCACTACGGCCGATTACCGGGAAATACTAGATCGAAAAGATGTTGACGCAGTGATCATAGCGACGAGCGATAACTGGCATAGCGCCATTGCGATCGACGCGATGCAAAAAGGGAAAGCTGTATACAGCGAAAAACCCATGGTACACCAATTAAGCCAGGGCTTGAACGAGATAAAAGTCCAGCAAGACACAAAAGCGGTTTTTCAGGTGGGCAGTCAGCGAATAAGCAGCATCGCTTTTCAAAAGGCAAAGGAGATGTACCAAGCTGGGGCGATCGGGCAAATCAATTCTATAGAAGCCTCTTTTAACCGCCAGAGCGCTCTTGGAGCCTGGCAATACACGATCCCCACCGATGCCTCGCCACAGACAGTTGATTGGGAGCAATATCAAAAGCATTCGCCGTCAAAACATGCTTATGAAAGTAACCGCTTTTTCAGATGGAGAAATTACCGCGAATACGGAACAGGAGTCGCCGGAGATCTTTTTGTACATCTCCTTACCGGTATTCATTTCATCACCAATTCGAAGGGTCCCGATAAAGTCTTCGCTATTGGCGGCACCTATTATTGGAAAGACGGCCGCAATGTGCCCGATGTAATGAGCGCAGTGATTGAATACCCCGAGACCAAGGAGCACCCTGCGTTTCAAGCCACGCTCCGGGTAAACTTTATCAGCGGGGAGGGAGAGACTACATCAACTAAGATAATTGGATCTGAAGGCGTCATTGACCTTTCTGGTGAGGGGAACGGGTTTACGGTCTATAAAAACAAGCTATCAGTAGCTCCTGGCATTGGTGGCTGGGATGCGCTCGAGACGTACCCGGAAGCTATGCAGAAGACCCTACTTTCCGACTACGACAAAAAATATTCTGCTACCGATAAACGGGGCACAAATGGACCTAAAACGGTTTATGAGGCTCCGCATGGATATAATGCTTCGAACACTCACTTTGCCAATTTCTTTGATTCCATGAGGACAGGAAAGCCAGTCGTGGAGGATGCTGTGTTTGGTTTTCGTGCAGCTGCACCATGCCTTGCATGCAATGACAGCTATTTTCAAAGCAAGGTCATACGCTGGGACCCCGAAAACATGAAGCTTTTGCAGGCTTAAACCGGAGATACGTAGGTACATTCACTTTTTCACGCGACTTAGCAGTGCTGCTTAAAAGCGAAGCTAATGTGCTTGAAGAGCCTAACTATTTTGTATTCTTCTGTGGAACGTGGCTTTTATCACGGCCATTACCGGGATTCGATGCACCACCACTTGTGCCAGGTTGAGCAGCCTGTGATGTTTGCCTGTTAACAGACCCTTTTGAAGAATCAGAACCTTTAGTCGATGAAGACTCTTCCATCCCAGAGGGCGAATTGCTCAGTTTCCCTGCGTTTTTCACATTTGAAACAGGTTTCTCAGTATGATCGGCTGCTCCTTGCTCGCTGGAATGGTCTTGATTTCCACATGAAGCAAGGCAGAACAGGGCACCAAAAAGGGGCAGCAGACAATTTTTAGGGAATTTAGGGTTCATAGTGAACTGATTCAGATTACCTCTTGGGCAAAAATCATTCCCCGCTTACAAATATTGAGTTGGGTATGACGCTTGGAACGTTGGCCACTTTATCGTCAACCGGTAGAACTCTACAACACGCTGTTTAAAACACTTGAAGAATTCAGAGGCTATCAATGCGGCGTAAAGGCGGCAGAAGCGTTTGTCCGCTTTAAGTCAAAAAATAGCCGTACGACCATACGCGGACTTTAAATTTTGATCTTATAGATCATGTATGGTGTTGTACGTTTTGAGACACCCCCATTCGCATCAGGCTGTTTGTCAATCTGAGAACAGGAAACGTACAGGTAGCCGTCGGTTGAAACAGAATAACTGTCGGGCCAAATGAGTCGGGCATCTGTCAAAACCTCTGTCATCTTAAGGGCAGGGGAGATCTTGACTATCCGGTGCTTTTCAAGGTCACCGAGATAAAGGTTCCCTGCTTTGTCACAGGCCATTCCGTCTGTAGTACAAAAAGATCCAAGTTTCTCTACCTTACTGCTTAGCTGTAGTGCAGTTAAGCTGGGATCTCTAAGAAAAACGGTCTTGATCCTATATAGCTTATTATCAGTAAGGGGTTTATAATACAAATATGAAGCATCAGGATTGAGCGCTAGACCATCGGAATTGAACTTTAAGAGAGCACCGTTTTTGCGTACAACCTTGCCGTCAATCGTTAGAACGTAAGCCGGGTCAGAGATCGTCGAAGGGTCACCACCCAACACCTGCCTTACCTTACCAGACTTTAGGTCAACGACAATGATGCCGCCTCCGCTGGAGTTCGTCAGGTAAGCGATTTGATTCTTCGTATCAATGCGTACATCATTTGCATAGCTTTGATTATCCGTCGCTCCCTTTAAAGCGTATGTGTGAACCACCTTATTCGTTGATAAGTTGATTTTGACCAGCTTTTGACTCTCCTGGTAGACTCCCTTTTGTTTAGGAGACGCTGGATCTACGACCCATAGATTGTCCTGATCATCAACGACGACCGCTTGAACACACACCCAGTGATCCATGCCGTTCTTCCCCAGCTTCCATGAATTGTGCTCAAGGTCGGGAAAAGGCTTTACTGCACTACTATTTGTAGCTTCCACCAACGCATACTTATATGTGTCTGACCAAAGCGGGTAATTTGTAAACACGCGACCACTTTTGGATACTGCGACACCGGTCAATTGATATGTTTTTTCTGTAAAGACCGGTATCAGGCGCGATGCCGACTGTGGACCAGGGGTCTGCGGGTGTATGTTGCTAACTGTTTTGTCAAAGAAAAAGGACAGGAGACAACTTGCCATGAACAGGCTGAAAAATAAGGTCTTCATTAAAAAAGGTTTTGGTTCTGGATATCGCGGCAATTTCAATGCCCATCTAAGACTCCGTTAAACTATCAGGTCGAATCGTCAATGATTCGTTACATTGTACCTTCAGGAGCCGTTAATCCAGATTAATGAAAATTCAAAAAGTTCTATTTTTCGTGCTTGTTATTAGCTCTGTCGGTTTAGGTCTTGCTGTTTCTAAACATGCCGATAAGATTCGCCTGACTGGTACCTGGCAATTACTTACCAGTACCACAGTAACCAAAGGCGTTAGCTTAATCACCGCTTACGGCAGTACACAAGGAATGATCAAAATCATTAACAATACCCATTTCGCTTTTTTGAAGCATGATCTACATCCGGCAAAGGACTCAACTAATCATTTTGATGCAGGAGGAGGCACTTACACGCTCACTGGAAACAAGTATGTGGAACACCTGGATTTTTATAGAGATCGCAATTGGGAACACAAAGCTTTTGAGTTCACCCTTTCTATGAGTAGAGACACCTTGATTCAAAAGGGAGTTGAAAAAGTAGAAAAGGAGAATATTGACCGGTTAATTATCGAGAAACACCTTCGGTTAGAATAAGGGCCTTGCCCACTGGTCTGCCCCTACGGTTCTTGCAGAAGAAAAGCTACGTCGTCGCTTGTTACGGGCTTCGCACCTTTGAGCGAATATTCTTTATTAATCACCTCGAGAGCTATAATGCGAACAAGGTCCTTTGTCTGCGCGTTCCCGCAATACACCAAGGTATTGGGTTGCATTAAATAAGCATCATAAGATTCTGAGCCAATTACGCCTGTTTTTGGCGCTAGTACGGGCTTAATGATCACCTTGTAAAGCGAACGGCTACTTATAATCGTCATTAATAAGTCGTAAATGTGCTAGGTGATGCTGCCCGTGCCAAGCATATAAACCAAGCAGGAATTCCAGGCTTTGCGTTTTACTGGTTTCAGTGCGCAAAACCGTTCGCTTGTATTCATCGGCCGAAAGAGATTTGAGCAAAACAACCCACCTTATGTGAAGACCCTCCAGGATCAGTATCGACGCAGAGGGTGGTAAGATGTTTGAATCTTGAGTTTGGGCCCAAAGTTTTTCCTGGTATGATCGTATATCTGGATTTTCTTCTGTAACTCCGAGTTTGAACCGGCAAAAAGCGTTCATGTGACTATCGGCCATATGATGAACCACCTGCACACCGGTCCATCCGCCTTCACGATAAGGAGTTTGCCAAGCCCTCTCAGTAAAGCCGGCAGTAACCATTTGAATTCCTTGTGGTATGGCGGCAATCGCATCAATGCATCCGTTTCTGTAGGCAGCCGTGAATTCGCCCGGTGGTGTATATTTCCCTGTTGGAAACCGAAGTTCTTCTAATTCCATAATTGTCTGGGTAAATATAGAAACATGCTTATAAAATGCTGTGACCACACCTTCCCTGAAAAAGAAATATAATACATCAGATAATGCAGGCTGCAAGCTATATTTGTTTTCCGCTAAAAGGATACCTGGAGTGGTAGTTCAGCTGGTTAGAATACATGCCTGTCACGCATGGGGTCGCGGGTTCGAATCCCGTCCATTCCGCTGAAAGCAATATCAAAATCGTTAAAAGCCCGTTAATCAAAGGATTTCGGGCTTTTTTGAATCAGGCAAAATCTGCGCTATACTTTTAAGCGGCTCAATTTTATTAGAACTTGCTGCCAGCGCCAAGCAATCCGCCGGAACTCCTGTTTCCGTCCCTCCCAGCAACCTAAAATTTATCAATCCGGGTATTGCAGACTTAGGCCTACATTATTGCCACACTCTACGAAGGCGCCTTTATAACAACAAAAATTTGGTGGGGGACAGACCCAGTTACGAGTGCAAGGCACTTAACCGGGCGACTACTTGATACATTACAAATAGATTAGTTCTAACAGATAGTCGCTAAAGATGGGGAAATTCGGTAAGACCGTCATATGTAGAGGAATCCGAGATTATATATCATGAGTTTAAAATGACAGACTGCAACACTTGTGCACTTGTGCCGCAAAAGCTGTCTAATGCGATGGCAAGCGGAGCAATCTTGCTGCATCAAGAGGATGTGTCACTCATGCCATCCCGGACCTAAATCATCAGTGTAAAGCAAAATTTGCTAACGCTTGGACTTTTCGAGTTACTGGCAGCGTTAAATCCTGTTATCTTTGATTGAGAATGGTGCCAACGAATTTTGATACGGGCGATTTATCCTTTATCTAATTTATGTCAAAACCTACATAAAATTGCCTTAATTCCTTGACATGTCAATAAGGGAAACCATCGCAGTTAAAACGTTGTCATTGCACATCAAACCATAGGCGGGTGGTGAGTAAGTCTGGTCCCTGATGGCTTACTGCCGCAGTGTAGCTTTTCCCGTTCAAGGCTTGTTCGGTTCCTGGGTAGATAAAGCGGCGAGGAATTGCTCCATTCAAAACCCCTGCGACGGCCGGCTTCAGCACCGGGTATTTAAGGCGTCGCCATTCGGCGAAAGCTTCGGGACCTTCGCCATACAGCGCAATCCACTTTTGCACGCCGATCGATTGCTTAAAGTTTACGGGATTATAGGCAATCAGCGGCGATGAAAGGTAGGTCGCTGCCAAACCTGGTGCAATCTGGTACTGGTTAAGCGAAGCCTGTATGGCGCCAAGGTAAAGCTCCTGCGGGTTTTCGGAAGTAAAGCCTCGCGCTGCGGCTTCGGCCCGGTCGAACAGCAATTCCGAATAGCTGAGAATCACAGCAGGTGCATGTGGCGCCAGGAAATACTGCCCGGGCCTGGAAGTGGTGTTGAATCCAAGACTGCTGGCGTCTCCGACAAGAAGGCCGTTGGGAATACCCACATAGGTTTTCGGAGTTGGGTTTTTGGTCGGACTTGCATATACGGGAAGCCGTGGGTCCGACAGCGAATCAAGTTTGTCGACCATGGTCTTTGAGATGCGGTAGTCATCACGGGTATCAAAAAGGTTGCTGATGGGATTTTGATTGGGTGAGTCTAAATAGGTAAGCTGCGCGGTTTCAGCATTGGAAGCTATATAACCGCTTCCTTCGGCAGCGATGTCCTGCAAAGTTTGCGAAGCGATCGCCGGTTCCCGGTCACTGATCCGAAGAGCGATTCGAAGTCGCAGCGAATTGGCCAGGTGTTTCCAGGACAAAATATTCCCTTGGTAGATCAGGTCTCCTCCAATCTTCGCTGAAGATGGGGTTAACAGAGTCTGGGCCTTTTTCAAATCGGCGAGCAAGCCCAGGTATACGTCTCGCTGCCCGTCGTATGCAGGGCTCAAGTATTTGTCAATAGCGGCGGCCTGGGAATAGGGAATGTCTCCATAAGCATCGGTCAGTAGGGAAAAGACCCAGGAGCGCAGTACTAGCGCTACTCCCTGATAATTCGTATTGTTCTCTGCTATCCCGGCAGCAAAAATCTGATTTGAATTAATGATCCCATTAGAATAACCAATCGTCCAAAGCTCCTGGAAATCGTTATTCGAGAATATGTACCGGTCTGGGTCGGTATATTGGATCTTTGACCAGTACTGGACAAAAAGCATGCTTTCGTTGATAGTCTGGGCCGTCGTGAAAAGTGTGTAGATGTCTGCAACAGACTTGATCGTCCCTGAAAGCTGGTAATCAGGCTGGGCGGTTTGTGACGCGTTGGGATTTTGATTGATCCCTGTAAGCTCTTTTTTGCAGGAACCCACCAAAAGGGCCACAACAAGGAATGTAAATGAGAATACGTTCTTTTTCATCACTTAGAATCTAAAGTTTAGGTTAAACCCAATGTTTCTGACGGTCGGCAGGGTGAGATCTTCAAGCCCCTGCGCATTGGATGTGTTGAAAGCGGTCTCCGGGTCAATGTTCGGAACCTTCTTGTAGATTATCCAAAGATTTCGACCCACTACAGCAAACGTGGCCGACTGGAGCCCAGCTGCATGTACCCAGGCCCCAGGCAGGGACCAGCTTAAGCGCACTTCACGAAGCTTAACGTAGCTTGCATCATAGACAAAAGCCTCATCGACGTTGGTAAAGCCTTTATAATAGGATTGGGCGGGAACGATCGTCGTATTGGTCGTGCCATCAGCGTTTACTCCTTTAAAGATCATCCCGTCATCATGCAGTATAGAACCGCCTGGCGCGCTCCCCCCCGAAACCTGGACGGCCCCGGCAGAAGCGACGTTACCTGGGTAATAGTAGTTGAGCCCTCCGTTTGCGGCTCCCCGCCCGGGAAGCGTGCTTGCCATTACACCCGTGTAGGTGCCGGTTCGGTTGGTATTTGAATAGATCGAACCGCCGACTCGTGCATCTACTAAAAAGGTAAGATTAAGGCCTTTATAAGTAAAGCTGTTGGTGATTCCTGTCAGATAGTTGGGGGTGAACTTTCCTAAGTATTGTTTCGACGGATTAATGACGGGGATACCTCCCCGGGTGACAATGGCGCCCGATGAACTACGCTGGTAAGCATTCCCGTAAAGCTCCCCATAAGGCTTCCCCACCGCAGCCAGTACTTGTACCGTGCGGTTCGAACCAAGGACATAACTTTGAAGACGGCCTTCGGCATCCAAGGAAAGCACCTTGCTGCGGTTCAGACTGTAATTAAAGCCAACGTCCCAGCTAAAATTCTTGGACTTGACGGGTACCAGGTTGAGCTGCACTTCAAGGCCTTTGTTATTGATATTACCGCCGTTGATGAGTTTGTTGGTGTAACCGGTAGAAGGGCTCACGTTCACACTCAGTATTTGGTTGATGCTGCTAGTATTATACACGCTCAGGTCCAGTCTTATGCGGTCATGAAACAAGCCCAGCTCAAGCCCTGCTTCGGTCGATGTTGTGGTTTCAGGTTTTAGGTTAGTGTTTAGGTCGGTGAGTGAAGCACTCTGTTGTGGACTGCTGCCAAAAGGAGCAGTGAAGGTATAGGTGTTTAGCAGCTGGTAAGGAGTCGTTGCCTTGCCTACCTTTGACCACCCCCCTCTAAGCTTGGCATAGCTAAGCGTCCCTCCACTCAGATCGAGCATTTCTGAAAGAACTAAACTCGCATTGACCGACGGGTAGAAATAAGAAAGGTGGGACGCAGGCAGTGACGATGACCAGTCATTTCGTGCCGTCAGGTTTAAAAAGGCATAATTTTTAAAGCCGATTTGTGCCGATGAAAAGGCGCTGTAAGTCTTCAGTTTGCTGTAATTATTTGACGATTGTAAAGGGTCACGGGAATTGCTCAGTGTATACAGGCCGGCTACAGCGAGCTTTGGCGCAACCTGGTCGTTCTCCTCATTGGTAATAATGCCTATGTTACCACCCGCTAGAACATCGATTCTCCAGTCTGGACCTAATTTTCCAGTGTACTGAAGTCTTGCTTCGTGGTTGCTCTCTTGTACAAAATAGGCGTCTTCTTCATACGAGCCAAAGGGCGTCCCGTTTGTGCCATACGCTATTCTATACTTGCGGCGGTCGTTATAAAAATCGGTTCCGGTCCTGAAATTGGCCGAAAGACCTTTCGCAATATCGTAGTGCAGTTCAATATTCCCCAGTAAGCGGTTCTTATTCTGACTGACCGTATTTTGGTAAGCAACAAAATAGGGGTTGCTGTAATAAGCATTATTCCAGTTATATCCAGCGTCAGCGGGGTTGTTGTGATTTTTCAAAAGGCCGAAGTCAACTTGCCTGCCTAGCCAGGTAAATTGCAGCATCGTGCTTGTCGCGCGTCTGCCGCCTGCACCAGGCAGGTTCGGGGAATAGTCCTGTATGTAGTCGGCCACAGTATTCAATGTCAGCTTCTTGTTGAGCCTCCAGCTGGCGTTCAAAGCAAAATTGTTGCGCTGCTGAGAGCTGTTGGGAACCACACCAGACTGATATAGATTATTGTAGGACAGTCTAAAGTTGTGGTCTGCTCCCGAACCTGACAAGGCCACTCCATTACTCAGGGTATAGCCGGTTCTAAAGAAATCGCGAACATTGTTTGGATGGGCTACAAATGGAACCGGCTTGCCACCGGAGTAGAACTGCGGGATAACGCGTCCATCGAGTGGCGGGCCCCAACTTTCGTCGACCGCATCGTTTATCCCCGCTCCTTTACCGTCAACGAAGCTAAATGTACCGTTAGATCCCTGCCCGTATTGGTTCTGGTATTTAGGAAGCACCAAAAGATTTGCAAATGTGGTGCTTGATGTGACGCTCACACCCAGACCGCCGCTGTTCTGGCCGCTCTTGGTCTTGATCAGGATTACACCCGCAGAAGCCCGGTAACCGTAAAGAGCTGCTGCATTAGGGCCTTTTAGAACGGTTATCGACTCGATATCTTCTGGATTAAGATCGGCGATGGCATTGGCGAAATCCCGGGAGTCCCGGGAATCGCTGGTTTTCTGCAGCTGGCTATTATCCACCGGCGTACCGTCTACGACGAACAGGGGCTGGTTATTGCCGGCAATCGAGGTCTCCCCTCTAATAATGATCCGGGAAGAACCCATATCTCCCTGTGAGTTTGTCACCTGCACACCTGCCAGCTTACCAGCCAGAGCATTAACCAGGTTGGGTTCTTTAGCCTCAGAAATGTCCTTTGACTTGAGGGCCTGTATGGCATAACCGAGGGACTTCTTGTCCTTGGATATATTTAGAGCCGTTATGACCACTTCATTGAGTGAATTAGGAGCGTCATTCAAAACGATTTGCAGCTCTGTTTGTGCGGCCGAAATAGAAATGTCACGGGGCTCAAAGCCGATCGAGCTCACCGACAAAACTTCTCCTGCCTGAGCGCTCAAGGTGAACTGCCCCTTGGAATCGGTTTGTGTCCCCTTGCTGCTTCCTTTTATTCGGACTGTTGCGCCCGGCAAACCTTGACCATCTGACCGGGTTCGCACAGTTCCATGGAGCAAGACGGTTTGAGCGGCAGCTATCTGAGTAATTAGCAAGACCAGGCAAAAGCCCAGCGTCTTTCTGTAAAGTTGTAACATTTGGTTAGTTAAGTAAGGAAGGGAAACTACCGCTGGTTAAGGATGTTTAATAGCACGAGCAACAACACAGCGTGCCGTTAGGCATGGCGCAAATATATTAATCACAACTAATCCTACAAATTCGGTAGGGATTAGTTTTTAATTGTCTTCAAGTAGGGACTCTTGGCAGACTTGCTAATTGGTCTATTAGTTTAACTAATATGAAGGAATTATTTATTGTTTGTCTACAAATCACAGCTTCAAAACAGAAAAGAGCTCCCTTTTGATTAGAAACTAGTTATTAATAGACATTTCCAACTAATAATTTTAATTTATTAACAAGTATATTAGCAATTATACCACCTAATGACTTGAATCATGATGAAAATTACGCTAAAGCAATCCATTCCATTTATTGTTCTGACTGTTATTGCTTTAACAGCCTTATTTGTGCCTACCGAAGAGCTTTTTAGTAAAGTTTCAACCTATAATTCGGCAGATATGGTGTGGATGCTCACTGCAACAGCCTTGGTTTTTATAATGACCATTGGCCTTGCCTTTTTTTACGGTGGCATGGTTCATAAAAAGAATGTCCTGTCGACTATGATGAAAAGTGTTGTTGCCGCAGGTTTGGTCACTATACTTTGGATCATTTGTGGCTACAGCCTGTGCTTTGGCCAAAGCTGGCACGGGCTAATTGGAAATCCATTCACATTTTTCTTTTTCAAAGGAATGGCGTCTGCACCACCATCAAGTGTAGCTCCTACAATTCCACTTTTATTATTTGCCTTATTTCAATTGATGTTCGCGATCATAACACCGGGGCTTGTTGTTGGCGCGGTAGCAGAACGAATCAGGTTCACCTCTTATGTGCTTTTTATTTGCCTTTTTAGCCTGTTCGTTTATGCTCCAATCGCCCATTGGACTTGGAATCCCGACGGTTTTCTGAACAAAATGGGAGTTTTGGACTTTGCCGGCGGAACAGTTGTTCACATTTCGGCGGGCTGTGCCGCTCTAGCGGGCGCTCTGGTTTTAAAACGCCGTAAAGTTCATATCGAAAATCGGGAGATACCTCCGGCAAACATTCCTTATGTGCTTATAGGTACAGGGATTCTTTGGTTTGGCTGGTTTGGCTTCAATGCAGGGTCAGCGATGGGCGCAAATCCACTGGCCGTCTTTTCATTTGCCACTACGAACACCGCTGCAGGCGCAGCCGGGCTTTCATGGATGTTTTTTGATGTCTTGAAAGGGAAAAAACCAAGCGTTCTCGGCTTCTGTATTGGCGCTGTTGTAGGACTTGTCGCCATAACACCTGCCGCAGGCTATGTCGCTATCCCGCAGAGCATTTTTATCGGAGTCGTTGCCGCGTTGATTTCGAACACGGCGGTATACTATAAGTCAAAGTCCACACTGGACGATACACTGGACGTATTTCCATGTCATGGGGTTGGCGGTATGGTAGGTATGCTATTAACCGGCTTTCTGGCAACAAAGGCTGTTAATGCAGCTGGAAACAACGGCTGGTTTTATGGTAACTTTTCCTTTTTTCTGACAGAAATAAAAGCTCTTCTTATCGTCGTTGCATACAGCTTCACCGTAAGCTTTCTAATTTTTAAATTCCTAAATATAATCCAGCCAATCAGGGTGAGTTCAGAGGACGAAGAACTTGGCCTTGACGCTTCACAGCACAATGAGAAGTATGGAACATCTCCAGGGTCCAACGGGGTCATTAGGGAAAGTCCGGTTTTCGCTGATCTTGTAACACAAAGCAAGTAATTACCGGAGCTTTTTACCGAAAAGCGAATTCTTGTTTATAGCCCGCGCTAATGCTCATCGTTTTTGTCACCGCCTTGACTTGTTGCGGTAACATTACCTAGATTGCGATATATTAAAAAGTAGCCAGTCATTTAGCCTTATCTATGTTTACGATAGTAATACCGCTTTATAACAAGATTAGGAGCATAGCGGCAACGATTGAGTCTGTGTTAAATCAGACTAATGCCGACTTTGATCTGATCATTATTAACGATGGTTCTACTGATGGAAGCGAGCGAATTGTTTCAAACTACGACGACAACCGTATTCGTTTAATTTCAAGAGAAAATAGAGGTCTTTGCGCAACACGAAACGAAGGAATAGAAAGGGCCACGAACGATTTCGTAACACTATTGGACGCCGATGATGTTTTAGATGTTACGTTTCTTGAAAAGATGAAACAGCTTATGGATCGTTTCCCTAACTGTGATGTCTACTGTTCGTCTTACGATGTGGAGAAGCGTGGAAAGATATTAAAACGGAAACTTCACCTTCCATTTGAACATTCAGGGATCATCGAGGATTATTACGACTGTCAGCTTAAAAACACTGAAATCCTTGTGTGGACTTGTGTAGCAGTGGTTCGCAAACAAGCCTTCAAGCGTGCAGGAATGTATGACATAGGTTTAACCCGAGCCGAAGATTTTGATATGTGGTATAGAATTTTCCCAGAGGGAAAGCTTGCGTATCTTAATGAGCCTCTCGCAATTTACGGCGACTCGGATCCTATGCGTGTAACTGTAGAAACGGTAATAAATCCCGATCCAAAAAGAGATCTTTTGTTCAATCTTGACAAACTCAAGGAACGGGAAGATAAATATCCACAGCTAAAAAAGCTCTTGGATTTGTGCCGGCTTCAATTTCTGCGGCCCTACTATCTAGAAGGAAAGAATGACCTTGAAGTTAACGCTATTTTGGAGGTTGTAGATAGCCAGTCTTACTCACTTTTCGCAACCTTATTTTATAAGGTCCTGCCAAGAGAGCTCCTGAGGCCGGCTTACCGTTTATTTAAGAACGTGAAAAAGCTTGTTGCTTAACAAATCTCCAAGACAGCTTCCTCAGTACTGTGTTGAAATGCCCCGGCGTTTAGTGTACATAAGTTCAGACTACTACTGCATGTTGGACAGTAGATTTCCGTCGGGATCTTTGAAGATCGACCAGCTACAAATAACTTTAGATTTCTGAATGAACTCAACCTACCGTATTAGACCAACAGAAGCAAAACGCAAATCAAGGCGCATATTTCTCTCAAGAGCCTTTTCGGCAGCAGGGACGCTGGCTCTGTTCAATAGTCCAGTGTTCAACCTTTTTCTCTTGAGAGCGATGGGCAAATCCAGTCTTGCGTCTTCTACTCCTATTAAACGCCAGGGAAAAAGTGTTCAGCAAGTCATCGATCTTATCTTACATGAAATCAATGCAGGAGCTATCGCGGGGACGGTTGACACCATAAAATTTGGTGATCCTAATCAGTTGGTTACCGGGATAGTAAGTACAATGTTTCCGACGATCGGTGTTATTGAACAAGCGGCCGCCCTAAAGGCGAACTTCATAATCGCTCATGAACCCACTTTCTACAACCACGCCGATAATCTTAACTGGGTACCTGGTAACGCTATAGTAGTGCAGAAGCAGGCCTTACTAAAAAAGTATGGAATCGCCGTCTGGCGTTGCCATGATTACTGGCACAGGTACAATCCAGACGGCATACTTCACGGTTTATTGCAATCGGCAGGATGGTTGCCGTATTTACAGCATGGGACGAGAGTTGTGGACCTTGGGCCTTCAAACAGTTTAGCGCTCACCACGATCGTTAGTCATCTTAAAACAACTTTAAGTATCGGGAACCTAAGGTTCATCGGAAACCCCTCCCAGGTCTGTCAAAGAATCGTCATCCTGCCTGGATCTGTAGGCGGTCAGGCTCAGGTAGCAGCCATTGAGCAGAATAAACCAGATCTTCTTATTGTTGGTGAAGCCAGTGAATGGGAAACCCCAGAATACGTTCGTGATTTACAAAGTACGGGTGGTAAAACCGCTTTAGTACTATTAGGTCATGCGGTTAGTGAAGAGCCTGGAATGAAGTGGATGGCCGAATGGCTTAGCCCAAAGGTGCCCGAAATAAAAGTCCACCATATTGCTTCCGGAGATCCTTTTACCTGGGGTAGCTAGAACTAGATCATAAATTAAAGCTTTGACCTGGCGTCTTTTCGCTGAGACTAAATTGAGTTGGCTAAAAAATCAGGTTAATCTGATATACCCATTTTGAAGTTTGCTCCTTTTTAGTGTCTTGGTGAGGTTTGCCCGTAATACGAGACATTACGGTTTACGTGGGCTTTCAATCGGGTATAGATTTGAGGCATAAAAGACTTGAGAAAATCGATACTCTTTCCCCGAAGCGCGTCGTATAGAAAATATAAATAAACCTTGCCGCTTAATATTGGGTTTCCTTTATAGCTGAGAGCGGCCTGCCGTTTTTCCTTAAAGCCGCGGTATCTGTTTAAATTCGAAAAGCCTACTACATTATAACTTGCAATCGGCAGATCGACATACAGCGCTGCATGACGGTAAAAGAAAACACGAAAAATGAAATCAAAGTCAGCCGCTACCTTGTAATCGGTATTAAAAAGATACTTAAGACTAAGCTCACGTCTGGAGAAGATACTTTGATGAACCATCACATTGTGAAAAAAACCTAGGTTTTGGCCAGGTATAGAGATGTGACGACTGTTCCCTTCACGGCGTTCAGTATTACCGTAGATAAGTTCGACCCTTGCAAGGTCCCGGTTTTGGAAAAGCTCGGCTACTGTATCCAGATTGTAAAACCAATCCCCGGAGTTCATGAAGTTTATCCATTCCCCACTTGCAGCGCGAATTCCTTTGTTCATCGCGTCATAGATTCCCTTATCAGGCTCACTCACGAAATAAGAGATTCGATCTCTATACTTGTTAATAATGTCCACTGTACCATCAGTGGAATTTCCATCGATTATTACATACTCCAGGTTGCTGTACGACTGATTGAGTACGTTAAGAATCGTTTTCTCGATGGTCTTTACGTCATTATAAACAACAGTGATAACAGAGATAAGGGGGAGCTCAGTTGTCATTTTAAAAAGTTTAATAATTCAAACCAGTATTTATTTGAACGCTAAAACTAATTAAATAATATTAAAAGAATTGTAATTTATTCCCTGTTGAATAAGTCAACTGGGAAAACTGAAGATTGAAGCTCCTTGGTTATAATAGCTTCGTCATTGTTCTTAAGATTAAATTTGATCAGAACCTGCCCAGAGTTCCTTATTATTTCAATTTTTTTGCTAGCCGTTTCATAATACGAAACTAAAGCCGGGCCTTGTAAGGCGGTAAGCTTTTCGGACTTTAAAAAGCGCTCAGCAATGTTTAGGTTTTTAATATCGGCAAGGTCAAGATGGATTTCTTCTTCATAACAGACATGGGTGAGGTAATCGAACTTAAACTCAAACGAGCGACCCAATTTGGCATTCTTAACCGTTATGATTGAATCGCCGCGGAAATGACATTTGACACCTTTGAGATGCTTGGTATTGATTCTTAGGTCAGCAAGCTTAACTCCCAAAAAATCCTGCGAGTAACTGCTGTAAGCCATAAGGAAAGTGACTAGAAGAAGGAGTGTGTGTTTCATAATGTTTCAAAGATGTTGCATAAGAGCCAAAAATAGTCGTAAGACCCGTTACGATCCTTATTAGACTCGTTGAGATGGACATTACAGCCTTTGACAAGGAAAAGTCATAAAGTTTTCAACGGATATGTAACCGGTGCAACAAAAGTGGGTTCTCAGCGTCGTTAGACGTGTTCTAATAGTTGCTGCATTCCTATGAGGTTTTTCTTGTTTTCGCTTCCAATACTCTTGTTGTGTTCTGTGTCTTTCTCTCAAACACCGTCAGAAACAGGTTTGGTACGTGGTAAGGTCGTCGACAAAGCCAGTAAGGCACTTGAAGCTGCGACCGTTTCCCTGCATCGATTACCGGACAGTGCATTGATAACTGGTAACCGAACGGCACAAGACGGCTCGTATGAATTTAAGATCGTAACGGCCGGAACCTACTATGTTGAAGCTCGGATGATCGGTTATCTCCGGGTTAACACGAAACAATTTGTTGTTTCGGCCTTGACCTTACCCCTCAATCTTCCAATGATCAAGCTCACTGAACAGGTGAAAACCTTAAAAGGCGTGTCAGTGACAGTGACAAAGCCGTTCATTGAAAGGCAGGCAGATAAGCTGGTTGTAAATGTCGAAAGCAGTATTGTCTCAACAGGCAGCACGGCGCTCGAAGTCTTGCAGCGTACACCGGGGATTACGCTTGATAAGGATGACCACATTCAGCTAAAAGGCAAACAGGGCGTGACAGTAATGCTTGATGGGAAGCTCACGTATCTGAGCGCCGATCAGATAAGCAATTTGCTTAAGAACATGGCGAGTGAAAATATTTCCCGGATAGAGGTCATTACCAACCCATCTTCAAAATACGATGCGGCCGGTAACACCGGTATCATCAACATCATCACTAAAAAGGGAAAAAAAGCGGGGTTAAATGGTAACGTGACGGCCCGGCTGAGTGAAGGTAGAGTTCCAAAAACCAATACTGGGCTAAGTCTCAATTACAAAACGTCACACTTTAATTTTTTTGGAGACCTTAACTACTCCTGGCGTGACACCTATAATACACGTTACAAATATTCGCTCTATAATGCTTCGCCGCTGGTTGCCAATGAACTTTCTAGCATTGAACCGGGATATGGAAGACATGCCCTATATAAAGCCGGGGTTGATATAAATTTGTCTAAAAATAAGACCCTGAGCCTAACGGTTAATGGTTATCAGGGCCTCTTCGGACGAAAAGGATTAGGTACATCGAAAAATTATAATAGCAATCCGGGTAAGCAAGATACGACTGATACAACAGCTACAACTCAGCACGATCCTTACCACAGTATCACCTATGCACTTGCTTACAGGCACACGCTTGACAGTACCGGCCAGGAATTGAGTGCCGACGCAGATTATACATTGTCTGGGGATAAAGGAATGAATACTACTTTGACGAGTACTCCTTTAACCGGCTTACCGCCCATGCACTATAATAACACCTTGTCGCAGATTAACCACCAACCATCAAACATTTCCATCAGAACCGCTAAAGCAGATTATACACTGCCCGTCGATTCAAGCTTTAAACTGGAGGCGGGTGTAAAGGCGAGCTGGGTTCAAAGCCATAATGACTTTACGTATGATTCCCTTTCAAATGGTGCCCCTGTGCGCCCTGCTCGTGAAAACAATTTCATTTATACCGAAAGAATTCTCGCTGCTTATGTTAATAGTACGGTTAAATGGAAAAAATATACGCTGGCAGCCGGTCTTCGGTTGGAAAACACCCGGTCCAGCGGAGATCTGGTGACGACCGGGTCTGTCAATGCGCGTAATTATACCGATCTGTTTCCCAGCGCGTCACTGACCGATAAAATTAATGACGCCAACGGGCTTAGTCTATCGATCACCAGACGTATTAACCGGCCCGATTATGACAACATAAGTCCCTATCTTTTTTTTCTGGACAAGAGCACTTTTTTTATAGGGAACCCTGCATTAAAACCCGAATATACCTACCAGTATGAACTTTCATATACGTTTAAGCAAAAGTACATCGCGACATTGAGCTATGGGTTGACGAAGAATTACGTCAATGAATTCGCTTTATTTAACACGGCGAGTCGGATTACCGAGTACACCGTAATCAACTTTGATAAACAGACTTCTTACAACGCGACGCTTTCGGCACCTGGAGATTTTACTCCCTGGTGGACCTCTACCAATAGTCTTTCGCTTAATTACAACCAGTATCTAACACCGCTTATTGTAAGTGGTAATGGCGGTGGCAGTGGGAGCGTTGGAGGTATTGGCAATGGGGTTGAACAGGCCAGGGCGCTGGGACTTGCTAGCTTGAATCTGAACATAATTGAGACTTTCAAGCTGCCTCATGATTGGAAGGCCGAGGTCAACGCCTTTTATAATTCACCGACTTATGACGGTACCTATCATCAGAAGTCTCAAAACGCTCTAGGGGCCGGTCTGCAGAAAACGTTTTGGCTTAAGCGGGCCGATTTGAAACTTAACGCTACCGATATTTTCAATACGCTGCATTTCGAAGGCCGGTCAGTGTATAATAACGTCAACTTGTTCATAAGCAACAAGTGGGAATCACGCAGGTTCACTCTTGCTTTTACTTACCGGTTTGGCGGGCCCTCGACTTCAAATTCGAAGAAAAAGAGCGGCAGCGAGGAAAATAGCCGGTTGGGCTCGAAAGGTTAGCAGTTAATGGCCGGTTAGTCTAAACTCTCCTTTTGCTCATCTTATTGAGTGTGATTTGCCGCTGTTGATCCGATTTGAAGCGATCTATGGTTGCGGAGCGCAAGGCAACATGCTTCGTCGGTCTCCCTTGGACGCGCTGGCGCCACATCTTGAAGCTCGAGCGCTTCATTTCACGCCTCATAACCTTAATGACTTGCCGTTCGCTCAAACCGAACTGCTGGGTAATGGCATCGAATGGAGTGCGGTCTTCCCAGGCCATTTCAATCACCCGGTCAATATCTTCTGCCGGAAGATTTGGAAACTGTTGTGTTGTTGACATAGATCAATGTTACTTTTATTAGTTTTGGTATACCCACCTATTAGATTAGCATCAACCTTAATCAGACAACCAAGTAATTTCCAAACCAACCATCACAAATGAAAGCGCGGTCAATTTTGAGTTTAGCTTTAGTCTTCTTATCGCCTGCTGTCATAGCCCAAAATACGGAATATGACGCTGCAATTAAGAAAGGGCTCGACCACGCAAAAGCAGCCAGGACCGACCAGCAGTTTAGCGACGCGTCAAATTATTTTGAACGTATCGCCATGACCGAGAAATCAAAGTGGCTACCCGAGTATTACGCAGCTTACTATAATTTCTCACCGCGCTTACGAAGATGAAAACGCCAAAAGACGCTGACCCAGTATTGGATAAGGCCTTGACGCAAATCGAACAGGCAGGCAAGATCAAGAGCAGCTAAAGTGAGATCCTGACATTAAAAGGCGAAATAAATTATATGAAAATGGCGGTCGATCCTCAGTCAAGATATATGTCGTTTTTGCCCCTCGCTAACCAGGAACTTGATTCGGCGGCGAAACTGAATCCTCAAAATCCGCGTGTTGATTACATAAGAGGCTCTCAAAGCTTTTATACCCCTGAGCAATATGGCGGCGGAAAAGCCGTAGCAAAACCGATCCTGGAAAAAGCCATGGATAAGTTCAAAGCATTTAAGCCCGCCGATGAGCTTGCACCTTCCTGGGGATGGGAGCAATGCAAAATGCTTCTAGATGCTTGTAAAAGTTAATAATATGCCGAAGCGTTTGTTGCTGCTGTTTTTAACGTGCGTTTGCTTAGCAATAGCGGGAGTCCCGGCAAACGCTCAAACGGGCAGTCAAACAGCTAGTCAAACGCTTCAAAAACCAGATACTGTTTTTTTCGAAGATTTTAACGCAACCACTCTCGACCGCCAGCGCTGGAATGTGGAAGTGACAGGCAATACCGTTAATAATGAACAGCAGGCCTATGTTGACTCGTCCTCTACGCTGTACCTGGTGCAGGGAACCCGGGCGCAAGGTGCAGTAAATGGTGCGCTTGTTATCAATCCCCTTTATCGCCCGGGTTATAGGAGTCAGGAAGGTCATAAATATAATTTTATTTCGGGTCGCATCAACACCCGCTCAAAATTCGAGTTCAGGTATGGAACTGCGTCGTGCCGAATGAAAATTGCCTCTGGATCTGGTCTTTGGCCGGCTTTCTGGGCACTTGGCGAAGGAAAATGGCCCGACTGCGGCGAGATTGATGTCATGGAAACAGTGGGAGACTCTGCCTGGGTAAGTCACGCACTTCATGGACCTGGGTATTTTGGAAATACACCATTCGCCTACCACGCCTATTTTCCAAAAGGTACCGACGTTACTGGGTGGCATGTGTACTCAGTAGATTGGTTGCCTGGCAAGCTGGTGTTTAAAGTTGATGGAACGACAACCTACACCGTTACCCGTGCGATGACAGAAAAATATGGCCGCTGGGCTTTTGATCATAAAAAGTTCATCATTCTAAATTTCGCGCTCGGCGGTGGCTATCCAAATGCTGTTAATAAAATAAGCAAGCCATACTTTGGGCTTGGTGAAGCTTCGCTTAATAAGGTAAAAGCCGGTGAGGCGAAAATTATCGTTGATTGGGTTCTAGTGAAGAAACCTGCCAGGTAACCGGCAGGACAGTTAACGGACCCGGGCGAGCTGTTTGTTCAGTTCCAGAGCGGCGCTAATCATGGCCAGGTGGGTGAACGCTTGTGGAAAATTGCCAAGGTGTTCACCCTTCTTCCCCAGCTCTTCACTAAATAGTCCCAGGTGATTAGCATAACCGATCATACGCTCAAAGTTTTCAGCGGCTTCTTCAACTTTACCGCTTTTCGCAAGCGCTTCGATGTACCAGAACGAACAAAGGTTGAAGGTTCCCTCTTCCCCATCCAGCCCGTCAAATCTAGCGGTCGAATTTTTATAGCGATAGAGCAAAACATCCAGTTTAAGGGTCTTACCGATGGCTTCCATGGTAGATATCCAACGCGGCTCTGTAGGCGCTATAAAATGGGTTAGTGGCATTAACAAGCAGCTTGCGTCAACTACTTTGGCACCCTTGTACCATTTACGCCAGTCGTTAATGGTCTCCCTATACGTGTGCCGCGTATAGTGTTCAATGTTACGGTCAGGAGTTTTATCGGCAGCTTCAACCGATTCCAGAATGATATGGGCGATCTCCGACTCACCCAACGTAAACTCAGCATATCCATCACCATCCCGTTCCTGTAACTCGATGTCAGCGATGAGCCTTATACGGGCATTGCCGTCGTTGATACTGGCAAAATAAAGCTCTCCGTCTTTGACCTGGGTTTGATGCGTTGCCCGGGCGTAATCAAATCTTGGAGCACACTTAACTTTAAAGGTTATTGTTCCCCTGATCACCTGGATCTTGCGTACTATCGCGCTTGTTGAATTTTCCTTATATTTTTTGAGAGGCATATAATCGATTAGTTCAGCAATGCCCGCCTCAGCAAAAAACCGGGTTACCAAAATTGCCGTTCCCGGAAGGTAAAGCTGCTTGCTTTTGTAATTTTCCATCTGGGGCTCGACGGCGAAGTATCCACCCTTTCGTGCATCAAGAATAGAAGCGAATAACGTTGGCGAATCGAAACGCGGAAAGGACATAAAGTCGATCGAGCCATCAAGACCTACCAAAGCGACAGTTTGCAGATCGCCAATGACTCCGTAGTTTTCAATTGGCTGGTACGGTCTATATTCGTGTTCCATGAATTCAATAAAAATCTGAAGATGGAAATTTGTTGTTTATATTGTTGTCTTTTGAGAGGTATCAATGTTAGTGGTCGCAATCTTATCAAGATGGCGAGCTTACAGGAAACTTTTAAGCAAATGGGTTTTACTCATGTTAAGACCTATCTTCAGAGCGGAAATGTTTTTTTCAAGACTTCAGAGACAGATGTGCTGGTCTTACGAACTAGGATTGAAGACAGGATATTTTCAGAATTTGGACACAAGATACTTGTGATGCTTCTGAGTGATGTATGGTTAAAAGAAGTTTTTAACCACAATCCTTTTATACCAGATCAAACTAAAGACGAAAAGTTTCTTCATGTGACCTTTCTTGCCGAGCCGCCGTTACAGGCGAATGTCGAGAAACTTCGACTGCTCAATACTCAACCAGACAAATTTCAAATCACTGAAAAAGCGGTCTATCTGTATTGCCCAAACGGCTATGGAAATAGCAAGCTAACCAATAATACACTCGAAGCTAAACTTAAAGTTCTTACAACCACCCGGAATTGGAAGACCATCACCCAACTGAACCACCTGATCTCATAAATTGACCGTCAACCCTGCCGCAAGCCTAATAACCTGGGTTTTGTTTCAAGTTAGGATTAATGTCCAAGTCAAGCTGCGGGATCGGGTAAAACTCATGTTTCCCTTTTACAAAGTTCTTAAATCCTGCGTCTCTTGTCTGCAAAGCGGGTCCAAGATCGCCCCAGCGGTATAGATCGTCCCACCGGTGACCCTCTCCGGTTAGTTCGGTGATTCGTTCGTGTTTGATCTGAGCCAAAAACTGGTCATGCATCATCCCGGGCATGATAGTTTGTAGCGGCGCGAGACCGGCTCTGCTTCGAACCTGGTCAACATAAGCGTAAGCCTGACTAGTACTTCCGGTTTCATTGAGGGTTTCGGCATACATTAGCAAGACATCGGCATAGCGTATTAACCGGTAGTCGTTATTTGAATGAAAGCTTTCTGAAGTTTCGCCGTTTTTGTCGTTTAGGAACTTGCGGAAGAAAACATCCTGAACCGGTGTTTTCGCCGCTGAGTCAAACCGGGAGTAGAAACTCTTGCCATATAAGAGGCTATATTTTGGCCCCCTCACGTCTGTGCTGTCATAAAGAAACGTCTGTGCAAGTCTTGGATCGCGCCCGCCAGAAGTTGTCGTCTCTTTTAAAAACTCATAAACCGGCCACCGGCGTGCCTGTCCATCAGTGAATCCGACAGGACGCGGCGCGAAGAACGGATTGATCGACGTACCAAAATTCAAATTATCTGTCCTGGGATCTGTATCATCGTCATGATTATCCAGAGTATTTGTTGCGTATTGTATCTCAAAGATCGACTCCGGATTGTTTTTAGTCGCGTAATTGAAATTGTCGCTATAATTCGCGATGAGGGTATAGAGCGATTTGCCGGGGCCGTTTGCAAGCCAGGCGAGCGGTACTAGCGCTTCCGTGAATTTACGTTGCTGCATATACGCTTTTGCAAGCAGGGCATAGGCCGCACCCCGGGTTGCCCTGCCCACATCATTTGCGCTAGTATACAAAACAGGCAAAACAGGAGCCGCTTCAGTTAGATCCTTAACGACCTGCGACCAAATAGCCGCTTGAGGGACAGTAGGAGGTTTGTCTGATGGGGTGGAAGTATGAATGATCAAAGGACCGTTACCATATAACATGGCTATGTTGTAATAAAATAAAGCCCTCAAGAACTTAGCCTGCCCTAGAATAATCTGTTTTGCCGTGTCATTCATTTGAATGTTCGTGACATTATCTAGTACCTGATTCGCTCTTGCAATGCCAATGTAATTATCTCCCCATAGCCCGGTGATATATCCATTGTTGTAATTGGTGTAATTAAAGACGTCGAAGTAGTTGATCACATCGGGATTAGGACTTGTACTGTACCCTTCGTCGGCCCTGATGATGTAGGCAAAAAGTTGCCATCTGGAGATGTTACCCCTGTGGAATGTGCTGTAGATCGAATTCACGCCAAGAGTAGCATCGCTCGCTGTCTTCCAGAATACGGCAGTAGTCGGTTGATTTGGATTTGGAATATTAAGTTCCTTTTTACAAGCAGGCATACCGAGCGCGCAGGCTGCCAAAAAATATAAGATTCGATTTTTCATTTGAGTTGCTTTCTATGAGTGTTGTGGCTTGCGCCATCAATCAATTTTTAGAATCCGATTTGAAGACCAATTGAATAGATGCGGCTGGAGGGCCAGTTCCCTCGATCGACCCCCCGATCGAGTATCCCATATCCCTGAACATCTGGATCCAAGCCCGAATATTTGGTGATCGTGAGAAGATTTTGACCGCTGACAAAGATACGGGCGGTGCTTATTCCAGACCCGGTTGCCCATTTAACCGGGATGTCATACCCTAACTCAACGTTTCTCAGCCGTATGTAAGAACCGCTTTCAAGCCAGCGGTTGCTCTCAGGGATCTCATTATTTGAAAGATCAGGATCTACATTGCCAATACCAATACGCGGATCATTCGATGCCGTATTTGTGGGTGACCATGGATTTACCCCCTTTAAAAAGTTGGTATTTTCATAACTGTTTAGAACATGCTTGACATCATTATAGATCTTGTTGCCAAAGATGCCGACGAGCTGGATATTTAGGTTAAAGCCTTTGTAGGAAGCGTTGAACTGGGCGCCGGTCTGTAGCTTTGGCCATGGCGAGCCTGAAGGTTTACGGTCATTATCATCGATCTTACCATCACCGTTTATGTCAAGGTATTTGACATCCCCGGGTTTGGCGTTAGGCATGATCTTATTCCCTTTGTTGTTCACATAAGCATCGATCTCAGCCTGTGAATGAAAAATGCCGCTGGTTTGTCTCAAGTAGAACTCACCTAACGAATGCCCGACTTGTGAACGTGTCAAATCAGTTTGGATGTAATTGATACCTGCGCCTTGGTTTCCTACACTTACCACCTTATTAAGAATGGTCGTGAAGTTTATATTAGCGTCCCATTTAAGAGTATGTCCATTATCGCGATAGGTAGCTGCTACTTCATAGCCCGAATTACGAATCGATCCGGCGTTTACGTTGGGGTTTCCCTGTAAGTTACCCAGGTAATTAGCCAGTGGTAAGGCCAGCAAAGCGTCCTTTGACAAGGAGTTATAGACGTCGGCGGTCAAACTGAGATGATTGTCAAGCAGGGTCGCATCAATGCCAATATTTTTGACAATCCTCTTCTCCCAATGAAGGTTCACGTTGTTCAACTGAGCCTGGTACGCGCCTATATTGATCGTATTTCCGAATACTGCCCGGGGAGCGTTATTAATGTTTCCCAGGTAGTCCCATGAGCCTACGGTCACAATCCCAAGCTGGCCATATGAAGCGTTTATCTTTAAGTCATTGATCCAAGGAATCTGAAAAAAACTTTCCCTGCTAAGCCGCCAGGCAAGAGCCGCTGATGGAAAAAACCCGGAGCGGTATTTTGGTGCGAAGCGTGAATCCATATCTTCTCTACCGGTCAGGGTGATCAAGTATTTGTCACTGTAGGCATAGTTCACCCGGCCCAATAAGCTGTTAATGCGGTAATTTTCGATAGTTCGGCCGTCAGCAGATGATTGTCCGCCGGCCGACGCGATGGTGGTAAAATACGTATTGTTGTATACAGCAAGTTGATTGCGTCCTGCATCGGTAATATCACGCTGAGTATGCTGTTGGGTAAATCCGACTACGCCGTTGATGGCATTGACACCGAGTGTATGATTAAAATTAAGCGTATGTTCAAAGAGGAAGTTGGTGAACTTCTCGCGGTCTTCACTGACACTGCTAACAGCCGGCTGCTGGGCATAGGTCCAAATCCCTGTTTTCTGAAGCGTTTTGTTGAGATCGAAGCTCACCTCGGCACCCGCGTTGAACTTGTAGTCAAGCCAGCTTGCAAGCTTAAGCTGAGCATAGGCATTGCCGACCATCTTAGCAAAATTTTGCTGCAGGCTGTTAATGGCGTTCACCGCTACAGGATTCCCGGCATACGTAACCGCGTCTGCCGTCCCAATGCCATAGCCGTTCGGATTCACCGGACTTACGTATTGCGGACCTTGGACCGGGATGATCGGAAGTAGTTGGGGCAGATCGTAGAACGGATTTGCAATGTCGAATCGCTGAAGCACGTTCCCTTGCGGGCTTTGTTGATTGGTATTGCTAAGCAGCACGTTTTCTCCCACTGTGAGGATGCCTTTTTTTGTTTCTGTGTTGATACGCAGGGTGGCACGCTGGAAATTGTTTCCAAGCAGGACCGCTTTGTTGGTATAGTAACTGCCCGAAACCAAATATGTACTTGTTTCGCTTCCCCCGGAAAGTGACGCGTTGTAGTTCTCGTCATTACCCAGACGAAATCCTTCTTTTTGCCAGTTGGTGTTAATCGCGGGGTTAAAAGCTGTACTAATACTCGGCGGCGGTGTTAAACCTTCATTCACATATGCCTGCCGTTTCAGGGCAGCAAAACCGCTCGCATCAGTCAGGTCCCACCGTTTAGGGATCTGCTGGACGCCGAATTTTGCGGATAGATTTAATACCTGGGTCCCTTTTCGACCCTTTTTTGTGGTGATAATGACAACACCATTCGCCGCTCTTGATCCATAAATGGCTGCGGCCGAGGCGTCCTTCAGTATTTGTATCGAAGCGATATCGTCGTTATTGATCGTTGGATTGGCGTCGGCGATCATACCGTCTATGACATAAAGCGGGCTGCTGTTAATGAAGCTTGCAGCTCCTCTTATCTCGATCGTAGCGTTTTGGGCTGCATTCCCGGTTGTTCTTACAGTGACACCAGGACTTAGCCCTTGGATCGACTCGGCCAGATTGCTCGCTATAACGCGGTTCGCCGCCGATGGGTTAATGACCGATGTCGCACCGGTAAGATCCTTTCGGCGAATGGTCTGGTAACCAATGACGACGACCTCCTGAACATTTTGGGCTTGCTCGACCAGTTGTACATCCAGCTGGGTGCGGTTGTTCACGGTAATTTCCTGCGCAGTATAACCAACATAGGAGAATACCAGCGTCCCATTGCCATCAGGAATCGTCAACGAATAATTACCACCGGCATCAGTACGGGTGCCCGTTGATGTTCCTTTAAGGACGACTGAAACACCGGGCAAACTTTCTCCCTTTCGCGTAGTGACCCGCCCGGTAACCGTAAGCTGCGGTTTTTCATCAACCGGCAGGTCTTGACCATTGGTTGCAGTTGGCACCCTGCGGGCCATGGCCTTCTCTTCCTGATCATACAGGAGAATGCGCCGCTCGACAGGCGAAAAGTTGACATTCCGCGCCAGACCGGTAAATGTAAATGCCAGTCCGAGAGAGAGTTGGATAATTGAAATCTTCATTACTACTTGGAATAAAGCAATAAAACGCCCTTTTTTCATACACTTAAATTGTTTTTTCGTTAAATACTGGGATTCGGACAGGCTCGTGAAGCAGGCAACTCAACATTGCCAGCTTTTTTACTGCTGGGTCAGGTCTTTCTCATGTTCACTTTATATAGGTATTTGAAGGTGTTTTGCTTTCCGTTAAAATGATCCGTGTGCCTTCCACCCGGTAATTGGCATGTAACGACCGGCAGATAAGACTAAGCTTACTGTATAGGTTCACGTCGGTAAGATCTCCAATGAACGTTTGAACGACAACTCTCTCCGTAGGTACGGCAACCACGGCATTAGACCGCGTATTTTCTGAGATGCGAAAGCTGGTTCCGACGACTTTAACGACCACCTCTCCGGCTATTTTGCGGCAAACGTAAATGAAGAGCTCCTTCCAAAACCGAAGGCAGATCTCTTTTAAGGCCCCTGAGTCGTTATCCCGAAGCAAGGAATATAACTCGCTGTCGGGCAATCGATGGTACTGCATACATTAGACTGGTAACCAAACTTAGTGTTTTTGCCCACATTTCAAACAACGTGGATTTTGAATTAAATCACTTTTACGACTAGTTTTCCTGTAACGTGTCCAGCCTTTTGGAGTTCCAGGGCTTTAACCGTTTCTGTAAAGTTAAGAACCCGGTCAGCGAGGGGTATTCTAAAAGAACATCCGTGGCCCACTTTGCCATGTAACCCGGGTCATTATAAGGGTATGTGTCCAGTCGAAATCCACAGAGATTTTGATGAAGAATTTCTCGAACCCCGATGGTTTGGTTCGGCTTGACTTTCCCGGCGGTTGGGAGGGCGATAACGTGTCGAAGTTTTCGTCAGGCGGACGCACCGCGGTAGAGAATGAAGCCTTTAATTATGTACGCCGCCTTGCCCGTTACCGTCGCGATAACCCTGTGCTCCAAACCGGCCGTCTCATGCAATACGTTCCTGAAGATGGTGTTTATTGCTATTTCAGATATGAGCCGGGGGGCGGCAAGACGGTCATGGTGATCGTTAACAGCAATTCTCACGCTGTTAAAGCTCAAACCTCCCGATTTTTAGAAAGAACAAGCGGTTATACGCAGGCGGTTGACATAATCTCAGGAGAAAAGACCGGCCTTTCGAGTGTTTACGTTGAAGCTGTGACAACCAGAATTCTCGAACTTCAAAAATGATCTGATAGACGACCCCTTCATTCGGCCTTAAAGTTCTTTATGATAGCCTAGTATTCACACGGTATCACTCAACAATAACTGGCTATTGACGTTTAATTACCCAATGGCTAAACTCGCCAGGAGGCCAGATGAGTAAAGCGTTTTTTAAGCATTTATACGACAAGCAGCGTAGTCTTGAAGCTGTGCCCTCCAATGCTGATATCGCTGCCTGGGCCCTGCAAGTCGTACGTCTCATGTTCCCCGAGCAAAATCACGATAAGTTCGATTCTCAGGAACACGTTGAGGAGCATTTTTTCCGGTTACAGTCTGAGCTTCACCAAATGATGGATGCTACTAAAGCCTGCAGGAATTGTGACAATGACAAGCTTTCGGCCCTTTTTTTTGAATCGCTGCCCGAGCTATACGACGTACTCAACACCGATATCCAGTCAATTTTTAACGGAGACCCTGCAGCTCGAAGTGAATTCGAAGTCATTCGTTCGTATCCGGGCTTTTACGCGATATCGTTCTACCGCATTGCACATGCCCTGCATCTGCTAAGCGTTCCCCTTATCCCCCGTATCCTTACCGAACACGCTCATTCTACAACAGGTATAGACATTCACCCTGGGGCGATCATTGGAGATTGGTTCACCATTGATCATGGTACCGGTGTCGTGATCGGAGAAACTAGTATAATTGGAAGGCACGTTAAACTCTATCAAGGAGTAACTTTGGGTGCGTTACATGTTCATAAAGATATGGCCTTCATTAAAAGGCACCCTACAGTCGAAGATGGCGTGATAATTTATTCAGGCGCAACGATCCTTGGTGGTGATACCGTAATTGGAAGAGACAGTATCATTGGGGGGAATGTATGGATCACAAAAAGCGTTCCGCCCGGATCGAAGGTTTATCATAAGGGTGAAATAAGCGTGTTGATGTTAGACCCCAATCAATCCTCATCATGGCCGTAATTATAGACCTTGTCGGTAATACTCCGCTTGTTGAATTGAGCAGGCTTAACCCCAATAAACGGGTAAGGATATTTGGTAAGCTTGAGGGGAATAACCCCGGTGGCAGTGTGAAAGACCGCGCTGCCTTGAGCATGATAAAGGGCGCGATCGAACGCGGTGATATCAAGCGGGGAACACGGCTAATTGAAGCCACCAGCGGCAACACAGGGATCGCACTGGCGATGATAGCGGGTCTGTATGGCCTTGAAATAGAGTTAGTTCTGCCGGCCAATTCTACCCGGGAACGAGCCGTGACTATGGAGGCTTTTGGAGCGAAGGTTACTTTAATGGATGGTATCGAAGCCTCCCGTGACTATGCCGAAGAGAAAGCCGCGACTGGCGACTACTTTATTCTCAACCAATTTGCAAACCCTGACAATTATTTATCGCATTATAAAACCACAGGACCCGAAATTTGGCGGGACACTGATGGAAAGATCACCCATTTTGTAAGTTCTATGGGCACAACAGGAACGATCATGGGTTGCTCCAGGTACCTGAAAGAGAAAAATCCCGGGGTCCAGATCGTTGGCTGCCAGCCAGTGGAAGGTGCGTCTATACCCGGGATAAGAAGGTGGCCGCCTGCCTATCTACCCAAGATCTTCGAACCCTCACGAGTTGATCGTATTATCGATGTCTCTGAAGAGGAAGCTGTGCTGAAAACCCGGGAACTTGCCCGGCGAGAAGGAATTTTTGCTGGAATGAGCAGCGGCGGTGCTTGTTCGGCGGCAATACGGCTGGCCTCTGAACTCGAAACGGGGACCATTGTTTTTATATGCTGCGACAGAGGGGACCGATATCTAAGTTCAAACCTTTTTGGTTGACACCCGCCAGATCGTTACATTTAATACGTATCACTTGCTAAATTGTATCCCCGAAGGCATTATGAGGAGGAGACGATTTATCGTGAACATAAAACTTACCTTGTTATAAACCTATGAATCGTCAAGTTCTAAGAGTTTTTGGATGGTCACTCATTGTCGCTTTGGGAGGCTTTCTATTTGGCTTTGACACCGCCGTGATCTCGGGCGTAGAGAAGACCATTCAGCAACTATTTCAGCTCTCACCCTTTTGGCATGGCATTACAATATCCTCAGCCCTCATAGGCACGGTGGTAGGCACTTTGAGGACCGGTATCCTTGCTGATAAATATGGCCGAAAGCCAATCCTGTTTTTTATCGCTTTTCTTTTTGCGATGGCCGCCGTTGGCAGCGCGCTTGCAAACAACGTGGTTTTGTTTATCACCTTCCGTTTCTTAGGTGGGCTTGCAGTTGGCGCGTCATCGGTCGTTGCGCCCATGTATATCTCCGAAATATCTCCTGCACGTATACGGGGAAGAATGACCGCCCTCTTTCAGTTCAACGTGATCTTCGGAATTTTAATGGCTTACATTTCCAATTACCTTATAAGCAATATGCAAGGGACTTCATGGCGGCTTATGCTTGGAGTTGGCGGCGTTCCGGCTGCTGCCTGGTTCTTCCTACTGTTTATTGTCCCTGAAAGCCCGCGGTTTCTGATTAAAAGGAACAAGGTCTCTCAGGCGCGAACTATCCTTGAAAAAATAGAAGAGAGAGATATTGATGCCGAAATACGCGACATCACCCTAAGTATGGATCAGAAAAGGGAAAATCTTTTCTCGGGGCAGTATTCAAAACCTATCGCAATCGCTTTCCTGGTCGCGATGTTTAACCAGTTCTCAGGAATCAACGCGATCCTCTACTACGCCCCGCGCATTTTTGAGCTAACGGGAATCTCGACTAAAGCCGCCATGTTCCAGCCGGTCCTAATTGGCTTGACCAATGGCCTATTCACCATTGTTGGTCTGATGATCATTGATAGCTTCGGGAGAAAGAAACTATTGATAACAGGTTCGATCGGCATGTCTGTTTGCCTTGGTTTAGTGGCTTACGCCTTTTACACCCATAGTTTTGCAGGCTACGAGCTTCTTGTCCTCCTGATGGCCTACATCATGTTTTTCGCTTTTTCGACAGGAGCGGTAATTTGGGTCCTCATCTCAGAAGTGTTTCCGAATAGTGTAAGAGGTGAAGGGCAGTCCCTTGGCAGTTTCACGCATTGGTTCTTTGCTGCGGTCATTACGTTTTTGTTCCCTATTGTTGCGGGTAAGACCGAAAGCGGAAGTGGGTATGCCTTTACCTTCTTTTCGGCAATGATGCTTTTGCAGGCGATTGTGGTTTGGCGATTCTTTCCGGAAACTAAAAATAAGACCCTTGAGCAATTGGGGAAGGAACTGTCTCCAAAGTCATGAACCAGTTGTGTTAAGCATTAACGGTCAGGGGATGACCTTGCTTATCTTATAGTCGCGGCCATTAAATGAAACAGAATCGCCCTTAGATTTGCCAACGAGTAGCCTCCCTATCGGGGATGAAAGAGATATTAAGGCATACTTAGCGCCATCAATCTCTGTAAAACCTCCCGGAACAGAAAGAAAAAAGTTGCCTCCTGAGCTTAATACCACGCTGCCCGCCCCAACCTTTCCAGGCGAAGTTTCACCATCGACGATCATTTGCAATGTTTCCTTCAACTTTTTTGCTTCCATTAATTGATGGGTGTGCTGCTCAATAACCCCCTGCAACATTTCCCGAGTTGTTTCATACTTATCGCCCGCACTGCTTTTTGTTTCAGTAGCGCTCGAAGTACGCGCCTCGGTAACGGCGCTCTGAGCCGTTAGGATACGTTCCTCAATACTTGCCTGGCAAAAAGCAATCAACTCTACTCTGATACTCATTACCTAATATAACATTTCATTTCATTGCCGCATACGAGGCAAAGCAGGCGTGCTTGTGAAGAACATCTACCGATTTAAAACCTAAGTGCCGAAACAAGTCTAATTGAAATGGAAGTGTTGCTGGTGAATCTTCTTTGTCAGTGTAGGCAAAGACTTTTTCCTTATAGGACACACCTCCTATGCTAGTCAGGTAGCTGGCGTACTGCGTCCAGCTAAGTTGATTTACAATTTCGTTGGAGTCCATTACAAGATCAAAGACTAAGAGGGCGCCCCCTAGTTTAAGGCTGTCAAACAGGCTTTTCGCGACTCTTTCCCATTCTTCGGCCCCCCGAAGATGATGCAGAACCGCCGCAGCAAGAATAATATCGACTTTCTCAAGGCCAAAGTCGAAGTCTCGCAGGTCGCCCTGAAAACGCGTGATCTTTTCACGATCTACACCGGCCGCTTCAAGTCTTTCGCTGGCCCTGGAAAGCATGGGCGCGCTTAGGTCAACAAGTGTGAAGGCGGGTATTGCTTTATACTGCAGCAGCTTCAATGAGTAGTTGCCGGCGCCGCAGCCTACATCCAAGACATGGGTATGTTCCAGATCACGGTCTGTTAGAAGCCCGGTGCCAACCTGTGCTAAAAGGTCCATGTTATAAAGCGAATCCATAGTGGAGCTCTGGCCCGAATCAAGGTTTGAAAAGCGTTCGACATCGTTGTCAAAGCGCTCTTTTATCTCTCTAATTGTCGATTTATTTTTCATGATAAACCATTACCCGTTTAAAATTATTAAGTTTCAAAGTACAACAGGCTCTGTGTAAAAAATGAGAAATGAGTTTATTGGTTTGCTTACCTGTCTGACAGCGATGACAACCCTGGCACAGGCACAAACACCTTCGGTAAGTATTATCCCTCAACCGGTACAAGTAAACGTGGGGACAGGAACATTAACAATCCCGCGAAGCGTGGTTATTGATGACGGAGGACTTTCAAGTCTTGGCCGTTCTGTGTCCTTTTTGAAGGAAAAAATATCGTTCTCCGGCGGCTATGCCGTCAAAACTTTGGCTTCCAATGCCACGGGTGGTTCAGTGAAGGTGAATTCTACCATACGTCTCGTCATCAATTCGAAGGTTAACCCTATGATTGGTAGCGAAGGATATATATTACAAGTTAGTGCCGGGCAGATTAGCATCACCGCCAATCAGCCGGCGGGGATATTTTACGGTGTTCAAACTCTGATGCAGCTCTTTCCTACAGAGATTGAAAGCTCCACGCCCCTTCAAACCGCAAAATGGATCATTCCTCAGGTCAGCATAACTGATTATCCGCGATTTGGATGGCGCGGATTAATGTTCGACGTTTCACGTCATTTTTTCACCAAACAAGATGTAAAGCAGTACATCGATCAAATGGTCCGCTTTAAGTATAACCTCCTGCACTTGCATCTTACAGACGATGAGGGATGGCGCATAGAGATAAAAAGCTTGCCTAAACTAACCAGTGTCGGGTCCTTGCGTGTCGGTAGAGTTGGATATTTTGGCACATTTAAACCTCCGCTTCAGACTGACCCACGTAATTCGGGAGGCTTTTACACTCAAGAAGATATCAAGGAGCTAGTTAAATATGCTGGAGAGCGATTTGTCAACATTCTTCCCGAAATAGATGTACCCGGTCACAGCTTGGCAGCAGTGGTATCCTACCCCGAACTATCCTGTACGCCCGGTGCCGATAAATATAATGTGCGTTCGGGCGAGGCAATTATGGACTGGTCGCACGGCGCGCCTCCGATCGCTTTGGTTGATAATACACTGTGTCCGGCAAATGAGAAAGTTTATGAGTTTCTTGACAAAGTCCTCACAGAAGTCGCTCCTCTTTTTCCGTTTGGTTACATCCATATGGGCGGTGATGAGTGTCCGAAAAATTTTTGGGAGAAAAGCGACGCTATCAAGGCGTTAATGACCCGGGAGAATCTGAAGACGATGGAAGAAGTTCAAAGCTATTTCGAAAAACGCCTGGAAAAGATTGTCCAATCGAAAGGTAAAAAGTTCATGGGCTGGGACGAAATTCTTGAAGGCGGCCTGGCTCCCTCAGCGGCCGTAATGAGCTGGCGAGGGATTTCGGGCGGCATTGCCGCTGCAAGGCTTAAACATGACGTTGTGATGAGCCCCACGACCTTCGCTTACATTGATTATATGCAAGGTGACGCCATCATTGAACCGCACATTTATTCAACGCTTAGACTAAGTAAGGCATACCAGTTTGAGCCGGTACCAGATAGTGTAGACGCAAAGTATATTTTAGGGGGTCAGGCTAATTTATGGACCGAACAGGTCTATAACATGAGGCATGCCGAGTACATGACCTGGCCTCGTGGTCTTGCGATCAGTGAAGCGGTTTGGTCGCCCAAAGGCAGTAAGAACTGGCCCGATTTCTTTAGGCGCACTGAAAAACAGTTCGCACGGTTTGATGAGGCTGAGATCAATTACTCACCTGCAGTATACGATCCAATTTTTTCGCAGACAATGGCCGCTGACAGCACCTTACAAATAACTCTCAGTACTGAAGCTCTTGGCCTTCAAATACATTACAGTTTCGATAACAGTTTTCCCGATAACTTTTATCCTGTTTACAATTCAACTCTGACCGCGCCTAAGGATGCGGTCATGCTACGGGTTATCACCTATAAAGGCAAACAGAAGGTTGGCCGAATGATTTCGATGCCCCTTAACGAACTGCGAAAGCGAGCTAGCAGAAAGAACCGGGACGTTTGACGCTTTGCGTTTGATGTATAACGCTAGACGCTTGATGTTTTAGTCCGTGGTGCTGCGTACTAAATAGTCTTCTTCTCTAATGTAGTAAGCGTCGTTGTTCCCCTTTACCATTTGATCAACCTCAAGACTATCAATCTGGAAAACAGCGTACCCTGTTTCTTCCTTTGAGTGAGGTAACTGATCTTCTTTGATTGGCATGAGCACCCGCTTCACATCGGTCTCCGTTGGACTTGGTGCGGCCGATACTTTAAGTGAGGTATATCCTAATCGCAGGAGACTTACAACTACTTGCCTTGTCAATAAGATCAACATAAGGTGTTAATATAATTGATTCATACCTCCCAATTTAAATGCCACAAGACGTCAAATCCTACGCTTCTGGAAATCAGCGGGTTTTATAAACAAGCTGGTGACGAAGCCATGCCAGGCCATCCATTTTGAATACCGCCAGTTTTAATATGAGTATGATCAAAGCTCCGCTAATTTTTGCGGGAAACAGTCAGAATATTATCGTCCCACTGCTTATCAATAAATTTGCAATAAGGGTCAAAAGCTGCCGAATACGGTCTTTGATCGACGATCAGCGTAAAACGCATTTCGGGCTTGTCAACAAGTACCTTTTTGATCACGATAGCCAAACATGCCAGCACTGATTTCAAGGCTTATGTTCTGAAGGGCTTTGACTCCATTAGGTACATGTTCATTTACCGTTAAAAAACCCGGTTGCACCCGTATTTTAACGGTGGTCACTTGACTAGATTTATCGGCTTACCGTGAGAATATGCCTTTAAGTTTTCAACCAGGATATCGATGACTCTGGCCCTTGCTTCAAAGGTTCGCCAGGCCAAATGCGGTGTGATAATACAATTCGCGGCGGTTAGCAGGGGGTTGTTCGAAAGCGGCGGCTCTGTGCTGAGTACATCCAACCCGGCACCAGCAATCTTCTGGCTATTTAGCGCATCGGCAAGGTCTTGTTCATTGACTAGTTTACCCCGTGCAGTGTTGATGAGATAGCCCATTGGTTTCATGATTTCCAGCAAGGATCTGTCTACAAAACCTAAATTTTGTTGATCGAGTGCGAAGCTCAGGGAAATAAAATCACTTTGAGAAAACACGTCTTCCAAACCAACCTGCCGGGCGATTTGAGACGTTTTAGGACTTCGGTTGTAAAATATGACTTTCATGCCAAAGGCAGAAGCGACATGAGCTGTACGTTCACCTATTCGCCCGAGACCTACAATGCCCAAGGTTTTTCCGGCAAGCTCAATGAGCTTGGTTTTGCTATAGCTAAAGTCCGGCGACCGCCGCCACTCTCCGTCTGAAACACTTTTTGCATGAAGTCCTATTTGGTTTGTAAGCTCCAGAATAAGGGCGAAAATGTGCTGAACGACAGAGTCTGTCGCATACGACGGGACGTTACAAACGGCTACACTCCGCTTTTTTGCAGCGACTAAATCCACATTATCGTACCCAGTTGCTGATACGAGGATCAATTTTAACGCCATCGCCTTTTCAATGATCTCTCGAGACAATACGACCTTATTAGTGATGATCACTTCGGCCTCTCTTGTAAGCTCACTAAGCTCTTCAGGCGATGACATTCTTGGGTAGACGAAAATATGTCCGTATTTTTCAAGGGCTTCCCAGCTTAGATCTCCGGGATTGACTGCATAAGCGTCGACGACAACAATGTTCATCATCTCCTATCAACCCAGGCGGTTATGATAAAAGTTCCATAAAGCCTGGAACTTCAACGAATAGGATTGATCGTGGTTCGCCCCGGCAATTTGTGCCTGCATCTTTAGGACTTCTAAAGCGGCCTCAACAGCCTTATCGGTCGTTGAAAGGTGGGCCGCCAGAACATACTCCAGCTGGTCGCTCAGGTAAAGCGCGTTCGCATCCATGCGATTTTGAGCGGCGGCGGTCTTTCCAAGCTGGTAGTAAAGGCTGCCGGCATTCATATTGGTGTAGCAGAGTCCAATTGAATCTGCGCTGAGGTCCAAACGGCTCCAGGCGTCTGGCGTACTTGAATAAACCTTATTTATGACCTGAAGAGATCTCGTTTTATCCCCCTTTTCAAAAAGACTGGCGCTGAGGTCAAGGCAGTTTTGTCGCAGCATAGCAAGTTTTTGCCGGGAAACTGGGTCCAGGTACTCGCCATGATTTTCAGAGCCCCATTTGTATCGGTCAATTACATTATGATACATCGTTTCTGTGTTAATCCTCGAGTCCTTATCAGTGGTGGCTTGGGGCTGGAGACGATAAGCTAGCCCCTCAAGATGAACATACTTGTCCATCCCCAAATAGGTCGAAGCTGGAGTCTCAATACCAAAATAAACCGGGTGTTTCCATTTATTTGCGGCGATGAAGTCCAGCTCGGCAAGATCAGATTTGTAAAGATGATTCTGAGGCAAGGTCCAGGTCATGCCAGGTTCCAGCTTGAAGTTTTTGGTAGGAAGAAAGTTGGCCTGCGACCCGTCGTTCAGAGCGATTTTTGCCGCCGAATCTTCACTCCCTAGTAGTTCTACTACCTCATCAAGGTCAGTGTACCCTTTCAGATTAGAATCGATAAATGGTACGTACTCCCGCTGAGAGCCAAAATACTTTGAGGAAGGTAACAGAAATGGCAGTGCAGGAGCCTGGTTGATCTTTTTGTGTAATTGCTCGACATACCAGTCACTCGCAAGGAACGGCTGTATGACAACCCGGACATCGGGCCTAATGCCTTCAACTTCTTGCACATACCACAGCGGGTACGTATCGTTATCAGCATACGTGAGCAATATGGTGCCGGGGGCACAACTGTTGAGCACGTTTGAAGCCATATCTCTGACGATGCTGCGGCCCGAACGGTCGTGGTCATTGTACTCCTGACATAAGGTTAGGATCGGAACTCCGACAGTTAGAAGACCGGTCAGGAAAACGAGACTAATGCCGCGCCGCTCAATGGATAAGGCCGAAAGGAATTTGCGCGACAGGGACTCAAGGAACATAAAAGCTGCCGGTATTCCTAGGCCGATCCAGATTGAGAATGTATAAAAGGCGCCGCCGAAACTATAGTCCCTTTCCCGGGGTTCGGGTCCGCTTTGATTAAGGAATAAGATGATTGCAATTCCGGTAAAAAAGAACAATACCGCCATAGAGATGAAATCTGTCCTTCCACGCTTAAACTGAAACAAAAGGCCTGCTAACCCAAGGAAAAAGGGAATTAGATAGAGCCGGTTGTAGGCCTTACTTGCTGTGATCGTCTTTGGGAGATGGTCCTGTGGCCCTAGTCTTAACGCGTCAAACGGCTTAATGCCGCTTATCCAGTTCCCGCTGCGGGTATCGCCATACCCTACTTCATCGTTTTGGCGGCCGGCAAAATTCCACATGAAATACCGCCAGAACATGTGGTTCATCTGATAACTGAACATGAAGCGCAGGTTATCGGCAAAAGTTGGCTTTTGGTCTTTCGTTAGCCCAAGCCAGTTTCGGTAAAAATCCACGGAACCTCTTCCATTCTCCGTCTCCCACAGACGGGGAAAAAATGTGCTTCGCTCAGGATCGTACGTGTATTTGATCGTCTCACCACTAACCGCATACTGCTTGCCTTGTGGCCGGTAAAGCGTGCCTGTCTTTTCAGAAGAAACCGGATTGCCGGCATCGTAATAGGGACCGTAAAGGAGGGGCGCCGCCGGATACTGTTGGCGGGTGAGATAACTGTAGAAGCTGAAAGGGTTGTTTGCCTGAGTGTGATTTAGTGGTGGGCTGGCATTAGCACGAATGATCACCTGGAAAAACGAACTGTAACCGATGTAGAAGAAAAACAGGGATAGCACCGCGAGCTGCAGATAGGGCTTTCCAGTTTTTACCGAGTAAAACAGGGTCGCGGCCAATAAGCCTATTACAGTGATGGCGACTACGAGGACGCCGCTGTTAAAGGGAAGATGCAGACCATTAACCGCAATCAGATCAAAATAACCTGCAAAGCTTACCGAGCCTGGAATGAGGAGTTCCAGGACTATGAAAACAACTAGTATGGAAATGACTAAAGCGGCCAGGATACCCTTAAGTCCAAGCTTTTTATACTTACCCCAGGCGATAAAAACTAAAGCCGGAATACATAACAGGTTGAGAAGGTGCACCCCGACTGAGAGACCCATTAATAAGCTAATCATGATTATCCAGCGGTCATGCTTAGCTTTCGGCTCACCGGTTTCGCCTTGCCAGCGCACCATCGCCCACACGGTAACCGCGGTAAACAAGGAAGACAAAGCATACACTTCGGCCTCCACTGCCGAAAACCAAAATGTGTCTGAAAAAGCGTAGACCATGCTTCCGGCAAGACCGGCGAACAGGATAAGGGTCTCCTTTAACGGTTCTGAAATCGCTGCTTGTGCCGCGAGAAGCCGCTTGCATAAGGCGCATATTGTCCAAAACAGAAAAGCGATCGTCAGTGCGCTTACAAAGGCCGATCCCAAGTTGGCGAAAAACGCAATTCTGGTTTTGTCTGCACCAGCCAGGAGGGTGAAGCACTTGTAGATCATGACATAGAGCGGGGCCCCTGGCTGGTGGGGGATCTGTAACTTGTAATCGCTTGCCAAAAATTCCCCGCAATCCCACCAGCTACCCGTTCGCTCGGCGGTAAGAAAGTAGACGATGAATGAAACAAGGAACGTGATCCAACCGGCTGTTATGTTTCGTTGCTTCATTGAGCGCTTATGGTTTAAATAGTTTACAGCATTTGACCTCCTGACACTTCAATGACCTGAGCGTTCACCCATTTAGCGTCGTCGCTGCACAGAAAAGCAACTACTCTCCCAATATCGTCTGCTTTGCCAACCCGGCCTAAGGCGGTATTAGCAGCAATATAGCTGTTAAGCTGAGCATTATCCCTTACCGCACCACCGCCGAAATCAGTTTCAATCGCGCCCGGTGCGACTACGTTAACCCTTATAGACCTTGACCCAAGCTCCTTCGCCTCATATCTGGTTAAGGTTTGAATCGCTGCCTTCATAGCCGCATAGGCCGAATAACCAGGCAAAGCAAAACGGGCAAGCCCGGTTGAAATATTCACAATGCCGCCTCCATCTTCCAAAAACGGCAAAGCTTTTTGAGTTAGAAAGAAAACTCCTTTAAAGTGAATGTTAACCAGTAAATCAAATTCCTCTTCAGTGGTCTCGGCCATAGGCGCATAAACGCCGATGCCGGCGTTATTAATCAAAAAACTAATCTTTGCGGCCCCAAATATCTCTTTCAATCTTGCGGCGACTTTCTCAAAAAAAGCGTCGAATGTCTTTGCTTCCCCGACATTAAGCTTGATCGCGGCAGCTTTTTGACCCATACCCTCAATTTCGGCAACAACCTTTAGTGCTTCACCTTCCTGATTGTTATAGGTGATTAAAACGTCGATGCCCTTTTTGGCAAGGCTCAGCGCCATTTCTTTCCCGAGTCCGCGGCTACCGCCGGTTACAAGAGCTATTTTATTTAATGTCATACTTTTTAATTAAGCCTTCTTTAGAAAATCACGCAGCACGTATTGCAATATTCCACCATGGCAATAATATTCTATTTCGATCGCCGAATCAAGCCGGGACTTAGTTTCAAAGACGATCGAGTCGCCGCCAGATTCCCGTGTTGCTTTCACTTTAAGGGTTTGCCCAGGTTTGAGCATACCTACCCCGGGGTTGCCGTCTGGAGGGCCGGCACTTGCGTCGCCGTCAGGGATACTGGCTATTCCCTCGATTTCGAAGATCTCATGACCGGTGAGGCCCAGACTTGCGGCGTTTTGACCGTCGCTGAATAAAAGCGGAAGAACGCCCATCCCAACCAGATTGCTTCGGTGGATACGTTCAAAGCTTTCGGCGATCACTGCCTTAACACCGAGTAAAAAAGTGCCTTTCGCAGCCCAGTCGCGTGATGAACCGCTGCCGTATTCCTTACCGGCAAGAATAACGAGCGGAACACCTTCTTCCTTGTAACGCATTGCGGCATCGTAAACACTCATGCTTTCCCCGCCAGGGAAATGGGTCGTGTAGCCCCCTTCACGCTGAGCGACCTTATTCTTAATGCGCACATTGGCGAAGGTTCCTCTGATCATAACTTCGTCGTTTCCGCGGCGGGACCCGTAGGAGTTGAAATCGGCCTTTTCGATTTCTTTGGAGCGCAAATATTGCCCTGCCGGCGAATCCTCCCGAAAAGATCCCGCCGGAGAAATATGGTCGGTCGTTACCGAATCTCCGAGCATGAGCAGAACGCGGGCTTTGACAATATTCTGGACTGGAAGAGGCTGGGCCGAGATATCTTTAAAGAAGGGAGCTTCATGAATATAGGTCGAATCGGCCTCCCAAATGTATTCCTGACCGGTAGGCGCTACAAGCGACTTCCACTGCTCCTCGCCTTCATAAATAACCTCGTAAGTATCGCGGTAATCGTTAGGCGAAAGAGCCTGCAATAACGTCTCATTGATTTCCTCGGGGCTTGGCCAAATGTCTTTTAGCATCACCGGGTGTCCGTTAGGATCAAAGCCAAGAGCTTCGGTATTGAGGTCGATGTCTACCCGGCCTGCAAGCGCATAGGCGACAACGAGCATTGGGGAAGCCAAAAAGTTCATACGAACCTGTGGGTGTACCCGCGCTTCAAAGTTACGGTTCCCTGAAAGTACCGCGGAGGCGACCAGATCGCCTTTTTCTACAGCTTCGGCAATATGGGCAGGCAGCGGCCCGCTGTTTCCGATACAGGTCGTGCAGCCGTAACCAACAATGTGAAAATGAAGCGCGTCCAGTTCGTCCAACAAACCGGCGCGCTGGAGGTATTGGGTAACCACCTTTGAACCTGGTGCAAGGCTCGTCTTGACCCAGGGCTTAACCATAAGTCCCATTTCAACGGCTTTCTTAGCGACGAGGCCAGCACCGATCATGACCGAGGGATTTGAGGTATTGGTACAGCTGGTTATTGCCGCGATCACTACCGCCCCGTCGCTGAGTACGAATTCCTCGTTCATAACCGAAACATGGACGGAGCGAAAATTAGCGTGCTTCACCGCAGGAGTTTCCACGGTCGCGGTTAATTCACTGTCATTATCTCGGTAGTTGAAGGCGGTTCCTGAGCCCCCTTCGGACAGCCAGGCGGTCTCCCGTCTCTCATTGATAGGGATATATTTTCGCTGGTACTCCATTTCGAGCAGGGTTCCAAACTTCTCATGCAGCTCGCGAACAAGAATGCGGTCCTGAGGGCGCTTTGGGCCGGCAACAGCAGGCTCAATGCCTGAAAGGTTAAGCTCAATGACGTCTGAAAATTCGATTTGCTCGTTACCTGTTCGCCATAGCATGTTCTCCTTCGCATACGCCTCGACCAGAGCAATGTGCTCTGGCTTGCGGTGTGTTCGCTCTAAATAACCTATGGTTTGCGCGTCGATGGGAAAGTAGGTAGCCGTACATCCAAATTCGGGCGACATATTGGAGATCGTCGCCCGGTCGGGTACAGTAAGCGTGTCTAGGCCCTCACCAAAAAGCTCTACGAATTTTCCTACCACACCATATTTGCGAAGAAGCTCCGTGGTGGCAAGTACCATATCGGTCGCTGTCACACCGACTTGGAGCTTACCGGTGAATTTAAGACCAATTACCTCGGGACAAGTAAAATAGATAGGCTGCCCGAGAAGGGCGGCTTCGGCCTCTATACCTCCTACACCCCAGCCGAGAACACTCAGACCGTTGACCATTGGAGTGTGCGAATCAGTGCCCACCAGCGTATCTGGAAACAGCCAGCCGTCACGCTCAATAACCACAGAGGCAAGGTATTCCAGGTTTACCTGATGGCAAATGCCCATCCCCGGCGGCACGACATTGAAATTGTCAAGTCCCTTTTGAGCCCACTTAAGCAGCTTATAGCGTTCAGAGTTTCGTTCATATTCCAGCGCAACGTTTTTCCCGTAAGCGTAATTGGTACCGAAATAATCAACTTGAACTGAGTGATCGATAACAAGGTCCACAGGTATTGCAGGCTTGATCTTCGTGCCATCCTTTCCTTTTCGGATCACTTCACCGCGAATCGACGCTATATCGACGACGGCCGGCACCCCCGTAAAATCCTGCATAAGAACCCGTGCAGGTTTAAACGGGATCTCACGGTCAACGCCTTTTGGATCCCAATTAATAAGGGTTTTCAAATGCTCATCGGTGATCCCAAACCCATCGTGGTTGCGAAGGGCATTTTCCAGCAGAATACGGATTGAGAACGGAAGCCGGTCGATATTTTTGCCTTCGTTCTTGAGCCGGGCAAGAGAAGCGATATTTTGGGTCATTGAATGCTGTATGAATCGTTTAGTAATAAGGCTTTGAAACAAAAATAGAGTATTCCCTCAATACTACAGGTTGGGAAATCTATCGCTCATCTCAAGCCATGTTGTCTCCCGGGCTTCGAGGTCATGGTTTGTAAGTTGCAGCTCCCGGGATAGTTCAGTGATCCTGGTCTGGTTTAAATTGGCCACATCAAGCTCAGTGTAGATAACGGCCCTGCGCTTTTCCAGGTCTGCGATCTCTTTAATTAACTGTTCAAAAGCCTGCTTTTCTTTGTGGGTCGCCGGCGCCTGTATCGAAACAAGAACCGGTTTGGCGCTTGAAACAGCAGCGGTCACAGTCTTGCGAACATAGGCTTCCTTGAGTTCGGTCTCCGCGACCTCTTCCCGAAAGTCTGAGTAATTGCCGTAGTAATCTCTGATCTTGCCCTGCCCTTCAAAAACGAACAGGTGATCTACCAACTTATCCATAAAATACCGGTCATGGCTCACAACGACGAGGCAGCCGGGGAAGTCTTCTAAAAAGTCTTCTAGAACAGCCAGGGTCTGAATATCAAGGTCATTTGTTGGCTCATCCAGAATAAGGAAGTTTGGATTCTTGATCAGTATCGTACAGAGATAGAGCCTTCTTCGCTCGCCCCCGCTAAGTTTTGAAACCAGGGTATATTGCTGGTCGCCCGCGAAAAGGAATCTTTCCAATAACTGGGACGCGGTGATCACTTTGTTCTTCCCTACCGGCAAAAATTCGGCGATGTCCTTGACCACTTCGATCACGCGCTTATCCTCAGTTAGGACCATTCCGTCTTGGGTGTAGTACCCAAATACGATCGTTTCGCCAACATCTATCAAGCCAGCATCGGGCTGGATTTGACCGGTGATCATTTTCAAGAAAGTGGTTTTCCCTGTTCCGTTGTCGCCAACAATACCGATGCGATCTCTTTGCTTAAACACAAAGCTAAAATCAGCCGCTATGATCTTGCCCGGAAAGGCCTTTTTCAGGTGGCTTATTTCGAGGATCTTTCGACCCAGCCGGCTCATTTGCACGTCGAGTTTTACCTGCTTTTCCTGGATACGTTGACTGGCCCGAGTTTCGATGTCATAGAAAGCGTCGATACGGGACTTGCTCTTCGTCGTACGTGCTTTAGGCTGCCTTCGCATCCATTCCAGCTCTTTTCTATAGAGGTTTTTAGCTTTTTCGACGTTTGCTTCCTGGGCGAACATGCGTTCGGCCTTTTTTTCTGTGAAATACGTAAAGTTGCCGTTGTAGCGGTAAAGCTGGCCGCCATCGATCTCAAGAATAACGCCGCAGACACGATCCAAAAAATACCGGTCGTGCGTGACCATAAGGAGGGTAAGATCACGAGTGGCGAGATATTCCTCAAGCCACTCGATCATTTCAAGGTCAAGATGATTCGTTGGTTCATCCATCATCAGAAAATCAGGTTCTTGAATTAGGGCAAGTGCAAGGGCCAGTCTTTTTCGCTGGCCGCCCGAAAGCGATGATGTTGAAATTGATAGATCGCTCAACTTCAGTTCGGTCAGTATTTGCCGTATGCGTTGCTCATAATCCCACGCCGAATTCGCCTCCATGGCGTCCATTGCCCTTCCAAGTGCTTTATGATCTTCGGCATTGTGAAGTGCTAACTCGTATTCTCTAATCACCTTGAGCAAAGGATTATCGGCGGCAAAGACGGCTTCTTCAAGACTCATCGCGACGGGTATTTCTGGCTCTTGCTGTAAAAAGGCGATCCGGGTGTCTTTTTGGAAGGCAACGGTGCCACTGTCGGCCGTATCCAAACCGCCGAGAATGCGGAGCAGTGTTGTTTTACCTACTCCGTTACGCGCAACAAGCGCTACCTTTTCCCCTCTTGAAATTCCAAAGCTGAGTCCCTGAAAAAGCTTGCGTAGTCCAAGAGACTTACTTAAGTTCTCAACCGATAAAATATTCATAGGCACAAAGAAAAGGCTTAAATCGGGTAGGGCAATTAGTAAGACGGAATAATACGTGCTCTCAAGCGTTGTTCGACATAGGTTGTCTCAAGATTCTTATTTTTATACGATCATGAAAAAGATTTATTCTCTCTGTGCATTTTCAGCACGCCTTGCGATGTTTCTTTCACTTTCTTCCTGTATTAAGAGTACCGTGGTACCCCAGCCAAAGATCCAGTTACAGGATCTGTATACAACGCTTGTGAATGGGAACACTTATACTATACTGGCGGCGGCGGTGAAAAGGATTGCCGGTTACAAGACTGTCCAGGACGTAAATGATGCAGAACCAGCGGCCCTTTCGGCCTTACTTTCATGTCATCTTATTCGTGGTCGAACCTTTAGTTCCGATTTTAAAGATGGCTCGGTCATTCAAACCTTGGGAAGTGCAAGCATTAAGATTGGACTTAACAGCATAATGACCGTTAGCGCTCCCGGGAACCAGACTCCCGCTTTAGTGGTGCTGCCAAACAGGGTCACGTCAAATGGAGCGGTATTTTTTATCAATGAGGTTTTAAAACCCGGTACCGGGCAGTCAACTTCAAGCTACGAATCAGGAGCGAATGAATTCGGAATGGGTAGTTATTCTGCAAACAAAATATACCGGGGGCAGCAGTCGAAATAAACCGTTTTCAACCTGAAACCGTCAGAATGCTTCGTTAACAGAAACGTAAAAACCTCCTATTCGCTTTTCGCCCGATATTTTTTGCCCTACCCCATAATCGATACGAATCGTTGAGCGGCTTGCAAGGTCGAAAAAGTAACGAAGGCCGCCTCCACCATCGGGTTTGAAATGATTTATGTCAAAGGGTTGAATGCCATAGACCTGTCCCGTGCCTGCAAAGACCGCTGCGGCAATACGGGGGAGAAAACGATAGCGGTATTCCATTTGGACCTCAATAACGTTCCTGTCCCTGAACCTGCCTGTGTAATAGCCCCGCATAATTTGGGATCCTCCCAGCTGGTTTAGAAAGAAGTATGGAATGTTGTCGCTTAAGCTTAATTGACCCACAAGGTTGGCGGCCAGTACCTGCCTTCTTCCAATGCGCTTGTAATGCCGTCCGTCAATGCTTAACTGAGGAATGGTTCTACCCGAAATATTAAAAAATCCGGGTGAGTAAAGCATTTGGGCTCTCAGATAATCTCCTTTGTCGGCATAATTTTGAAAGTTGCGAGTGTCAAAAATAAACGTTGGCCCGATCCAAAAGGTGCTTCCGGCCTTGGTCGCGAAATCAAGATTTGAAGTGGGAAAACCGCCATGAACAGTTTTGTCCTTTATGTTATCGTATTGATATTGCGTTCTCACACCGAAAAATATCTTTTTACTCAGCCTTCGCTGAAAATCAAGAGAACCGCTTATACGCAATTGGCGCAGGTTGGCAAAACTGGTGTCAAGCGTTCGGTTGCCAATTCCATAATAATTTTGCGTGTAATGTTGATAGGCGACCTCTTCCTGCTCCCTGTACTGTTTCTTGTCGCCAAAAATGCGTGGTTTAAACCTGTACCTGATCTGATCCAGGTGAAATAAGCCTCCGCTGACCACCAAACTTGAACTTAAAGCTTTAAAATCATAGCTGTTTCTGTAAAAAGCGTAGATCAGGGCAAGCCCGATTACTAATTTTCTTTCCTTTGAAAACCCGACTACCGGCACCGGAAATTCATGGCTGGTGGTTGCTTTTGAAGAATCCCGGTCTATTATTGCCGAATCAACCTTAACATACTTGTTAAAGAATCGCCGGTATGTTTTCTTAAAGTAAGTGGAGTCCTGCGCAACGGCGCTTTTGCCGGCGAATAGTTCAATCACCGCGATAAGTGCAAGTCCTGCACCCGCTTTGTGAAGCCGCCTGTAACTAATGAAAGATAAAATTCGTACCAACTGCATTACGTACCCTAAACTGTAAACATGCCCGACTCTGATCTTCTAGCTCTACTTTCTGAAATGCTCATCAAACAGGACCGGCAGACTGAAATCTTAACGCAGTTTATGGAAGTCTCTGTACGCCATTTTGAATCTGAACTTGGTTTTAAAAATCAACAATTCATTTTTAACGAAGAAGAGACCAGGTACAACCGGCAAGAACAGCGTTTCCACGAAGAATTTTCAAGTAAGTTGGGAAATATTGAACGCATTCTCGCCCGTATGCTTGACCTCGAAGAACGGGTAAAACGAATTGAAGACCTGCTTATTAGAAAGGCAAGTTAGGAAGTTAAGAAATTTAAGGCAAAATTTGTCGCCAGATCAATCGATCATCTGGCTTTGGTACACAATGAATTAACACTAACAATATTTTTGGCTGGTGTCGCCGCGAGGGTTAAACCTGGCGGTATGTCTCCCATGTTGAACGCGCTTTGGCTTGACGGCACAGGTGATTGGGAGGGCGCACATCAAATCGCCCAGTCTTGGTCAAATGAACAGGGGGCACATCTACATGCCTATCTTCACCTTGTCTGTGCGGTAGATAAAGATGAACATATAGGCTGTAGCCGCCGCTCCAAAGATATGCCAGAGAAAGTGGGTACCTGTAGGTATCAATCTCAAGGGGTCCACTATCCTGAAGGTGATTGCGATTAGAAAGCTGGCCAGGGAATACCCGACCCACTTCGCTTCCTGCCAATTAATGCGGGTAAGCAATAGCAGCGTTGGTCCAAGGACCATTAATGCCAGCATACTGTAGTTGATATTGATGAAAAGGTGCCTGTTTGCGGCGGCGAAACTTGATCTGAGCGCTGTTATAAGCAGGAAATAAAGAATTACAACGCCGAGCGAATAATACCACCTGGTCATTACTCGAGACAGGAAGTAAACTCCTGCCATTAAGCACAGAATCATAATGGGCATATAATCCATAAATAAAAAGATATGGTATCTCCTCAAACCATGGTATAGCGTCCCTCCAACGCTCCCTGTAAACAACACCAGGGTACAAATCAGGAGAAAACGGTGGTTACGCTCCTTTATAAGCTTTACGAACCAGTAGATAGCGAGGGCGACGAAAAGACAACTGGATAGGGTATTAAGCGGCTCCGGAATAGCCTTTGTCATATCAGTCTCGGTATATAGAATACCTCCGTCTGGTAATTGAGCCTGAACCTGAAACACGAAAAACATACTTTGCTTAAAACTTGATAGACGCAAAAATGGGCAAAACCCGCTTGGCTTTGCCCATTATCAAGAATTTAGATTGAACCAGTTGAGTTAGATAGAACCAAAGAAACCCAAAAAATTGAAATTGATTAATATCAACTGATCCCCCACCTGACGAACCCCCTTAAAATCCGTCAAGTTCTACACTAAAAATCTTGATCTACTGTCTAAGAAACAAAGATTTACTCCGTGTAAACAACTAGGCTCGCTCAACCTGCGCTATCGTTCGATGAAACGACCCTTTTTATCGCTAAGTGCTTTCACGATTATTACGTAACTTCGACCAGGTAGATTCAATGAATGGATTTGAAACTTAGCTGTCTGATAGTTGACGATGATGAGATCTCTTTAAGGATGCTCAGGGAACTAGTGGACAAATCAGATTTCCTTGAACTTAAAGGTGCCATATCCAATAGTTTAGAAGCTGCCCAAGCATTGCGTGACATGCCCATCGATATATTGTTCCTCGATGTGGAAATGCCGACGATGAATGGTTTTGAGCTCATTCAGGTGCTGGAAAAAAAACCACAGATCATTTTAGTCTCCGGCAGCGAGACTTACGCTATAAACGCCTTTGATTTTAATGCGACCGACTTTTTGATCAAAGGACGTTTTAACTATTCGCGCTTTTTACAGGCGGTTAATAAAGCGCGTAACAACATTTTAAGAGAAAATGCTGAGCGGGCAAACGCCGTTGTTGAGGCTCCAGGCGGTCAACCAGTTAGCCAGGGGGCGCAAGGAGCCGTAGACAATAGAACATTCTTTATAAAGATCGACTCCATGCTGGTAAACTTCGACCTAAAGGACATATTATGGGTCGAAGCAAGCGGGGATTATGTGATGATCACAACATCGACGAAGACCCACAAATTACTAACGAAGTTAAAGAACGTGGAAGAAAAACTTCCTCAGAGCGATTTCGTGCGCGTTCACCGGTCGTTCATTGTTCGTATCGATAAGATACGAAATATCGATAATGCCAATCTTCTAATTGGCAACAACATTATTCCAATAAGCAATTCGTACCGAAGCCACTTACTTGAAAAGATCAATACGATCTAGCCTATTTTTCTGATTCAACGATAAGGCTGTCCTGGCTTTCCTTAACCTTAAGCTGAGCCGAGCTTACAAGAGGCCGCTCTGGTTTTCCAATTACTTTAAACAATCCTTTACCTTTTAGAATATTTGAATACAATGGGTTGTTCTGCAAAACCGAGATTGACTTATCAATATCGGGATCCTTGGAAAGCGAACACATGAGTCGTCCTTTTTGATAATAATACCGCTCGGCGATTTCATTTTCAAGATAGCTTCTTATTTCGGGTTTAAATTTGGTAAGATCATCACGTTTATCATGCGAAACCTTTGAACGTAGCGACTCATACTCTGATTTGATCCCGTCAAACCGTTTTTCCTTTTCGGCTATTCGCTTAAGGTCAGCCATAAGCTTTTCGGTACTGGTCGTGTAATCGTAGGTCTTTGTCGAAAGAAAATGAAGAAAATCCTGGTAGGCGTTCTCATCAAGCCGAAATGTCGCTGGACTTCCTATTGAAGCGTGGGAATTTCGATATAACGTCGCATAATCGAACAAATAAGACTTACTTACCAGCGTATATAAAATATTGCTGTAAGTACGAGGCTTTGTCACCACGTCAGGATATATGCCGCTCCCGTCATAGACAAGCCGGCCAAGCTTTGTCTTGAACTCATTGATCGAAGAGTCTGCGACCTGGTTAACGCTCCCATCCTTGTTGCGGTGAACATAATCAAGGGCCTGGATGCAGCGGCCGCTTGGTGTGTAATACCGGGCAACTGTAATCTTGAGAAGTGTATTATAGGAAAGAGGTATCGTTTGCTGTACAAGTCCTTTTCCAAAAGATCGCTGACCTATCACGACCGCCCGTTCCAAATCCTGGAGGGCTCCCGAGAGAATTTCAGAGGCCGATGCGGTACCCTTATCAACCAGAACGACAAGTGGAATATGGGTATCCAGTGGTTGATTGACCGCTTTATAGATGATTTCATTTTGACGGTTACGACCACTTTGAGTTACGATGGTTTGTCCTTTATCAACAAAAAAGTTAACAATCTTGACCGACTCCTGTAGGATTCCACCACCATTGCCTCTCAGGTCAAGGATGAGGCTTGTGACATGCTGGTTGTCCCTAAGATCCAAAAAGGCGTTCTTTAGCTCCGAAGAGCAATTTTCAAGAAAGTGGTCAAGCTTTATATATCCTGCTGTGCCCTGGACGACGCCATAGTAAGGTATGTTAGCTAATTTAATTTCTTCACGAACGACATCTTTGACGATTGGCTTTGCAAGGCCAGGGCGGCTGATGAGCAAATGCACTTGTGTGCCTTTTTGACCTTTAAGCATTTCAGAGACCTGTTCCGAATTATGGCTGTTTACTTTGATGCTATTAAATTGAAGAATGTGATCCCCTGCACGAACGTCTGATTTTTGGGCAGGGAATCCTTCGTAAACATCCCGTACGATCACTTCATTGTTTACCTGGAAAATAAGTGCTCCTATTCCCCCATACTGGGAATTAATGAACTTCATCTTAAAGTCCTCTACTTCTGACTGCGGAATGTATTCGGTGTAAGGATCAAGGTTCTCGAGCATGGCGTCTACACCGCGCTTCATTACCTCACCCGGTTTGACGGGGTCGACATATTTCAAATTAACTTCCCGGTAAACATCAGCGAAAATCTGAAGGTTGCGGGATAATTCGAAATAGTCGTCTGAAAACTTGAAAGCGACAAACGAAATCAGGATGACAAGTGCCGCTGAAAAGTAATAAAAGCGGTGTTTTTTTTCGAATAGTAATCGCTTCATATCTTGAAAAGGTTATTCGATGGTTATTCGATAGTTACCGTAAGATTTTTCATTACGAGGATGTGATAGTATTCGATCAGATCGGCACGGGTTCCTTCTAAAATGATACACTTCCCTTCATTATGCACAACAAACGCGATCTCAGTGGCTTCTTGCGGCGTTTTTCCGATGAATTTTACCAGACAAGCTATGACATGCTCGAAAGTGTTGATATCATCGTTCCACAGGGTAAGAGTTTGCATTTCTCCTTTTCCCGGCCTCACATCGGTTTCCTGTAGAAGTTCCTCCTGTTCCATTCGGCGTTGTATTAAACGGATGATCTTTTTGAATGTTGCAAAGCTGCCGGGTCAGAGTCTATTCGTGTCTAGATTAACCTGCATTTTTCGAAGCATAAAAACTACATAGTCTCTGTCCTGATGAAGACGGTTCATTAACCTGAGAATTAATTCGTTTTCCTGTCCCTGGGTATAGGAAAGGTCCTTATCGCTTAATTCCCGGTATTTTCGCCGAATCTTGATTTGAATACGTTCCCAGTTTGCCTGGGGGATTACTATTTCTGCCATTGTTGTTCCTTAGTTCGGTTGTATGTCAAATTTACGTATTCGGAAAAGTATTTTGAGTCTAAACAATAAGTGGTATTTTTTTTGAGGAAGATGTTTGTCTTGCTGCCCTTAAATAAAAGGCGGGCGATAAACTTGTAAAACAACAAAACAGATGAAAACAAAAACACTAAGTCTTCTTGTCGCTTTCGTCCTGGTTGGATTGAGCGCGGCGCATGCCCAATTTACAGTCGGTGGTAAATTAGGTTTTAACTACTCCTCGTTTCCAACCACGGCAAGAGCAGTTCAAAGTAAAGCTGGTGCGGCTGGCTTTGACATTGGCGCATTCGCACGTATTGGCAACAAGACCTACTTTGAGCCCGAACTTCTTTATTCGAACACCGGAGGGAAATTTACCATTAATAAGGTAACCTATAAGCCAAGTTTCAATCAGCTCGATATTCCTTTAATGGTTGGATTTAAGCTGCTTAAGCTACCCTTGCTTAATGTTCATGTTTCTCTAGGGCCAGATCTTATTTATAATTTTAACAAGAATGCAGGGTATTCAATCACTGCCCAAGATGTGAAGTTGAAAAAGGCTGTCGTCGGCGGTGTACTTAACGCCGGTGTTGATGTTGGAAACATTGTTATTGATGCGCGTTACAATCTTGGTTTTACGAAGATCGATAACGGAGTAGGCGCGACATTAGGTGTGTTTAATCTTTCAGTCGGCTTCAAGTTTCTGTAAGAACAGAGATTGAGCACATCCCCTTTACGGCGGTAACCTCCGAATATGTTTTGACCAGGTCGATTACACGAATGATGGCTTTGGTCATACTGAATCCCGTTTTGGCTCGTTTAATTTTTCTGAAAGCAAGGTTGAAGTAGGGAAGTAAATGGCACATGCTTTGACCTCATCGGGCGACTTTAAAAGCACTCTTATGTCCATAAACAGATTTACCAAAAATTTAGTAGTAGCAGGCTGGATAACATCCTTGCTTGCAACATCTCTAGTAGGTTGTGATACGTACAAGAGGCAAAATAAAGCTACCAAGGGTGCTATCATAGGGGTAGGTGCAGGCGCTGCGGCTGGTACTGTAATCGGAAAAAGCCTGGGTAATACGGCGCTTGGGGCGATACTAGGTGCAGCGCTTGGAGGAACGGCAGGAGTACTTGTTGGTAAGCGTATGGACCGTCAGGCCGAGGAATTAAAGAACACAGTTCCAAACGCTACTGTCCAACGTGTCGGCGAGGGTATCGATGTTAAGTTTGACTCAGGTATTCTCTTTGATGTCGACAAGACCACTATTAAAGAGGTCGCAAAAGAGAATCTAACAAACTTTGCGAAGTCGCTTCAAAATAATCCCGATACAAAAGTAGAGATCAATGGTTATACCGATAATACCGGCTCTCCGGAGTATAACCTCAATCTTTCTGAGCGCCGGGCAGATGCGGTTAAGTCTTATTTGACGAACCTTAGTGTCGAGCCTTCACGCTTAACCACAGTGGGCTATGGTGTGACCCACCCAGTGGCAAAGAACTCAACAGAAAGAGGCCGGGCACAAAACAGGAGGGTTGAAATCCTCATCACTGCCAATGATAAGATGAAAGAAGAAGCGAAGCGGCAAGCGACGTCAAAATAGGCCTTAGAATCAGTCGCAGACATATCATGTATTTGAAAGCAGCGTGGTTTTAAGGGTGTTTAACTTTAAGAGATCGTCTTCTATTTTTTCTAAGAGTTCTTGAAGTATTATTCGTGTCTTGGGTGAGACGGCTTCATGCGCAAGGGCGTTTACAAAGCTGCTTATGGCCGTTTGATCGCCTTTCTCACAAGATTCGACAATGCTTCGCTCGTTAGAAGATTCAAGACCCGCTTTGATCTCGATCCACATGCGGTGCAAGGCAGCTAATGGACCGCCCTGTTTATCGGGCACCTCCCCAAGGCTTATGACTTCCCGCTCGAGCTCCTCGGCCATGTTTGCGCGCTCGGCGCTTAGACTGGCAAGAAAAAGCTTTATCTCAGGTGTACGTACTTGTTCAGAGGCTGTCTTATATCCTTTAGAGCCATCTATCGTAATCATGATCATGTGATTGAGGGTGGTCACAAGGGAGTGCCCGGTATAGTTTATTTCCATAGTGCAGTGATATCGACCTAAATTAACATGTAACGTTTCGACAAGCAATATCTAGATCAAAAACCTTTGAAGGATTCTGTATTTTTGCAACATAAAGAACTCAGCAACAAGTAAGAATGCTCGTAAGCAGTAATGTAACCCTGCGATTTGGGAAACGCGTCCTTTTCGAAGATGTTAATGTCAAATTTACCGAAGGTAACTGTTACGGCCTTATAGGAGCCAATGGTGCCGGCAAATCTACCTTCCTTAAAATATTGTCCCAGGATATCGAACCCAATTCGGGCACGGTCTCTATTAATGCGGGTGCAAGGCTTGCGTTTTTAAGACAAAATCATTTCGAATTTGACGATACCCAAGTTCTTGATACAGTAGTTATGGGTCATAAGCGCCTATATGAGGTAAGGACCGAAAAAGATGCGCTTTACGCTAAAGATAATTTTAATGAGGCCGATGGGGAACGCGCGTCTGAACTTGAGGCAGAGTTTGCTGATCTGGACGGTTGGAACGCCGAATCAGAAGCGGCAAGTCTCTTGAGCGGTCTTGGTGTGGCCGAAAAAGATCATTACAGCCTTTTAAGGGACCTAGGAGGTAACGACAAAGTAAAAGTTCTGCTCTCGCAGGCTTTATTTGGCAATCCTGATGTGTTGCTGCTTGACGAGCCAACCAACCACCTGGATGCCGACTCGATTCTCTGGCTCGAAAATTTTCTTGCCGATTTCAAGAACACAGTTATTGTAGTGTCGCACGACAGGCACTTCTTGGATTCGGTATGCACTCATATTGCCGACATCGATTTTGGGAAGATCCAGCTGTATACCGGTAATTTTACGTTTTGGTATGAAAGCAGCCAGCTGGCTTTAAGACAACGATCAGATCAAAATAAGAAGACTGAAGATAAGCGCAAGGAACTCGAAAGTTTTATCGCGCGTTTCAGCGCGAACGCCTCCAAATCCAGACAGGCTACATCACGCAAAAAGCTGCTGGAAAAATTAACGATCGATGAAATAAAGCCCTCAAATCGAAAGTATCCCTTTATCAAATTTCAGCCTGAGCGTGAACCAGGTGATCAGATATTAAGCATTGAATCTCTTGGCGCAAGTCATGAAGGAGTCCCTTTGTTTTCCAAGCTCGATCTGCTAGTGGGTAAAACTGATAAGATCGCATTTGTGTCACGCGACGATCTGGCGGTTTCGGCGTTTTTTGATAGTATCTGCGAGGAGAAAAATTTAGACAGCGGGACCTATAAATGGGGAAGTACGATAAGCTATGCTTACTTCCCCGGAGAAAACGCTCGTTTCTTTCAAAAGGATGAATCTCTCGTCGACTGGCTAAGGGAGTTTTCGAAAGAGAAGGACGAGTCCTTCATCCGCGGTTTTTTAGGCCGCATGCTTTTCTCCGGCGAAGAGGCGCTTAAAAGCGCCATGGTACTTTCAGGAGGAGAAAAAGTTCGCTGTATGTTAAGCCGCATGATGCTTCAAAGTCCAAATGTGCTGGTTCTAGACGAACCTACCAATCACCTGGATATGGAATCAATAATTGCGTTGAACAATGGCCTTATTGATTTCAAAGGCCCTGTTCTGTTTAGATCCCATGACATTCAATTCGTGAATACGATCGCTAACCGAATTATTGAGATAACCCCAGTCGGTTATCTTGACAAAAGAATGACCTATGAAGAATACTTGGCAAGTACAACCGTAAAAGAACAGCGGGAAAACCTTTACCGGCTATATGTACCTGTAAGGCGTGAACTTGCCTGGGAGGAATGAAGTCTGGTTACAAAGTTTTACTTCATTTTAGTATTCCTTTTAATGCGCTAATGCCGGGTCGATCTTTTGTTTTCCAGATCTGATCATCAGTATGACCGGTATGCAAATAGCGAAGAAAATTCCTAATGCGATAAATACCTGCATATAAGAAATAACGGATACTTGCTGATTAACTTGTAGATCCAACAGCTTGTACGCCTGGTCTTGTGCCACATTTGGCGCATAACCGCGGGACATAAATAGGTTTTTCATGCCATTAAGCCTGCTTTGAACTTCAGGGTCATTCGCATTCAGGTGCTGGACGACAGAACTACGCACACTTGATTGTCTTCTGAACAAGTAGGTAGTGATAATAGCCGTTCCGAAAGAACCTCCCAATTGCCTCATCATCGCCGTAAATGCGGCACCCTGGCCTATTTCCCTGCCTTTTAGAGTAGATAGAGCAAGGTTTGTAACCGGTATAAAAAGAAAACCAAGTCCCACGCCTCTAATCATCAGCGGCCAAAAGAAATCGCCCTGCCCAATTTGCGGTGTAAGCGTAAAATACATCCAGGTACAAAAGGCAAAGAAAACTGCGAACCCAGTGGTCATCAGGAATTTTGATGACACGCCTCCTCCTATCGCCCTGCCAATGAAGGGCATGGTAAAACCGGTAGCAATCGACGATGGGATGAAGATTAGCCCGGCCTGCGTAGCCGAGAAGCCAAGGTTTGTCTGTACGAAGAGAGGAATAACCAGTGTCGATCCATAAAGGCCAAAGCCCAATATGAAGGACAAACCGGTTCCCAAAGCTAGGGTTGAATTCTTAAGAACTCTGAGCTCCACCACAGGGTTTTTAGCGATGAGTTCCCGCCAGATAAAGAAGAATATTCCAAAAAAGGCGATGATAGTAAATATCGTGATGTACTCGGCACTAAACCAGTCAGCCTCCTGACCCTTTTCAAGCACAAACTGCAACGATCCAACTCCCGCTGCAAGGAGCAGGATCCCATACCAATCAATACTATTAGACGTGCTAACGGCACCAAATTTTGGGCTCTTTATAAACTGGAGTGTCAAGATAGTGGCGATTATGCCTATTGGTATGTTGACGTAGAAAATGTAAGGCCATGACGAGTTATCGATGATCCAACCGCCAAGCGGGGGCCCAAGGGTAGGGCCAATAATAACACCCATCCCATAGATCGCCGTTGCTTTTCCTCGTTCATTGGCCGGATACGACTCGGTTAAGATCGTTTGACTCGTAGCTAATAGCGCCCCCCCGCCTGCACCTTGTAAAAATCGAAAAGCAACCAGTTCCCAGAGTCCTGTCGCCTGCCCGCATAAAAAGGAAGCCAGTGTAAACAGCGCGATTGAAAAGGCGAAATAATTTCGGCGGCCAAACTTACTGGATAACCACGTACTCATGGGGACAACAATAACGTTGGCAATCGCGTAGGCCGAGATCACCCAGGTGATCTCCTGCGTTGACGCGTCAAGGTTGCCTGCCATATCACGCAGCGCTACATTTACAATAGACGTATCAACAATTTCAAGCAGGGCGCATAGGATCACGGTAACGGTGATGATATACCTTCGAGCCCCGTACTCAATTAAAGATTCTTCGGCCATCTTTAGTCGAAATTTACAGTCACGTCAACATTCATTCCAGCACGCAACAGGTCAAGGTGTTTATTTTGCTCGGCATTTTTATCAAGAACAATCTTCACAGGAATGCGCTGAACCACTTTTACAAAATTGCCAGTCGAATTATCAGGTGGAAGCAGAGCGAAACGGGCGCCTGTAGCTCCGGAGACGGACTGTACCACACCTCTAAATTTTTCGCTCGGGAAAGCATCGACCTCAATATCGGCGGTTTGCCCAACACGCATTTTTTCGAGTTGGGTTTCCTTGAAGTTCGCCACCACCCAAATGTCATTGCTCAGAACAAGCGAAAAAAGTGCTCCGCCTGCCTGTACAAACTGCCCAAGCTGAGCGCTCCTTTTTGAAACCGTCCCATTTTCTGGTGCGGTAATGACCGAATAACTCAGTTGAAGCTTAGCGTAGTCAAGATCGCTTTGCCGTTGTTTTACCTGGGCCTCGGCGACTTTGATCTCCTCGGAAGTCGCCCTGGTTTGGAGCTGGCTCGACCGCGTTTGATTAAAAGCTTGTCCCCGTTGGTTTTGTACTGCAGACAGCTGCGCGAGCGCCGTTTCTTTGTCAGCTTCGGCTTGCTCGAACTGCTGCTGGGTGATTGAATGATCGGCGATGAGGTTCTTATACCGTTCAAAATCCTGAGAAGCACGACGGGCGCGAATTTGGGCTGCCTCGATCTGAGCCTGTACCGCTTTGGTGTTACTTCCAAACGCTTCGGTTGTAATTCGCGACGACCTCACATTCGCTTTAATAACATCTGCGTTAGCTATCGCGTTTTGCAAGGCGGCCTGCGCTTGTTCCACTTTAATCTGCAGATCTTTTTGGTCAAGCAGAACTAAAGTGTCCCCCTTTTTAACGGTTTGATTGTCGGTCACCCTCAATAAGGTGATGTAGCCCGAAACGCGCGGGATCACCGGTGCGACGTTGCCCTCCAGTTGAGAGTCATCTGTTGAAGTGTGGTGTTTACTGTTTAGAAACGCCCTTATTCCGAATATTAATCCGAGGATGACAATCACCGCAAGGATTACCGGAAAAATGCGGTTGGTCTTTTTCTTATTCGCCTCGTTCGGATCAGGAGCCGCACTTGCTCCATAATTGGTTACCGGAGGCTGGCCTTGAGCTGGCTCCGGGTTAGAGACTTGCCTTGAGGCATCTGTAGCCTGTGTTGTGGTTTCTGGTTGTTGTGCCATGATTGCTTTTATAACGGTGGTTTAGATTTACTTTATAGACACGGAGTTGCCGCTTGAATTTAGGAGCTTGTACCAGGCGACTTCGGAGTCTGCCCGGGCGGCGGCAAGGTTAATACGGGCTTGCAACACCGCGACTTCGCCATCTAATAGATCGGTAAGGGTAGAGAGGCTGTTCTTGTATTTGTTGCTTAAGATGCGGTAGTTTTCTGCAGCTTGTGTGATTGTTGTTCCTGTAAGGTCTATCTTTTGAAGTGAGGCTGTATAGCCCAGGTAGTCCTGGTTAACATCCATTCGAATATTATCGCTTAGCTGGTCAAATTGAGCTCGGGCGGCGTCTAAATTAGCCCTTGCCTCTTGTACCTTATGACGATTTGTGACCAGTTGAGTGAGGCTAAACTGGACACCAACACTTGCTGTCAAAACATTTTTTACAGTCAGCAGATTAGGTATCCAGGCGTCAATATAGCCGCCATTCAATGCGAGGCTTGGATAATAGGCGCTTTGAGCAGATTTGATCCCTATACGGCTAGATTCTTCCTGAATAGCTTGAGACTGCAGATCATTGCGTTTATTGAGCGCATCATTCAAAAAATCTTCGCGGCTCCGAAGGGAGTGCTGTCTAAAAATGTTGGTCGTGTCTACTTGCAGCTTAACGTTTTCGGGCAAACCAACCATGACCTTGAGATTATACAGCGCCACGTCAAGTTCGTTGGATACGTCGACAAGCGAAAGCTGAATATTGGACTGCTGAACCTCAGCTTTCAAAAGATCATTTCGAGTTAGAAGGCCGTTCTGTTCCAGATTCGTGAAGTCCTTAATTCTCCGGGCCTGCTCCTGGAGATCCTGCAGCAAAATCGTTTTGTTGGCGGCAAGCTTGTAGATGTTGTAGTAGGCCGATAAGGTGTTGAGCGTGACGTCTTCCTTCGTTTTTTGGGCCGAAAATCCCGCCGCTTTGAGCAAGTATTCTTCTGATGCAATGGCGTATCGTGTACGAAAGCCTGCAAACAGAGGCTCACTTAGGCTGGCCTGGGCTATTGTCGCCTGATTAATTTTTGGAAAGGCGATACCTCTTGTATCTGCGACATTGGCGCCTGTCGCGCCGGTGGTCGTACCTGCGGTACTCGTATTCGTATTTGTTGTGCCGCGGCTACCGCCAAGAAGACCTTTTAATCCGGATCCCAGGGCAACACTGGGCTGCCCAAGTCTATAATAACTTGCGCTCACGCCGAGATTCGGGATCATTCGGTCTCTAGCCTGTTTAAGCCTGGCACGACTAGCCTCTATCTGCGCTTGAGAGATACGAACTGATTTGCTGCTCTCTAAACTGAGTTTTACGGCTTCTTCAACGCCAATCGTTCGAACGTCCTGCGCCTGCGCTCGAGTCGCGCTTAGGAAGAAAGTCAAAAGAACGGCAAGCACGGTGAGTGATCGAGGTCCTGGCTTAAGATGTGGTTCTAAATTCTTTGTCATGGTTGGTCTGAGGGGTTTGATTTAAGGTTTGAGGGTTGTGTGAGGCTTAATGCTGAGGTACGAAAGAATAACATCCTTCAAATGGATCTTAATGCGTTCCTTGACATCTTCCCGTTCATTGACAAGTTCATTCGCTGGAATATCAAAAATTCGCCTTGACATGTTTTGAGAGTTGACTACGTGGCTTATGGTGGATATGATCATCAAAATAGTGAGCTCCTTATCTACCTTTTTGAAGATGTGACGGTCTTCACCTTCTCGAATAATGTTTGACACATCCTCCATGTTCCGGAGATAACTGGAACATATGAGGCCTGAAACGTCACTTCGCTGGTTAAGCGAGATCTCCCTGAAAAAGATCGAATGCATGCGGCCGGCTCCGAAGGTTTTGTCGACATAGTAATCAATCACAGCGCATATCTTATCCTGAGGACCCATATTAGACAAGACAATCTGTGCAAGCCTGGTTCTTCCCTCTTCAATCCGGCGCAGGATCATCGCCTCGAACAGCTTCTCCTTTGATCCAAAGTAGTAGGAAAGCATGGCCATATTGACACCTGCTTCTTTTGCAAGCTGCCTTGTGGAAACCGCTTCAAAGCCCACTTCACCGAACAAGCGTTCTGCAGCGTCCAAAATATTTTGCTTTTTTTCAATCGACTGAGTGTGTCCAGCCGTTGATGCGATTATGACAGCTTGTTCTTGTTCGTCCATTGATCAATCGTTTGATTAAGGGGTAAAGTTAATTAGTCGACTGATTAACGAATATATTCTTTTGAAAATATTTTTATGATTGCCTATTAGTAATTTCCCGCAATGAAGAACTTGCTTAGGGAAATGTTGGTTTTCGCTTCACTACTATTGATACCTTATGGCAAAGTTAAGTCTCAGGTTCAAGCTCAATCTCAAAGCGGCGCTGCGATACTTCAATCGTTCGACCGGCTTAAAGAGAGCGCAAGCGTATTGTATTTAGCCGCCCATCCTGATGATGAGAACAACCGACTACTTGCCTATCTTGGAAAAGGGCTTTCGATTCGAACCGCTTATTTGGCGTTGAACAGAGGCGAAGGCGGGCAAAACTTGATTGGAAGTGAGCAGGGTGACGCACTAGGCCTCGTTCGGTCGCGGGAGCTTCTTGCAGCCAGAGCGGCCGATGGAGCCCGGCAGTTCTTTACCCGTGCTTATGATTTTGGCTATTCACGTTCACCAGCCGAAACCTTTCAACATTGGCCAAAGGACAGTATACTTTCAGACGTTGTTTGGGTTATACGCCGGTTCAGACCAGACATTATCGTAAACCGTTTTCCAGCCACGGGTGAGGGTGGTCACGGTCACCATACGGCCTCGGCGATACTAAGTCTAGAAGCAGTCAAAGCGGCGGCCGATCCACGGCGCTTCCCGGACCAGTTAAAATTTGTGAAGCCTTGGCAAGTTAGAAGTGTATTCTGGAACACATTCAACTTTGGGGGAATTAATACTCAGCGTGAAGATCAGATCAAACTTGACGTAGGCGGCTACAATTCTTTATTGGGGAAGAGTTACGGTGAAATAGCCGCCGAGGGCCGTTCTTCCCATAAGAGCCAGGGCTTTGGAACAGGTGCCCGCAGAGGGAGCGAGTTCGAATACTTTGTTCAGCTTTACGGAGATCCAGTTAAAAGCAGCATTCTTGAAGGGATAGACCAAAGCTGGAAACGTATTCAAGGCGGTGGGTCCGCTGCCGCGCTGATTGAAGAGGCGGCTCAGAAACTCGATATACGGGAACCCTGGAAGGTTATCCCGCTTCTCTGCAAGGCGTGGCAAAGCGTTGAACTCATTAAGGATCCTTTTTGGAAAGAAATTAAACGCGACGAGCTGCAAGATCTGATCAAAGACTGCCAGGGAATTTGGGTTGATGCCGAAGCACCCCTGGGTGACTATGCCGCCTGCGAATCGATCCCTGTCAAAGTAAATTTTATATCCCGGAATCCAGGAGCGGTTCATATTTCGAGCATCGGCGCAAATTCCACAAACCTTTCTTCTGCAGATTCACTCAGGGTCAACTCGCCAGGATCACTTGAGACAGTTTTTAGAACTGACAGCACGATGATAAGCCAGCCTTACTGGCTCAAAAAACCTCATCCCTCTGATTTTTATACCGTCGAATCGCAAAATCTACAGCGTGGCTTACCTTACACCATAAACCCTGCAACGGTAAGCCTGACCTTCAAAATAGCCGGCTGTACATTTTCCTATCAGACCCCCATTGTTCACAGAAGTGTAGACCCTGCCCTTGGAGAACGATTCGAAGATATACGCATTCTACCGCCAGTAACGCTAAACTTCATGCCTTCGCAGCTTATCTGGACGGGGAAAAAACAATCTCATCTGCAGCTAGATGTGCATTCCTATACAGACAGTGTTTCAACACAGATACATTTTCAAGTTCCTGCGGGTTTTGTCCTTCAACCCGCGGCGGTGACGATTTCGGTACAAAGAGGGGAAAGTCGAATAATTGATTTGAACCTTTTTGCTTCCGGCAAGCGAGCCAGTATTACACCCCTGCCTCCAGGAATGCTTTCGGCCTATTGTATCACGAAAAACCAAATGTGTAAACAGTCGATTCACGAAGCCGGTTACGAGCACACCGGTAAAATAACCTGGTTCACGCCGGCACAAACGCGTATTGTGCCTGTATCAGTGAACGCACCTTCGCGCAACATCGCTTACATTGAAGGGGCTGGTGATCAGGTCGCCGGAGTTTTGCAGCAGTTAGGTTATAAGGTGCATGTTCTGACTGATGAGGAACTGCTTAATGCAGACCTTTCGCCATATGCGACGATTATCACGGGGGTAAGGGCATTTAATGTGCGCAAGAGCTTAAGTGTAGCAAACCGCAGGCTCCTGGCCTATGTAAAAAACGGCGGCAACGTTATCGTCCAGTACAATAACCCGAACGGGCTTCAGGTCACAGCGCCGGGACCTTACCCATTTAGCCTTACCTCTGGGCGAATCACCAATGAAAACGCTCCAGTGAAGGTGCTTGCACCAGGGGCTTCTATGTTGCATTATCCCAATACCATTACCGATAGGGACTTTTCGGGGTGGGTACAGGAACGGGGACTATACTTTGCGGCGAATGAAGATCCCCGCTATCAGCGACTTTTTGGTATGAAGGAAGAGGGAACCAGCGAATTGGACACGGCCGTACTTTACGCGCCTTATGGGAAAGGCAACTATATCTACACTTCCCTTGCATTCTTTCGACAGTTGCCCGCCGGAGTTGCCGGGGCGATCAGATTGTTTGCAAACATGATCTCCATGCCCCCTAATGGAAAATAGGGCGCTTGGAAACAATTCTTCCGTAAAAGGTGACCGTTTTACACTTGAATATATTTTGCTGGCAGCTCTGCTCCTGGTACAGATCGGATTTTTATACTGGCTTACTTTCAGGTATCAATGAGCACGGTGGACTGGCTAATTTTGGTCCTGAGTCTTGGGGCCGTGGCTGGCTATGGGGTCTGGCAAAGCCGGAATCACAAAGGATTCGACGAGTATGTCCTGGCAAGCCGCTCATTACCCTGGTACCAGATCGGACTTTCGGTAATGGCGACCCAGGCTAGTGCGATCACGTTTATAGCTGCTCCTGGTCAGGCGTATTCTGACGGGATGCGGTTTATCCAATTTTACCTCGGTTTGCCTCTTGCAGTGATTGTGTTATGCGTTTCGTTCGTTCCTGGATTTACCCGGTTAAGGGTATATACTGCTTATGAATACTTAGAACAGAGGTTCAACCCGGGTACGCGCATGCTTACTGTAATTCTTTTTTTGTTCTTGCGAGCGATCTCCACGGCGGTGAGTCTGTATGCCCCGGCACTCATAATTTCGTATCTGCTCCATATTCCGATTAGCCTTGTGACGGTATTAACGGGACTTACGGTCATCGGATACACAATAAGCGGGGGCACCCGGGCGGTTTCAAGCAGTCAAATGCTGCAGATGTTTATAATCTTTGGAGCAATGGGGCTTGCGGCCTACCAGATTATTCACCTCTTACCGCATGGAGTCGGCTTTTCTGAAGCGATGCATGTTTCGTCGGCAATGGAGAAGCTCAATGCCCTTGACCTCAGTTTTAACCTTAAAGCACCCTACACGGTTTGGGGCGGACTAATTGGGGGCTTTTTTTTACAGCTTTCTTATTTTGGAACCGACCAAAGCCAGGTTGGCCGGTATTTGACTGGGAAGTCTGCCCGCGAAGGCCAGCTAGGGCTCATTTTCAATGGTTTTCTCAAGATTCCCATGCAGTTTATGATCCTGCTTACTGGAGTTTTGGTGTTCGCCTTTTTCCAGTTCAACGAACCGCCCGCGTGGTTTAGGGAAGATTCACTCCTAAACGTACGAGCGAGTGCTCAGGCAGGCGCGCTAGCCACTCTTGAGGCCGAAAGGCACAGACTCTTCACCGCCAAAAAAGCCGTTGCAATGCGGTACATAACGGCTTTAAATAATGGAAATAAAGGGTTGGCGGCAGTTATGCGTCCACAGCTCTTCATCTACCATAGACTAAGCGATGAAAACTCATTGAACATTGGGAAGCTTATTCAGAGGAATGATCCGTCGGCAAAAGACAACGATTCAAATTACGTCTTCCTTTCCTTTGTTCTTCGTTACCTGCCAAAAGGCACCGTAGGAATAATTTTGGCGATGGTTTTTTTAGCGGGTATGGGATCGGTTGCTTCGGCCTATAACGCAATGTCTTCGTGCACGGTGATCGATATCTATAAAAGATGGGTCAATAAGGAAGCCTCTGATAGTCACTACTTAAAGGCATCGCGGCTATTCACCTTGTTTTGGGGCCTGGTCTGTATACTTTTCGCGCTTTATGCCGGCCGCTTCGGAAATCTACTAGAAGCAGTTAACAGATTGGGCTCGCTCTTCTATGGAACTATCCTGGGCGTTTTCCTATGCGGGTTTTACGTTAAATGGATTCGGGGGCCGGCGGTGTTCACGGCGGCAATCGTCGCTCAGCTCTGCGTACTTATACTTTACCGTCTTGATCTTGTACACTATTTATGGTTGAACGCCGCAGGCGCGTTAATTGTGGTCATCGTTGCTTTTGTCGGGCAAAGACTTATCTTTAAAAAAGTTACTGACTTCAAAATATCGGCACCATGAACAACCTTACTAAAGCCAAACTGATCGTTCACATTGGCTTTTTCCTTGCCTTGATAATGGCCGTATGCCGGCCGGCAGCGTATGCCCAAAAGTTCTCTAAAGTACCGGTGAGTCCAGGTGATGTCGCCTACTTCCCTGCATCAGAACCTTTTGAGGGAAAACCGGCTCCGCTTATACGGATAGCCTATTTTAGGCCGCTTAAAAAAGGGCGCGAGGTCTTTGGTAAAATGCTTCCTTACGGGAAGGTCTGGCGTGCCGGCGCTAATAACGAAACAGAGATTAAATTCTTTAAGGATGCAAGCGTTGGCGGCACTTCGATCCCCGCAGGAACGTATTCAGTATTTATAGTGCCTGAGGAAAAAGAGTGGACGGTGATCATTAATAAACAAACTGACCGCTGGGGCGCATACTCCTATGATGATAAGCTTGACGTAGTGAAAGTGAAAGTCCCAGTCAAAAAGACCGATGCTCCACTCGAAGCCTTTTCCATCATGTTCAACCCATCTCCGGCCGGCGCGTCAATGCTTATGGGCTGGGATAATTCGTATGTAGAACTGCCGGTTAACATATAGTCGCTTGATCAGTGTCTTTTTGATCAGTATCTCTATGATCAACGAATTAGCGGGCGGGTACGCATTTTCGGAGGATGGATTCGTTGCGCGTATTGTTGTCCATAAGCCAAAGATCCTGGGCATCTATCTTAACGATGTCATAGAAAAGAATAGGGCCATTATAGATACTAACCTGGACTTTACTTTTAGTGATGTAGTCCCAGGTCCCAGAGGTGTTGCCCTGAGTAACACAACTGCCGTCACTTGCTTCACACACCACTGAAAACTCACCCGTCCTTAAAAAATAAAACCTCCGCAGGGTAGAACGCTGATCAGAACCTCCATTGACATCGTCTGTGACGTCCTGCCATCCTTGATTGTTGTTGCTGAGCCTGTCGTAGCGATTATTAGGATTGTTTCGGGTGCAAGATCCCGCTACCATCAGGAACATAACTGCAGATAAAACGATTTTAGTGGACACGTGCCAGCCTCAATTTTCTTAACAATGTATCTGCAACTCCCAAGATCACCAGAATTTCGGCAATGAAAAGCCCCCTGCCGAACAGTTTAGAAGTGGTGAACCTCACCATTTGCTGTAACGAAGTCAGAAATTGGTTCTCATACGGGTTAATAGGATATCCTGCAGTAGTACCTCTTGTCCCGTAAAATACAAGCAACGCGAGGGAAAGTAAGAGAGACATTGAAAAAAAGATCACTATTCCTTTAATGATCCACCCCTTGTTTCTCACAGGCTCAAGCATCGGGATGCCGCTCTCTTTTTGCCAGGCGTCAAGTACTTTGAGGGTGAAATCTACTTCGGGCTCCTCGAGCGGCATTTTGCCGAAGCTTGCTTTCAGAGCTTGTATTTCCTTAAGTCTGGTTTGCACATTCAGGTCAGTAGATACAAGTCTTGCTGTCTTCTCGCTTTGCGATCCAAGCAACGTGCCGTCTGCATAATCCCACAAAGCATTTTCCATCTCATTAGTCCACTTCTTCATAGATCGGCCGTTTCAAACTGCATGATATGTTGAAGCCCGGTCTTTAAACGTTGCCGGGCTCGGTGTAATCTTATTTTAATCGTATTCGCTTCCAAACCCATAATTGTGCCGCATTCTTCAAGGCTATGCTCCTGAAAATAGAAGAGCTGTAACACCAGCGCGTCACCAACCGGCAATGCTTCCATCGCTAGATCAATATACTGCTTTTTTATGCGGCGGTCAATCAGGAACGAAGAATCGAAGCCCGAATCGGGAATACGTTCGGCCAGCTCGCCGGTTAGCTGATCAAGTTCGGGTCCTTGTTTTCTTCGATGGTTTAGCGCGGTCGTGTATACAATCCTGTAAAACCAGGTGGTAAACTTGGAATCCATTCGGAACTCGGGCAATGCTCTAAATGCTTTCAAAAAACTATCCTGCGCGACTTCCTGTGCATCTTCCCGGTTCTTAACGACTCGCAGCGCAAGGGTGAACGCATAAGACCTGTGCCTGTTTATCAAACCGGCATATCCTGCGGCGTTCCCTTTTACAGCACTCGCAATTAGCTCTTCGTCTGAGAATGTTCCAGGCATTTTTTGGTTTGACACCTGGCCCGTCTAATTGGTTACAGGTAATCGGGACGATCAGTTGAAGCTTTTTCCTATAAAAGACGCAGTTCGTGTAACCTAAGTTGCATGCGCCGGGTCAAAGCTTAAATTACTTTAACTATTTACGATGAACTGTTTATTATATATGTCTGACGAATTTGAGGGGCCCGTGGCGATCATGGGGATCCTTTTGCCAATCATTATTTCTCTGGGAGCGTTTTTGATGATATTTGGTTTTGAGTATTTGCGTAACCGGGAGCGGATGGCCTTGATTGAACGCGGAATGGACCCCAATCCTACCTTAAAACGAAAAGGACCGTCAATCCATACTGTTCTTCGAACAAGCTTGTTGCTCCTCGGAGTCGGAGCGGGTTTAGGAATTGCCTACTTGATCGACATCTCCAGGGCAATCAAAGGGGACACGGACCCGCTCTATTTTTCGATGCTATTCATCTTCGGCGGTCTAGGGCTTCTGATCTCATTTTTTGTGGAGAGAAGGGCCGAAGGCAAGGTGTTTCGAACCGACGCCAAATAACCTCCTTTAATTTACGCCGGTAGCCGAAAGCAGCTGCCGGACCACCAACCTAACCTTAAGAAAATGAAATTTACATCCTCCTGGAGAGGCATGCGTGGAATTCTCCTGCCCATCTTGTTTATCCTCCTAATGATTTTCTTGCATCAAATTGCTGGCTATTCGCAAACAGTGGCACCCTTGCCCGAGGCACCTATCGGCGCGATAAGCGGTTCAGTGAAAGATGCCCAGGGACATGCGCTTGCAGGTGTGACCCTGAGCTTACGCCTTGGACTAGATTCTTCAAGCGCACGTTCAACAGCCAGCAATGGCTCGGGCCATTACAGCTTTGACAAGCTCACCGCGGGCGACTATGTCCTCGCCGCGACATTCATTGGCTTTCAGAGACAGGATAATGTTAAGGTGCATTTAGCCTCAAACGAACACCTTTCGGTTCCCCCGATCGTGATGATTCAGGCCGCGACTAATCTTGGAGGCGTCTTGGTTACCGCGAAAAAGCCGTTCATAGAAAGGCAGGTCGACAAAACCATCCTCAACATTGAAAGCGATGTTATCGCGGCCGGAGGTACTGCTTTCGAGGCACTGAAACGCGCCCCAGGAATCACTGTTGACAAAGACGATAACATTCAGCTCCGCGGCAAATCGGGCGTAACCGTGATGCTTGACGGTAAGCTTACGTATTTGTCTTCGGCTCAAATCTCAACGATGCTCAAGAACATGCCTGCTAGCAGTGTTCAAACTATTGAAGTGATCACTCAACCCTCGGCCAGGTATGATGCGGCCGGGAATACCGGAATTATCAATATCCGGACGAAAAAACTTAAAAAAATTGGACTTAACGGTGTAGTAACCGTAGGCACGAGTATAGCAAAGCACAGCCGCTACAACTCCAGCCTAAACCTCAACTATCAGGCAGGTAAATTCAACTTCTACACGAACTATGACTTTAGTCATAGTTTTTATTACAACATGTTAAGGCTTCACCGGGAGGTCGGCAGCTCACCTCAGGCTACCGAATTTAATGGCCTTACGATTTTTGACAACGCTTACTACAACAATAACTATAAGGCGGGGGTAGATTTTTCCCCGTCAAAGAATCATACAATCGGTGTTCAGCTGAGTGGATACAATAACAATGGCTTTTCGAACTCATTCAGCCATACAAGCATCGCAAAAATGGGCAAACGTGTAGATACTTTCCTGAACGCCCAGGGGCAAAATCCTCAAAGTTTTAAGAGCGTCGACTATAACGTTAATTACAAAGGCACACTTGATACTCTGGGAACCGAACTGAGTACCGATCTGGATTATAGCCGGTTTAATAATTCCAGTCATACGGTGCTTAGCAACGCCTTCTGGTCACCTAAGGACACCATGCTGTCGGGCCCATTTGTTATCAGAGGCTTTCTTCCTTCAACGATCAACATCAAAGTGGGGAAGCTGGACTTTAGCCATCCTTTCTCAAAAAAGTTAAAACTGGAGACTGGTCTAAAATACAGTGATGTCACTACCGATAACACCATAAGGTATGATTCGCTTCGCAGCCAAGTCTATGTGACGGCACTTAGCCAAAGCAATCAGTTCGTTTACCGGGAAAAGATCGCCGCGGTTTATGCAAGTGTCAATTCACAAATCAAATCTATAGGCCTCCAAGTAGGATTGCGCGTTGAGAATACCCGTTCAGACGGTAACTCTATCACACTAAAGAAGGAAGTAAAGCGAACATACACCGACTTTTTCCCTAACCTGGCTTACACCGAGAAATTAAACGACCATAATCAGATCGGCTTTTCCTATACACGCCGTATCGACAGGCCCGGTTATTCAGATCTCAACCCTTTTAAATTTTATCTTGACCAATACACTTATTCGCAAGGAAATCCTTTTTTGAAACCGCAATACACGAATTCGTTCGAAGCGACGTACACCTACAAACAAGGTACCTTCCTGACGTTGAATTACAGTCATACCCGGGACGTTTCGCTAGAGATCCTGACTACAGACACACTTACCAAGGTGAGCACTTCAACGCACGACAATCTCGCGAGTCTGGACAGCTATGGTCTCACTTTTAATACGCCTTTCGTCTTCTCAAACTGGTGGACCCTTTCAACCAACCTTCAGATAAACTACAACAAGTACCTGGCCTCCGCAAGCGCTCTAGAGGGTAGCCTTAACGCAGGTAAACTAGGCGCTAATTTGAATCTTACCAACACCTTTAATCTGAGCCATGATTTTACGATCGAGCTGCAGGGCTTCTACCAGAGCCCCTTCATCATGGGGTACCTTCACTTCAATGAGTTCCACTCCATAAGCGGCGGTATCCAGCGTTCATTCCTGAGCAAAAAGGCAAATATTAAAATAAATGTAAGCGATATTTTCAACACCGAGCATTTTGGAGGTACACAGGCCGGTAAGGGGTATGTGCTGGGCGCATACAATAAAAATGAGAGCCGGCGGCTTAATCTAACATTCAGTTACCGGTTTGGAAGCAAGAGTTATGCAAGAAGTCAAAAACAAACGGGTTCTGAAGAGGAGAAAAGCCGTGTAAAAAGCCATTGAAAAAATTTTTCCACGTTCTTTTTTTGTTTGAGATGTTCGTGTGTGTCCCGCGGTGGAGAAACGCGGGATTTTTTTCACTGTAACCAAATTTAAGAATCAACGTATGATGGAAACCATTGTAAGTTGTTCATGATAGCCAGATCCCTGCTACTTGCGGGCCTTATTTGTTGTTCATTACTGGGCTTTGCCCAGGATGGAGCGGGTATTAACTGGTTTGAACCTTTAGCCGCTAAAACCGGTGACCAGGTCATTATAAGCTGCCGGAATTTCCCAGGCGGCGACTCAACTGCGGTATTTTTTAACGGGATTACTGCGAAGATCCTGAAGAACACGCCAGATCATCTTGTCATAATAGTACCACCAGGAAAATCGGCAGGCCTAATTACGGTTAGCGGTCCCGGCATCACGCTTACTTCAAAAGAACGATTCAAATTATTAGGCGATCCCGGCACTCTTACAGTTACCCCTAGGCCGCCCGCTGCAGCCACGCTTACCTCTAAGTCTTTACCAGCATCATCGAACGAGAAAACTGCAGCACTGCCTGCTGCAACGGCGAAGCTGGCACCAGACAAGGCAGCCTTAAAATCGTCATCCGCACCAGTGGTAAAACCGCCCTTGGCCGTTGCTGTAAAGGCAACTACCCCGACGCCCCTGAAAACGACAGCTCCCGTTCCTGCTAAAACGCTACCGTCAACATCTAGCACGGTCACACCGGCCCTTCCAGCCCCCACCACGGCGACAAAAGGAACCCAAATAACCACCAATATACTTGCTAAGACTGTCGTACCAAGGTCAGCAACAGAGGCGCCTGCGGCTGCACCAGAAGAAAAGTCGGCCCCTGAAAAAGTTAAATCAGTCGGAAAACCTCTCATTCTTAGTTTCTTCCCAAAAACAGGACCCCCCGGTACCTTAGTTCATATTTCTGGACTTAACTTTGGCTTTGATAAACAAGAAGTCACCGTGTCGATACGCAGTACTAGTTTGACCGTCCAATCGGTGTACGACCAAGAGATTGTCGTCCTAATCCCCGCCGATATGACACAATCGGGTTCTCTCGTGGTTGTCGTATCTGGTCGCAAGATCTCTTCTCGCGACCAGTTTCGGAATAATTAAGTTCAATGAGTGATTCACCTGCCGGGCATTATCAGCGAAATATCGCTGCCCAGAGCGACAAGCTGCAAAAACTGGAAGCCTTGTTTTCACGCCTGTCTGTCCTGCGACTGATCGTTTTTTTTGGTGGCGGCGCTTCGGTCATTCTGCTCTATAATTATTATGGCCCTTATTCTCTTAGTAGTGTGGCTGTAGTTCTTCTCATTTTCATCCCCTTAGTCAGGAGAAGTGCCAAAGTAGAAAAGGAGATAGCATTCTGTAAAGCCCTGCTGACTATCAACCGCAACGAATCAGCTTATTTGGAAGGCGATCTATCCCCATTTTCTGATGGCAGAGAATATATTTCGCCAGACCATCCATATTCATATGATCTGGACATTTTTGGGCTCGAGTCGCTTTTCCAGCGAGTCAACCGCACGTGTACGTCGGACGGTCACTTGCGTTTGGGAAGTAGCCTAAAAAAGCCCTTCCTCGATCAAAATTTCATTCTGCAGAGACAAGCGACCGTCAAGGAACTTTCCGCCCAACTTGATTTCAGGCAAAGATTTCTTGCCACAGCAGAGGTCTACAGTGCAGGAGACTATTATAGACACGAGTTCGAAACATGGCTTGACGGCAAGTCAATATTTTTGCATCGAAAAGAAAGGTGGTTCTGGCTCGTATCGCCATACCTTTGCGCAGCCTTTGCTGTGGCACCGCTATTCACCCAGTTAAGCTTTATACCATTCGGCATTTCTTTCTTCTTTCAACTTTTTCTTACCGGAAGATACGTAAAGAATATGGGGAAGCTATACGCGCGAGTCTCCCGCCTTTCGGGTGTTTTCAAAATGTACGGAGCTCTTCTTACTGAACTCGAAAGCTCGAGCTTCAATAGCGTTGAACTTATCACGATCAAAAACGACCTGCTTCACGGCAAAGAATTGCCGAGCAGAGGCATCAGAAAGTTATTTGTTATTCTCATCAACCTGGACGCTCAGCTTAACGTAATTCTTGCTCCAATCCTTAATGGTCTGTTTCTCTGGAATATCCACTACACTTGCCAACTTGAGCGTTGGAAAGAACAGTATCGAGCGCAATTTCCGCGCTGGTTAGACTGCCTGGCAAGGATCGATGAGTTGATTAGTGTGAGTAACTACGCCTTTAACCATCCGGATTTCGTCTTCCCCGAACTGTCCGAGGCGAATTTTGCAATTCATGCAGCGAGCCTTGCTCATCCATTCCTCCCCCTCAAAATCAGGATAGGCAACGATTTTAATTTTGAAAGCGAAAATCTAATCCTTCTAACAGGGGCTAACATGGCGGGAAAAAGCACCTTCCTCAGGGCGGTTGGCCTAAATATAATACTGGGAATGACCGGCTTACCAGTTTGTGCACGCTCACTTACCTTTTCTCCGATCGAAATTTATTCCAGCCTGCGCACCAGCGATTCTATTTCAAAGAACGAATCGTTTTTTCTTGCCGAGATAAAAAAACTCAAAACGATTATCGAGTTATACGAAGCCGGCCGAAAGATCTTTATTCTCCTGGACGAGATCTTAAAAGGAACGAACTCCAAAGACCAGCATCTTGGATCGGAGCAGCTGATCGGCAAGCTCCTGCGTCTTGGCGTAAAAGGGATAATCGCTACCCATGATGTAGATCTTGGAAACCTTGCCCGGGATCATCCATCCCAGATTCTTAATGCTTGCTTTGAGGTCGAACTTCACGGGGACGAATTTTCATTCGATTACAAGCTTAAACCGGGGGTATGCCAAACAATGAACGCTTCGGTCCTTATGCGTAAAATGAAAATTATCGACTAGTCACTGGGCCTCTTGGGAAAGCTGCGCGGTTTTGTGTCTTGACCCTGGCGACAAATCGTGTTTCACTGCAGGAGCCTTTTGATCCACAGTCACCGCAGCCAAAAGCAAGATGCGGAAAGTAGTACCTTTTCCAACTTCTGACTCTTTGACAAAGATCTCTCCGCGATGATAATTTTGCACAATACGTCTGGTTAATGACAAGCCAAGACCCCAACCTCGCTTTCTTGTCGTAAATCCTGGTCTGAATATCGTTTCCCATCGCAATTTGGGAATGCCGCGGCCTGTGTCCTTGATATCGATGACCACCTTGTTCTTTATAGTGGAAATGTTAAAGGATATCGATCCGTCGTTTCTCATCGCGTTTACCGCATTTTTGCATAAATTCTCGATGACCCACTCAAACAGCGGTGCACTCATCATTGCCAGCGCGGGTTCGCCTTCAAGTTTAAATTCAATTTTTTCAGAAATACGAACTTTGAAGTAATTAATATAGCTTTCAATTACTTCAAAGACGTTATGCGCCTCAAGTACAGGTGCCGACCCTATCTTTGAGAAGCGGTCGGTGATCATTTGCAGACGCTGAATGTCATTTCCCATTTCGTCCAGTATGGTGTCTTTTCCGTATTTCTCCTGCAAGTAGTCCATCCAGGCGAACAGTGCGCTAATGGGTGTGCCTAATTGATGCGCGGTTTCTTTGGCCATACCTACCCAAACCTGGTTTTGCTCGGTTCGACGGGAGCGGCTAAAGGCAAAGTAAGCGACAAGGAGAAAGATGAAAATAACGCTTAGCTGAACATATGGAAAGTATTTCAATTCGGTGAGCAGCACCGAATCCTTGAAGTAGACATACCACTTTTTATTGTGGCCAAGATCGATCTCAAACGGTTCAGAATGAGCCTTCATCAACCTAAGTTGTTCTTTGAAATAGTCCAGGTCATAATACCGGCCGCTTATATGCGGCTTGAAACTCTTGGTAGAATCCAGACCCTTTGTATCCACGAACTGCCCATCCTGGTCGACTATAATCGCCGGGACAGAGGTGAGTTCACCAAGTACGTTGCTTAGAAACGCTATAAATTCATCGTTATCTGTTTGAAATTGTTTCTTTAACGATTCTGCCCAAAGCTTGGCGGTCTTCCTTTCTTCAATTTTAATTCGGGAGACGATGTAATTTGTATAAAAAACAGACAAGACTCCGATCAAAGCGGCAAAGGCAAGCAAGAAAATTTTCCATTGCCGCTTGTAGTAGTAAGTGTTTAAGGACTTTCTAAACATCAACCTTATTGTCCCTGCAAAATAGGCATATATTTGGCCCACGTCATGGCCACAAACGAAAAACAGCGAAAGGTTAGGGTTCGTTTCGCTCCTAGTCCGACGGGGCCGCTTCACATGGGTGGAGTTCGCACTGCACTCTATAATTATCTATTTGCACGGCAACAGGGAGGAGATTTTCTCCTTAGGATTGAGGATACAGACCAGAACAGGTTCGTTCCTGGTGCCGAGGAATACATTGTTGAAGCTTTACGCTGGTGCGGGATACCTCCCGATGAAGGCTTTTCAGCAGGTGGCCGGCATGCTCCTTATAGGCAGTCTGAACGTAAAGAGATCTACAAGGACTATGCTCTCAGGCTAGTCGCGAGCGGGCATGCCTATTATGCCTTTGATACGCCGCAGGAACTGGAAGACATGAGGGAAAAGCTCAAAGCGGCGGGCATCGCTTCTCCTCAATACAATGTTATTTCCAGAGAGAGCATGCAAAACTCCCTCACCATGAGTCATGATGAAGTCGAGAGGAGGCTTGCCTCAGGCGAGCCCCATGTGATACGGATCAAGATCCCACGCAAGGAAGAGGTACGGGTAATTGATCTTATACGGGGGATAGTACTCGTACACACTGCCCAAATGGATGACAAGGTCCTATTTAAAAGTGACGGGATGCCCACCTACCACCTTGCTAACGTGGTCGACGATCATTTAATGGAGATCACACATGTTATACGCGGTGAAGAATGGCTGCCTTCGGCGCCATTGCATATACTGCTCTACAAGTACTTTGGCTGGGAAGAAACGATGCCGTTTTTTGCCCACCTACCACTTCTCCTTAAACCCGATGGTAACGGTAAACTTAGCAAACGTGATGGTGACCGGCTTGGATTTCCAGTTTTTCCGCTGGTGTGGACCGACCCGTTTACCGGCGAATTGAGCTCAGGTTACCGGGAACGGGGATTTTTTCCCGAAGCCTTTGTAAACATGCTTGCGATGCTTGGCTGGAATCCGGGCAGTAATCAGGAGATATTTTCCATGGATGAAATGATTGGCGCTTTTTCAATAGACCGAATAAGTCGGTCGGGGGCGAAATTCGACTATCAAAAGGCGTTGTGGTTCAACCAGCATTATCTCCGGGAAAGATCTGACGAAGAACTCGCTATCCAGTTCATGGCAGTCATAGAAAGTAACGGCGTCTCGGCCCAACTCAATTACATAACAACCTGTTGTGCGCTCATCAAAGAAAAAGCCCAACTAATCAGTCAGTTCTGGGATCTGGGCTGGTTCTTTTTCAAAGATCCGGAGACGTATGAAGAAGAAGTTATCCAAAAGAAATGGAACTCTACGGCAGCTAGGTTTTTCCAGGAATTATACGACCGCCTGCCCGATGAACAAAATCTTGGTTCAACGGAACTTGAATTGCTATTTAATACTGTTGCCGCTTCAAAGAACCTGAAAGGCCCGTCTTTTATGCAGCTTTTTCGGGTTATCGTCACGGGCTCGTCTCATGGGCCGGCAATGTTTGAAGTGGCGGCAGTACTGGGTACTCAAGCTCTTCTTCGCCGGCTCGGGACTGCGCTTAGGGTTTTAGAACTGCTTCCTGAATAATGATGCAGCGCCCTGTTCGTGTCCTCATCGCTAAATGTGGTCTTGATGGTCATGACAGGGGAGCACGCATTATAGCATCCTCGTTACGTGATGCCGGGATGGAAGTCATATACACCGGGTTGCGGCAAACACCCGAAATGATCGTTAGCGCAGCTATGCAGGAGGATGTGGACGCGATCGGGGTGAGTATATTGTCGGGTGCTCACATGACCGTTTTTCCGCGTATCCTTGAACTCATGAAAAGCCGTGAAATGGATGATGTATTGCTTACAGGAGGAGGCATCATTCCCCATGAGGACCGGGACGTACTTTCGGCAATGGGCGTTGGTACTCTGTTTCCTCCTGGTACCCATACAGAAACAATCGCCGATTACATTCGAAACTGGGCGGCAAAAAACCGTCCTTTCTAATTGATCAAATGGAGTTAAGAACAATACTCACAGAAGTCACAGCCGGCGTTCTTGTCATTACCTTGAACCGGCCCGAAAAACTAAATGCTTTAAATCGAGAAATGCTGGGCGAGCTTGCTCAGTTAATACGCTATGCCGAAGGAAATCAGGCTATAAAGGTTGTTATTATAACTGGAAGTGGTCCTAAGGCATTTGTAGCGGGGGCTGATATAGCCGAGTTCGCTGAATTTTCCCAGGCTCAAGCAAAAGATTTATCGCAGTCAAACCAGGAAAACGTATTTAACGCCATAGAGAACGCTGACAAGCCCTGGATAGCCGCTATTAATGGGTTTGCCCTTGGGGGCGGTTTAGAACTCGCGCTTTGCTGCCATTTACGAGTTGCTTCAGAGAACGCCTGGCTTGGGTTGCCCGAGTTAAGTCTCGGCTTGATCCCGGGTTATGGCGGTACGCAGCGTCTTACGCGAATAGCAGGTGTTACTAAAGCGATGGAGATGATTTTATGCGGAACACAGATTAACAGTACAGAAGCGTTACAGTTTGGCATTGTAAATAAAATCACGTCAGCACAAGATCTTCTTTCCCAGACGCTAGCGCTTGCAGAAAATATTAAGTTAAGGGCGCCTCTGGCGCTTACAGCCGCAATAAAAGCGATTAACACAGCCAGCCTTAATCCAGCTCGTGGGTTCAACGTTGAATCCGATGCTTTTTCCCGGTTATTTGACTCACAAGACTTTCATGAAGGCACTCGGGCATTTCTTGAAAAACGGAAGGCTGTATTCACCGGGACTTGATACGTTAAATTAGTGTGTAAATTTTTACACGATATTTTTATCTTTGCATAAGCTTATTCCCCAAAAGTCAATTACTTAAAGCATGTTTGTCCTCGATGAAGAAGATTCTGATAGTTGATGATGAAGTTAATATTGGACAATTGTTATCCAAATTTTTAAGCAAACATGGCTATGAAGTAAGTACGGCATCCACAGGCGCACGCGCGATGGAGATTCTTCAAGAACCTCACGACCTGGTGCTCTGCGATTTTAGATTGGAAGACGTCGACGGTAAGGCGATGCTTCAAAAGATCAAAGCGGTACGCCCTCAAACTATCGTGATCATTATTACAGGTTACTCTGATGTTAAGATGGCGGTAGATCTCATAAAGAGCGGCGCGTACGATTATATTACTAAACCTCTTTACCCCGACGAGATACTGAATACCGTAAATAAGGCCTTCGAGGTTTCCCTTACAACCCAAGATCTCGACCTTAATAGCACGAGAAACCGTCCTCAGGCACGCGTTCGCTCAAAGAACGAAGGAGAACCATTCAAAGGATTTATCAGAGGGGAAAGTTCGATCGCGAAAGAACTGTACAGGCAAATCGACCTGGTTGCGCCAACCAATTATAGTATAATTCTTTTCGGCGAAAGCGGTACAGGGAAGGAATCTGTCGCTCATCGAATTCATGCTCAAAGCAACCGCCGCGACCAGCCGTTTGTTCCGATGGACTGTGGATCCTTGTCAAAGGAACTTGCCAGCAGCGAGCTTTTTGGTCATGAAAAAGGATCTTTCACCGGTGCCATCCAAACTAAAATAGGCCATTTTGAAATGGCTAATGGCGGGACACTGTTTCTCGATGAAGTTGTGAACCTAAGTTATGATATCCAGGTTTCTCTGCTTCGCGTTGTTCAGGAGCGGAAAGTCAAGCGTATCGGATCAACGAAAGAGATTGATCTGGATGTACGTTTGATTGTAGCCTCAAACGAGAATCTTTGGGAAGCGGTCCAAAAAGGGAAATTCAGAGAAGATCTGTATCATCGGTTCAATGAATTTAGCATCAACATTCCGCCGCTTCGCGCTCGTGGAAAGGATATCAACATTTTTGCCGAATATTTTCTGCAGTTGTCATCTCAGGAGCTAAACAAAGAGATAGATGGCTTTAGTCCCGAAGTTATGACTTGCTTCCTTGAATATTCTTGGCCTGGCAATGTGAGGGAACTAAAAAATGTCATTCGGCGTTCAGCGTTGCTGACAGAACCCCACCGTCCTATTGAGCTTAAGTCCTTGCCGTTGGAGATTACTGAGATGTCTAATATGTTTCTTTCCGTAGGGTCTTCAAAAGATAGCTATTCACAGAGGGATGAAGAAGGCAACGGAGTATTGAAGACCAATCTCAAAAACGCGGCACTCGAAGCAGAATACGAAACAATTCTTCAGGTACTAAAACAGGTGAATTTTAATAAAACTAAAGCTGCGAAAATTCTTAATATTGATCGTAAAACGCTTTACAACAAAATGAAAGCCATAAATTCTGATTTAATTTAATCTGATCAGGTGGCTCTCCCACCAGCGACAATGGGCATCCAGTTTCCCAGATTAAACAACCGGTATAATATTCCCTTGCAGCTTATATGGCTCACAATCATCGTGTGCCTGGCACCTTCAGTGCTTAATTTGGCAGGCGTTGATTTTAGCTCTTCCGTTTTAGTGGATGGCCGCTTCGTTCATGTTATCCTTGTCTCTCTTTCGATTCCAATCGCCTTTCTGACTGTTGTGCTGGCCTTCGTTGACTACAGCATCAAAAAGGACATCAGTATTCCCATCATGGGTGTCGCTCTTTTTTGCGCGGGACTGCTTGATACTTTCCACATTTTGGCAGCGACAAATTTGGTATCCCTTGAAGGGGACCAGGGTCTAATATCTCAGTTTACCTGGATCATTAGCCGAACCTTTCAAGCGCTTATACTTATGCTCGGGACTGCAATCTTTTTGGTGATGTTTCCGGGGAGTGAGAAACAAACTGAAGATTATGCCAACAAATATGTCATTTCAATTAGTACAATCTTTGTCCTGTTAACTTTTCTTACTGTCAATATTCTTCTTTCGCTTCGCACAGTGCCCGACCTTTTTCACTCGGGAAGGGTTTTAAGTAATCCATTCGATCTCATCCCAATTGCACTCTACTTAATATCGGGACTCTTTATTTTCCCAGCCTTTTACCGTAAATATCCAAGCCGCTTCTCTCAGACCCTTCTTCTGAGCCTGTTCCCCGCAATCCTTACGGAGTTTCATATGAGCTTGAGCACTTTTCCCCGGTTTGATAATCACTATAACATCGCTCATTTTCTTCAGATCGTAACCTATCTGATTCCGTTTATTGGTCTTAGTCTTAACTATCTTCAAACCCACCGTAACGAGCGCGCAGTAATTGAGACACTGGATCTTGAGATCCAGGAAAGGCTGCTGGCAGAGGATCTCATAAAAGGGATCTTTAATTCGTCTTTAAACGGGATCCTCGCTTTTAGGGCGAAACGAGATGCAGGCAACGAAATAAGGGATTTTACACTCCTTGCGTTTAACAGATCTTCGCGTGAAATTCTTGCCGGGATTCCCTTGTCAGAGAATGTGGAGCTGCAAAAATTAATACCGCACATTTTGCCATTAAACCAATTTTCTGTGCTGGTTCAGATAGCAGAGCGGGGGACAACAGGGACTTGGGAGCACTATGCGACACATATCAAGAAATGGCTGTCTATTTCAGCAGCCCGTTTTGGAGATGGTCTTGTTATGACATTTGGAGATGTGACTTCGCGTAAAAGAGCCGAACAAGAGCTTATTGTTTCAGAAAAGATGGCGCTAACAGGACGATTTGCACGAACAATAGGCCACGAAATAAGAAACCCGCTAACAAATATCACGCTTTCAGCGGGTCAGTTAAAGGGCGAGATTGATGATCTTGATGGAACGCTCGAACCCTATTTTGAAATTATTAAAAGAAACTGCCAGCGAATCAATCAGCTTATCTCAGAGCTTCTTAACTCGACTAAGCCCGAAGATCTTCGTTTTGTCGAGTATCCGGTCTCCCGTTTACTTCAGGAAACGCTTGCAGAGGCGATGGATAGAATTAAACTCAAAGAAATAGCGTTGGAAACAAGGTTTGATCATAAAAAATCCTGTATTTTCGTGGACCCTGAAAAAATGAAGATTGCCCTCCTTAACGTTATCATCAATGCCGTTGAAGCCATGGAACCGAAAGCCGGTCGCCTGCGGCTTCAAACTCGCGAAAATGACGGGCTCCTTACAATCTTGGTTGGGGATAACGGCACCGGTATCAAAGAAGAAAATCTTAAAAGATTGTTCGAACCTTTCTATACCAGCAAGTCTAAAGGAACGGGTCTGGGCCTTACAAGCGCTCAAAACATTATACATAATCATAAAGGAACAATTGGGGTCGAAAGCAGTCCCGGCGTGGGAACTGAGTTCCAAATCTCGTTTCCTGTTCAATGAAGTTTCATTGAAACAGACCCTTTATATTCTTGGTACATTTATTGCCAAATTGCAGGTTTAATTAAAGAATCCTAAATAATGACTATGAAAAAATTACTTAACTTAACGTTATTCCTTGCGACTGCGGCGGTGGTTCAACCTGTACTCGCGCAAGATAGTACCCGCGCGGCGAAAGTCTCTGACACAAGCAGAAAACGGACGTATGGCCCTGTCAAGTTATTTGCCGGCGCTAACCAGTTTGCGGTCTGGTCGATAGGTGTCAATGCGGGCGGAATGTCCCCAGTCGTTGCTTGGGGAGGCCTTAATCAGTTTTCTAAAAATAAGATTGATCTTGGCTACGGCGCTTTTTTAAAGTACCAAATCAATCACTCCTTTGGCTTTAGGCTAGACTATGCCGGTGGTAAGTTATCGGCTACCAATGACCCATCTTCCCAAAATGCTAGTTCCAGTTATCCAAGAAGAGTTCCCGCCGCTGACACCAAGGTTACTTACATGGCCAGCTTGAAAGGTGAAGTGGATGTTGCTTCAATCAATTTTTTGAAACGCAGAAGCGGTTTGCGGCTGTTCCTCACTGGTGGTTATGGCCTTGCTGGTTATAAGCCTACACTATATGGCAGCAAGTCTATAAAATCTGGCTTTGTTCCACTTGGAGCTGGAATTAAATTTAAAGCCGGCGAGGCTCTTGCATTCAACATAGGCTATGATGCGTACTTGTTTGATGGAGCTAATTTGTTGGGTGCGCCAGGGGTTACCGGCAATTCACGCCAGAGTAAGTCGTCTTTCGGATATGCGGGTGTAGAGTGGACCTTTGGAGCCGGTGTTCTCAAACCTGCTCTTGTTTGGAACAATCCTATCGGGACTTTGTATGATGAGCTCAAGAATAATGACAGTTTGTCGAAGGAGATCAATGGGGTTAAAACCCGTGTGACTTCTGTCGAAGGCGATGTTTCAAACTTGAAGAAAGATTCTGATGGCGACGGCGTCTCCGATGTATTTGACAAGTGTCCAAATACACCTGCTGGAAACAAAGTTGATGGTTCAGGTTGTGACCTGCCAAAGCCAGAGGTTGTTGCTCCTCCTGTCGTGAAAATATCTGACGAAGAAATTACGGTGGTGCGGGCGGCCTTCAGGAATCTTAACTTCGTAACGGGAAAAGCTACAATCCTCCCCTCTTCGTTCCCTTCACTTGATAGGCTTTCAGAGATTCTCAACAATAAGGCAAATCTGAGTCTAACTTTAAAGGGCTTCACAGACAATGTCGGAAAAGCTGCTGCCAACCTCAAGTTGTCAAAAGACCGTGCCGAATCTGTTAAGACGTACCTTGTAAGTAAAGGTGTAACTGATACCCGCATAACTGCACAGGGTTATGGAAAAGCACGTCCAGTCGCCTCCAACAAGACAAAAACTGGAAGGGCTAAAAATAGGAGAGTTGAGATGAACCTGTTCTGATAGTTGTTGATCGTTTGATTTGGCTTTCAGGTAAACACTGATCTTAGCTTTAATTTTAAAGGGGCTGTCTTTAATCCGACAGCCTTTTTTACGTTGTCAATTTTGGCTTAGTTTTTGGAATATTTAATACGTAACATCTAAAAAGAAAAATTATGAACGACTTTGGAAGAACATTTTTAGGGATACTGGCCGGTCTTACCGTGGGCGCAGCGATTGGTTTATTGCTTGCTCCAGAGAAAGGTTCTGATCTTCGAGAGAAATTAAATGATAGTTTAAAGTCAGTTAGTGATGACTTGAAAAAGAAGGTATCAGACCAGGTAGATACTATTAAAGACAAAGCCGATAACTTGAATGAAAAGAAGAATCGCCTTTCCTCTGATGCTCAAAAGCTCTCTGAAGACTTCGTCGCCTGACAAACTTTATTTCGACTTAAATCATTTTAATACTATGGCCTGATCAGTTCAGGCCTTTTTATTAGTTATCTATGACAAAAACTCATACTGAAGAAAAAAACCTTTTCGCCGAGCTTAAAGACTACTTTCAAGTTAGGTTCGATCTTATCAAAATTGAATTTATTGAACGCACCTCATCACTAATTTCACGACTAATCACGACCGTTGTCGTGGCCCTTCTCTCTATCTTCATATTTCTTTTTCTCTCGATTGGCCTGGCCCTCTATTTAGGTGGAATGGCTGCTCACGCTTCCTCAGGCTTTTTTATCGTTGCCGGAATTTTTGTGATTTTGCTTGTTGTCCTCAGACTCATCAGAAAGCCAGCCATTGAAAAGCCGTTAATCAATTACCAGATCAAAAGGTTCTTTCGTCAAAAAATATGACCACAATAACAAATTATGACGAGCTTATAGCCGAGAAGAAGCGCTTGCAAACTGCGACAAAGTTCCAGGAAGCGTCTTTTCAGGCAAGCATCCAAGGTGTTAGGGAACGCTTTTGGCCGGTCAGAACGTTTCTCGGCAATACAAGGGATACGCTTACATCAGGCAAAGGTGAAACTAGTTTTTTAAGACATACTCTTCAAGTAGGCATTCCGCTTGTTATCGACCGCCTTTTTCTTGGGACTAAAGGGGTCATAGCCAAACAGATCATCACTTGGGTGTCCAAATCAGCTCTGAAAAGATTTTCTGGAAACATTTCTCCTGAACTAGAGGTCAAAGCGCTTAATGTGATCAGGATCTTTCAGCAAAACAACTTATTTGCAGCCGTTATGCGTGTTTTACGTAGGCGAACCTCATGACAATACGGAATTATAAGGCCGGGGAATATTTTGAGTTTGTAAGGTAGTCATGGTAAGCGAGGCTAATGCCCTCCCGTAATGGGGTCTTGCTTAGAAAGCCTGTTGACTTAAGCTTCTCAATATCCATGAGTTTTCTGGGCGTACCGTCAGGTTTTGATCGGTCGAAGTCGATTAAACCTTTATAATCTACTATTTCTGAAATCAGAACGGCCAGGTCGGCAATGCTTATCTCCTCTTCGGTGCCAATGTTAATAAATTGCCGGTCGTTATAATTAAGCATTAAATACAGACACGCGGCGGCAAGATCCGAACTAAACATGAATTCCCGCAGAGGAGAACCGCTGCCCCAAACAGTCACTTTGTCTTCGTCCTTTTCTTTGGCTTCATGAAAGCGCCTTAAAAGGGCAGGCAAGACATGGCTGTTAGTAGGATGGTAGTTGTCATTGAACCCGTAGAGATTAGTAGGCATTGCCGAAATAAAGTTCGACCCATATTGGTCATGGTAGGATTCACACAGCTTGATCCCAGCAATTTTGGCGATGGCATACGGCTCATTCGTTGGCTCTAGGTAACCGCTCAATAAATACTCCTCTCTTAAAGGCTGTGGAGCAAGCTTTGGATAGATACAACTCGATCCGAGAAACAACAGCTTTTTCACACCATTTCGATAAGATTGATGGATTACATTGTTTTGAATGCATAAGTTGTCATATAGGAAATCAGCGCGGTAAATGTTATTCGCTAAAATTCCGCCTACCTTGGCGGCTGCAAGGAAAACATAAACCGGTTTGTGCGCTTCAAAGAACTTTCGAACCGCATCCTGGTTTCGCAAATCGAGCTCACTCGACGATGCTGTAAGGAGGTTATCATAACCCGCTTGTCGAAGCTCATTAACGATCGCTGATCCAACCATCCCATTATGGCCAGCTACATATATTTTATCAGACTTATTCATAGTTGAAGGTACCCAACAAGAGTGAAACAGAAACTTAACCGCTACAGCGAACTCGAAATGTTTACAAATGTTTTCGAAGGCGATTGCATGTATAAGGGAGTTTGGAACAAAGAGTTTTTTAAAAATGAGCATCCGATCATTATTGAACTGGGGTGCGGTAGGGGTGAGTACACGGTTGAAATGGCCTTATCCAGTTCCAACTGTAATTATATTGGAGTCGACATCAAGGGAGCTCGCCTCTGGCGCGGTGCTAAGACGGCTTATGAAGCAGGAATGAGTAATGTGGCTTTTCTAAGGGTGCAAATTGAAGGACTATGTTCTTTTTTCGCTTCAGGCGAGCTATCGGAGATTTGGATCACCTTTCCCGATCCTCAGCCTTCACAAAGGCGAATGAAGAAGCGACTTACGTCCAGGAGATTTCTCGAATCTTACCAGCTTTTGCTAAAGCCGGGTGGCCGCATTCATTTAAAGACAGATAGCGCCGATTTCCTGAATTTTTCGAAAACCGAAATATTGAATTTCAACGGAAACGTTATTTACTACACTACCAACATCTATGAAGCCGGTTTGGGCTCTGAGAAGCTCAACCCATCACAGGGAGTCGTTTCATTGATTCAAACATCTTATGAGAAAAGATATCTTCGCGAAGGAAAACATATCTGTTATCTTATGGCGTCGCTTCCCGCGCCTCCAGCTAATGAAGACCGCTAAGGACACCAATTTTTACGATAAAGTTTATGCGGTGGTAAGGCTGGTCCCAAAGGGAAGAGTAACAACCTATGGAGCGGTCGCCAAGTTCCTGAGCCTTGAAAGCGCAGCCCGAATGGTTGGGCAGGCTATGAACCATTCTCATACGGCTCTTCCAGCGGTACCAGCGCAGCGGGTGGTGAATAGGGCCGGAATACTCACCGGAAAGCATCACTTTGGAGGTACCCTCATGGAGCAACTACTTACAAACGAAGGTGTTGAGGTGTTTAACGACAGGGTTAAGGGTTTTAAGGATGTGTTTTGGGATCCTAGTATAGAACTGCTGGGAACCGAGTAAAGCAGCACAGATGGATGAAAAATCACGTTGCCCATGGAGCATGCAGCATGAGCTCTTAAGGGAATATCACGATAATGAGTGGGGCCGGGAGGTAAAGGACGACCGTGTCTTTTTCGAGTTTCTACTTCTTGAAGGCGCCCAGGCCGGTCTAAACTGGTTAAGCGTTCTCAGTCGGAGATCGGCTTACCGGGAAATCTTTTTGAACTTCGACTACACCAAAATTGCTCAGATGGCTACCGGTCATGTTGACTACCTTCTGAGTCATGGCAACATTATTCGAAACCGCTCAAAAATAGAATCGGCTATTACAAATGCCCGTGCGTTTATGAAAGTAGTTGAACACTTTGGTTCATTCCATAACTATGCGTACCGCTTTATGCCTGGCGAGGCACCGTTGTTAAACTCCTGGAAACTTCCAGGGGAAGTGCCCGTTACCACACCTGTTTCGATTGCTATAAGCAAGGATATGAAGTCAAAAGGGTTTTCCTTTTTCGGCCCGGTGATCTGCTATGCTTTTATGCAGGCAACAGGAATGGTGAATGATCACCTGGAAACCTGTTTTAGGCACGCGGCTCATTCATCGTAATGACCTATTAAATTGCGCCCGATGAACATACCGAAAAAACTTTTTTTATTGGATGGAATGGCGCTTGTCTATCGTGCCCATTTCGCGTTGAGTAAAACCCCTCGCTTCACGTCTACCGGCCTAAATACCTCGGCGGTTATGGGTTTCGCTAATACGCTCATGGAAATTATCGGGAAAGAAAAGCCAACCCATATCGCGGTTATTTTCGATACTGATGCCGCCACAGCCAGACATATCGATTTCAAGGCGTACAAAGCTCAACGTCAGGAAATGCCCGAGGATCTTTCGATCGCAATTCCTTATGTAAAGAAGCTAATAGAAGGTTTTAGAATACCGGTAATCACTTGTGACGGTTTTGAAGCCGATGACGTCATAGGCACACTGGCAAAGAAAGCCGAACAAAGCGGTTTTACGGTCTTTTGTATGACTCCCGACAAAGACTTCGCGCAGCTCGTTTCCAATAACATCTTTATCTACAAACCTGCCTACATGGGGGCGCCTTCTCAAATCCTGGGTGTTAACGAAGTCCTCAGCAAGTGGGAAATAGAGCGTATCGACCAAGTCACCGATATTCTTGGCTTGTGGGGGGATGCGGTCGACAACATTCCCGGCATCCCTGGAGTAGGTGAAAAAACCGCTAAGCTTCTTATAAAACAGTTTGGTACCATGGAGAATGTTCTCGACCAGACCGCATCGCTTAAAGGCCGGCTTAAAGAGAACCTTGAAAGTTTTAAAGAACAGGGTCTCCTTTCAAAGAAGCTTGCCACCATTCTGCTTGACGCGCCTGTCGAGCTGGATGAAGCGGCCCTTATTCTTAAAACCCCCGACGAACAGCTCCTTAAACCGCTCCTGGACGAACTTGAATTCAAAAACCTTGGACGGCGCATTTTTGGCCCGGAATCATCTAATACCGCTCCTGACGTTCCAAAAGGCTACGGGTCTGGCGCCCGTAATTCATTCGTCACGCAAGGGGACCTTTTCACACCCGATCTTTTTTCACACATCAATGCCGATCTGCCGCCAGATGGTGTGCCCGAACCAATCGAACCTGGTCTTGAAACAGATTCTGACGCGCGCTTCCCTGGCGGGTCATCAACCGAGTATACAGCAGAAACCCCAGCGAAACCAGCGTTTAATACTATTACAGATATTCCCCATACTTATACTCTGTGCGATACTGAACAAAAGATCAGCAGCTTACTAGAGGCTCTTGGGCAGGCAAGTGAAATTAGTTTTGATACTGAAACTACGTCCACGGACGCGAACGCAGCAGAGCTTGTCGGAATGTCATTCGCGATCAAACCAGGCGAAGCTTGGTATGTCCCTGTGCCTGCCGAACGGGAACGGGCGCTGGATCTGCTGGAACGATTTAAGAGCGTTTTGGAAAATGAAGCGACTCTTAAGATCGGGCAAAACCTAAAATATGACATGATCGTCTTGAGCTGGTATGGCATCGCCCTCGGCGGAAAAATGTTTGACACTATGCTGGCTCACTATATCATCGATCCTGATACGCGTCACAATATGGACTTCCTCGCGACTTCCTATCTTAATTATTCACCCATTGAGATAACAGAACTCATTGGGAAGAAGGGAAAAAATCAGGGAACCATGAGGGATGTCCCGCTTGATCTCATCAGTGATTACGCCGCCGAAGATGCCGACGTCACCCTTCAGCTTAAAACGGTATTCAATCCAATCCTCGAAAGAGTGGGCGGGAAACAGTTAGCCGAGAATCTTGAAAATCCGCTCGTTACTGTTTTGGCAAGTATGGAAAAAGAAGGCGTACGAATTGATCCCGAAACTCTTAAAGAATTCTCGGCTCAGTTAGAGGCCGAAATCCGAGTTTTAGAATCGTCAATCTGTTCGCAGGCTGGGGAGGTCTTTAATATCTCCTCACCAAAGCAGCTTGGTGAGATCCTTTTTGACAAACTTAAAATTGACGAGAAGGCGAAGAAAACACGAACTGGCCAGTATCAGACTGGGGAAGATATCCTTTCGGTGATGGCGCTCAAAAACCCTATCGTCCAAGAGATCCTTGATTACAGATCTTTGCAAAAACTTAAATCCACCTACGTCGACGCTCTTCCTCTAATGATAAATACTCGCTCAGGGAGGGTGCATACTTCTTTCAACCAGGCCGTGGCGGCAACCGGGAGACTTAGCTCCAATAACCCGAACTTGCAGAACATTCCAATTCGAACGCAGCGTGGCAGGGAAGTTAGAAAGGCTTTCCTTCCACGTGACTCAGATCATGTGATAATCTCTGCTGATTACTCGCAGATCGAACTACGTATCATTGCCGAAATCTCGGGCGACCCGGGAATGATGGAGGCATTTCTCACAGGAATAGACATCCATACGGCAACCGCAGCACGTGTGTACGGTGTATCAAATGATGAGGTCGACAGTGCTATGCGCAGGAACGCCAAATCAGTAAACTTTGGTATAATTTACGGCCAGTCTGCCTTTGGCCTATCTCAAAACCTGGGTATACCCCGTAAAGAAGCTGCTGAGATAATACGTCAGTATTTTATTCAGTACCCAAATATCCAGCGTTATATGCAGGATACCATTTCATTTGCCCGAGAAAACGGATTTGTAGAAACGATCATGAAACGGCGAAGATACCTGCGGGACATTAATTCGGCCAATCAAACAGTACGGGGTTTTGCGGAGCGAAACGCTATTAACGCGCCTATTCAAGGTTCGGCCGCCGACCTTATTAAGATCGCGATGATACATATTCATAACGATCTCAAGCAAGGCTACAGGACAAAAATGACGATGCAGGTTCATGACGAACTGGTCTTTGACGCCCCCCGGAGTGAAGTGGACGCCGTAAGCGCGCTTATCAAAAAACATATGCAGGAAGCGATCCCATTGAAGGTTCCAATCGTTGTAGAAGTAGGGTCAGGTGAGAATTGGCTAGAAGCACATTAGGTCCTAATAGGCTGACTGGCGTATCGGAGGAATATTGAGCATCGAGTAAAGATCGTCCAGGTCGTTAATGCTGCTGTTGAAAAGATTGCTTAATATCACCACAGTAGTTTCATTACGAATGTCCCTGACAAAAATATTCTTGAATCCATGCCACCAGCCGGTATGATACACGATTTTACCGCTTTGATCCACATCGAAAATACGCCAGCCATAGCCGTAGTTGAAATGGCCCTTTATTTCCTTGCTATGACCTGTAAACGCCTCCTGTAACGTTTTTTGGTTAATAACCTGATCTGTATAAAGCATTTGATCCCAAATGAACATATCCCGTACCGTCGAGTACACCCCTTTATCGCCAACAACACCATCGAGCCAGTTGGGATAAGAACCGCGTCTGAAAGAACGCTCATATCCAATAAGAGCGCTTGGACAAATGGTATCGGTGGCTTTCGAATAAATGAATGTGTCGTTCATCTTTAATTTGCTGAACACCTTGTCCTTCATAAACTTTGCGAGGTGTTCGCCGCTTACCTTTTCAACGATCGCCGCCAGGACCGCGTAATTTACGTTGTTGTATAAAAAGTGAGAATCTGGAGTTCCCCATCTGGGCGGGTGGTTGACGCTGAACATGGCCATCATGTCCAGGTTGGTCATCGCCTTGCGCTTGTCTTTCCAAACGGTTTCTGAGAAGTACTGATAATTTGGCAAACCAGACCTATGCGTTAAGAGCATACGAATACTAATTCCTTTATAAGGGAACTCTGGAAAGAAATCAGTCACCTCCTGGTCAAACTTGATCTTCCCCTCATCTTTTAAAAGCATGATTGCCAGCGCTGTGAACTGTTTGGAGATAGATGCAAGCTGGAAACGCGAATCCAGGGTAAGAGGTATCTTCTTAACGTAGTTCGCATATCCAAAGGCATTCTCATAAACGATGTGACCTTTTTTTGCGATTAGGACGACACCGTTGAACCCTTTGCGGGCGTGAAGGGTCTGAAAGAATGCGTCAATATTTCTGTCGCGTTTCGCCGGGTCGAAGCTCAGGTCTACCTTCAATTCATGCTTGATGTTGAAAACTTCGGGCTTGCTTGTCTTGTTTGGGTTTGAATTACAGGCGCCCAAGAACAGGGCGCCTAAAAGGACAAGATGAAGTTTTCTCACTGGGTATTCTTTGCCTATTGAACGAGCGCCAGTCGTAAAAGTTCCCAAATCACCAAAATGACTTCAACCGAATCTAGAGTTGAAAGGTCATGGCCAGATCCTTTGATTCCAAAAAGGTTTCACCCATTAGGTAGAGGTCTATTTCCCGGGCAGCTTCCCGGCCCTCAGAAATTGCCCAAACTACCAGGCTTTGCCCTCGTCGCATATCCCCAGCAGAAAATACCTTTTCAATATTGGTTTTGTACAGAGTGGCATCTACGTTTCCACGGATATCAAGGCCAACCCCCAGCTGCCCAATCTCAGCGTCATGGAAAGGATGAGCGAATCCAATAGCGAGAAGCGCAAGATCGCAAGGCATAATCCGTTCGGTACCTTCGATTTCGGTGAAAGACGGCTTACCTTCTTTAGTGCCCCATTCAATATCCACAACCTTTAGCCCTTTGACTTCACCATGGGCACCAGGAATAAACTCTTTGGTTAGGATAGCCCAGTTACGACCACAACCTTCTTCATGAGAAGATGACGTTCTTAGCGTCATGGGCCAAAGCGGCCAGGGATTAAAGGCGTCTCTGGTTTCGGGAGGTTTAATTAAAAGCTCGATCTGACTAACAGATGCCGCCAAATGCCGGTTCGAAGTTCCAAGACAATCACTGCCGGTATCGCCCCCACCAATGACGACGACATGTTTTCTCCCTGCATGTATCCTTTCACCACCAATCACCAGTCCAGCGACACTGCGGTTATTTTGTTCGAGAAAATCCATCGCGAAATGGATCCCGTTGAGATCGCGGCCGGGTATAGGCAAGTCCCTTGGCACTGTAGAACCGCCGCAAAGGAGCAGGGCGTCATGCTTTTGCAGTAACTCCTTGGTATTGATATCACGGCCCACGTAGGAGTTGGTTTTGAAAACAACACCCTCCTCTTCCATGAGCTTAAGTCTGCGGTCAAGTACCCACTTCTCAAGTTTAAAGTCGGGGATACCGTATCGCAGCAGGCCACCTGGCCTATCTGCTTTCTCATGCACCGTCACAAGATGGCCCGCTTTGTTAAGCTGCGCGGCGGCGGCAAGGCCCGCTGGTCCAGAGCCTATGATGGCGACTGTCTTTCCTGTCCTGAATTTTGGAGGCTTGGGCTTGAGATACCCCTTTTCGAAAGCGATTTCTATAATACTCTTTTCGATATACTCGATCGCGACCGGCGGATTAATGATTCCAAGTACACAGCTTGCTTCACAAGGCGCGGGGCAGATCCTGCCGGTGAACTCAGGAAAATTATTTGTCGAGCTTAGTGTCGTTAAGGCTTCCAGCCAGTCTTCCTGGAAAACCGCATCGTTAAATTGGGGAATAATGTTTCCTAAAGGACAGGAGTGATGGCAAAACGGAATGCCGCAATCCATGCAACGCGCCGCCTGGATCGTAGCATGGGCTGCAGGGACGGGTATGGCAATCTCATGATAATCCCTAACGCGCTCCCGAATGTCCCTTATTGGCGGCAGGTCTCTATCAAACTCTTTAAATCCTGTTATTTTCCCCATTATTAATAGTCTCTTGAAGCTCGGTCAAATTGAAACTAACCGGTATGGCAGCAATTTGATTAAGAACCGCTTTGTAATCTCTTGGCATTACCTTTATAAAATGAGCGCCTGCAATATCCCAGGTGTTCAATAGCTGCGTGGCGAGAAGGCTTCCGGTATAATAGGTATGCTTCCCCAAAAGTTCCATGACACGCTGCTGATCGGCGATTTCGAGTGGGTCGAGATCCACCATTTCGGTGTTACACATACTTTTAAACTCATGATCAGGATCGAATACGTAAGCAATCCCGCCGCTCATGCCGGCGGCAAAATTGCGTCCCGTTTTTCCAATTACCACAACGGTGCCTCCCGTCATGTACTCGCACCCGTGGTCGCCGACGCCCTCGACAACAGCATTCGCGCCCGAATTGCGTACGCAGAACCGTTCACCGGCGACACCCCTTATGTACACTTCACCAGATGTCGCTCCATATAAAGCGACATTTCCGGCAATGATGTTTTCCTGCGCCTTAAAGACAGCTTCGCGTGGAGGATACAAAGTAATGATGGCGCCAGAAAGACCTTTAGCCAGGTAATCGTTTGCTTCTCCTTCCAAATCAAGCCGGAGTCCTTTGGCCGCAAAAGCGCCAAAACTTTGTCCCGCTGAACCACGGAAACTAAAATGGATGGTTCCCTGATCCAATCCTTTACGCCCATACCTCGTTGAGATCTCGTAGGAAAGCATAGTACCGGTCGCCCGGTCGGTATTTGCTATCGGGAAAGCCGCATGAACAGGCGTTCCGTTTTCAAGCGCTTGTTTTGACCTGCGTATGAGCTCCCGATCAAGAACAGCGTCGATTTTGTGATCCTGGCTTGTGGTTTTATACATCGTGTCACTAGCCCCTGGAGCATAATACAGTATATCATCCAGGTCTAAGGTGCCATATTTCCAATGTTCTGTTCGGGGATTAGTTTTGAGCATGTGAGCCTGGCCTACCATCTCATTCACCGTCTTAAAACCTAGCACTGCCATAATTTCCCGTAGCTCTTCAGCCAGAAATTTAAAAAAATTGATCACCTGATCGGGTTTTCCCGTAAAGTTTTGTCGTAATTCTTCGTCCTGAGTGGCAATACCTACAGGGCAGGTGTTCAAGTGGCACTTTCGCATCATGATACAGCCGGCCGCTACTAGCGCCGCCGTTGCCGCACCCCATTCCTCGGCACCCAGCAAAGTGGCTATGGCCAGATCCTTTCCCGTTCTAAGCTGACCATCGACCTGGACGGTTATACGATTTCTGAGTTTATTACGCACCAAAGTTTGGTGCGTCTCGGCTAGTCCAAGTTCCCAGGGGAGGCCTGCGTGCCTGATAGAGCTTATTGGCGAGGCACCCGTACCACCGTCAAAACCTGAAATGAGAACCATATCGGCTTTCGCTTTCGCTACTCCGGCGGCTATTGTACCAACGCCTGCTTCTGAAACCAGCTTAACACTCACCCGGGCGGCCGGATTAGAGTTCTTTAGGTCGAAAATTAACTGAGCAAGGTCTTCTATACTATAGATGTCGTGGTGGGGCGGCGGTGAGATAAGCCCAACTCCTGGCGTTGAATGTCTCACTCGAGCGATCTCTGCATCGACCTTATCGCCCGGTAACTGGCCTCCCTCGCCTGGCTTCGCACCCTGCGCCATCTTTATCTGTAATTCCTGGGCGTTAGCCAAATAGTTACTAGTTACCCCAAACCGTGCAGAAGCTACTTGCTTGATCGCCGAACGTTCCCAGTCGCCATTCGCCTTACGTTTATAGCGCGCCTCGTCTTCACCGCCTTCGCCCGAATTACTCTTCGCACCCATTCTGTTCATAGCAATGGCCAAGGTCGTATGCGCCTCATGAGAGATTGACCCAAAAGACATCGCACCCGTCACAAAACGGCGGCAAATAGTCGCAACGGATTCGACCTCACTGAGCTCGACAGGTTTGTTTTTGGCCGAATTGAAATCAATGAGATGCCTTAGTGTAATGACCTTGTCCTGACGGCGATCCATTTTTTCGCTGTACTTTTTGAAGACGCCGTAATTATTGGTCGCCGTAGAAAATTGCAGCAAATGAATTGTATCGGGGTTAAAGAGATGTTCTTCACCACGCCGGCGCCATTGATAAAACCCTCCCTCGTCAAGCCGTATACCTTTGGCCGATACACCGTAAGCGATTTTTCGCCCGCTGCCGGCCTCTGTAACACCGTTCAAGCTTGCCGAATTTTCATGATCAGGAAACGCTGTGTTGTGTTTAATGAGCGCTTCCCGGCCAATCTCATCAAAGCCCATCCCTCCTATACGGGAAACGGTGCCTGTAAAGCATTTATTGACCACATCATTGTTTAATCCAAGTATTTCAAACTTTTGAGAACCATGGTAAGAACTAAACGTCGATATACCCATTTTTGAATATATTTTAAGCAGCCCAGAAGCTACAGCCGAACGGTAGTTTGAGATCTTTTGTTTCAAAAGCGCTTCTTCAGGCATTTGACCGGCTGTATGACCCGCGACAAGAGCCGCGATAGTCTGAAATGCCAAGTATGGATAGATCGCGCTTGCGCCATACGCGATATGTGCAGCAAAGTGGTGCACCTCGCGAATATCACCGCTTTCAATGACCAGTGAGGTGTTGATGCGAACTTTTTTCGCAACTAAATAGTTGTGAACTGCACCTGTGGCCAAAAGTGTTGGGACAGCAGCGTTATCCTTGTCTACTCCTTTGTCTGAAAGAATTATAATGTTGTTGCCGTTCACGACGGCTTCCAGTGCTTCCCGGCAAATACGGTCCAGCGCACGCTGCAGGCCACCTTTTGTGCTTCTCGCAGCGAAAAGCGTATGGATAGTGATTATTTTGTAGTCAGGGTGCCGAATATACCTGAGCTTTGCGATGTCTTCATGAGTAAGCACCGGCTCAGAGATTTGGATCTGTTTACAGTGCTCTTCAGAGCTTGTAAGAATACCTCCATACCTACCAAGGATCGAATAATTTGACATGACCATCTTTTCCCGTATAGGATCAATCGGTGGATTGGTGACCTGAGCGAAAAGCTGCTTGAAGTAGTTTGCAAGATTCTGAGGAAGTTCAGAGAGAACTGCAAGGGGCGCGTCTGTACCCATCGAACCTACCGGCTCTTTGCCTTCATTCATCATTGGCTTAAGAATGAGATCGACCTCTTCCTGACTTACCCCAAAAGCGATTTGTTGCCTTAACAGTTCAAGTGGATCATTATCTCCCTGGTGCAAATGGTCTCTCTCTACTTGAGGAAGATCATTAAAGCTTATCTTTTGCCTGGTAAGCCATTCTCTGTAGGGTTTTGCCGAACAGAGTTCTCCTTTAATCTCCTCATCGCTAATGATTATGCCCTTGTCAAGATCAGCAATGAACATCTTGCCTGGCTGGAGGCGCCCCTTTTGCACGATTATCGAAGGGTCGGTGTCAAGTACACCTGCTTCGGAGGCCATAATAAGCCTGTGATCACTCGTCACAATGTAACGTGACGGCCTCAGGCCATTTCGGTCAAGCGTTGCACCAACAATATGCCCATCAGTAAAACAGATCGAAGCAGGCCCGTCCCATGGTTCCATAAGGCAATCGTGGTACTCATAAAACGCTTTTTTAAAATCGCTCATTTCGTGATCGCCCTGCCAGGCTTCTGGGATAACCATCATCATGGCATGTGGAAGAGAACGGCCACCCAGATAAAGGAGTTCAATGACATTATCGAGACTTGCCGAATCAGAATCTTCAGGATCACAGATGGGAAGGATCATCTCGAGCTCCTTCTTGGTGAACAGGCTCGACTCCAGCAAAGTCTCTTTGCTTTTCATCCAGTTCAGATTTCCCTTTATCGTATTGATCTCGCCATTATGGGCAAGGTATCTGAAGGGTTGTGCAAGCTTCCAGCTCGGTAATGTGTTCGTTGAAAACCGGCTATGAATGAGCGCCAAACCTGATATGAAGATTTTGTTCTGGAGATCTGTGTAGTAGGTCGCAAGCTGATAGGTGGTTAGCTGACCTTTGTATATGATGGTTTTGCAGGACAAAGAACTGAAGTAAAAATCGTTTCGTGCGCTGTTGACCTTTTCCAAGATCTGATGGGTACAATAATTCCGAAACACAAAGAGCTTTCTTTCAAGTTCGTCGGGACCAGAGGTTTCGAATCGAGGTATCAAAAAAATTTGTCTCAGCAAAGGTTCTTCTTCAAGCGCGGTTTCCCCTACACCTTCCCGGTTGACGGGTACGTCCCTATAAGCGAGAATCTCGAAATTCAATCTCATTGCCACCTGGTCAATGATCATGCGAGCCACATAGTTCTTAACTTCTTCGCGGGGAAGATAAATGACACCGGCGCCATAAGTGCCCGCCGGAGGAAGCATAATGCCCTCCCTGGCAAGTTCTGATCTAAAAAACTCGTCGGGTATTTGCACTAAGATCCCCGCTCCATCACCTGTGTTCTCATCACATCCGCAACCACCCCGATGCTCCATATTCCGAAGCATACGCAGACTGTCCTCTACCAGTGAATGCGTTTTCTTTCCATCAAGATGCGCTATGAATCCTATTCCACAGCTATCCTTCTCAAATTCTTTGCGGTACAGTCCTGTGCCGCCTGTGCGATATTCACTCATTTAGGTATTCGTAAAATTATAAGCTGGATTGCTTGCCCCAGGACAGGGATAAAGCGCAGTGAAAAACTCTGTTACTGATCGGGTAACCCTAAAACTAAGCAATTGATTTGTCAGATAAGTAACTTAGAAAAACTTTTTGAAATGTCGTTTAGAACCGAGCATGATACCATGGGACCAGTAGAGGTTCCAGCAGAGCGTTATTGGGGTGCGCAAACCGAACGCTCGAGAAATAATTTTAAGATCGGCTTACCAGCAAGCATGCCGTTGGAGGTTATAAATGCGTTCGCAACGTTAAAAAAAGCAGCTGCCCAGGCCAATTGTGAGCTTGGAGTGCTTTCCGAAGAAAAAAGGGACCTCATATCCAGAGTGTGTGACGAAGTTTTAAACGGTTCTCTTGACGCGGAGTTTCCACTTGTGATCTGGCAAACCGGCTCAGGAACCCAAAGCAACATGAATGTAAATGAAGTGATATCAAACCGGGCTCACGTCCTTAGCGGCAATAAACTTGGTGAAGGCAAAAACTCCATTCACCCCAATGATGACGTGAACAAAAGCCAGTCCAGCAACGATACATTTCCAACGGCGCTAAATATCGCTGCGTACCAAACGATTGTCGCTTATTCTATACCCGGTGTAACTAGGCTAAAAGACACGCTCAAGGCTAAATCGATTGAATTTATGCATGTGATCAAGATCGGTCGTACCCATCTCATGGATGCTACGCCGCTCACACTCGGCCAGGAGATCAGCGGGTATGTGAGCCAGCTGGAGCACGGGTTGAAGGCGCTTCAAAACACCCTGAATCACTTATCAGAGCTGGCTCTAGGAGGCACCGCTGTCGGGACAGGCATTAATACCCCTGCAGGCTATGATGTCGAGGTCGCGGCCTGGATCGCCCACTTCACGGGTATTCCGTTTAAAACAGCCCCAAATAAATTTGAAGCTCTGGCATCTCATGACGCCGTCGTCGAGACACACGGAGCCTTGCGGCAAATCGCCATATCCCTCATGAAGATCGCGAATGACATAAGAATGCTTGCCTCGGGACCGAGAAGTGGTATAGGTGAGCTGCTAATTCCCGAAAACGAGCCAGGATCCTCGATCATGCCAGGGAAAGTTAATCCCACACAATGTGAAGCACTAACAATGGTTTGCGCCCAAGTAATTGGCAACGATGTAACTATAGGCATTGGAGCAATGAGTGGTCAATACGAACTCAATGTGTTCAAACCGGTCATCGCTGCAAACATAATCCAATCTGCGCGCCTGCTTGGAGACGCCTGTACCTCTTTCGATGAGCACTGCGCTACCGGAATCCAGCCCAACTATCCAGTCCTTCAAAGAAACCTTGAGAATTCACTTATGCTCGTTACAGCGCTTAACCCCCATATCGGGTACGAAAATGCCGCAAAGATTGCCAAGAAAGCGCATAAGGAGGGTACATCCCTGAGAGAGTCTGCTTTGGCTCTGGGTCTGGTCACCAATGAACAGTTCAACGAATGGGTAAGGCCAGAAAGTATGATCGGAACCCTTTCAAGTTGACGCCAAATTGAAGCAAAGCCGAGCTTACGTCCCCATAGTCCTAGGTGTCTTTTTAGGATTTTTTTGCGCCTGTCGTGTTAACCCTCCGGGACCAGGCAAATTTTCTCCCTTCTTCCAGGGTTGCTGGAGTCAGGATAGCAGCGCCGGCACACTTGACACCAGTCTTATTTTTCGGCGTGTCTCATCATTTTTCTTTAAGCGTGACTCGGTCTATATGCGTGTACATACACTGGTCAAGACAGATTATACGAGTGATTCTTGTTCCCCAAAACGCTCTTATACTGAGTACATGAAAGGCAGGTATTCGATAAGGCGTGATACCCTCGTAATTAGTGGCGTCTATACCCATGCCAACTACAAAATGAAAGTTGCGGGTTGTTATAGAAGCGGGTATCTGAATTACTGGTACCTGGTGAAAGATACCAGTTCAGACAGGAGCTGTTTGCTCCTAAGGAACATGCTCGAGCATGCAACACTAAAGCTGATTAAACTAAACGCGGCATCTCTATACTGCCCGCACCCTTAACTTTAAAACGGCAGGTTTACGTTCCGAAATGCTTTTTTGGCGGGCTTGTTTTTAAGCTCAATAGAAATCTCCTCTGCAGATACCGGCATTGTATCGTCATCTTCATCTTCCATCCCGTCTGCATCTGACTGAGAACTTAAATCAAAACTTCCCTGCGCCACTCCATCTTCCTTACGGTCCATGAACCTGATTTGATCTGCAAGTACAAAAACCGATTTACGTTTGGCACCGGTTTCTTTATCGGTCCATGCAGAAGTTTTAAGTTTTCCTTCAACCATGATCTTTGACCCTTTTTTCAGGTAGTTATCCGTGAAATCGGCCAGCTTGCGCCACGCGACAATTTCATGCCAGTCACTAGTTTCGCGCGGTTCGCCGTCTTTCTGATAGACTTCGTTAGTTGCGATAGAGAAGTCGGCAACCTTGACATTGTTTTCAATCGTTCTGATAATAGGATCGCTCCCCAGGTGGCCGACCAGAATCACTTTATTATAAGTTGACATATATATTTATTTTTATTTAAATGTAAACATATAATTCCGTTTTCTGGCCATTCTTCAATAATTTATAAATTTGAACTTTCGCCTGCCCTTCAGCCTTACAACATTTGATCACAATTAAGCCGTCGCTACCCCAGGGAACACGAGACTTTAGCACCATTGAAACCGCAAAACGCAAGTTCATCTTTGATACAATCAGGGAAGTATTCGAACTATTCGGTTATTCCGAACTGCAAACTCCTGCACTGGAGCATCTAAGTACCCTGACAGGAAAATACGGCGATGAAGGTGACCAGCTTATCTTCAAGATCATTAATTCGGGCGATTTCTTGTCGAAAGTGACCGGCGATGAGCTTGGCAGGGCAAGCGCAAAAGATCTTCTACCTAAAATTTCGGAAAGGGCCCTGCGGTATGACCTTACTGTCCCTTTGGCAAGGTATGTGGTAACCCATCAAAATGAATTGAGCTTTCCCTTTAAACGCTATCAGATACAGCCTGTATGGCGCGCAGACAGGCCTCAAAAGGGAAGGTATCGTGAGTTTTATCAATGTGACGCCGATTGTGTTGGTTCCACCTCATTGCTGTGTGAGGCCGAGCTCATTTCGCTCTACGACCGTGCTTTGGTCAAATTAAAGATCCCAGATGCCGTCGTGCGCATTAATAACAGGAAAGTGCTGAGTGCCATCGCTGAGAAAGCCGGACATAAAGACAAATTCAACGTCATGGTTACCGCAATAGATAAGCTGGACAAAATTGGCGCTTCGGGCGTCAACCTGGAACTGACAGAACGCGGTTTCTCAGCCGAAGAGATTGACCGTATCACGCCCTTTTGGTCCCTGGCAGGGAGCAATGAAAACAAATTGAGTGAGCTCACAGCCTTATTATCAGACACCCGGACGGGACTAGAAGGAGTAGCCGAATTAAAAGCTGTCCTTGATCGGCTAAAGGTCGACGTACTTTGCCAGACACCGGTTGAGATAACCCTGAGCCTTGCCAGAGGGCTCAATTACTATACAGGAACCATTTTTGAAGTTTATGCGAAGGATGCGGCCGGGAGTATCGGCGGCGGCGGCAGATACGATGATCTTACAGGTATCTTTGGACTTGAAGGCCTAACTGGGGTTGGCATCTCTTTCGGCGCAGATCGCATTTACGATCTTATGAGTGGTCTTGACCTTTTTCCGGCTAATTCTCGTTCTGGCCCAAACGTCATGATCGCTAACTTTTACGAACCGGCAACCGCTGCCGTAATTGGTCTTGCTTATCAATTAAGAGCAAAAGGGATATCCTGTTTGCTCTATCCCGATCTTACCAAGCTTAACAAACAAATGAAGCATGCGTCGCGCTTAATGATCCCGTATGTGATCTTTATCGGCGAAGATGAATACAAACATGAACAGGTGATGCTTAAAGATATGACGACAGGTGAGCAGGCAACACTGGACCAATATGGGCTTATTGAGAAACTTGGCCATTTACCCGTCTTTACATGAATGTAAAGCAAATCCTTGCAGACTGGAATCAGCTTACAACCCGGCTTGCCAGGGATTTCGATTCGAGCAAACCCGACCTTCAGACAGTCCTGTTCCTCATTGGAGTTCAGGAACTAGGGAAAGGTCCCAGAAAGTTCTCAAAACGTCAAAAAGAAGAGCTTATGCATATCGCAGTTTGCCGCTTGCTTTCAGAACTGGGCTACTACACCTTGGAAGGCTTAGATAAGGACGGTTGGCCACATTGGAGATCCATTCAAAAGGTGCCTAATTACAGTTCGATTGAGCAGGAATATCTTCTTAAATCACTCGCTGTTGAATATTTTAACACAATGGACTAAATTCAGGATCATGCGATCAATCAAAGGTCTGCGTTCGAATGCGCTTTTGGCTCTGATGGTGGTGCTGCTTTCGGCGAAGGCAGATAACCCTTTTTACGTACGCATAGAGACAGCAAAAGGCAGTTGTATCGTGCGCCTTTATGATGAAACCCCCAGACATCGTGACAACTTCTTAAAACTTGTACGGGAAGGCAAATACGACAGTTTGCTTTTTCACCGGGTGATAAAAGGATTTATGATCCAGGGCGGTGATCCGGATAGCCGGTCGGCTAAACCAGATCAAAGGCTGGGCGACGGCGACGTCGGATATACTGTGCCGGCCGAGTTTTCACCCCGCCTTATCCATAAAAAAGGCGCGCTAGCGGCTGCCCGCGATGAAAACCCGTTGAAAGCGTCAAGCGGGATCCAGTTCTATCTTGTGCAGGGGAAGGTTTTTACAAGCGCTCAGCTTGACAGTCTTGAAGTCGCAAGGCATATTCATCTAAGCGAACTGCAGCGAAAGGTCTATACAACAGTTGGCGGCACTCCGCATCTGGACGAAAATTATACGGTCTATGGCGAAGTTGTGGAAGGCCTTGCGATGATCGATTCGATAGCTGCAGTTCAGACGGGAATAGCAGACAGACCGGTTCAGGATATTCCCATGAAGATTAGTGTCCTATCCCGTCACGACGTTCGCCGCTTGTTAAGGCGGTTAAAGAAGTAACCTGCAGTAAATAAATGAAGATTGTTACCTATAATGTAAACGGGATTCGATCGGCCCTGGCTAAAAATCTCGCAGGTTGGATCATGGAAGCAAGTCCAGATATTATCTGCTTCCAGGAAATAAAGGCGAGCCCCGATCAGATCGAGCAGCTTTATCTGTTGGAAATGCTGGGTTACCGAGCGTATTGGTATCCCGCGAAGCAAAAAGGGTATAGCGGAGTTGCTATCTTGAGTAAACAAGAGCCAATCTTTGTGGAGTACGGCTGCGGCCTGGACTGCTATGACGCCGAGGGAAGAATTCTACGGGTAGATTACCCTGATTTTAGCCTTATGAGCCTTTATATTCCTTCGGGCTCCAGCGGCGAAGACAGGCAAGCTTTTAAATTCAAATTTCTGGACGAATTTGGACCTTACATTCACGAACTTCGATGGAGATACCCGAAGCTTATCGTCTCCGGTGATTTTAATATCTGCCACAAGCCAATAGATATCCATAATCCCAAATCGAACTCGAAATCGTCGGGATTCCTTCCTGAGGAACGTGAGTGGCTTGACAACTTTTTGAACGACGGGTTTATTGATACCTTCAGACTTTTCAATCCCGGACCCCATCAATATACCTGGTGGAGCTATAGAGCCGGCGCCCGTTCCAAGAACCTGGGTTGGCGTCTGGATTACCACCTGGCTACACTGCCAATGAAGTCTCATCTCAAAGGAAGTTATATCCTGCCAGAGGTCAAACATTCAGACCACTGTCCTGTGGTTCTTGAGCTCGATCTATGAGAGCCACACACTTCTTGCTATTCACAGCCCTGATCGGGTTGCTTCGTTGTGCGTCAGTTCAGGGGCAAGAGATAAGCGTTGCTGTAGCGGCAAACGCAAGGGTTATCGTCCAAAAGATTGCTGCATCGTTTACCAAAAATACCGGTGTAAAAATCATTATTACCCCAGGTTCCTCAGGCAAGCTCGCGGCTCAGATCAGGCAGGGCGCATCATTTGATGTTTTCCTTTCGGCCGACACGACGACCCCGATGACGCTTTGGAAAGACGGCTTTGCGCAAACCAGGCCGGTACCCTATACGAAAGGCAGGCTTTTGCTTTGCAGCCGCCAACCGGTGACAGTGTCAAATTGGAGATCTCAACTGATCAAAGCGTCTGCACATGGAGGACATATCGCAATTGCGAATCCAGACTTGGCCCCCTATGGGAAGGCCGCGAAAGAGTGCCTTATGTTTTATCACCTATATGACCAAATCAAAAGCAGTTTGGTATTTGGTGAAAGTATTACCCAAGTGCATCTATTCCTTGTCACCGGCTCTGTGGATATAGGTTTCGCCTCTGCCACGATCTTTAGCGACCCGGGGTTGCACATGAAACTATACAGTTTTGAGCCTTCGACCAGAAGCTACACTTCAATTATCCAGGGAATGATCATTTTGAAGAACGCAAGTGGAAAAAGGCTTGCAGCCGCCTCCGATTTTTGCCGGTTCCTGTTAGCCCGAGAGGCGCAGGAGATATTCGTCCAGGCCGGTTACTTGACGTTGTAGGTTTTAACCGCCAATGGAAATTTTCCCTTTGCTGCTATCCGTGGAACTGGCCTGCGTAAGTACTTTGATTCTATTTCTCTTTGGAATCCCGATCGGCTTTTGGCTTGCTGACACCGGCGCTGGAAGGCAAAGTGCCGCTAAACTTGTCATAGAGGCTATTTTAACTTTGCCATTGGTTTTACCGCCGACCGTAATTGGGTTCTACCTACTCATTTTCTTTGGTGAGCATGCTCCGTTGGGTAACTTCCTTTTAAAGCACTTAGATATACGGCTCATATTTTCGTTTAAGGGAATGATCATGGCCTCAGTCATTTACAGCCTTCCCTTTATGACAGGCCCGGTTAAAAACGCGTTTTCTTTAGTACCCGAATCCGCCTCGCAGGCGTCATCTTCTCTAGGCAAAACACCGGTGCAAACGTTCCTTTCCATTCAGCTGCCGCTTGCTTCAAAAGGCCTGTTAACCGGTGGGATCCTTGCATTTGCGCACACACTCGGTGAATTTGGAATAGTGATGATGATTGGTGGTAATATTCCAGGCAAAACCAGAGTGGCGTCGATCGCTATCTACGATTTTGTAGAACAAATGAATTATCAGGCGGCCGGTACTTACTCGTTCATCCTGATAGCAATTAGTTTCATGCTGCTCTTGGCGCTCTTTGGGCTCACCCGCCAAAGCTCCCGCTTTTTATGATCACCTTCGATATCGTCAAAAGGCTGGGTGATTATAGAGCGGCCCAGGTTATCAGGCTTAGCGGGACACTTGGCCGGGGGGAGGTAGTTCAATTGAGCGGACCTTCTGGATCGGGTAAAACTACCTTTCTTAAAATATTAGGAGGATTTATTGCGGCTCAGGAAGGGACGATCATAGCGAGCGGAATTCCCTGGTGCGATACTCAAAGGCACATATTTGTTCCACCCCACCAACGGGGCATAGGGTTCGTTTTCCAGCACTACGCCCTTTTTCCACATATGAGCGTTTTACAACATTTAGCCTATGCAGGGCGGGATCAAAATTTAAACCGCACACTTCTACACGTCTTTGGTTTGGACGCTCGTCATCGGGCCAGACCCGCAGAGCTGTCAGGCGGTGAGCAGCAGAGACTGTCGATCATAAGAGCGCTGGCTTCAAAGCCGCGGGTGCTTTTAATGGATGAACCGTTTTCGGCTCTTGATAGCACACTAAGAAAAAAAATATGCGCCTATCTGGCCGTGACGGTTAAGAACTCTAATATCACCTGCCTTATTTCAAGCCATAGGGGGCTGGAAGATGAAAGTGACGGCCAACTAATACCGAATTCTATCCTGAGCCTTGAATAATTGTTGGTAAACTATTTTTGTTCAAAACATCGTATATTATACTTTGGTACCTGCAATCTGTAGCTGTTTCTGGACATGCCTGGATTAATGCGGTGGTGAGGCTTAGAATACCAATTATAATTACTGCTTTGATTACAACTTTTGTAGTTTTACTCGCTTTACGAAATATTAAAAGATAAACGAATGCTCATCTCTCTCTTGATCATATACATTTTCAATGTCGTCAAGGCTTCGAAAGCAAGGAAACTGAGTCCTTTACCATCGAACCTATAGTAGCTTAAGTAGCCCCTAGTGCTGAGTGTAGTATAAGTTTGATGTAAGTTGGTGTTAGGTTAGTGCAAGCTCAGTGCCCTTCCCCTTGCAACATAAGTCTTGCATGAAATGCCGCGGGGAGTATCGCATCAAGCGATTCCTTGATAGCCGCCGGGTTTCCTGGCAAAGTTATAATTAGTGATCTTCCGCTTGTTCCCGCAATGGCTCTTGAAAGTATCGCTGTTGGGGTGAATATTCGCCCATTCGCTCGCAGCGCTTCGGAAATACCTATTGCCTCCTTTTCAATTATTTCCATTACCGCTTCAACAGTTTGGTCCCGCGGACCCAGGCCGGTACCTCCAATCGTAAAAATGAATGGGACATCTTCGGCGACCCACCGCAGGATCTGATCTTTGATACTGCCAGTTTCGTCTTTGACAATTTCATATCGGTTTGGCCTGGCCCCCAGTGCAATGAGGATTTTTTGAGCCAATTTCCCTGACATATCTTCGTTAGCGGCAACCGTGTCTGAACATACAAGAATGGCGCACTCGGGATTATCGGCTACCGCATTACGCTTATCGGACTTACCTCCTGTTTTTTCAAGAAGCCGTATCGCCCCTATTTCGAGATTTTTGTCGTGTGGCTTTAAGAAATCATAGATCTCAAGCGCCGCGACGGCTATTGCGGTTAACACCTCCATCTCAATGCCCGTGCGCCCTATCGAACTTGCTTGAGCCTTAATCAAGATGCCGCTTTCGGCCTCATTTTCGTCATTTAGGAACGAAAAGTCAATGCTCATGCTTTCAATACTCACCGGATGACAATGCGGCAATAAATGCTGGGTTTGTTTAGCGGCAAGGAATCCCGCGGCCCGCGCGAATTCAAATACACTTCCTTTCTCCAGCTTCCCGCCGCGAATCCGTTGCACCGTTTCTGAGGAGCAAAATACTTTTCCGGCCGCTGCTGCTTTTCGAAGCGAAACCTGCTTATGCGTAATGTCTTTCATTAAACTGAAGGTCGTTAGATCTTAATTCGAATCATTTCCATAGTGAGCAGATCAACCTGGAGCAATTCCCCGCTCAGGCTAATACCGGTGCCAAGTCCTATCTTAATGACTTCCATTGCCATAAAGCTTCCGATGACTCCGCAGGTCGCGCCTATTGTGCCCTCAATACTACAGTTTAAAATATTAGGGTTCTGATTCGGAAACAAAGACCGGTATGATGGTGAGCCGTTGTAATTATACACCGCGACCTGACCGGTAAATTTGTGAACTGCGCCCGAGATCAATGGCTTAGCCAAATTTCTGCATACATCATCTACTACGTATCGGGTCGAAGAATTATCGGTGCAATCAACAACGATATTATAAGAAGAAAGTATTTGCGCCGCATTTCCCTCATCGATCTTTTCAGGGATCGCATCAATGTGGACATAAGGATTATGCTTTCTCAAGGTTTCGGCAGCAGTCCCGGCTTTTGACTTCCCGGTGTCTTCGGTGGTGTAAAGGATCTGACGATGCAAATTGCCTGTCTGCACGATGTCATGATCAGCGATACCCAGTGTGCCTACACCGGCACCAGCGAGGTACAGCAAGACTGGGCACCCGAGCCCCCCAGCTCCAATAACAAGGACACTCAACTTTCGAAGTTTATTCTGACCGCCGACACCTACCTCATCTAGCGTAAACTGACGCTGGTAAAATTCAAGTTCATGCCGTGTGAAAAGCACGCTGTTTACCGCTGGTTATTTCCATTCCGACGGACCATCGCTGTAATGTTCCTTTTTCCATATAGGCACTTCGGTCTTAATGCGGTCGAGGATATAACTGTTCGCTTCATAGCTTTCCCTACGGTGAGCCCCATAGGTGAGAACGATAACTGCTGTTTCGCCAACGGCGACATAGCCAGTTCTATGGCAGGATAAAGCTGCAATGAGCTTGAATTCTGAAATGGCCTCTTGCTCGATCTTAATCATTAACTCTTCGGCCAGCTCAGGATAGGCCTCGTAATAGAGGCCCGTTGTTTGCCTTCCGTCGCTTTGATCGCGCACATTGCCGCAAAAGACAACCATCGCGCCAGCAGCCTCATGATGCGCCTTCAACATGAAGTCGTCAAGTCTAATCTTCTCGGGCGTAATTCTTTGTTTGCTAGCCGCCTCCACTAGGTGGTATAAGGTAAACAATTGCGCCATCTTCGATTTTGGCATCCTCGCTGATAAAGTGATGGTTAATGGCAAAACGGGCCGTGTTTAAGAGCTTTTCAGCCTCTGGATTCCTGGCACCTAACAGCACTCTTAGATCTAAAACATTTCTAAGAGGTTCTTGCACGCAAAACTGTTGTGGAAAGTAGTCTGTAAAGGCCGCGAAGGTCTTGATCTCAATCATTGTTTCTATTAACCCCCGATATTAAGCATTGAAAGTGCGCTTCCGCTAAACTTATCAGTTTGCTTCTGTGACATTGCTATCATCAACTTCTTATTCCACAACGCGTCTGAATCTTCATGCGCTGTTTGAATGGGGATATTTGAACTTAGGCAACCAAAAAGCCTGCCTTCACTATCGATCCGTAGTCTGTCGCAGTCGGTACAGAAAGGGGCACTCTCGTTCGCGATAATTCCAAAAACTTGGCCTTCACGAGTGATCCAAGTGTTAGCGGTCGCCGAAGGTCGTCTTGGCTGGGCGGTAAACGTATGACGGGTCGAAATGTTCCGTAGGATGTCTGCCTGAGAATAAAACCGGCCGTTCATGAAAGACTTTGGCTGTGATCCAGGATCGTTATAAAGATGCCCCATCGACATCAATTCCAGAAAGCGGATCTGGATCTTTAGCCCGGCAGCGTACTGTAGAAGCGGAATAATTTCCTGGTCATTTATACCCCGCACAACAACCGTGTTAATTTTTAGGGGAAGCCCAATGCGTACCGCTTCCTCAATCCCTTGCAGAATTTGCATGATACTTCGTCTACGTGATAGTTCACGGAAAATAAGCGGGTTAATGGCATCTAAGGAGACGTTAATTCTGTTAATCCCGGCCTTTGCCAGGGAAGTGAGCTGTGGTTTAAGCAGAACGCCGTTTGTGGTTAGCCGTATGTCGTCAAGCCCCATGGCTTTAAGTCCCGTCACAAAGTAGGCAAGGTCAAGAAAAAGTAACGGTTCACCGCCCGTAAGCCTTATTGTTCGTAACTGTAGAATTTCGTGAAGTTTCCCGATGGCTCCTAACAGACTCTCTGTCTTCTCGCGGCTGGTTATCGGCTGATTTTGCACCCCAGTGCGGCCAGTCCCTGTTACGCAATAGGTGCACTCGAGATTGCATCGGTTAGTCAAGCTAACTCTAAGCGTTTTGAATGTCCTAAGTTGAGGCGCAGTTTCGGTCATATCACGATGGCAGTAAAGTTAAGTATAAAAGGAAAGCGGGCTGAGTAATTGCGATCAGTTTGGGTCAAAGGGATAATAAGTAACTGAGCTGCCGGCATCAAGGCTAAAAACGTCAGACTCCTGTACTGCGAGACCGGTAGCAGTCAGGCAAGCCCGTATATCCCCCGAACCGTTGAAGGGAACAATACTAGCACCCGACCCGGGGCCCCCTAACTGAACCGGAAAAAATTCAGTTAAACGATGATCCTTGACTCTTGCAGAATCAAGTTGCACGACCCTGGCCGGCTTTTGAGGCAGCTTAACACAGCAACGGAGAAAATCATCAACAAAAATTTGGAAGGTGACTAAACACGACAGAGGGTTGCCGGGCAGTGCGAAAACCACCGGTCCGTTCTTAAATATTCCAAAGAGCACCGGACGACCCGGCCGCATCGCCACCTGCTGAAAGATCACCGTCATACCCGCTTCGGTTAAGACCTCAGGTACAAAATCAGATTCACCTGCCGAAACTGCACCGTTAAAAATGATAACGTCATACTTCAAGCCGGCTTTAAGGGCTTTCTCGACAGCAAACTGGGTATCCTGAATATGTGCCACCTCAGAAGGGTAAATGGACCACTTTTCTAGCAGGGCTTTTAACAGGAACAGGTTACTATTCCTGATCTCAACCGCCAATACCTCCTCACCCTGGGCTTTAACTTCATTGCCTGTCGTAAAAACAGCCACTGACGGCTGCCTATTTACGATCAACTCATACTTGCCAAGAGCGGCGAGTACCGAGATCTCAACAGGGCCTAGTCTCTTGACTAAACCATATACTCGATCTCCCGCAGCAAGATCCTTTCCTCTCAAGGCAATATTCTGACCTCGCTTGACCTCAAGGTCGGGGAAGCTGACGGCCATCTCCTCAATTGAGAGAATGCTATCTTCTTTCCTGATGATCATATCCAGCCCTGGCGGGACGGCGGCCCCTGTGAGGATCTGGTAACAAGACCCCGCCTGAGGCGGGCGCGAAATGTCAATTCCAGGGAATACTATCTCCTCAACACGAAATTTTCGGGCACCGGTTTCCCATTCCTGGTAACTCAACGCGTAGCCATCCATGGTGGCACGATTGAACGGAGGGTAATCACGGTCGGCGTGTACATTGCCGGCCAACACCCGCCCGAGAGCTTTTTCGAGAGGAACGGTTTCGGTTCCGAGGTCTCTTGCCTTATCCCGGAGAAGCTTTACGGCTTCATCGACTGTGATCATGGGAGAACCAGGTTATGCCTGTTGGCGAAATGAGTGCGTCAAGTCTCACATCATGGTTTTCAACGTCTTCTATCGGCTCAACCGGCTCAAAGGCACTCAAACCGATTTTTTTACATTCGGGCTTGCACTCGGCTAAAAAGCGGTCATAGTAGCCTTTCCCGTATCCGACCCTGTGCCCTGTAGAATCAGCGATCACAAGCGGGACCAAGACCATATCAAATAGAGAGGTTTCAATGTGTTTTCCACCGACAGGCTCAGGGATCATCCACTTACTTAGCCTTATCGCCGTTTTTTCATTAAGAACGACAGACTCGAATGTCAAGTCGTTAATCTTTGGAACGGCGACTTTGATTTGCGGATAACAAGCCCTAAGCCATTCGATGATGGGCCAGGTATTTATTTCTTGTTTCCCAGGTATACTCAGGAAGCAATGAAGGTATCCTACTGCGTTAAGATCGATCTTCTGAAGGATATGAAGCACAGAGCTGTCTATCGCTTCGGCCTCTTCACGCGTTAACGCTTTTCTTTCTGAAAGAAATTTTTCCATCAGCATTCGTTTTTTCAAACCTGGTAAAGCAGGCGCATGATAAGTTCCAACAATGAGCTCGTTCTTAGCCTTGCTTGTAAACTTCGCCCTGGGTGACAGACATTAGCTCCTTGAGCGTGCGTTCAAAACCCTGGGTGGAGCCGTCAAGAAAGATCGTGTTCCCTTTGCCAAGCTCTGCAAAGTTGCGAATGCTCTCTGTCCACATGGAAAAAAGGATAAAAGAGGCATCGAGATGGGCGGTCTCCATTTCACGGGCCGCCTCGCTCATTCCCTTTGCTACTTCCTGGCGAAATAACGCGACGCCCATACCCCGCAGTTGCGCTGCCTGGCGCTCGGCTTCAGCCGAGATCTTGATTGCGTTCCCTTCGGCTTCTGCGGCTTTCGTTTTTGTGATCAGCAAGGCCTGCCCTTCATTTTCGGCTGCAGCCTTTAAATTATTTGACGCGACAACCTGCGCCATCGATTTCATGATCGCTTCATCAAAGGTGATGTCATTGATCTGGAGGTCCATCAAATGATAACCCCAATCTTCAAGCTGCTTGTCGATCTGATCTTTAACATGTAGAACGATCTCGTTTCGAAGCAGCAAAATTTCGCTTTGCCTTTTCGTAGCGACAAAACTTCTGATCGACCCTTCAATCGTGCGAATGAGGGCCTTCATCATGTTGCTGTCGTCAATGAATTTAAAGGCGACGTTCTTAATGGTTTGTTCCTGCTGGTCCAGCACCGAATAAAGAAGCATGGCCGTAAAGTTCACGTTAGCCTGGTCAACTGTAATTGCCTGAAACTGCAGCTCGACCGACCTGTTTTGAATGGAGATACGCTTATAAACAACCTCTATGAACGGAAGCAGAAAGTTGAGTCCCGGTCTGAGTATTCTCTGGTACTTGCCAAAAACAGTGACTACACCAATAGTTCCCTGATTTACGGTCTTCACAAAAGCGAACAAAAGAATTAGAACGATGACTATGACAAAGCCAAAAACGTACATACCTAAGGGATTCAAAACACAAGTAGAAAGGTAGGCAAAATTAAGAAGGCAACGACAAGATTACTTGACCCTCTCCAGGTAGTCGCCGGTCCGGGTGTCAATGCGCACCTTATCTCCCTGGTTGATAAACATGGGTACTTTAATTTCTACACCACCTTCAACAGTTGCGCTTTTGAGCGCGTTTGTAGACGTGTCACCTTTCACCGCAGGTTCGGTATAGTTTATTTCTAAATCAATGTGTGACGGCGCTTCGGCCATGATGGGCTCGTCACTTTCAAAGGATACCAGCACATTAAGCCCCTCTTTCATAAAACGGGCAGCAGTTCCAAAAAGCGCCCGTGGAACAGGGAATTGTTCAAAGGTGACGTTATCCATCACGACGAAGGAATCACCGTCTTCATAAAGGTATTGGTAGTCTCTTGTCTCAACCCTGGCGATCGTTACCTCCTCATCGGTCCTGAAACGGTATTCAATGAGCTTGCCGCTTTTGACATTGCGCATTTTCGCCTGATAGAACGCCCTTAGATTTCCAGGTGTTCGATGTAGGAATTCGTCCACTTTAACGAGTTCGTTGTTGAAGCGCAAAATGTTACCGGGTCTTACGTCTGAGGCTTTAGCCATAACGGGATGTCTTAAAGAGGTTGCAAAAATAAATTTTTCAAGCAAGCCTACCTAAAACCGTTAAGATCGACACGTTCATCGCAAAAGCGGTATTCGGCCAGGTCGTTTGAGGCAATAACAATAAGGCGCTGGCCCCTGTATTGCTGGAGAAGGTCTTCATACCATTTGGCGCTGGTGCCATCGAGGTTGGTAAAGGGTTCATCAAGTAAGACCAAGGCCGAAGGTGAAGTAATGGCAAGCAACAACTTGACCCGCTGCTTCATGCCGGAAGAATAAAGTTTAAAAGGTCTGGTCTCAATACCTGCAAGAGCCGCAAGTCCTGAAAGAGCATGAACGGCGGTAACATCTAGTCCTTGAAGCAAGCCCTTGACACCGGCCTGCAGTCCTATTAATTCAAAAAGCGTACATTCACCGGGGAGTTCAAGGTAGGGCGCGGCTATACTTACGTGCGCATAGATCATGTCGCGGCTTAGCTCGGGAGTGGGGCCATTATCCTCGTCCAGGAAGAAACGAAAGGAACCTTCACTCGGGCTAACCCAGCCGGCGAGAATTTGCAGCAGTGTAGATTTCCCCGATCCATTAGGCCCCAGGATGGCGACCGAGCCCGGGCTAGCCCAGGACGCGCTCAATCCTCTGAAAACCCAATTGCGGTTATACCTGCGGCCTGCACCTTCAAGCCTAAGCTGCATGAAACTTATTGCTGATAGCCCTTCATTATTCCGCGGTTAGAATTGCGGATAAAGTGAATGATCTCGTCTCTCTCCTGAGTCGGGCGAACTTCGGCCTCAATGATGTCAAGGGCCTGAGAAATATTAAAGTTTCGTAGAAAGATCGTACGATATATATCCTGGATCTCACTGATCTTTTCGTCAGAAAAACCACGGCGGCGCAGGCCCACTGAATTGATGCCTACATAAGATACCGGCTCGCGACCGGCCTTCACATAGGGCGGTACATCCTTTCGAACCAGTGAACCCCCAGAGATCATCGCATGGGCTCCAATGGACACAAATTGGTTCACCGCCGCCGTCCCGGCAATATAGACATGGTCTTCGACGATGATATGGCCGGCAAGCTGCACACAGTTCGCCAATATTACATTGTTGCCCACAATACAGTCGTGCGCGATGTGCACATAGGCCATAATGAGGCAATTGCTTCCGATACGTGTTTCATTCTTGTCAAGGACGGTTCCCCGGTTAAGCGTTACACATTCTCTGATCGTGGTGTTATCACCGATCGTCACAGTAGTATCCTCGCCTTTGTATTTAAGATCCTGAGGGTTTGCTGAAATGACCGCGCCCGGAAAAATCTTGCAATTGCGGCCTATGCGGGCACCTTCCATGATCGTGACATTGGAACCTATCCATGTCCCTTCACCGATCACTACATTCTTATGAACAGTAACGAAGGGCTCGATAACCACCGTGTTGGCGATTTTGGCTTCGGGATGAAGATAGGCTAGCGGTTGGATCATATTTCCTTTTTTCTAACGATCTGAGCCATCATCTCAGATTCCATGACCACTTTATTGCCCACGAATATGCCTCCTTTCATTTGAGCTATCCCCCGTCTGATCGGCGCGATGAGCTCACAATGAAGCACAAGAGTATCTCCCGGAATAACCGCCTGTCGAAAGCGAGTGTTGTCGATCTTCATAAAAAGTGTTAACCAGTTTTCGGGATCAGGAACGGTGTTAAGCACCAAAATCCCACCAGTTTGAGCAAGCGCCTCCACCTGGAGTACACCTGGGAATAAGGGGCTTCCCGGAAAGTGCCCCCTAAAAAAGTCTTCGTTGATCGTTACATTCTTTATCCCAACAACATATTTGGTGGTCAGCTCCAGTATCTTGTCGATCATCAGAAAAGGCGGGCGGTGCGGAAGAATACGCATGATATCGTTTATATCATAAAACGGCCGTACGTTAGGATCGTAAGTCGGGATCTGCTTTCTACTCTTTTCTTTCTTAATGTAGCTTTTGATCTTGCGGGCGAAGGCGACGTTTGCGGCATGTCCCGGGCGGGCAGCCATGATGTGTCCCTTTAAAGGCATCCCAACCAATGCAAGATCGCCAATGACATCAAGCAGCTTATGCCTGGCGGGCTCGTTTTGATGTCTGAGCTCAATGTTGTTCAATATCCCCTCTTTTGCGACGGCGATCTTTTCCCGTTTAAAAAGAACGGCAAGGTGAGTGAGCTCTTCATCATTCACTTCTTTGTCCACGACAACGATTGCATTGTTTAGATCGCCCCCCTTGATGAGGTTGTTCTTCAAAAGCATTTCAAGCTCATGCAAAAAACAAAATGTGCGGGAGCTTGAAATCTCTTTTTTGAAATCAGACACTGTAGATATTGTGGCGTGCTGCGTACCCAGTACAGGCGAGTTATAATCGACCATAACCGTAAGCCGGTAATCATCAAGCGGCATAGCAACCATGTCAACTTTTCGATCGGGCTCTGAATAATGAATATTGTAGGGAATTGAGAAGTACTCGCGGTCGGCATGCTGTTCTTCGAACCCCGCTTTTTCAAGTGCCTCTACGAAAAGAACTGAGCTGCCGTCCATGATCGGAGTTTCGGGCCCGTCCAGCTCGATAAGGACATTGTCTAGTTCAAGACCAACCAAGGAGGCTAGCACGTGTTCAATCGTACTTACTGAGGCGCCGTTTTGCTCGATGGTTGTTCCCCGGCTTGTATCTGACACATTGTCAACGTCTACATCGACAAGAGGGCTAAAGGGCAAGTCTATACGCTTGAACTTAAAGCCGTGATGTTCTGGTGCCGGTTTAAAGGTCATGCTCACTTTTTCACCAGTATGCAAGCCGGTTCCAGAAACAGTGATAGGAGCCTTTATAGTCCTTTGCCTTGCATTCATGAATGTAACGCTTAACGGGAAATTGGTTTAAGCGCGTAAAAATAGTAAATTATCAATCGTCTTTGGCGTTAAGGCCGCTGGCGCTCTCCAGGCGTGTCACCCGCTTCTCCAGCTCGGGTAAATGACGGTAGATCACTTCAGAACGCAAGGCATCCTGGTAAGGTTGAACCGGGCTGCCCCGAAACTTGAGGTTGGTTTTTGAGGTACTTTTCCCGATCCCCGACTGCGCTCCGATCTGTGTGCCGGCAGCCAGCGTAATATGACCGGCAATGCCAACCTGGCCTCCTAGCAGGCAGTTTTCACCAAGTTTGGTACTTCCTGATATCCCGGTTTGAGCGGCAATTACAGTATTGGCTCCAATTTCAACGTTATGCGCTATTTGAATCAGATTATCGAGTTTCACACCCTGGCGAATACGCGTTGATCCAACGGTAGCCCTGTCTACGGTACAATTGGCGCCTATCTCGACGTCATCATCAATAATAACGTTGCCAGTTTGATTGATCTTCTTAAAAGTGCCGTCTAGCTGAGGAGCAAACCCGAAACCGTCTGCTCCGATGATCGAGCCGGCATGAATGATCACCCGGTTCCCGAGCACGCAATTCTCATAGATTTTAACGCCTGGAAATAAGATGCAGTTTTCGCCGACCGTGACGTTGTCACCCACGTAAACGTGAGGGTAGACCTTCACGCCCCGGCCAAGCTGTACACCTTTTCCGAGATAAGAAAAGGCTCCAAGGTAGATCTCCTCGGGAAGTATGACCGAAGGGTCGGCAAAGGAAGGCAGCTCGACACCACTTTTTGAGGAGTATAGCGGAGGATTGAATTTATCAAGCAAAACTGAAAAAGCGGTGTATGGATCCTGAACGTAGATAAGGGTGCATAACACTTCCTGTGTGATCAATAAATTCTCAGGAACCAGAACTACAGCCGAACGTGTGCTATACAAGTAAGGCTCATAACGGGGATTGGCGAGAAAAGAGAGAGCGTCTTCTGAGCCTTCCTCAATTTTGGAGAGTGTGGTGATCTTGCAAGCCGGGTTCCCTTCAATTCTTCCGTTAAACATTTGGGCAATCTCATGCGCGGTCAATTCCATTCGTTAATTTGTTAAGTGTTGAGCGGGCCGGCAGGCGCAGATATAGTATTTTTCAACGATGGTGTTGCCCGCACCCGAGTGGAAATAATCTGAGATATCATCAAAGTCACAAACCTCACCACTACGCTTTACTACTTCAATACGTTCGTCTTGTTCGTTATACGCCCTATTCGATATCTTACCCTGAAACACAAAGTAGGACGCCTCCAGGTACGTAAGGTTTAACGCTTCCATGACCTTATACCGCCTGATTTCAATTTCATCATAAGGTATTTCGACCGTCCTTATATCTACTTCAAAAAGGTGCCGGTTGATTAGCGAGTCGCTGAGCATGGATAAAACACGGTCAGAATGCTTTGCCCAGCACTTGATAGCAACCCAAACATCGTGATCATCAAGCCCGGTAAAGGCCATGAACAGGTCAGGATCAATATCTCCGGCCGAATGATGAGATACCCGGGACCTCAGGAACAGCTGGAGCGTCTCAGAGCAACTCATATTAACACCCTGTAAAACCAGTTCACGGGCCCGGGAGATAATCTTTATCAACATGTTTTCGGCAGCGATCACAGTTTTGTGGTAATATACCTGCCAATACATGAGCCTACGCGCCACAAGGAAGTTTTCGATGGAATATACGCTCTTTTCTTCGAGCACCAGCCGTCCAGCAACTACTCTTAACATGCGCAGCAGACGCTCGGAACTTATGTGCCCTTCGGTAACTCCTGTAAAAAAGCTATCCCTGTTCAGATAGTCCATACGGTCCATATCCAACTGACCTGATACCATTTGATGGAAAAACTTCTTTTGATGTTCATTCTTGAAAATGGAAATGGCGGTTTCCAGCTTGCCTTCATACTGCTCATTTAGTTTTTGGAGCATTGTCAGGGTTAGTTTCTCATGGGCAATACCTTCGATAAGCACCCCCTCCAGGGTATGTGAGAAAGGTCCGTGTCCGAGATCATGAAGCAGGGCCGCGATTAAAAGCCCTTCGGCCTCGTCATCACTAACCTCTGCTCCTTTACGTATAAGCACGTCCAGCGCCTCCCTGGCGAGATGCATACTTCCAAGCGCGTGATTGAAACGGGTATGCACCGCACCCGGATAAACAAGACTGGTCAAGCCCAGCTGCTTGATGTTTCGAAGGCGCTGGAACCACGGATGTGAGATGAGATCGAAAAGAAAACCGGTAGGAATTCCAATAAACCCGTAAACGGGATCGTTTATGAGTTTTCTCTTGTTGGCGGCGGTCTCCACTCGGACTTGAAATCAAGATTTTGCTTTAACTGCAGGTACCAGACTAAAAAACCTCACAGCAATCGCTGATTGAAGAATTTTCTTTACGGCGAGGTCAGCACCATACTTTGAAAAATGGTTATCGTCAAACATATACGGCCGGTTTTGATCTACATTCGGCACGGTGTCCCTGTTATAGATACTCACATATTGGGAAGGGAAGTATTTCGACAAAACTTCATCAACAACCTTTGCATCGCCTACTAAAAAATTCTTCCTCAGACTCTTTTTTTTTCGTATTTCACGGGCTGCAATCGATGGATAGGAGGCCGTATAAACTTCGTTCTGACCAATTAAAATCACTCTCAATTTGTTTTATTTCAGGTAATTTATGGTGGCATTCAGATCTTTTACTAGGGTATTTGGTAGTCCAGCCTGGTTGCGATACCAGTCTGCGCTGATAATCACACCCTGCAGCTGGGCGGCATGTTGGACAATGAATTTGTAGTAGATGAAATCAATGATCTCAGTACATCTTAGAACGCCTTTCGTACCAAGTAATGGGAAACAACCGCTTGCAGTGGCCTGCAACAAGTGAATATTTCTATTGGCTAGTTGCTCTGTAAAAGATTGAGACAGGTCGGCGCCATGACTGTCGCCAATAAGGAGATAATTTGCCTGCCTGGAATCCAGTCGCAAACACTCCTTCTGCTTAAAGTCAGACATCCCACTATTCCTTTCTGAAATAAAGCATTTACCCTGACTAAACTGTTTTAACCGTTCGGAATTGTAGTTTTGAGCATACTCATCTAGCTGAACGGCTGTTGGCTCAAATAGAAAAGCATTCACAGACACTGTGCTCATTCCCAGGCAAACTGCAGCCGCAACAGCCCAGGCAACGACCAGGCGGGATGTCGCCCATTTCGTTTTTTCAATGGCGTGGTATGAGAAAATAGCGCAGAGTGTGGTCAAGGAGATTAAAATAATCATTGTCAAAATGCCAAATGGAAGTCCAGCATAAATGAAAAGTACATATAGAGGCCAGTGCCATAAATACAGCGAATAAGAGATCTTACCAACATATTGAACCGGCGCCCAATCAATGGCAGGCTGGTCACTTAAACCCGCAACTAGCACCATCATCGTCGAAATAATAGGGAATAACGTGAACGAGCTTGGCCAGAACGCTGAGTTTGTAATTAATAAGAGCGATATGAAAACGCCAATGTATCCGGAGATGGCAAGTGCTCTTTTGCCCGCCAACGAAAGTTTGGTAGGGGCAAAAAATGTGAGACCGCCTGCAGTCAGTTCCCACGCGCGGGTTGGAAAAAAATAAAATGAAGCCGTTGGATGGTTCACGCCGGCTTTGAAGCAGACCAATGCCCCTACAATTGAAATGGCGCCTAAGACAAGCGGCATAAACTTTTCAATTTTGACTCTGCTTAAAAGAACGATCAATAAAGGGTAAAGCAAATAAAACTGCCACTCCACTGACAAGGACCAGGTATGAAGAAAAATATTGGTTTCAGAAGTAGGGTCAAAGTAACCGGCGTGTAAATAGTAAAACACGTTTGAATAGAAAAGAAGGCTCGACAAGCCGTCTGCCGAATTTCTCCTTAGCTCTTGGGGCAGATACAGGAAATAACACAGTATTGAGATGACGATTACCAAAAACAATAGCGCCGGAAGAATGCGACTGAGCCTCTGCTGATAGAACCCAAGCAGCGAAAACGACTGTGTCGATACCCGTTCTACGATAATCTTTGTCATCAAGAAGCCTGAGATGACAAAAAATATATCCACTCCTGCAAAACCACCAGGCAGTAGTTTGGCTTTAAAATGATAGAGAATGACTGCAATTACTGCAATCGCTCGGAGCGCATTTATGTCGGCCCGAAAGCCCCCGGCATTTTTAGTCATTGATTAAAAGAAGTTGATAAACTGGAACGCTTTGCCTTGTTACTGGCTGCAACCTAATTAAAATTAAGTTGTCTAGTGAGTTTGCCCAGGTCTTAACTAGACCCTCTTTGGTTTTAATACTTTTATTTGTACTTCCACCGGTATACTTCTCGTTAGTGAGTTCGTTGAGCTTTCTTTACATCATAATTAGCTGATTTAACCAACCTCTTTACTTTTAATGCAGGAAACTTCAATTCTTTGGGCCGACGACGAAATTGATCTTCTAAAGCCGCACATTTTATTTTTACGGGATAAGGGTTATACCGTAACCACCTTTAACAATGGGAATGACGCGATTGACGCGATTAGAAAAGATCATTTTGATCTTATTTTTCTGGATGAAAATATGCCGGGCCTTACCGGTCTGGAAACCCTCAACGAGATCAAAAATTTTAATTCGGGCCTGCCTGTAGTGATGATCACGAAAAGCGAGGAAGAATACCTCATGGAAGATGCGATCGGGGCGAAGATCGATGACTACCTGATCAAACCGGTGCGTCCGCAACAAATGCTGTTGACAATCAAAAAAATCATCGATAATAAGCGTTTGGTGAGCGAAAAAACGACTTCTGCCTATCAGCAGGAATTTCGCAATCTCGCGATGGCCCTTAATGACAACTTAAATTTCTCGGAGTGGGCCGAGATCTATAAAAAACTCATCTATTGGGAGCTTAATCTGGAACAACTGGAGGATGTTGGGATGCATGAGATTCTTAAACAGCAAAAAAGTGAAGCCAATACTCAGTTTGGAAAGTTCATCGAGCGCAATTATGTTTCCTGGATGAAGAACCCCGAAACCGCTCCAGTGCTTTCCCACAACCTTTTTCGTAAGAAGATCCTGCCTGAGATTAAGAATGATGTGCCTACCTTTTTTATTCTCATCGACAACCTGCGTTATGATCAGTGGAAGGTGATACACCCCATCATGAACGAATATTTTAGGCTCGAAAAGGAAGATTGGTATTACAGCATCCTGCCCACGGCGACTCAATATGCCCGTAACGCCATTTTTTCTGGTTTGACACCGCTAGAAATGGAAAAACGTTTCCCAAAGCTCTGGCAAAACGATGAAGACGAAGGCGGAAAGAACCTGCATGAGGAGGAGTTTTTGGCCGATCAGCTCCAACGCCTGCGGCGGAATTTAAAATTCAGTTATACCAAGATCACCACAAACGAATTGGGTAAAAGTCTGAGTGAAAACGTCTCCAGGCTTATGGGCAACGAGCTCAATGTGGTTGTTTATAATTTTGTCGACATGCTTTCACACGCTCGAACCGAAATGGAAATGATCAGGGAACTTGCCGGTGATGAGGCAGCATACCGGTCACTCACCTTATCCTGGTTTGAGCATTCCCCATTACTGGATTTCATCAAGAAGATTTCGCAAAAGAATGTTCGAATGATCATCACGACAGATCACGGTACGATTCGTGTGAAAACACCCAGTAAGGTGATCGGAGATCGCAACACGAATACCAATCTCAGGTACAAACAAGGCAAAAATCTTAATTTTGAAGCGCGGGATGTATTTGCGGTTCGTAACCCCTATGACATTAATCTGCCGCGGCTGCACATGAGCTCCGCGTACATTTTCGCTCGTGAAGATTCATATTTTATTTACCCGAACAATTACAATCACTTTGTGCACTATTTCGACAGCACATTCCAGCATGGAGGTATCTCACCGGAGGAGATGATCATTCCTTACGCGGTGTATACTTCAAAGTGATTTGATCCAGTGGACTATAGCTGGACTGTTCTTGAGCCGGGCGGTCTTGATGCCGTAGCCGAGGAGATCGTCAGACTTTCTGCCAGTAAGATCCTGCTTCTCTACGGGTCAATGGGGGCTGGTAAAACCACTTTGACAGGGCATTTGATAAAGGCTCTGGGATCAAAGGATCAAATTCAAAGCCCAACATACGGGCTTGTCCATGAATACCTAAGCGCCGGTGGGGAAGCTATTTACCATTTTGATTTTTACCGCATTGCCAGCGTACATGAAGCGCTGGACATTGGTGTGGAAGAATACTTTGACAGCGGGCATTACTGTTTTGTCGAGTGGCCACATAATATTGAAGCGTTGTTGCCGCCTGAGGCCGCCAAAGTTTTTATTGAGATCACTGGAGATTTGTCACGAAGCATTATGATGCAAGTTTATTAGAAAATCATTGGAGTGGCTGATGTTTTTGTGAGCTGTTTGGTAACTTAGGGAATATTTTCGCATTGTCAGATGAGTAAATCTTCTAAGCCGGGATTTTCAGAGATTGCGCGGCAGGCAATGTTGCTTCCCCAGGAATCGTTAGAGACGATTTCACGACAAAAAGATTCATTAAGTATTGGGATCCCTAAAGAAATATCCTATCAGGAGAAGCGTGTTTCATTGACTCCGCTTTCGGTCGCTCTTCTTGTAAATAACGGTCATGAAGTCGACATTGAAACCGGGGCCGGGCTTGCTTCAAATTTTAGTGACCGGGACTATAGTGAACAAGGTGCGACCATCGTCTATGACCCTCGTGCTGTTTATCAATGTGACATTATCATAAAGGTCGCCCCGCCTACGCTTGAAGAGATCGAATACATGAAATCGGGGCAAACTCTCCTTTCGAGCCTACAGCTCTCGACCCTCAAATCAGAATACGTGCAGGCCCTCATAGGCAAGAAGGTTACCGCCCTGGCCTATGAATATTTACGCGATGAGGAAGGTTCTCTGGCCGTTGTGCGGGCGATGAGTGAGATTGTAGGTGCCACCTCAATTTTAATCGCCGCAGAATACTTGAGCAATGTCTACGACGGCAAAGGTTTAATGCTTGGAGGAGTGACCGGGGTGGCTCCGACCGAGATCGTCATCATTGGTGCTGGTACGGTTGGCGAGTATGCAGCACGGGCGGCAATTGGTCTTGGCGCTCAGGTTAAAGTATTTGACAACGCAGTCTATAAGCTAAGGCGCTTGCAGGATAGTCTGGGTCAACGAATTTTTACTTCGGTCATTCAGCCAATAGTCCTTACCAAAGCCCTGGGTCGCTGTGACGTCGCCATTGGTGCGACAAGAGCCTCGGCCGGGCGTAGTCCCTGCATTGTAACTGAGGAAATGGTGAGTGAGATGAAACCGCATTCGGTTATCATTGACATTAGTATCGATCAGGGGGGTTGTTTTGAAACTTCCCATTTGACCGATCACGATCACCCAGTATTTAAAAAATACGACATAACCCATTATTGTGTTCCAAACATCGCAAGCAGGGTATCTAGAACTGCCTCTTACGCTCTTACCAACATTTTCACGCCAATCTTAATCGATATAGGTGAAGCGGGCGGGACCAGTAATATGCTTTGGGAGAAAAAAGGCGTTCGTCAGGGTGTCTATATTTTCAGTGGACACCTTACAAACATGTATATATCCGAATTATTCAACCTTCCTTTCAGGGAGCTTGATCTAATAATGGCGGCAAGGGTTTAATTTTGAAGCGTTTCCTAAGCCTTTTTTGGTTGGGCCTGCTGTTGCGCCCAATGTTTGGCACCGGGCAAATTTTTTTGAAAGTTATTAGGACCCGGTCTTCCCTCGATTCAACGACTCGCCTAGACAGCAGCAAACAGATGCTTGATTTAAGCCGTGCGATACCCGGCATCGTGCTTGATCTCCGGTACGCTGGTACGAATAATTTTCTCCATCAGAAAATATACCCTTCGAGTGCAGCTTACCTTCGGCGGCCGGCTGCTGAGCGTCTTGCGGAGGCCGAAAAAGATTTCGAGGCAATTGGCCTTAAGCTCATCGTCTTTGATGCCTACCGCCCCTACACGGCGACTGTATTGATATACAGTAAGGTCCTCGATCCTGATTACGCCGCATCTCCGGCAACCGGAAGCCGGCATAACAGAGGGTGTTCAGTAGACTGCAGCCTGGTAAAGACTTCAACCGGTGCTGAGATACCCATGCCAACGAGCTTTGATTCATTTACACCGCAGGCACACAGCGATTTCATTGAAAACGATTCTGTAAAACGCGCCGATCGCGCTTTGCTGCTTGGAATTATGGAAAAGCATGGCTTTACACCATTAAAAACCGAATGGTGGCATTTCGACTTTGCCGACTGGAAGAATTTTGAGCTGCTTGATATTCCTTTCAGCGAACTAAGAAACACATTACGGAATGCTCAGTGATCCGCAATAATCCTGACCCGAAAGCTGTGTCGCAAATCCGAAAGTTCGTAGTCGGCTGCTTTAACCCCAACATAGATCAATTGAGCATGGATAACGCAAAGCTACAGGTAGAGCCTTTGCCGTTATCACTTTCGGCCCAAAGCTTACCCCATGCAGCTCAATGATCTCTTTGCTCAGGTAAAGCCCCAGACCAAAACCCGAAGTGTTTTTCATCTCCTGACTTTCTACACGGTAGTAGCGGTCGAATAATTTTGGCAAATCCTTTTGTCTGATACCCATACCCTCATCCCGAACCTTTACCAGTGGATGACCTTCAAAAACCTCGCAACTCACTTCGATCTTGCTGGCTTTTGGAGAGTACTTAGCAGCATTACTTAAAAGATTAGCAAGCACCTGGCTGAGCTTATGGCGATCCCCGCTAACAAACAGTTCTGGACAGGTTTTGATGACTATTGGATGGCTCTGAGTGATGATCTCAATGTCTTGCACAACCTGTTTTATGAGGTCGATCAGAGAAAGTACTTTCGTTTCAATCCTGATCTTACCTGCCTCAAGGTGGGAAAGGTTTAAAAAAGAGCTGATCATCGTCTCCATCTTAAGTACCTGGGATTTGACTTTTTGTATAATGAGCTGGGTAAAAACGTCTTTGTTCACATTGATCTTGCTCGCTAAAACCTGCACATATCCTTTAAGAGAGGTTAGCGGAGTTTTGAGTTCATGACTAACCAAGGCAATAAAGTCGGTTTTGCGTTGCTCGTCCTGTATTTGCTCATCGATATCAAGGACCATTCCCAGGATACGCAGTGGACGGTCCAGATCATCGAAGAAAACTTTACCCCACGCCCTAACCCGGCGTGGCATTCGCCGACCTGTGCCGAAACTCTAAACTGAACTTTGAAATCTCCGTTGCCTGCTGCCTTGACTTGAGCGTGTTCAAGCTTTTGCCGGACCTCAAGCCGGTCTTCTAAAAAGATCGCGCCAAAGAGGTCGTTTTCATAATAGACTTTATCTTCCTTAATGATGCCAAGCAAGTTGCGGCACCGAACATTAAGTTCTAAGCTTCCTTCAAGCAACTCAAAGTCAAACGTGCCTTGTTCTGCCGCTTCTATGGCAAGCTTGAGTAAGTCTCTTGCCGTTTCGAGGAGCTTTCTGGAGGACACTTGTTCAGAAACTTCTGTCGCTATAAGTATAATTCCTTCGATCTTCCCCCCTGGTTCCTTGATCGGCTGATAAACAAAATCGAAGTACCTCTCTACAAGATTTCCATCACCCTCAAGCTCTATCTTGACCTCAAAGCCGTGATAAGCTTTTCCCGGCGAATATACTTCATCCAGTATCTGGTTGAGCTTTCGTCCTTCTGATTCTGAAGTGGCGAGTAAGAATGGCGAATTCACAACACTTTTGCCATTACCCATTAGAGCCATAAGCTTGTCGTTTGCAGATTCGACAATATGTTCTTCACCATTAAAAACTCCAATAGCTAACCGGCGCATGTTGTACAAGGGAACGAAATCGCGCTTCTCTGCAGGCGAGTTCCGTAATTTTTCAAGTAGCTGAGTCTGGGTGTCTAAGATGTGTTTTCTTGCGGTAACCTGGCTGGTTGTTTCCATGCAGGTAACAAGTACGCCTTTAGGTATGCCCTTAATATCACTAATCGCACTGTAGCTAAAGTGTAATACTCCCTTAAAATAGGGCCAAGGTCTTGGTTAAGATTTAACTGTAATTTTAACACTTAGACCCACTATGAAAAGAGCGACGCGCCGAAAGTTTTCGGCCGATTTTAAAGCGAAAGTAGCCTTGGAGGCTGCAAAGAATCAACTGACGTTGGCTGAGCTTTCCGTCAAATTCGAGGTTAATCCGGTGATGATTGCTGGGTGGAAGGCAGAGTTTCTGGAAAATATGAGTGCTGTTTTTGACAAAAAAACTGCTAGCGAGGAGGCCAGTGTGGATGTTCAGGAACTGTATGCCCAGATAGGCCAGCTACGTGTGGAGAACGAATTTTTAAAAAATATTCATGATCAGTTAAGGATACCCTGAGCCAATGAATATTACCGGTTTCGTAAATTTATTGAAAGACGAAATCATTATGGAACAGCAAATTGGGTTTACTCAAACCGTTCAGGTGGGCTGCGGGATAGATGTCCACCAAAGTGTTAT